>Ga0335073_10015573_pt1 | contig 10632 bp, 7 predicted proteins | sample Lox_Sample_22_FD_207093 | JGI IMG/M metagenome (GOLD analysis project Ga0335073, IMG submission 207093) | Soil microbial communities from Loxahatchee National Wildlife Refuge, Florida, United States - Lox_Sample_2.2 | ecosystem: Environmental > Terrestrial > Soil > Wetlands | place: USA: Florida...
CAGTCCGTGTTGAGCGTGCGCCACGACGGCTGAACTGACGCGATGATTTGCATCGGGAACTTTTGGGCAAGCACCCCTGTTAATTCAGACTCAGAAGGGAAGGTAAATACAATCACGGCAATTGAAGCCGCAACAATGAGGGCATTCATGAAGGGAATGGTCCTTTCGTCACCTTCAGTGCAGAGGGCCCGCTCGATGTCTGCCGCCAGTATCGGTGCAACCAGGATCGCGGCCATATACGTGAAGCGAGTATGGGCACAGGCCGAGTACGAGGCCAGAAAGACAGTGGCCATTTCAAAGTGCGTCCACTTACGGCCTCGAATGCAGTTCGACAGAACCATGAGGCCGATGAAGATCAGAAAGACAACACCCCGCGGCGAGCTTATGTTGAGCGGTTGCCATTCATCGCCGAAAGCAACGGTCAGCCTTAGTTTCGACATGTAGTCGACCGGGTTCCACACAAGACGCCAGCCATACGGATTCACGAAAAGCGCGGCCATGCTGACCGCAAGAACAGCGAGCAGCCGATTGCGATACGTGGCATTGAACGAGTCCTGAACAAAAGCTCCTAACTGAACACGGAACAGGCCGCAGACAATGTAGGCAACGAGGAGGCCGAAACCGATAAACCACGAACCATGAAGGTTGATCCAGAGGCAGAAAAGCGGCGGCAACAGCCAGACGAATTCCTTTCTTCCTCGGTCAGCGGATTCAAGGATCGCCATTTCAGCCGACATGGCAAGGTATGCAAAAGCGATAGTCCGAGGTCCCGCGTTGGCGGTCATCAGGAAGAAAGCCAAGGCCGCGGCCCAGAAAGCGGCGCCCGCATGTCGGGCCTTGAGCCAGCCGCGCCAGTAGACGAAGAGAATATTCGCACCCAGTGCGAGCCAGGCAACCAGATAGATCCCTCTGAAACCAAAGGAGTCGTAACTGAACCACCAGGGCAATTCGGCAAGCCATTCCGGATCCATCCACGGGCGTCCTGCTACTGTGAACGAATACGGCTCAACTCGAATGAAATGATGCGAAACGGTGAACAGACGGGCGTCGGCCAAATGGAACCAAAGATCTGCGTCACTCAGTAGATTTCTTGCCCGGTTGAAGGAGGGCGCGAAGATCATCGGCAACATCAGCAAGATCGCCACGTTCATTGAGTGGCGCGAAAAGATCCGCCGGAACCACCGCGATGGCAACCGAGGCGCGGCTGAAGAGGTAGTAAGGGGGGGCACAGAGCTACCCTCTTCGGCTGAGATGGAATCCATAGTCATAAGGTAACCATAACGACACTCGACAAACAATCATGAAAGGTTCAGCCGGGTGAGGCTCGGAACCTCTCGTACCGTTACCGGAGAATCCGGTTCGCCTAAGCGAGCGTGCGATCTTGATTCAAGATTTGGCGTTCATGTGATACAGATTAAGCAGCATTCAGAGAATAAGATCGCAACACCGATCCTTGAGGGGCGCAACTCTGGCCGATACCGTGCCGATTGGAACATTCGCGGTCGGGCGTCGTTTTCAAGGAAAGGAGATAACCAGAATAGGTTACCTCGGTGTTACCGATACGCACCAAAGGGGTATTGACCCTCTGGTTTCGGCCGGATGAGAATCACGGCAAGCGAAGTCTCTGAAACGTTAGGCTTTACTGGCATAACTTGATAGATTTCCCCAGGAAGCGGCTCGGCATTGGTTGCACTGGTTGTTTGCCGTAAGCTTCTCCAGCGCATATCCCCATGGACCTTATAACAGCGCCGTGCTCCGCGTTGGCGCGAGAGGAAACGGGACCAACTATCTATGATTCGGATCGGGTTGCTTACTGAAGAGGGCGAGCTTCAACCTCTTCTTTCGTCCGCTTTGGGAAAAGAATTCCGGGTTCAGCTTGCATCAGATGCAGAAGATGTGGACGCACTGATCGAAGCGGCAGAGTGCGAAGTGCTTCTTGTCGATCTGAATTCGACCCATAGCTCTGTCAAAGAACGGATCGAGTGTGCGCGGCGGCAGATTTCCGCGCAATTTCCTTTGGTGATCATGGCCGATGACGGACTGCGGTCGACCGCAGGTGAGCTGGTTCGGCTGGGCGCGTTTGGGTACTGCCGCAGGCCGCCTTCAATACGTGAGCTGAAGGCCATGCTCTGCCGGGCAAACGAGAACTCGGCACTCAAGCGGCAGTTGCAGACAGTGCATCAACGGAATGAAGCAGCGAGCAGCTGCGATCGGCTGATCGGGTCAAGCCCTCAGATCCGGCAGGTTTATCAATTGATTCATCGCGTGGCCAACCTCAATGCTTCAGTTCTTGTTACCGGCGAAAGCGGAACCGGCAAGGAACTGATCGCACGCGCTATCCACAATCTTGGTTCTCGTTCTGATCGCCCCTTCGTGGCAGTTTCCTGCGGAGCCATTCCGGAAACATTGATTGAGGCTGAGCTGTTTGGCCATGAAAAGGGCGCATTTACCGGCACGGTGGGAGCGCGCGAAGGGTACTTTGAGCAAGCGCGCGACGGCACGCTCTTCCTGGATGAAATCGGCGATCTGAGCCTTTACACCCAGGTAAAGCTGTTGCGGGCCTTACAGCAAATGGAATTCAGCCGGTTGGGCAGCAGCAAGCTGATTCCGCTCAAAGCGCGGCTTATTTTCGCCACGCACCAGGACCTGGCAAAGCTCGTTTCCGAAGGGAAGTTCCGCCAGGATCTCTACTACCGCATCAACGTAATGAGGATCAACTCGCCTTCCCTTGTTGATCATCCAGAAGACATTCCGCAGATTGCGACCCACTACCTTCATCACTACTCAGACCTGTTCCAGAAGCCAATGCAGGCCATCGGAATGGATGCGTTGGCGATGCTGCAAAGCTATACCTGGCCGGGAAACGTGCGGGAACTTGAGAATGCAATCCAGAGGGCGATCATTCTCGCACCGGGAACCACGATCCGCCCGGAAGACCTGCCGCTTCACGTGCACTCCGATAAAATCGTCGAGATCACGGATTCTAATCCCGAGGGCAAATTCGAGCGCCATCTTCGAGACTACAAGTTGAAACTTGCGACAGATGCTGTGCGGGAGAGCAACGGGAACAAGACACTGGCCGCACGCAGTCTTGGAATCTCCAGGGCCTACCTGCATCGTCTGATCCGCAACACGGATTCGGAGCTTGGGTTCGAACAGGATAGCGTGAATTCGGCATCCGCGTAGCTCGCATCGCAAACTGACAATCTGGGCCCGCATCGCGTCGCGACACTGGGATCCGCGCCTCTCGAGTGCATTGACCTTGCGCTTCCCTTTCGTGCAATCGAGTCCCGTCACATCAGCCGCGTGGCGCGGTCAAGTGCCATCACTGAACTTTGGTGATGACTATACGGATCACTGCATGGTCCGAATCACCGAATTTATTGATGTGAACTGTTATATTTCTCTCATCATGTCAAGGCGGTTTGCGGTACTCATCGCGCTGATAGCGTTCGCGACATCGCCCGCGATTGTTCTGGCGCAGGACGCAGTAACTCCCGGCGCCAGTCGTACTCCAGCCGGCGCTACCGGCACGACAAACGCTTCGACTTTACCAGCCGCTCGCAAACCGGTCCTGCAAACCCCGTCCAGCCCGGCGACCAACCCTGCCGGCGAACCACAGAGCACAGCCAGTGAGCCACCGCAGATCATCGTGAATCCGCCTGCCCCTGTCGTCCAGCCCTGGACATGGCGTGAGCAGGTGGCGTGGGGCGCAGACATCGTTCTGGCTGTTCTTGGATATGCCGGCATCATGTTGTTTCTGCGCTTCCTGAAGCGTATTGAGCGAAATACCGAGTCTGGAGCGACCACGGCACAAGCCGCGTTGGACACCGCCCAGGCAGCACTGGAACAGACACGGGCCCTGATCCAATTGGAGCGTCCCTGGATTGTCATCCGAGTTGAGCCTTCTTTGACGAAGGAAAACAGCTTCAGGGTGATGGCCACCAACCGCGGACGCGCTCCAGGGAAGATCGTCGGGCTTCTCGACCGGGTACAGTTGGCAGTGGATGAAACAAACCTGCCGGCGACGCCGGAATATGAGGGGGCGAAATCGCCGGCGCGTCCGGAGCCGATCATTCTGTTGCCCAGTGAGTCCGTTGCGATCAAAACATTCAGCCGCGACGACGTGCGCTCAGTTTGCAAGACTCCGGAAGAATTCGAAAAGGTCGAACTCTGGGAAAAGAACATCTTTGTGTACGGCCGAGTGACCTATCGAGATATGGTGAGCCCAACGGAAGAGCCCGCGCACACCTCGGATTGGTGCTATTGGTATATACACGGCGATAAAAAGAGCGCACTCACCATCGCCGGCACACCGGAGTACAACAAGCATACATAAATGTCGCTCCGTCTCCGGCACCATGCCCGGACGCATGTATCGTTTGCTAGACTCTTCGTGAGGCCATTTCCCGCGTTCCAATCCAATTCAGTTGCCACTGTTAGCTGCAGGAGATTCCATGCCAGTTGTCGAACTCGCAGGAGTGACCAAAGCCTACGAGAGCAAGGTCGCCGTGCGCGATTTGAGCCTCTCGATCGACGCAGGTCAGATGTTCGGGCTGCTTGGACCGAATGGCGCGGGAAAGACCAGCTCGATCCGCATGATGATGGGCATCACGCTTCCTGATTCAGGAACGGTACGGCTCTTTGAGAGACCGTTCGAGCGCAAGAGCCTGGAGCGGGTAGGATATCTGCCGGAGGAGCGCGGCCTTTACAAGAAGATGAAGGTGCTGGAGCAGCTGATCTTCTTTGGCGAATTGCATGGTCTTGCTGCTGGAGAAGCGCACAGGCGTGCTGAAACGTGGACAAAGCGGCTCGAGATCAATGATGTTCTGGGAAAGAAGACGGAAGAACTCTCAAAAGGCATGCAGCAAAAGATTCAATTCATCGGCTCGCTGCTTCATGATCCCGGGTTGATCGTGATGGATGAGCCATTCAGTGGACTGGATCCGGTGAACGCCAAACTGCTGGAGCAGACGCTCCTGGAGCTGAAAGACGAAGGCAAGGCCATTTTATTTTCGACACACCGGATGGATCAGGTAGAGAAGCTGTGCGATTCAATCTGCCTGGTCAACAACGGCCAGGCGGTGCTTGCGGGCCGGGTTCGCGAAATCAAGTCAAGATACGAGCGAAACCATCTAATCGTTGAATTTGAAGGCAGCCCTTCGTTCTTGAGCAGCTCCGAGATCGCGGAAGCAAAGAACTTCTCCGGTCACGCTGAGATCAAGTTGAAGCCGCATGGCAATGCGCAGAAGCTGCTGCAAGAGGCGTCCGCGGCAGCGACCATTTATCGCTTCGAACTGGTCGAGCCCTCGCTCGAAGAGATTTTCATCCAGACCGTGGGAGGGAAAGCCGATGCGTAATACTCTGCTGATCGCAAAGCGTGAGTACCTCGAACAGGTACGAGGACGAGCCTTCAGGATGACAACCATCGGATTGCCGGCGGTGTTTGCGGCGGTTGTGGGGGTGGGGTATCTCTCCAGCCTAGGACTTGGTTCGAACCGGCATATGGCAGTTGCCGCTTCGGACCCGGGGCTGGCCAACCAGATCCGCGACCAGCTCATCGGCGACAAAGACGCGAAAGCCAAAGTGGATGTGATTGCGCCCGCCACTCCAGACGAACGGGCCGCACTGGTGAAGCAGGTGCAGAACAAGACGCTCGACGGCGTCCTGTGGGTGGACACGCCCCAGGGCTCTGCCCCAATCGCGACGTACACATCTCAATCGTCGGGTGACTTTATTACCATGGATCGCATCAAGACGGCACTGGATCACGCCATGCTGGATGAAAAGCTTACCGGCGGCGGAATGAAGCAGAGCGCGGCGAATGACCTGGTGAACGGCGTAGCCATCGATACTTATCAGGTAAAGAAAGATGGCAGCGTGGTAAGGAGCAATGCGGAAGCCGCGTTCTGGAAAGGCTACGTTATGGCTCTTCTGCTCTCCTTGACCACGATGATTTACGGCATGAACGTAGCTCGTTCGATTATTCAGGAGAAGACGTCGCGGATCTTTGAGGTAATGCTCGCGATCGCCAAGCCCGGCGACCTGCTGGCCGGCAAACTGATCGGCGTGGGCGCGGTGGGGCTGACGCAGATTGCGATCTGGCTCATCGCAGGTACGGCAATCCTTCTCTCTCCATTCGCCGCGGCCATGATGTCGGGACAGTTCGCCATCCACTTCACGTGGACGGAGACCATCCTGTTTCCGGTGTACTTTGTCCTCGGCTACCTGCTTTACAGCTCACTGTTTGCGGGTCTTGCGGCGACCTGCGAAACGGAGCAGGAACTGCAGATGTATATGCCGCTGGCCGCTGCTCCGACTTGGCTGAGCTTTGCGCTCATCATGCTGGTCATCAACGATTCGAATTCCTTCTGGTCGGTGGCCGCGTCATTCTTTCCGCCCACCGCTCCGGTAATCATGTTCTTGCGCATGGCGTCGGAGATTCCGCCAGCATGGCAATTCGTTGTCTCCATCGGGCTGCTGGCCCTGAGCATTTGGGCGGTGCTTTGGTTCTCGACACGCCTCTATCGCGTGGGCATTCTCATGTATGGAAAGCGTGCCACGCTGCCGGAACTGATGCGCTGGCTGCGCTATTCCTAAAAGGGGCTTGCGGATCCTAGTTCCCGCCCGCTGAATGAAATCTCTTGATGATGTTTATTCGTTCCTGAGCACAATCAAGGGATCGACGGCCAAGGCCCGGCGTGCCGGAATGCATGCCGCGAGCAAACCCGGCAGCAGCATGGTTAGACAATCTCCCCAAGAACCACGGGATCTTTGGGCGTTGCCGGTAGACGATGAATGAGAGCACGTGTATAGCGAGCGCTCCGAGCGCCAGGCCGCCGCCATCCATCGCCAATTAGAATCAAGAAAGTGACCGCTGAAGACAGTCCCAGATTTACGCTGAGCCAGCGAATCGCGCTGGCAGTGGTGCCGCGCCTTGTGTGGGCGATCGTGTGGGTGACGGGGCTCACGTGGCACTATGAGGTGATTGCGGAAGACGGAGTGACGCCTGTCGTGTTCGGCCAGAAAGCCGGACCGGAGATCTACTGTTTTTGGCATCAGTGCGTCCTGCCCTGCACGATGTATTTTCGTCGGTCGCAGGCTGTGATTCTCATCAGCCGCAGCTTTGATGGCGAGATGATCACGCGTATCCTGAGGATGTTTGGCTTCGATGCGGTGCGCGGCTCAAGTTCGCGCGGGGCTCGCGAAGGGATGCTGGGCTTGACGCGCGTGATCGAGTCAGGCCGCACCGCTATTTTCACCGCGGATGGCCCTCGCGGGCCGATTTATGAGACCAAGATGGGGCCCATCAAGCTAGCGCAGATTACGGGCGCGCCCATCGGGGCGTTCCACCTGGAACCGGAACGGGCATGGAGAATGCGCTCATGGGACCGGTTTCTGGTGCCGAAGCCGTTCACGCGCATTTGCGTGAGTTGGGCGCAATGGACTCACGTGCCCGCGGATTTGCCAAGTGAAGATTTTGAAACCAGAAGGCGGGAGTTGAATGCGGCGCTGGAGCGGGCGCGATTGAATGCATTGAAGCATTTTGGAAAGGCGGATGCGTGAGCGGCCTGCGTGTGGCCGACTTCGATTTCGAGTTGCCACAGGAACTGATCGCTCAACAACCACCAGCGGAGCGCGGGCACAGCCGAATGCTGGTAATGGATCGCACCAGCGGCGGGTTACGGGATACGGCTTTCTCCGAGTTCCCCGCCCTTCTGCGCGCAGGAGACGTGCTGGTATTGAACGACAGCCGCGTCATTCCAGCCCGGCTCAATGCCCGCCGTTCCCTGGTTCGTGACCGCCAGATGCCCACAGGGCTGATCGAAGTGCTGCTGACCGAGCCGGTTGATGAAAACATGTGGCGCGCTCTTGTCAGGCCCGGGAGGAAAGTGAACGTCGGCGAGCGGCTGACCTTTTCCGGCGCTTCCGGCGAAGCAGTGCTGCAGGCCGTGGTCGAGGAACGGGGCGCGTTCGGAGAGCGAGTCTTGCGATTCGAGCCCGTCGAGGACTTCTGGGGGGCAATTGACCGAATCGGGCACATGCCTTTGCCTCCCTACATTCGCCGCAATGACGTAGAAATGGATCGCGAGCGCTATCAGACCGTGTTCGCGCAGGAACGAGGATCTGTGGCCGCACCAACGGCCGGCCTGCACTTCACGCCGCAAATCTTGCGGGAGATCGCAGAACTCGGAGTGGAGATCGTGCGCGTAACGCTTCACGTCGGTCTGGGCACATTCGCGCCGTTGCGGGTGCAAAATGTTGATGACGTCCATCTTCATCGAGAGCGGTATTCGCTGCCCGCCGCAACGGCAGAAGCTGTGAATCGCGGGCGCAAGGACGGTCGGCGCATCATTGCGGTCGGCACCACAGTCGTAAGAACCCTGGAAAGCGCCGCGGTCACCAAAGGAGACGCGACGCTGAAGCCGCATGTGGGCACCACCGAAATCTTCATTGCGCCGGGATACCGATTCCGCCTGGTGGATGCGTTGCTGACCAATTTTCACCTGCCGCAATCGAGCCTGTTGATGCTGGTAAGCGCGTTTGCCGGCAGGGAGCGCGTTCTAGCCGCTTATCGCCACGCAGTCGATAAACGCTACCGTTTTTTCAGCTACGGCGACTGCATGTTCCTTGCCTGACCTGCCTGCAGACTGCAAGGAACGCCCATCGGTCGGAATCCGGCAGCCGGGACGATGCCGATGTGCACATCCAGGTACCAAGAAGAATCCTTGCCCTCGTCGGACTAAATTGATCTGTGAGGCAGAGGAACCACAAGGTATACTGGCGCCAGCAAGCTACATATACCGCTACGTAGAAATCGCGGTATTTCTGCATAAGCTGTTGAGATTGGTCCTATTTGCGCTCCTCTTCCTGATGGCGCGGCGCGGTGCATCGGGTGTAAACCTTGCGCTTCACTGCTCGCAAGCGCACGTAAACATCCGTCTACACCATCCGCCAGCTACACCCACGTAACATATTGAATTAATACGCGCTTGACTTATCAGGATTTGGAGGGACAATTGCATACATAACGCCGACAAGCGTATTCACAAGGGGTGAAGGGAGCCAGAGTTGCATTCGATTGCGTGGTGGCCGACTGTGATCGTTGTCGCAGTGGCAACAATCACTGATTTGCGGAGCCGCCGGATTCCTAATTGGCTGGTTTTTCCTTTCATGCTTGCGGGGATCGTTGTGTCGTTCGGGCCATCGAGCTGGCAAGGGATCAGCATCTTGCAGAGTCTTGAAGGGTTGGGGCTGGGCGCGCTGTTGTTTGGCATTCTCGCCTGGATGGGCGGGATGGGTATGGGCGATGTAAAACTCTGCGCTGCGATCGGCGCATGGGTGGGGCCAAAGCAGTTGATCATGGCGCTGGTGATGTCGGGTGTGGTCGGAGGAATTATGGCGATCGGCTGGGCTATGGCGGGCGGTTTCCTCGGGGAGCTGTTCACCGGCACCGGCAATCTTCTTTTTGGCTGGAGAAAGCGTGGCATGCACGCGGATCCGGAGCTCACGCTTTCGAATCCCAAAGCGCACAAGATGCCCTATGCGCCGGCAATTGCGATCGGCGCTCTCCTTTCCTTTTTTGCCTTTCCACGATAAACAACCGAGCTGGCAGGACGCGAAGAATACAAAGCGATGCTTCGAAATGCAGACTAACCGCACCAGGAACGAACATCCAGGAGTTCTAATTAAGTAATGGCAGCCCATATCGAAGATTCCGACTCCATCAGCGCAGGTACTCTCTCCATAGCGCTCATTGGTCCAAGCGACCAGCGGCGAAGAGTCGTGGCCAATGCACTGGCGGGATCGGACGCTGGAACCGTGCGCGAGTTTACCGCCTATCCCTCCAAACTAAGCGATGTGTCTCGCATCACCGATCAGAACTTTGATGTTGTCATCATCGATCTCGACAGCGATCAGCACTACGCTCTCGAACTCGTGGAAGCCATTGCAGCCAACCCCGCCATCACGGTGATGGTGTACTCGATGCAGACCGATCCAGGACTGCTGATGAACTGCATGCGGGCCGGTGCTCGCGAGTTCCTAACCCATCCGATCTCGGTAAATACCCTCACCGAAGCGCTTGCACGCGCGTCGGCGCGGCGGCCGACGACCCGCTTGTCCAAGACGCAAGGCGGTAAGGTGATGGTGTTTCTTGGCGGCAAGGGGGGATCGGGCATCACTACAGTGGCTTGTAATTTTGCGGTATCACTGGCCCAGGAATGCGCGCAGAGTACCGTGCTGCTCGATCTCGACCTTCCCCTGGGAGATGCCGCGCTCAATCTTGGAATCAGCCCCCAGTTCTCGACCGTGGACGCCCTGCAGAACTATAGCCGCCTGGATCAGAATTTTCTTTCCAAGCTTCTGACCAAACACAGCTCGGGCCTGTTTGTGCTTGCGGCGCCGGGGAAGTTTCCTCAGGTGGAAGTCAGCAATGAAGCTGTGGAGAAGCTGGTAGCCATCGCCCGGATGGGATTTGATTATGTCGTAATTGATGCCGGCTCAAGATTCGACCTGAGCGGAACCACGTTGGTCGATCAGGCGGACACGGTGTATCTGGTCATGCAGGCAGGAATTCCCGAGTTGCGAAACTCTCATCGCGTTATCTCGGAGTACTTCAAATCCGGAGGC
>Ga0335073_10015574_pt1 | contig 10631 bp, 10 predicted proteins | sample Lox_Sample_22_FD_207093 | JGI IMG/M metagenome (GOLD analysis project Ga0335073, IMG submission 207093) | Soil microbial communities from Loxahatchee National Wildlife Refuge, Florida, United States - Lox_Sample_2.2 | ecosystem: Environmental > Terrestrial > Soil > Wetlands | place: USA...
CGTTGCCCCCCAGATCGCTCGCGCCCCCGCCGGAACGGCCGACCGAGGTGAGCACTTGCGCATCGAGCGTGGCGCCGGGAATCGCGAGCGGGCCGCTCCGCTGCGGGAAAAGCAGGTACTGCCGCGCGAGCACCTCGTAGAGGATGCCGTCGCGATGCACGCTGTGGCGCTCATCGACGCCCACTTGATGCACCAGCGCCGCATCGCTCGAGGGTAGATCGAGCTCGGGGTGATACAACGGCCGCGCGCTGTAGAGCCGTACGATGACGCGTGTCGCGGCCTGCACGTAAGGATCGTGCGGGCTCACCTCCGTCTCGATGAACACCCGCGGGGCGGCGAGCGCGGCAAGCGGCCAGCCGAGCACGAGCGCGGCGAGTCCGGCGCGCAGCACGCGCGCTGTCATGGCTCCCCTCCCTGCTGGCGGGCGATGTGCTCGATCAAGAATTTCCGCCGCAGCAGCCCCCCGGGGTCGTCCGGAATACGTCGCAGCCACTCCTCGAGCGCGAGCTCTCGCTCGCTCTGCGGGCGCCCGGGCGGCAGATCGGCGGCGCTCGGCGCGGCGCGCGCGCCAGCGCCGGCGCGGTCGGCTTCCCCGTTTGCCGCGGTGCCGGCGCGCTGCGACGTGCGCGGCGCATCGCGTTTCAGCCGGGCGCCAAGATCCGCATCGTGCCGCGCCTGCAGCGCATCGTCCGGGGTGGCCGATCCGGCGCCCGCGGCCGAGCCCCCGTTGGGCGCGCCCGCCTGCTGCTGCGAGCGCTGCTCGGCGCGGTTCTCCTCCGCGCGCTCCTCGGAGCCGGCGCCGTTGGCGGAGGACTGCGCGCGCTGCTCGGCGGCTCCGGGGTGCCCCGATGTGCCGCCGTTGCGCGGATCCTGCGCGAGCTGCTGCTCGAGCGCCTGCGCGACGAGGTCGCGATTGTGGCGCACGTCCCCGTCCTGCGGCGCCTGACGCAGCGCCGAGTTGTACGCGAGCAGCGCTGCCAGCAGCTGACCGGTGCGTGCGAGCGCATTGCCGCGGTTGTACTCCGAATCGACGTCATGGAACGGCTCGAGGAGCTGCGCAGCGCGCGCGTACTGCCCGGCGAGCGCGTAGGCGTGCGCCTGACGCTTCGGATCGCGGAACAGGCTGGCCGCCGCGAGCGGTTGACCGGAGTCGAGCGCGTGCTGGGCGCGTTGCGCCGGCGTGCTCCAGAGATCCGTCCAGGCGTCCGATGCGGCCGCTGCGGCGATCCCGGCGCACATCGCCGCGCCTGCGGCTGCGCAGAGGCGCGCGCTCCAGTGCACGCGGGGCATCACAGCCAGCCTCGGCGCACGATGAGCGCGACGAGCAGCAGAAGCGGTGGCAGAAGCAAGACGCCGTCGTTGCGCCAGCTCGTCACGTCCGGACCGCGGGCCCGCGACGGCGCACTGTCGAAAGCGCGCGATTGGGCAGCGTGCAGCGCCGCGATCAGCGCGCCGACGCCGGCGAGCGTGACAAATTGGCCACCGCCGGCGGCGGCCACCCGCGCGAGCGTGCCGGACTGCAGTCGCGTGATGAGAATGTCGCCCTGCTCATCGCGGATGAAGCTGCCGGCCGCATCGCGCTCGGGCGCCCCGCTCGCGGTGCCGATCCCGATCACGTGCACGGTCACCCCGTCGCGGCGCAATTGCGCGGCTGCACCGAGCGCGCGGGCCGGGTCGGCGATGCCGTCGGTGAGCACGATGATCTCGCCGTGGCGCGCGCCACCGGCGCGCAACAGGCGGCCCGCCTCGATGAGCGCGGGCGTGAGCTCGTTACCTGCCTCGGGCATCAACCGCGGGGACAACGGCTCGAGCAGTGAGCGGATGGTCGCGACATCGGTCGTGAGCGGCGTCACCGTGTAGGGCTCGCCCGCGAATGCGATGAGCGCCACGCGCGCATCGTGCGCGGCCGACAGGATGTCGCGGATCGCGTAGCGCGCGCGGGTTGCACGGTCCGGTGTCACGTCGGTGGCGGCCATTGCGGGGGACAAATCGAGCAACACTACCCACGAGGCCGGCAGTCGCAGCACCGATCCCGGCAAGCGCTGCCAGCTCGGGCCGGCGAGGGCGAGCACGGCGATCGACCAGGCTGCACCGATCAGCACCCAGGGCGAGCGGCCGCGCGTCGCACCCCCGAGACTGAGCAGTGGCAGCAGGTGCGCATCCACGATCCGCGACCACGCCCCGTCGCCGGCACGAGTTGCGACCAGCTTGACGACGGCGAGCGCGAGGAGCGGTGGCAGCGCGAGCAGCCACAGCGGGTGCAGAAAATGAAAGGCCTCGAGCGCGCTCACGTCCATCGACGCGCGCCCAGGAGTGCGGCCGGAACGCTGAGCACGAGCGCGAGCCCGAGCGGCCAGGTGAACCATTCGCTCTGCGGGCGCCACCACTGGCCGCTCGCGGCCGCCGGCTCCATGCGATCGATGCGCTGGTAGACCTCCTCGAGCGTCGTCGAATCGGCGGCGCGAAAATAGGCGCCGCCGGTGGTGCGTGCGATGGCCCGCAACGTCCCCTCATCGAGATCGGTGTTGCCCGCGGAGAGACCGTAGAAGCCGGGCTGGGCCGCCGCTCCGACCCCGATGGTGTAGATGCGCAGTCCCGTCTGGGCGGCCATGCGCGCAGCCTCGAGCGGGGTCATCACCCCCGCGTCGTTCTGCCCGTCGGTGAGCAGGATGAGAACGGTCTGGGGAATCAGCTCCCCGACGCCGTCCTCCGCCTGCACGCGCTTCAGGGCGAGCCCGATCGCATCGCCGATCGCGGTCTCCGTTCCCGCAACGCCCACGACAGCGTCGTCGAGGAAGCGATGAACGGTCTGAAGATCCGCCGTGAGCGGCGCCTGCAAGTACGGCCGCGTACCGAAGAGGATGAGGCCCACCCGATCGCCGTGGCGCCGATCGATGAAGCGGCCGGCCACATCCTGCACCACCTGCAGTCGGCTCTGCCCGCCCGCCATGTCCTGGATTGCCATCGATCCGGACACATCGACCGCGAGCAACAGCCGTCGCCCCGTCGCGGGAACCTGAACCGGCTCGCCGACCCACTGCGGCCGCATACTCGCGAGCACGACGAGCGTCCAGATTGCCCCAAAGAGCGCGCGACCGCGCCACGGAAGGCCCACATGCCCGTCCTCGTAGGCAACGCTCGCCGCCCACGGTAGATAGAGCCCGCCACTTTGCGGATCGGCGGGGCGCCGCAGCCGGTACGCGATGAGCGGAGCAGGCAGGAGGAGCGCCATCCAGGGCCAGGCGAGGTGGATCATCCCGCGATCCTCGGCGCGCCCTCGCGCACCCGCCGCGTCCGGGGCGCGCGGCGGATGAACTCCTCGGCCGCGTGCAGCCACTCCTCGCGGCGCGCGCTCGGGCGCTCGCCAAATGCCGCCGTGAGGAGCGAGCGGCCCGCATCGCCCCCGAACAGCTCGCCGCCGGCCGCACGGGCGAAGCTCAACCAGGACTCCCCGCTCAGTCGCGCGACGCGCTCGCGGCCGCAGAGCGCAATCGCGTAGCGGCGCAGCAGCTGCTCGATCGCCTGCGCGGCCTCAACGCCCTCGGCCCGGCCGGCGCGGATGCGCCCGAGGTCGCGCAGTGCCGCGCGCCGCGCCCGCCGGTGGGGTGCGCGCCACGCGCGGACCGCGCCGCCGACGAGCAGCGTCAACACGATGAGCGCGAGCCCCGACAGCCACCAGCCGAGCGCCGGCGGCCACCAGCCGATGGCCGCCGGAGCCCGGTCGGGAGCGAGTTGTGCGAGCCAGTTGCCGCTCATGCCCGCGGACCTAGGCGCGCGCCCCCGCACGCTCGAGTTCCGCGCCGAGCCGCTGCTCGACGGCCTCGCTCGTGGTGAGCCGAGTGACGGGCGCGGCGATGCGCTCCGAGAGCGTCTCGATCTGCGCCGTGCGCCGTCGCCACAGCTCGCGCCACGGCTCGCGCACCCGCATCCCATCGAGCCGCCGCAGCTGCTCGGGCAAGCCTGCGCGAAAGCGCCCATCCGGAAGTCCCCGCTCCTCGAGCGGGTCGCACACCCAGTAGAGCCGGCAGCTCGTGTGCGCGGCGAGCGCCGACCACGCATCCCGCGCGCTCGCACCGAGCTCGGCGAAATCGCTGAACACGAGCACCAGGCTCCCGGGGCGCGCGAGCGGCAGCAGCTGCTGCAGTGCGCGCTCGAGCGCCCGCGGCGCAGGCGGGGCGGGTGCGCGCGGCTGCAGATCGAACAGCATCCCGAGGAGCGGCAGCACACCGGCCTCGCGCCCGCGCGGCGGCAGGATGCGCATCTCCGCCGCTCCGGCAACGACCGCACCGACGCGATCGCCCCCGAGCGCCGCGACCCACGCGAGGAGCGCCGCCGCGCGGACCACGACGGCGGATTTCAGCTGCCGGCGCGTGCCGAAGTAGAGTCCCGGGTTGAGATCGACGAGGAGCCACACCGGCCGCTCGCGCTCCTCGCGGAAGACCTTGGTGTGCGGCCGTCCGCGCCGTGCGGTGACGCGCCAGTCGATCGTGCGCGGATCGTCGCCCGCGACGTACTGGCGCACCTCCTGGAACTCGAGCCCACGCCCGCGCTGCGCGCTGTGGTGGGCGCCGAGCGCCACCGAGCGCGCCGCGCGGCGCGCCTCGAGCGAGAGGCCCTTGGCAGTCGCGCGCAGCGCGAGCAGCTCCGGAAGATCGGGCAGGCTCATGGCGCCGGGACTTTTTCCAGCAGCTCCTCGATGCACGACTGCGCGGTGACGCCCCGCGCCTGCGCGCCGTAGTCGAGGAGTAGCCGGTGACGCAAGGCATCCGCGGCGATCGCCTGCACGTCCTCCGGACTCACGAAATCCCGTCCGTCGAGCCAGGCGAGCGCCCGCGCGCCGCGCTCGATCGCGATGGCCGCGCGCGGGCTCGCGCCCCAGTGCAGCCACTCGCGCAGGCGCGCGCTATAGGCCTCGGGGCTGCGCGTCGCGTCCACCAGCGCCGCGATGTACTCCGCGACGGGCGCGCTCAGGGTGAGCTCGAGCACCTCGCGGCGGGCCGCGAAGACTCGCTCCTGGCTCAAGCGCTCCGGCGGCGGCGGAAGCTCGCGCTGCGTGATCGCCTCGCGGCGCGCGAGCTCCATGATCGTGAGCATCGTTTGGCGGTCGGGATAGTCGACGCGCGTATGCAGCATGAACCGGTCGAGCTGCGCTTCGGGCAGTGGATAGGTGCCCTCCTGCTCGATCGGGTTCTGCGTCGCCATCACGAGAAAGAGCTGCGGGAGCTTGTAGCTTGCGGCCCCCACGCTGATCTGCCGCTCCGCCATGGCCTCGAGGAGCGCCGACTGCACCTTGGCCGGTGCGCGATTGATCTCATCGGCGAGGATGAGATTGTGAAAGAGCGGTCCGCGCTGAAAGTGGAACCCGCCCTCCTCGGGACGATAGACATCCGAGCCCGTGAGATCCGCGGGGAGCAGGTCCGGGGTGAACTGCACCCGCTGAAAGTCCGCCTCGAGCGCCTGGGCGAGCGCCTTCACCGCGCGTGTCTTGGCGAGCCCCGGCGGACCCTCGACGAGCAGGTGGCCGTCGCCGAGCAGGGCCGTGAGGAGCCGTTCGACCAGGCGCTCCTGCCCGATGATCTGACTCGTGAGGTAGGCGCGCAGCGCCTGCACGGCCGCGAGCGTCGCGCTCCCGCGATGCTCGGCCGGAGCGGCGGTGAAACTGCGGATGTCGGCGCTCATGGACTCTTCGACCACTCTCTCTCCGATCGAGCTGCGGGCGCGACGTTCACTGGGCCATCCCGCCCGGCGGGACACCTAGGAGCGCGGCCCCCCTTCTCCGGAGGCCTGCCGCTCCGGGATCTCTGCCGTCCAACCTTGCCAAATCGCAACGAGCGCCGCCATCAGCGCCGGCCCGAGGAAGATTCCGAGGAGCCCGAACGAGTCGATGCCTCCGAGGATCCCGAGGAGCACCCACAGAAAGGGCAGCCGAGCCGCCCCCCCGATCACCGCCGGCCGCACGAAGTGATCGGCGATGAACAGCACGATCACACCCGCGACGACCACCGCAATGGCCGGTCCCACGGCGCCCTCGACGCCCAAGACTACCCCGACCAGCCCGAAGACGAGCGGCGCGGCGAACGGCACCATGGCGAAAGCGCCCGTCACCGCGGCGAGCAGCACCGGATGCGGTGCGTGCACCAGAGCGTACACCGCCCCCATGATCGCGCCTTCGGCGACGGCCACCAGCACGATGCCGTCCACGGTCGCGCGAATGGCGATCACGGCGCGATCGAGTAACCCCTCGACCGCTTCCCCGAAGAGGCGCGTGCTCGCCCGATACACCTCGCTCCGCAGTCGGTCGCGGCTGAGATAGACGAAGAACAGCGTGAGGAGCGTGAACACGAGCGTCAGCATCCGGCGCAAGAGCTGCACGCCGACCAGACGCGTCCAGGCGATGAGCGTCGGGCGGGCCTGCGCGAAGGCGTCCGAGGTGCCGCCCGTATTGCTGAACGCATCGAGCCAGGTGCCGCGCAGCCACTCGCCCACGCCGGGCAGCTGCACGATCCACTGCGGCAGGTCGGGCGGCCCGTTGCGCGCGGACTCGACGAAGGAGCGCACGATCGAGATCGCCTCGCTCACGGCGAGCGCTGCGCCGTAGATGAGCGGCACGATCAGCACGATTCCAACGAGGGTGGTGAACGTGACCGCCGCCCAGATGCGCCGGCGCTTGCCGCGGAAGCGCGCGAGCCAGATGTCGTAGAGCGAGGAGGTCGCGATCGCGAGCACCACCGCCCAGCACAGTGCCGGGACGAATCGCCGCAGCATCCACGCCCCGAGCGCGACCAGCGCGGCGATGAGCGCGTAGCGGGCGAACTTCTGCGCCGTCGATATCTGCGGAGCGCTCACGGTCTCACTCGCCCTCGGTGCGCACGCGAGGCACGCGCGCTAGCCCCGCTCCGCGAGGCGCTCGAAGAGCGCGGTCATCGATTCGACCCGTGCGACGTAAGCGTGCGCGTTCTGGTCGCCGCAGCGCTCGCCGGGCCCGAGCGCGAAGCCCCGCCGCGCGAACGAGTCGCCCGCCCCCGCTCCGCAGAGGTGGATGACCGCGGCGAGCTCGACGGCCTCGCGCCGGCTCGCGCCGCGCAGATGGAGCTGTGCAAGCGTGCCCGCGACGTGTCGGTCGAGATACGCGGAGGTGAGCTCGATCGCGTCGCTCGGAATCACCCGAAAGTAGAGCCCATTGAGCCAGCACGAGCGCCAGTCGTTCCACGCTCCGTCGCGCACCACCGCGTGATCGCGGATGCAGTAGTGACGCGCCTCGGCGAACGTCCCGTCCGTGATCTGGTACATGCCGACGGCGCTCGATGCCGGGCGGTAGAGCTCGAACGGTCTACCGGCCCAGGACCAGCGCCAGTAAGTGCGCACGACCGGATTGCCGGAGCCTTCCACCTGCGCGAGCGCGGCGAGCAGCTGCGCGCTCACCCGCGCTGTCGCGTAGCGGCGGAAGAGCGGTCCGTAGACGAGCCAGGTCTCCTGCGGGGTCTTGTAGAGCGTGCCGCTCACCGGAAAGAGGAGCTCGGTCGGCTTGCGCACGACCTGATACAGCCAGTTGATCGCAAGGAACACACCGGTGGCGAGCGCGAGCACGAGCCCGGCCTGCAGCAATCGCGGAGCGCGCTTCAGTGCGCGCCAGCCGCGGCGGCGCAGCCGCGCCCCCGGCCACAGCCGCCCCAGGAGACCGCGCTTGCGCCGCGTGCGCGTGCGCGCATCGCGGCGCACGGCGCGCGCGCGCGGCGCCCGATTCGGGCGGCGCTTCACACTCGCCAATCGGTCCACCCTGCCCGTGGAATCACGCGATCCTCTTCAAGCATCCACACCCCATGGGAGCACGTTAGTCTACCTGAGCGCCCGCTCGCATTCGCCGCAGCTCGGACATGCCAATCCTTGGCGTGGGTCACGGTGCACCGCGATATGTCATGGTTAGCTATACTGCTTGGATGGGGTGATCTCGGGGAGGCGCCGGGCGCGATGAATCGAGGACAAGCGTTCCTGTGGGCGGTGGTCGCCCCGCTCATTTTCGCCGGAGCGCTCCGGCCTGCGCACGCGACGAGCGACACCGACTCGCCCAGCCCGCGGCCGCCGGCCCACCGCCACCACCATCGCCATCACCACCGCCTGCGCGGGCTCGCGAATGCGATGAGCGTCACCGCAAGCGATCCGAAGCTGCGCTCGACCTCGGCGTTGGTGCTCGATGAGACCGACTCCAAGGTGCTCTACGCGCGCCGCGCGGACGTGCCGAAGCCGATCGCATCCATCACCAAGCTCATGACGGCGCTCGTGGTGCTCGATGCCGGCCAGCCGCTCGATGAGCAGCTCGAGGTCACGCGCGAGGACTGCGCCGTCGGCCGTGGCGCGTATTCGCGGCTCGCGGTCGGCACGCGGCTCACCCGCGCCGACCTGCTGCACCTCGCGCTCATGTCCTCGGAGAACCGCGCGGCGCACGCGCTCGGTCGGAACTACCCGGGCGGCGTGCCCGCCTTCGTGCGCGCGATGAACGCGAAGGCGCGTGCGCTCGGGATGACCTCGACCCATTTCGTTGAGCCGACCGGTCTCTCGAGCGACAACGTTGCGAGCGCGGAGGATCTCGCGAAGCTCGTCACCGCCGCCTCGCACAACGCGACAATCCGCGAGTTCTCGACCGACAGCGGCTATGCCGTGCGCGTGCGTCGCCATATCGTGCAGTACCGGAACACCGACTCCCTGGTCTCCAACCCGACCTGGGACATCATCGTGCAGAAGACCGGCTACATCAGCGAGGCGGGCCGGTGCCTGGTGATGCAGGCGGTGATCGAGGGGCGCAAGGTCGCGATCGTGCTCCTCGACTCCTTCGGCAAGTACACGCGCGTCGCCGATGCCCGGCGCGTGCGCAAGTGGATGGAGATGAGGCTGAGTCAGCGCAGCGCCCGCGGCACCGGCTCCACAGCGTGAGCTCCGCCGGGCGTTGCACCGCATTCGGCGTCGGCCGAGCGCGGGCGCTCATCGGATCGATTCTCGCGGCAGCCCTGCTCACGGACTGCCTCGCTCCCGCCTTCGCGCAGCTCGCGAGCTCGGATACCGAGGAGTCGGCCGCCGCGGTGATCGAGCGACTGCACCTCTCGCCCGCGCCGACGCCAGTCCGGGAGCGCAAGGACTGGCGGCCACCCCGCAAGATCGTGCTGCTCGCCTTCAATCGGCGCACGGCAAGCGAGCGCGATGAGCTCGCGAGCGCCGTCCCCGGCGTCAAGTTCGTCGTTGCGACCGACCGTCGCGCCGCGCTCGCCCAGGTGGTGGACGCCGATGTGCTGATCGGTTTCAATCCCGAGATCTGCGACCCGCGGATCCTCGGCGCGGATCACGAGTTGCGCTGGATTCAGTCCCTGGCCGCGGGCGTCGAGAACTGCATCCCCCTCCCCACCGTGCAGCGCCGGCACCTGCTCATCACCAACATGCGCGGCGTCGACTCGGCGGCAATCGCCGAGCACGCGATCGCGCTTGCCCTCGCGCTCGCCCATGGCCTCGAGGTGTTCGCCGCCGACACCTCGCGGCATCAGTGGAGCCGCGCCGATGCCGCGAGTACGCCGATGGAGGTGCTGTACGGCAAAACGATGCTCGTCGTCGGGCTGGGAGGCATCGGCACGGAGGTCGCGCGCCGCGCACACGGGCTCGGGATGCGCGTGATCGCCACCCGTGATCGCGCGCACGCCGGGCCGGACTTCGTGAGCTATGTCGGAGGACCGGGCGAGCTGCTCAGGCTCGCGCGGCAGGCGGATGTGGTCGTGAACTGCGCACCGCTCACCGCCCAGACCCGAGGCCTCTTCGATGCGCGCTTCTTCGCGGTCCTCAAGCCCACCGCGCTCTTCATCAACGTCGCGCGCGGCGCGAGCGTCGTCACCGATGCGCTCGTGAGCGCACTCGATGAGCACCGGTTGGCCGGAGCCGGGCTCGATGTGGTGGAGCCCGAGCCCCTGCCGCCCGATCATCCGCTGTGGCGCGCGCCGCATGTGCTCATCTCGCCGCACATTTCCGGACGCTCGGATCTGCCGGGCGTCGAGCGCTGGATCGTCGCGCGCGAGAACCTGCGCCGCTACGCCGCCGGGGAGCCGATGCTCTCGGTCGTCGACCTCGCGCGCGGGTACTGAGGCACCGAGCGATCAACCGCTCGCGCGTGCCGAGCGCATGAAGCCCATGACGAGGCCGGCAAGAGAGCTCCCGGTCATGAGCGCCGTGATCCCGAGCACCAGCAGCCCCACGAGCTCCAGGCCGAGCACGTGGACGCCCGAGACCGAGAGGATCCCGAGCACCAGCACCGCGAGCCCGGCAAGGAGCTGCAGGCCCGCCGAGCCCGTGGCCATCTCGCCGGCAATGAGCTCACGGCCCGTCGTGGCCGCGCCGAGGCGCATCGCCGTCTGCAACACATGCAGCTGTCGCATCGCGCTGCTGCTCAGGATGAGCGCGGCACCGTAGGTAATCACCGCGACCGCGAGCAGCACGTCCGGGACGATCCGCAGCAGCGCGAGAATGCCGAGCACGACGCCACCGGCCCCTGCGACGAAGAGGATCGAGATCCCCTCGCCGGTCGCGGCTTGCACGCCTGCGCTCGCGCTCACCGCCCCGGAGGGATAGAGGATGCGCGAGAATTCCGAGAGGAGCGC
>Ga0335073_10015575_pt1 | contig 10631 bp, 8 predicted proteins | sample Lox_Sample_22_FD_207093 | JGI IMG/M metagenome (GOLD analysis project Ga0335073, IMG submission 207093) | Soil microbial communities from Loxahatchee National Wildlife Refuge, Florida, United States - Lox_Sample_2.2 | ecosystem: Environmental > Terrestrial > Soil > Wetlands | place: USA: Florida...
ACGATCTCCGCTATTCCACCCTATGGACGAAGACCTGTCGACGGGGAAACCTGTATCAGCCCAGAGCGGGGTTTCTTCGGCGCGATCGCGAACGACGAGCGTGCCCGCGGCGAGATCTCCCAGCCGTTGATGCCGGCGGGTCGCGAAAACTGCGATGACGCCTACGGCATAGAAAAAGGGGAACTGGTCGATATAGCGGATGAAATTGCGGGCCATGGATTCGAAGATGCCGATCGCGCGGCCTGAGCGCTGAATGACGCGAATGCGCGCGACGCGCTTGCCGGGAGTGCGTCCATGCCAGAACGCTTCGAACAGGGTGTAGTAGCCCCAATTGAGAGCGAAGAGGGTGAGCGTCGAGATGGCGACGGTCCACTGATAGGAGAGGCTGTTGAAGGCCTGCAGGGCAGGCTGAAATGCCCAGACCAGCACAACCAGCACCGCCAATCCTGCGCCCCAGATCAGCGTGTCGATCAGCACCGCGATAAAGCGGCTCCCGATGCCGGCCAGCGGCATCTCGATGGCCACGAGCTCGGGCGTATCGATGTTAAGCTGATCTGAATTCTGATCCATGGCCCACATTCTCTCAAACCAGTGGATCGCGAAGCGCAGGCCGCACTGGGATCGCCTCGCGACGCTGCTGGCGCGGACCGATCAGAACGGCCTGGCTCGGTTGTCGCGGAGCGAACTGCAGGAACTGGCTCTTCTCTACAGGCAGGTCGCAGCCGATCTATCGGTGTTGCGGCAAGACGCGACGGCGCGTACGTATGCCGAGCACGTCAATCAGTTGCTGGCGCGCTCCCATCACATCATTTACTCGAGAAGAAAGACCAGCTTTACGACGCTGTTTCGTTTCCTGCGCGACGAGTATCCGGCCATCTTTCAGAGGAACCTGCGCTTCGTTGCCGCATCGCTGCTGATCTCGGTGGCTTGGGGTGTGCTGGGGGCGGCGCTGACCAACGCACGCCCGGAGTTCATGCGGCACTATCTTGGCCCGCAGATGATCGCCACGATGGAGCGGCACGAGATGTGGACGAAATCGATCGTGACCGTGGCGCCCATGGCGTCGAGTACGATCATGACCAATAACCTGTCCGTCAGCTTCGTCACATTCGCGGGTGGAATCGCTTTTGGGCTGGGGACGTTTCTGGCGCTCTATGTGAATGGCATGATGCTCGGCGTGATTGGCGCGGCGTGCCATCAATATGGGATGTCGCTGGCGCTTTGGAGTTTCGTGGCGCCGCACGGTTCACTTGAGCTGCCGGCGATTCTGATCGCGGGCGCGGCGGGATTTCGTCTGGGCTATTCGATGCTCTTTCCCGGCTCGCTACGCTGGAGTGATTCCGTTGCGCAAGGCGGTATCGAGGCGACCAGGCTGGTCTCCGGGGTGATTCCCATGCTGATCGTCGCCGGGACTCTGGAAGGATTCTTCTCGCCATCGTACGCACCGGTAGCCCTCAAATTCAGCGTCGGCGGCCTGCTCTTCGTGCTGCTCTTGTCGTGGCTCTTCCGGCCGGTCAAACCCGCGCCGATCGTTTGATCTTCACGATGCCTTTGCAATCCCTGCTTCGTCCCGCCGTCGTCGCTGCTGCGATTCTGATTCTGCTGCCGCTGTTGTGTGCAGGATGTGCGTCGGAGTGGTTTGCTGCGCTGGGACAGCGAGGCCCCAAGGCGATTCGTCTTGCCTTGCCTGTGCTGCTGTGCGTGCCGTATGCGCTGGTTGCGTGCTCGTTCGATATCTTTCGCTGGGGATGGCTTGCGTTGTATGCATCGCTGCCCGTGGCGATCGCTTGCTTCCTGGATCGAGCCCGTATCGCCGATCAAGATGCGCGGGGCGGCTGGCGCGATTTTCTCGTTCTCCTGGTGCTCGGCCTGGCCGTCGATCTGCGCTGGCTGGAGCCTGCCTGGCCGCACGGACTGGCCGCATTCGGCAAGATGCTGCTGCTCGATGCGGGAATCTATGGATTTCTGGCCGTGCGGCAACTCGATGAGGTGGGCTTCGATCTGCGCTTGCGGTGGAGGGACGCAGGCATAGGCTTGCGCGAGTTCGTCTTCTATGCACCGATCGCGATTCTGCTCGGGCTGGGTCTTGGGTTCATCCACTTTCATGCAGTGTGGCCGGAGCCGCTGCGCGCCGTCGGCGCTTTCGTCTTCACTTTTCTGTGCATTGCGATTCCCGAGGAGCTGTTCTTCCGAGGCTGGGTGCAGAATCTGCTGGAGCGTCGCATTGGGCGGACGGCCGCCCTGGTAGCGACGGCAGTTGTGTTCGGGCTCGCCCACTGGAACAAGCGCACTTCGGCCTTCAATTGGCGCTACGTGCTGTTGGCGGCTGTGGCGGGGGTCTTCTATGGCCGCGCCTGGCGTGCTCAGCGGCGGGTTGGCGCTTCTTCCCTCACCCATGCGACCGTCGATACTCTGTGGTCGCTCTGGTTCCGCTGAAGATGCCGCGGCGCATGGTAGCGGAGATAGCCGAGACCTACGCGCATGTTATGCAGCGTGGTTGCCGGAACGGTCACGGCGACCGCGATGCCAAAGATGGCGTGGGCCATGGCCAGCGTCCACAGGTTGCGGGCCTTCAAGAAGACGAAGCAGGCGGTAAAGCCCCACACCAGCGTAAGCACCGTAAGAATTGGATTGGGAAGATGCGCGGCTGAGAAGATGATTGCTGCGGTGACGGCCGACAGGGTGGCGCTTGGGAGCAGACGAAGCAGGCGAGCGAGAAAATACCCTTGCAACAGAAACTGCTGGGCCAGAGACCAGATGCTGTAGCCGCCAAAGGCAAGGACCCACTGCACAAGTCCGCTGGGTCGATGCAGCGTGTGGAGACTGCCGGCCAACGTTACGGCGGCGGCGGCAAGCACGAGCGCCACACCCACGACCCAGGCCGAGCGCCAGAAGCCCGCCGCGCTGCAGCCGAAGGCCTTCCATCCCGGGAATGAAGCAACGATCGAGACAACGAACCAAGCCAGAGCGGCCCAGTAGAGCCAGCGCTGGAGGGGGCGCGGCGTCCAGATGACGGAGAGAATCAGGGCATAGCCGATGGAGAGCTCACAGAGATCCCAGACGGGGCTCCGCCTCGACCGAGACCCGTTGGCAGCGGCATCAGATGGGTCACAAATCTCGGTCGCGTTCACCGTGCCGGCCTCCAGTCTCACCAAGCGGGTATGGATGTCTGACAGGCCATCCACTCCTCAATCCTCAGTAAACTCGTCTCGCCCGCAAACGTTGAGCGGGATCGAAATCCATTGAGCAGTAGACGCGGGAGCCAGCCACTCGTTCCTATACCTTCAGGAAAATCTTTTTGCGATAGAGGATCCAGACCGGGATGAAGCACACGGCCGTAAACGAGACCGAATAGGCAAAGGCCGCCCAGTGCGGATCAGGAATCGGCGCGAAAACGTGCTCGAAGATGAAGATATTCAGGTTGATGGGATGGCCCGCGGCGGAAGCCATTCGCACGTTGTCGAGCACGCCGGGTAAAAGCTCACTGAACATATAGACGGCAATTGCATTCGAACCGAAGACGAGCCAGACCCAGGTCCAGCCCTTGCGCCAGCCCTGCTGTTCGATCGCCCAGAAGCAGACAGCCAGAAGCGCCAGCGAATAACCGCCGGCCACCAGAACAAACGAGCTGGTCCACATGTTCTTGTTCAGCGGAAATTCCATCGACCAGAGATAGCCCAGGACGAGGCTGACAAGCGACGCAGCGGCCAGTCCGGCCGCTTTGATGGCGATGCTCTTCTGCGCACGAAGCCAGAGGCCGGCGAGGATTCCCATCAGCGCGGTGCCGATCGCGGGCAGATCGCTGAGAAGACCTTCGGGGTCGCGGACGTTGTGGTCCGGAGCATAGAGATAGAGATGATGCGGGAACAGGGCGCGGTCGATCCACGAGACCAGGTTCTGGGTCATGTCCATGAAGGGCACGTCGCGGCCTGGCGTGCCGACGCCCGGAATAGGAGCCCAGCGCAGCAGAGCCCAGTAGCCGACCAGGCAGCCGATGAGCGCGATGACCTTGGTGGAGACGCGATTGTCCCAAAGGTAGAAGAGACCGACGACGAGATAACAGATGCCGATGCGCTGCAGCACGCCATAAAAGCGCATGTGCGGGAGTTCGAAGAAAGGGAAGCTGTTGACGATGATGCCGAAGAGAATCAGGATGACTGCGCGCTGCACCGTGTGGCGGGCGAGCTGTGCGCGCGAAGAACTGCGGGCCAGCCTGGCGTCAAACGCAAAAACAACGGAGACGCCGACGACGAAGACGAAGGTGGGAAAGACGAGGTCGGTGGGAGTCAGGCCGTTCCAGACTGCGTGATTCATAAAGCGCCAGGAGCCGGGACCTCCGTTGTTGTTCACCATGATCATGAAGGCGATGGTGATGCCGCGGACCACGTCGAGCGAGAGGAGGCGCTGCACGGGCGGCTTGGTGGCGTGCACGGTGCCGGCTGGGCCGGCGGACGCGGAGGCAATTGTCGAATGCATGACGGTCTCCAGGAAGCCAAGAAACTCGTTCCCCTTACGCTACGCGCATTGGGTAGCCCGCGCCAAGTACGCAATGAGGGTGACTGGCTGCTCCGATCCGTTCTGCAAACGATTGACCTGCGCATGGGATATGGTTTTGCTACACTCCCCCTTTCGGGGAATTCGAAGTCAAGCCTTCGCAGCGCCCTGGAGGAGTCTTCATGGCCGAGTTTGAGCCGTTTGTTGCGCCCGCCGAGAATCGGCCGGAGTTCACCGTTCGCGCCCTTTTGCTGGGATCTTTTTTTGGTCTCATCTTCGGCGGGGTCACTGTCTACGTCGGCCTGCGCGCAGGCCTCACAGTCGCCGCATCGATCCCGATTGCAGTGCTCTCCATCAGCATCCTCCGGTGGTTCACGCGGGTGTGCGACAGCAAGTTTGTTCAATCCATACCCATGCCGCGGGTATTACGAGATGCGATCAGCACTCCATCGTCGATTCTCGAGAACAACATCGTGCAGACCACCGGCAACGCCGGTCAGTCCATCGCCTCGGGTGTGATCTTCACGCTGCCGGCGCTGGTTTTTCTTGGCTTCGATCTCCAATACTCGCGCATCTTCATGCTTGCTCTGATCGGCGGATGGCTTGGTGTGCTGTTCATGATCCCGCTGCGCCGGCAACTGATCGTGCAGGAACATGGCGCGCTTCCCTATCCTGAAGGCACGGCCTGTGCCGATGTACTGATCGCCGGCGAAAAGGGCGGTTCGCTGGCAAGCCGGGTTTTTCTCGGGCTTGGGCTCGGCGGCCTCTATACGTTCTTCCAGAACCAGAATCTCTTTGCGGCATGGCCGGGCAGTCCCGAATACCGCCCCGACTTCGGGCCGAACCATATTCTGAAGGGCGCCTCGATCAACGCCGATGCGACTTCGGAGTATCTGGGCGTGGGCTACATTATCGGGTCGCGGGTCGCGGGAGTGATCTTCGCGGGCGGCGTCTTTTCGTGGCTGGTGGTGATGCCCCTGATCTATTTCTTCGGTAAGGAACTGGGCCATCCGGTCTACCCCGGGCAGGTTCCCATTGCTCAGATGGAGCCGAGCGATCTCTGGGCGACGTATATCAAACCGATGGGCGCGGGGGCGGTCGCAGCCGCCGGCCTGATCACCCTGCTCAAGACGCTGCCGACGATCTTCAACGCGCTGGCGGCGGGACTCAAAACGATGCGCCCGGGAAGCGCCGAAGCGCAGGCCAAGCCGATCCGGACCGAGGACGATCTGTCGATGCGGGTGGTCCTGATCGGATCCCTTCTCATCGTGGCCTGCATGTTTCTCTTTCTGGAGTTCAAGCCCGTACCCGGAGCGTTTGTGGGGTGGGCTGCGAATCTCTCCGCATCGCTTCTGGTCGTCGTCTTCGGATTCTTATTTGTGACCGTAAGCTCGCGCATTGTCGGTCTGGTGGGTTCCTCGGCCAGCCCTGTCTCGGGCATGACGATCGCAACCCTGATGGCAACGGCCGCTGTGTTTCTTGTTCAGGGCTGGACGGCGCCGGCGTTTGGCGCGCTCGCGATCACTATCGGCGGCGTGGTTTGTATTGCGGCATCGAACTCCGGCGACACCTCGCAGGACTTGAAGACCGGCTACATTGTCGGCTCGACACCACGCCACCAGCAGGTCGCGCTGATGATTGGAGTGGTTGTCTCCACTCTGGTGATCGGGTGGACTCTCAACCTGATGAACATCGGGCTGCAGGAATTCCGAGCGCTCTCGCAACCGTGGGATATACACGCATCTCATCCGGGCGTAGCGATTCAGGACGATACGCAGCATCTTCCAGAGCAGATTCGCGTGGTTGACGCGAACAAGAATGCGACGGTTCATCAGAAGTCGGAGTACGTCTTACTCAACGCGATTGGCTCGGCGGAGCTGCAGGACGGCAAGTATCTCTACTCCCCGGCCACGGGCCGCATCGAGGTGCAGTGGATTCAGGGGATCGGCAGCGCCAATGCGCCGGCCCCCCAAGCCAAGTTGATGGCCACGGTCATCAACGGAATCCTCAGCCGCAAGCTTCCCTGGGGCCTGGTTCTGGTCGGGGTGGCGCTGGTGATCGGGATTGAACTGCTCGGAATCCGCTCTCTGACCTTTGCGGTCGGCGCCTATCTCCCGATCGGCACGACACTGCCCATTTTCGTGGGCGGCGTTGTCCGCTGGCTCGTGGATCAGGCAGCAAAGCGGGCCGGCGAGGGAGAAGAGGAAGGCGATATCTCTTCGGGTTCGCTGTTCGCGTCGGGTCTGATCGCCGCCGGCGGCATCGCGGGGTTGATCGGCGTAGCGCTGAAGGCATTCGAAGCGACGTACTTCGAGAATCGCGACCTGCTCAACTTCCCGCCCACGTTCCTCGATCACACATGGGTGTCCGTGCTGGCCTTCGCGCTGCTGGCCTACTCGCTGTATCACTTCGCGAGGAAACCGTTGAAGAAGTAAGGCGCGAGGCGGAGCTCATTCGCCCATTGCAAGAACCGCTGCAGCGACGCGCTGCCTGTTGGACGTCGACGTCCTCATCGCGCTGATGGATGCCACGCACGCACAACATGACCGGGCACACGATTGGTTTGGGATACAAGGTCGAGGGGCTTGGGTGGATCCCAGCCGTTTGATCACGTTGCCGCCTGGGAAGCCGGCTGCGAATCCGGCGGGAGGACGCCGGGTCTTACCGCACCAGGTGCGAAAGATGCCAGATACCGTAGATCATCAGGGCCGCAGCGGCTTCGATCGCCAGGGCGTAGCGAACTCCGCGAACACACCCCGGCGTGTTCTCGGGCCACTCTTCCTCGGGAAGATGTGCATGCGGAAAATGGAGAACGGATGTCTCGCGCGCGGGCACGAACTGCAGTTCAAACGTTGGAACGGAACGGATGACCCCGGTCTCGGGAGAATGAAGCACTCGGTTCCCCATGGTTGATCCCCTCTACCGCGAAGCCCGAACCAGCGTACGCAGAAGCCTCGTATGGCAGGATTCTGCTGCCTGAGAGGAGAGAATGAAGTGATTTATATCACGTGGCGCATAAAACGTTCTGAAGTTTGTGCGGGATCGGAACGCTCGCCGATTCAGGAACTGGCCGGAGATGGTTTTCAAATCCCTGAAAGCCTCTCAAGTTGTTGAAAATAAGAGGTCATCTTAAGACAGCGCGTTTCCGGAACACGACGTTCATCTCCCGGCGCCAATGTTCGGTGAGGGCGATCAGCTCCCACTCAATCTCTGCAGAGAAGGCGCGCAGCACCGGCTCGTTGGCGGGGTGAATCCTCAAGGCCGGTGCAGCCAAAATCAGCCGCGGGGCAAGGGACGAGACCTCGGCGCCAGCGAAGTAACCCTGGCGCTCGAAGGCTGAGAAGGCGCGCGTGACGGCGGCCACGGACTGTCGGTCGCGATTGAGCGCGCGCACGCGAATCCAGTAGTCCAAGGCCTGCAGCGGGAGATGGAGGTCTTCGTCGGCTTTCAGCTCAATGACGTTGAGGCGGCCGTCGCGATCGAGGGTCAGCAGATCGAGCATGCCTCGGTCGCCGTTGGAAAGTGCGGGCACCTGGCTGTAGAACAAGTCGGCGCGCAGATGAGGCAGAAGCTCGCCAATGTTCAGGCGCAGACGCGATTCGAGCCATCGCTCGGGCTGCAGGCGGAAGAGCGCATCGTTGTGCGAGCCGTCGGGATGGCGGCTCAGAAACAGCTGCGCGAGCAGTTCACGGCAAAGGGGCTCGTTGTCGGGGGTGAGCGGAGTTTCGTTGGCGCCTGCGCCGAAAGTGATGTCCAGCTCCCGGGCGAAGGAAGCGGCCGATGCGCCATAACGCACGCGCGCAAACTCCAGGCCATGCAGCAGGAGACAAACCTCACTCGCCGATCGTGCACAGACTTCGACGCGGCGCCGACCGGCTTCGGGCACGAGACTTAAGAGGCGATCGACCCCAGGCCTGCAGCGCTCGATGGCCGCTGGACATGAGAAGGCGTGTACCAGGCTGGAGTTGAGATTGCCGGTATCGCGATAGTCGACAGGCGTGAGTTCTTCGCTGCGCGGATCGAGGGTGAAGAGCTGAAAATCGGCGGTCGCGGAGTTGAGCCAGGCCATGCGTTCTGCCGTAGTGCGCCACGCACCAGCAGGAACCACGACCTTGAGGCCGCCGAAGTGACGGCGACCCTCAGTGTGCTGGCGGCAGTAGTCGAGCCAGAGGATGCCCAGGGTAAGAACGCCGTCGACGGTCGCCGCCGATTCCGCATCCCCCACGCCGATGATTGCGTCGGCGGCTGTGCCGCGCAGAAGGCGGCCGCGCACATACGCGGGACCGAAGCTATGTTCGAGATCCATGGCCGAGCGAAAGCCGTCGACCTTCGATCCGACAAAGGTGCGTGTTGCGACCCGCTCGAGGAGGCGCTGATAAGTGCGCCGGGCCGCATCGCGAGCCGTCGGCGTGCGGCGATCGTTCGAAGGCACCAGCTCGAGGGCCTGCGGTTTGGGCGCGCCCATGCGGCGGGTCATCAGACGCAGCGATTGCGCGCGCTGGTGAACCTCGAGGACTGTCCGGATCAGGTTGCGCTCGTCGCTCCAAAGCTGCAGCAGGCAGCGGCTGTGCTCTTTGCTTACGGAATAGTGCGCGCGGCGCATGTCGAACAGCAGATGCCCGTCTTCGAACACTGCTGCCGAAGGGTGATCAGCCAGATAAGCCTGGAGTGTTTCGGCAAGTGCGCCTGCAGAGATTGCTTCGGGGCCCATGGCAGCAGGTCTACCAGCCTTTTCGGCTTCGCAATCCAGTGATGTGCGCGGTGTGATGGCGCGAGTGCCAGTCGTAGAGAGCCAGGGTAGTGGCGAGATCCTGAGGGCCACGCTCGGGATGCTTGAAACCCTTGCAAAAATCCTCGTCGCTCATCTCTTCGAGCAACGCGACCCAGCGTTCTTGCAGGGCGGTAATCAATTCCAGGGACGGCTCGATGGGCTGGCCGCTGTCGGCGAGCCGCGCCCACGCTGCTTCATCATAGGGCTTGATGGTCGGCCAGTCCTCCGTGAGCGCCAGCTTGAATCGCACATACGAATTCATGTGGCTGTCGGCGATGTGATGGACAAGCTGGCGCACGGTCCATCCGCCGTCGCGATAGGGTGTGTCGAGTTGGGCGTCGCTAAGCCCTTTGACGGCGGCGCGCAGGCGTTCGGGCAGTTGCCGTAATGTGTCGATCTCCGCCGCTCGAACGCCCGGAAGCGGGGTTGGCGGCGGATTGAAGCGCCCGATGGGATAACGAAGAGCGTCCAGGTCGGTCATGGAACACCTCCGGCTTGAAGAGCTGTGAAGTCAGATCGAGAGGGTTGCCGGATTTGCCCACGCGTCAGATCTTTTTGTGGTGGCTCCGGTGCGCTTTGTGATTTGGGTGCTTTAAATATGGATTTACCGGATGAATTGCTTTCGGGTGGTTGACTTTAGGATGCGAGGCAAAGGCCGGAACCGCAAAAAGCGCCACAAGAAAAGCCAGGACAACAAACTTTTTCATGGCCCGACTGTAGCACGAGTCTCAAGGCCTGCGGTAGCCGCTCCATCACACGGGTTTCGCAAAGAGTAACGTGCGGGGTTCAGGCACAGAAACGCCAAAGGCGAGCGTGCTCGATGGCACCTCGCCCCAGGGCCCGCATGCCGGCCGGAGATCAGGCGGCGTGGTGATGGTGGTGGTGATGATGGTGATGCCGGTGCGCAGCAAATGCGGGACTGGCAGCAACAAACAGCAACAGGGAAGCAAGGATCCATTTCTTCATGGCAAGAATCTAGCACGAATACGGTTTGTGATTTCATCTAGTTCGTCTCGATGCACCCGCAAACCAACGTGTGCAGTGCGAGCCCGGCAAAGGTCGGAAAGCGTAAACTCTAGGTACGATGACGAATCCCTCCGCTTCCCCCGCGACCAGCCACAGACGTTACTTTTTTGAGAAATTTGGAATCACCGAACGGCTCCTGGAGCGCTGTCTGGGCGAAGCGCTGGCTGCCGGCGGAGACTATGCCGATCTCTACTTCGAGGCGGTGACTTCGACCTCTCTGGGTGTGGACGAGCAGATCGTCAAATCGGCGAGCCAGGGCACCAGCGCAGGGTGTGGCGTGCGCGTCCTCTCCGGCGAGCGGACGGGCTATGCCTACACCGATAATCTGAGTCCGGAACGG
>Ga0335073_10015577_pt1 | contig 10629 bp, 11 predicted proteins | sample Lox_Sample_22_FD_207093 | JGI IMG/M metagenome (GOLD analysis project Ga0335073, IMG submission 207093) | Soil microbial communities from Loxahatchee National Wildlife Refuge, Florida, United States - Lox_Sample_2.2 | ecosystem: Environmental > Terrestrial > Soil > Wetlands | place: USA...
TGCCAGCAGGCCAGCCGCCCCGAAGACCGGATCTGGCATCCACGTCACAACCAGATAATCCCCGCCTGACCAGCGACACCAGCTAAACGATCTTGCTCACCCACGAAATTGACGCGCACCCGCCGGCTCCGGCGGCTCCGGGTTTTGTCAGACCCGTCGGGTAGGGTGCAATCGTGGTCAAGGGGGAACGCTTCACGGAGGCGGACGCCGAAGCGCACGTTCACGGGATTTGCTTCAAGACCGGCCCGCCGGAGCGGGTGGGCGTCGAACTGGAGTGGCTGATACGCGATCCTGGCCATCCAGCGCTCCCGGTCCGGGCGGAACAGGTAGCCGCCGCCCTGGCCCCTTTCACCCCCTTTGAGGCCGATACCCCGGCCGGCGAGCAGGGCTACCAGGAGCACGAACGACGTATCGTTCGGTATGAAATTCCTGCTCTTCCGTCAGGTGCCACCCTGACGGTGGAGCCTGGCGGGCAGTTGGAGCTGAGCTCCGCGCCCGCGGCCACCCTCGGTGAGCTTGTTGAGGTGACCGGGCGGGACCTGGCCGCCCTGCGTGACGCGGCCGCGGCGGCCGGCCTCGAACTCTGCGGTTACGGCCTTGATCCCCTGCGCCCGCCCCGGCGCGTGCTCGATCTGCCGCGGTATGCGGCGATGGAGAAATTCTTCGACCGTGACGGCCCGTGGGGCCGCCAGATGATGTGCGGCACCGCGTCGGTCCAGGTCTGCCTGGACGCGGGTGAGGACGGCACAAGCGAGTCGAGTTACCGATCGCGCTGGCGGCTGCTGCACGCGATCGGCCCGGTGCTGGTGGCCGCGTTCGCGAACTCCCCGCTGCGCCGCGGCCAGCCCACCGGCTGGCGTTCGGCCCGCCAGCAGGTGTGGGCCAACATGGACCCGGGCCGGACCAGGGCGCCGGCGGCTCCGCTCGCCGACGGCGGGGACCCGCGCGACGCATGGGCGGCCTACGCCCTGGACGCCGAGCTGATGTGCGTCCCCGAGCCCGGCTCGACCGACTGGACCGCGCCGCCCGGGCTGACCTTCCGCGACTGGGTGCGGGACGGCGGATCAGGCACGCTGCGCCCGCCTACCCCGCAGGACCTGGATTATCACCTGTCCACCCTGTTCCCGCCGATCCGGCCGCGCGGCCACATGGAGCTGCGCATGATCGACGCCCAGCCGGGTAACGGCTGGATCGTGCCCGCGGCCGTGGCCACCGCCCTGGCCGGCGACGAACGGGCCGCCGCCGCCGCGCTGGCCGCCGCCGAGCCGGTGTGGCAGCGGCCGGATCCGCGATCCGGCGGTGTTCATTCACCGCACGACCCGTGGCTGCTCGCGGCGCGGTCGGGCCCGTCCGACCCGGAGATCAGCCGGGCCAGCAGGCAGTGCTTCGAAGCCGCCGACGCGGCGCTGGGCCGGGCGGATGCGCCGGCCCCGATCCGGCGGGCGGTGGCCGACTTCACCGAGCGATACGTGCTGCAAGACCGATGTCCCGCCGACGATCGACTGAACGGAGTGCCATGACGGAGGCAGAGTTCCAAGGGGGGTCTGGGGGGATGGGTCCCCCCAGGGGAGATGCAGAATTCCTGCGTGGCGTGATCGCCAGGGAACTCACTGGCGCGCGGCAGCGGACGGCGCTGCTCACCGACAGCGTGGACGAGGCCGACCTGGTCAGACAGCACTCGCCGCTGATGTCCCCGCTGGTCTGGGATCTGGCGCACATCGCCAACCAGGAAGAACTCTGGCTGCTGCGCGAGGTCGGCGGGCGCGAGGCCATGCACCCGGAGATCGACCCGCTCTACGACGCGTTCGAGCACCCCCGCTCCGAACGCCCCACCCTGCCGCTGCTGCCGCCGGCCGAGGCGCGGACCTACGGACACGAGGTCCGGGGCCGGGTGCTCGACCTACTGGAACGAGCCCGGTTCGAGGGTGCGCGCCTGCTCGGCGACGGGTTCGCGTTCGGCATGATCGCCCAGCACGAGGTGCAGCACGACGAGACCATGCTGATCACCCATCAGATCCGGAAGGGTTCTCCGGTGCTGACCGCGCCCGCGCCCGGTCCGGCGCCCGCAGACGTACTGCGGCTGCCGCCCGAGGTGCTCGTGCCGGGCGGCCCGTTCACCATGGGCACGTCCACCGAGCCCTGGGCGCTGGACAACGAGCGGCCCGCCCACCCCGTCGACGTGGCCCCGTTCTTCATCGACACGACGCCGGTGACCTGCGGGGCGTACGCCACGTTCATCGCGGACGGCGGGTACGACGACCCCCGCTGGTGGACGGCGGCCGGCTGGGAACACCGGCAGCGGGCCGGGCTGTCCGCGCCGCTGTACTGGAGCCGGGACGGCGCACAGTGGGCTCGCACGGTGTTCGGGGTCACCGAACCCGTCCGGCCGGAAGAACCCGTCGTGCACGTGTGCTGGTACGAGGCCGACGCGTACGCCCGCTGGGCGGGACGGCGACTGCCGACCGAGGCCGAGTGGGAGAAGGCGGCCCGGTTCGACCCGGCCACCGGACTGTCCCGCCGGTACCCGTGGGGCAACGCGGACCCATCGGCGGAGCAGGCCAACCTGGGCCAGCAGTTCCTGCGGCCCGCGCCGGCCGGCTCCTACCCCGCAGGGGCGGCGCCGTGCGGGGCGCGGCAGCTGATCGGGGACGTCTGGGAGTGGACCAGTTCGGACCTCCTGCCGTACCCGGGGTTCAGCGCCTGGCCCTACCGGGAGTACTCCGAGGTGTTCTTCGGTCCGGAGTACAAGGTGCTCCGCGGGGCGTCGTTCGCGGTCAGCCCGGTGGCCAGCCGCGGTACGTTCCGGAACTGGGACTACCCGATCCGGCGGCAGATCTTCTCCGGCTTCCGGACCGCCCGGTCGGGCGTGATGGAGCCGTCCTGATGTGCCGGCACATGGCCTATCTCGGGCCTGACGTGACGCTGCGTTCGTTGATCATCGATCCGCCGTACGGGCTGTACAAGCAGGCGTGGGCACCGCGCTTCCAGAAGCGGGGAGCGATCAACGCCGACGGGTTCGGGGTGGGCTGGTACCCCGGCGCCGACCAGGCCCCGGTCAGGTACCGGCAGGCCACGCCCATCTGGACCGACGAGTCCTTTTACGAGATATCCGCGGTGACCCGGGCGGGCGCGGTTCTCGGTGCGATCCGGAACGCCACGCCGCGCACCAGCCACGGCGCGGCGGCCGCCGGGCCGTTCAAGCATGGCCAGTGGCTGTTCAGCCACAACGGTGCGGTCAACGGGTGGCCCGGGTCCACCGCGGCACTGGCCGCGACGCTGCCGGCCATCTCGCTGCTCGAACTGGAGGCCCGGGTCGACTCGGCCCTGCTGTGGGCGCTGGTCCTGCATCGCCTGCGCGGAGGCGCGGCGCCGGCCGAGGCACTGGCGAGCACAGCCGAAGCCCTGTGCGCCGCGGGCGTGACCGGCCGGTTCAACTTCCTGCTCACCGACGGCCGGACCATCGCCGCCACCACGGCGGGCCACACCCTGTATTACCGGCAGACGCCGGGCGGCGTCACGGTCGCCTCGGAGCCCGGCGACGATGAGCGCGGCTGGATCGATATCCCCCGCGACGGGTCACTGGTCACCGCGACGCCCGGGCAGGTCACCGTGACCCGGCTGTCCGCCCTGAACACCATCGCCGCGGACGCGGCGACCGCCCACGAGACCCCTGAATTCCCCTGACCGCCCGGAATGCTCTGGCACCCCCTGATACCCCCGGATGGAAGGATCGCAGTCCCTTGACCTCACTTGACCGTCGGCTGCCGCCCGGTTTCCTGGCCGAATCGCTGCGTGCGGACGCGCGCCGCGGGCTCGGATCGGACCCGAAGTCGCTGCCGCCCAAGTGGTTCTACGACGCGCAGGGCAGCGCGCTGTTCGAGAAGATCACCGCGTTGCACGAGTACTACCCGACGCGAGCCGAACGAGAGATCCTGCACGCGCGGGCGGCGTCGATCGCCGCGCTGTCCCGGGCCCGGACGCTGGTCGAGCTCGGCTCGGGGTCGTCGGACAAGACCAGGCTGCTGCTTGACGCGCTGCGCGCGGCGGGCACGCTGCGCTGCTACGTGCCGGTCGACGTCAGCGAGCCGGCCCTGGTCGCGGCGGGCGGTACGGTATCTGCCGAGTACCCGGGGCTGGACGTGCGCGCGGTGGTGTCGGACTTCGAGGAGCACCTCGGGTTCCCCGCCGACGGCGAGGCGCCCGCGCCCCGGCTGGTCGCCTTCCTCGGCAGCACGATCGGCAACCTGCTGCCGGATGAGCGGGCCGCGTTCCTGACCCGGGTCCGGGCTGGGTTGCGCCCGGGCGATTTCTTCCTGCTCGGCACCGACCTGGTCAAGGATCCGGCCACGCTGATCGCCGCGTACGACGACGACTCCGGTGTCACCGCCCAGTTCAACAAGAACGTCCTGGCGGTGCTGAACACCGAGCTCGGCGCCGACTTCGACCCGGACGAGTTCGAGCACGTCGCGGTGTGGGACGCGGAGGCCGAGTGGATCGAGATGCGGCTGCGCGCGCTGGCCGACCAGACCGTGCACGTGCCCGGCATCGGGCTCACCGTGCGTTTCGCCGCCGGGGAGGAAATGCGGACCGAGGTATCGGCCAAGTTCCGGCGCCCAGGGGTCGAGGCCGAGCTGGCCGCCGCCGGCTTGGCCGTGCGAGCCTGGTGGACCGACTCCGCCGCGCAGTTCGGCCTGTCGCTGTCGGTCCCGGCCTGAGCGGCCACTCCCGTCCCATCCGCCCCACCACAACCTCGTTGAGTCGACTGCCAACCAGTGGTTGTGACAACGTACCCGCAAGAATCGGTAGGTTGTCACAACCATTGGTTACTTCGGCCAGCCGGAGGCGCGGCGCCTGGGGAGGGAGGGTCAGGCGGGGGGATTGAGGCGCTCGAGCAGGCGGATGGTGACGGTGTCGCCGGCTTGCTTACCGATGGCCTTGCGGATGCCGACCTTGACCGGGAGCTTGTGGGTGCCGTCGCCCAGGGCCATGAACGAGCTGCGGAACGGGTGCCCGTCGATGGTCCCGTGCACCTTGACCAGGCCCCGCGTGCCGAAGAACGCCACCGACTCCGGCCACGTGACGTAGGTCCAGCCACCCTTGGCGTCGCTTTGCCGCAGGGTTGCGGTGAATTCCTGCAGAACATGACCGGCGTCGAACTGGAACGCGGGAAGCCCGGCGCGGCGCGGGAACTGCTCGCCGAGGCGCTACCGCTGACCCGGCTGGCCGACAGCAAAAGAATCGAGGCGCAGGTCCGCTACCGGCTCGGTGAGGCTGCCCTGCTGACCGCGGAACTGGATGACGCCATCGAAGCGTTCCGGCTGGCGCTGCTGCTGGTGCGTGACGTCGGTGAGCTCGGCCCGGCCCGCGAGGCAGCTGCGGCGCGCTATTGACCGCTCGCTGGTCGCCGGCGAGCCGCTGAGCCAGGCCCAGGCGCTCCGCGGGCTGAGCAAAGTGGCGCTGGCCAGCGGCGATCCGGGTTCACGCCATCACGTACGCGGAGCAGGCGGTGGGACTTTCCCGGAAGATAAGCGCAGCGCTGGAAGAAGCCCGGGCCCTCACCCTGCTCGGTGATGCACACGCAGCCCGGGACGCGCGGACCTAGGCGCGGTCGCCGGAGAAGTGCGTCCGCGGACGCTCCAACCGGTGCCCGTCCACGGTGATGTCGACCTTCTCGTTGTAGAAGGCAATCAGGCCGGCGATGGGCAGCAGCGGGCTGGTCGGGAAGTCGTAGCTCCAGGCCAGGTCCTGATGCACGGTGTCGCCAGCCCGGACGGACCAGTAGGCGCTGGTCGTGCCCTTGTACGGGCACGCGGTCACGGTGCCGGTGGGGATCAGGTGCGCGAAGTCGACGTCGGTGCGGCTCAGGTAGTAGCGCGTGGGCAGACTGGTCTCGAAGACCATGACCGACGAGCACGCGTCGGCCAGCACCACCCCGTCCAGCTCGACGCGGACCGCCCGGTTGGAGCGCAACGCGTCGACGCGGGTGTACGGGCTGCGGGGATGAACGAATACCTGCTCGTCCTCCTCGAACCAGGCGTCCATCGCGGCCCAGTCGAAGCGGACGGTACCGCTCAGCCCGTCGATGGGCGACTCGACTAGGACCTTGGCGGCCCGCGGCCGGTGCTCGGGGCCGACACGGAGCCCGCGCAGTTCCACCAGGCCGCGGCCGGTCTGCTGGGTGTGCCCTTCGGGTTCCAGTAGGTCCTGGCGCACGTCGGTCAGCGGGATGTAGTACTGCGGGTAGTTCGGCCATTCCCAGACGTACAGTGCCCGGGTGGTGTCCAGCACCTTCTCTCCGCCGAGAAACGCCCGGATGCGCCGCGGTGCCGGCGCGACGTGGTTCACCGCGGTGATCGCGGCGGGATAGTCGCTCATGTAAGGGCTCCTCCTACGGATAATGATCGTGTCATGTCGAAGACAGGCCGGCGGCTCCGACCCGGTGGTGAGAGCACGCCGACGGGGCGCGCGACGGTGAAGGGCATGCGATGAAGTACTTGCTGATGATCTACGGCAACCAGGAGAAGTGGGCCTCGATCCCGGCCGGGGAGTGGCCGGAAGCCATCGCCAAGCAGGACGCATTCAACCGGAAGTACCAGGCGACCGGCGAGCTGATCGGCGCCTACGGGCTGGCCGACGCGGCGGAGGCCCGGCTGGTGCGGCGGGAGAACGGGCTGCCGGCCGTGACCGACGGACCGTACCTGGAGACCAAGGAGTACATGGCGAGCTTCTACCTACTGGACTGCGAGAGCGAGGAGCGGGCGCTGCAGATCGCGGCGGACATGCCGTGGGCAGACGTGGAACCGGTGGAGTTCTGGCCGGTCCCGCATGAGGCCAAGCCTGACCTGTGACCGGGGACCGGGACGTCGAGGACCTGCTGCGGGAACTAGCGCCGCAGGTCCTCGGCGCGCTGGTGCGCCGGTACGGGCAGTTTCACCTGTGCGAGGACGCCAGCCAGGAGGCACTGCTCGCGGCGGCCGTGCAGTGGCCGGCCGACGGGGTTCCGGAGAACCCGCGCGGCTGGCTGATCACGGTGGGCGTGCGCCGCCTGATGGATCAGGTCCGCAGCGAGCAGTCGCGGCGGACCCGGGAGGAACTGATCGCGGTGGCGACCCCGCAGTCCGAACTGCTCGGCCTTCCGGCCGACGCCGGGCCTATGGACCGCGATGACTCGCTGGCCCTGCTGTTCGGCTGTTGTCGTCCGGAGTTGTCATCCCCCAGCCAGATCGCGTTGACCTTGCGCGCGGTCGGCGGACTGTCCACGGCACAGATCGCGGCGGCGTTCGGCGTGCCGGAGGCAACGATGGCCCAGCGGATCAGCCGGGCCAAGCAGACGATCAGGGAGAACGGCTTCGACTTCAGCCTTCCGGCCGGAACGGAGCGAAGCGATCGGCTTCGCGCGGTGCTGCACGTGCTGTACCTGGTCTTCAACGAGGGCTATACCGCCACGGACGGGACCGAGCTGACCGTGCCGGCATTGTCGCGGGAGGCGATCCGGCTCACTCGCTGGCTGCACCGGCTGCTGCCGGAGGACAGCGAGGTGGCCGGGCTGCTGGCGCTGATGCTGCTGACCGATGCGCGGCGCCCGGCCCGGACCCGGCCGGACGGGTCACTGATACCACTGGCCGAGCAAGACCGGACGATGTGGGATCAGGACCAGATCGCCGAGGGAACCGCGCTCATCAGCGCGGCGCTGCCGCGCGGCGAGGCGGGTCCCTACCAGCTCCAGGCGGCCATCGCCGCGGTCCACGACGAGGCCCCCACCATGGCCGACACCGACTGGCCGCAGATCCTCTCGCTCTTTGACCTGCTGGAACTGCTCGCGCCCAATCCCTTCACCGCGCTCAACCGCGCGGTGGCCGTCGGCATGGTGCACGGGCCGGAAGCAGGCCTGCGGGCGCTCGACGAGCTGGCCGCGGACAAGCGAATGGCGCGGCACCACCGCCTGCTGGCCACCCGGGCGCATCTGCGCGAGCTAGCCGGGGAGCGGTCGGCGGCCGCGGCAGACTACCTGGACGCGGCACGGCGCTCAACCAGCCTGCCCGAACGCCGCTACCTGGCCGCCCAGGCCGCGCGGCTGGAAACGGCAGCCCGGCCGCAAGCCGGATAACGCGGCGCCAACCACGCGCAGCGACCGACGGGGCCTGGTCAGGAGTCGGCTGGCTCGTTCGGAAGAGGATCTTCAAGAACCTTGTCACCGACGCTGATCGTTCCTCCGGACAAGATGTCGGCCCGCAGCCCACCGCGGTGGATGAGATCTTTGATGATGCCGGGGCGGGTGAGCCGCTGCAGGTGGCGGCACGGCTCGCACAATTCGACGCCGAGGCACTCGACGTCGCCGACGCGGAACCGCTTGCCGACCAGGTCGTTGACGCGGATGCCGCGCACCACGATCTGCCGCCGGGACTGCGCGCCGGTCAAGCCGACGTCCTCGATCGTTTCGGCTTCGATCAGGGTCAGCGCCTTGCCAGAGCCGGCCCCGCCCGGGAAGAAGTGACGGTCGCCCTCCAGGCCGCGCCCGGCGATGGCGCGGACGGAACTGACCGGGCCCAGCGCATCGCTGGTGCCGATGTTGATGGCCTCGACGTGCATGCGATCCATCATCCACGCTGGTCCGCGACCCCGCCAACTGGATAAACAGCCGACCCCGGCGTTCGGGGTTCAGGCTGATCCGCCAGGGTAGGCCACATCGGGCCGGCGGCTCGCGCCGGCACCGTGAGACGGCCGGGAGAAGACGGCCCCTCAGGGAGGGAGGCAATTGTGAGCGAGTTCGAAGGCCTGAAGAACGAAGCAGAGCAGTTCATGCAGCGTGACGAGGGCAACCAGCAAGACCAGTCCGGTCAGGGCCAAGGCGGCCAGGACCAGGGCGGTCAGCAGGACCAGTACGGCCAGGACCAGGGCGGTCAGCAGGACCAGTACGGCCAGGACCAAGGGGGCCAGGACCAGTACGGTCAGAACCAGGGCGGCTACGGCGGCGGCCAGGACCAGAACCAGGGCGGCCAGGACCAAGGCGGTTACGGCCAGCAGGACCGGGGCGGCCAGGGAGGCTACGGCCAGGACCAGGGCGGCCAGGGAGGCTACGGCCAGGACCAGGGCGGCGGCGACCAGCAGTCGGGGTACTAGGCCGCTGAATTAGGACAGGGACCGGCCAGCTCATACCAGAGCTGGCCGGTCCCTGACTTACTGGCTGTTCCCGTCTCGGTTGCCGTGGCCGTGGCCCTTCTTGTGATGGTGCTGGCCCGGCGAACCGGTGGCGCTGCCGGGGGCAGTGCCCTGACCCGTGCTGGGGTTGCTGGTACCGAGGCTCGGGCGGGCGGAAGGCGGCTGGCTGGCGGGCTGCGACGACGTCGGCGACGGGGCGGCGGCCGACGATTTGGCCACGGCCGGCGCGGCCGGTGACCGCGCGGGTTGCGGTGAGCCGGCCCGATGCGGGGCAGAGGTAAACCCGGTCACGCTGACCAGCACCAGGCAGGTAAGCGCGGCCAGGCCAAGAGCGGCGGCCGCCAGGGCCCGCCGCGGGCGGCGCAGGCGGGACGGAGCCGCGGGCCGGGCCGGGTTCGCCGGATCATCCGCGATCGTCGACCGTGCTACCAGCCAGCCTGCGACCGCTCCATCGGGTCCAGTGGGCCCGGCGGCGGGGAGCCGCGCGCTGCCCGTGTCGGGCGCCAGTGCGTCTCGCAGCCGACCCGCCTGCTCGGCGACCTCGCCCGCGCTACCCGGCCGCCACGCCGGATCCTTGGCGGTCAGCAGCATCACGAAGGCGACCACCTCCGCGGGCACCGAAGCCGGCAGCGGCGGCAGCGGACGGTCGCGGTGCGCGATCGCCACGTCCAGCGCTCCGCCCGAGAACGGCGGGGACCCCGCGAGGCATTCGTAGGCCACGACACCCAGGGCGTACAGATCGCTGGCCGGTCCGGCCTGGGCGCCGGCGACCCGCTCCGGGGCGATATACCCGGGCGTTCCCATCACGATCCCGGTGGACGTGACGGGAGCAGAGCCGACCGCGTGGGCGATGCCGAAGTCCGTGATCCGCACGGCGCCTCCGGGCGCGAACAAGATATTGGCCGGCTTGATGTCGCGGTGGATCAGCCCGGCGGCGTGCGCGGCCTGCAGGCCGGCCGCGACCTGCGCGACGATATCCATGGTCCGCTCGGCGGACAGCGGCCCGCGGGCCAGCACGTCGGCCAGGGAAGGCCCGTCAACCAGCTCCATGACCAGGTAGGACCGCCCGTCGGCGGGCTCACCGTAGTCGTAGACGCGCGCGATGTTCTCGTGGGACAGGGCTCCGGCGTGCCGGGCCTCGGCCTTGAACCGGGCCAGGGCCTCGCCCTGGCGGGCGTACCCGGGATGCAGCAGCTTGACCGCGACCGGCCGGGTCAGCACGGTATCGGTGGCCCGCCATACCTCGCAGTACCCGCCGGCCCCGATGGGTTCATCAAGGGCGTAGCGGCCGGACAGGACCATCGCGGCAAGGGCCATCAGCGCCCGGTACCCTGACCGCCGGACTTTAACCCGGCTGCCTGCTGGCATGATCATGAGCATGACCGTGGTGAGGATCAACGCGATCACCGTGCCCGCCGACAGCGGCGACGAGCTCGCGCGCAGGTTCGCCGCGCGGGCCGGCGCGGTGGA
>Ga0335073_10015580_pt1 | contig 10629 bp, 13 predicted proteins | sample Lox_Sample_22_FD_207093 | JGI IMG/M metagenome (GOLD analysis project Ga0335073, IMG submission 207093) | Soil microbial communities from Loxahatchee National Wildlife Refuge, Florida, United States - Lox_Sample_2.2 | ecosystem: Environmental > Terrestrial > Soil > Wetlands | place: USA...
TTCCACCGCGGGCTGAGCACGGCGAAAGGCTGGCGCCTGTTCGTGAAATTCTGCCGGGGCGAGGACTCGTGGGCCGACGTGCTGTCGCACAGGTCGGCCCGCCTCGCGCTTGGCGCGCTGTCCCGGCTCTGAGGCCGCGGGAACGGTCAGACGGCGGCGACGCCGCCGTAGGCCCAGGCCCGGTCGGCGTTGGGGACGGCCACGCCGCCGGGCGGGCGCCAGTACGAGACGAGCACGAGGCCAGGGTCGACGAGTTCCCTGCCGCTGAACATGCGCAGGATCGCGTCCTTGCCGCGGGGAATCCAGATCGCGCCGCGCTGCTTGGCTTCCGCCGAGGCCTGGTGCGTCCGCTCGGGGGCGAACTCGTCGGTGGAATGCGACAGGATGACGTAGCTGCCGGGAGCCAGCGCGTCGAGGTACCTGGCGGCGATGCGTGCTGCCTCATCCTCGTCCTCGATGCAGTGCAGGACCGCGACGAACATGAGCCCGACGGGCTTGCTGAAGTCGAGCAGTTCCCCCGCCTTGGCCAGGACCTCGTCGACGTCGCGCAGGTCGGCCCGGACCACGCTGGTCGTGGCGTTCTCCGCCATCAGCGCCTCGGCGTGCAGGAACACCACGGGGTCGTTGTCGACGTAGACGACGCGGGCGTCCGGGTGGCCTTCCTGCGCGGTCTCGTGCGTGTTCGGGCTGGTGGGCAGCCCAGTGCCGATGTCGAGGAACTGGCGGATCCCCTGGTCGCGAAGGAACGCGACCGCGCGGACGAGGAAGTCGCGGTTGCCGCGCGAGGAATCCAGCATCTCCGGCACGAGCTGCAGGCTCCGCTCCGCCGTCTCCCGGTCGGCGGCGAAGTTGTCCTTCCCGCCGAGCATGTAATCGTAGACGCGCGCGGGGTGCGGAATGTCGGTGCGGATGCCCAGCGCGTTCCATATCTCGCGCTGCTCCTGATCGTCCTGCTCGGTCATGTGCGGGTCTCCTGGGTTCGCGGGTGTCCAGATGATCCCATATTGAACCCAAGAAAATCCGCGCGGCGGTACCCGTCTGCGAAGCGCCAGCATCGTTTTGGGCGGTGCTGGCGGCGGCTCTGTCGCCTGGCGATCGACGGGTATTTGACGTTTATCCATCATTTGATAGCCTGACATAGAGGAGTAAGGCATTATTGGAAGGATTAACGATGTCTACCCATCAGGATGCCGACGAGATTTTCATGGTCCCGGTACCAAGAAGCCAGCTGAGCGCCGTCTACAGGGTGCTGGCCGGTCCGGCGGCGGAACAGGGAGCGCTGGCGCGGCAGGAGGAGGCGATCGAGGTGCCGGGACAAGGACCATGGACGGCATCTATGGTCGGCCGCCTCGAGGCGGACCTTGAGATCCCCGCCATCAGGGCGCTCATCACACTCCTCGCCCAGCGGGCTCCGGTGCCCCTGACCTTTCAGGAGGCGGTCGAGGCGACGGGGGAAGAGACCAGGCTGCTGCGGGCGCAGGTCGGCTCCCTCACCAAGACCACCAAGCGGCTGTTCGGCTCCCCGACCTGGCCGATGTCTGTGCGCTATGGCGAGGCTGGCGAGGCCGTCTACTCGATGGTCCCGAGGATCGCTGAATTGTGGATCGAGGCGGTCGGCCGCAGGGGAGACTGAGCGGCCAAGCCTGTCGGTGCCGCGTGCAAGGGTGGGGAGATGGACAAGCTCAGCACGCAGGAGATCCTCGACGCACGGCTGGACGACTGGCGCAAGCTGGCCCAGGCGCTGCACGCGCGCTACCGGGTCGCGGACTTCAGGGCCGCCGCGGCGTTTGTGCTGGCGGTCGCCGAGGCGGCCGAGAAAGGCGGCCACCTCCCCGACATCAAGATGACCCAGGACGTGGTCGACGTCTCGCTGTGCACACGCGAGGATGGCCTGTGGGTCACCGAGAAGGACATCTGCATGGCGCGGAAGATCAGCGAGATCGCGCGGCAGCAGGGGCTCACTCCCGAGCCCAGCGGCGTGACCCAGATCGAGCTGGCCCTGGACACCCCCGACGACGCCCGTGTGGCACCGTTCTGGTCGGCGCTGCTGACCGGCAGCCCCGACAACAGCATCTATGACTCGGTGTTCGACCCGACCGGGCGCGTTCCCAGCGTGTGGTTCCAACCCGCCGGCGAGCACGAGACGCCCCGGCAGCGCTGGCACTTCGACCTGTGGCTCGACCCCGCGGTCGCGGACGAGCGGATCGCGGGCGCCGTCGCAGCGGGCGGGTCCGTCGTCTACGACGACGAGGCGCCGTCCTTCACCGTGCTGGCGGATCCGGACGGCAACCGCGTCTGTGTCTGCACCTACCTTGAACGGGAGTGATGGCGGCTGGTCACGCCGGCTATCGTCACCGGGCCGGTGACGAGGCCTGAGCCGATTGCTCCAGGTCCGTGACCTCCTTGCGCAGCACGCCCGCGGACTGGCTGGAGATCCGGCCGCGCAGGTACAGCAGGTACCACAGCGCCCCGAGGACCTCGGCGCCGAACAGGTACTCGGCCGCGGTGTGCCCCTCGTGCGGCGCGAGCGCGATCACGATGACGGCCACGGCGTACAGGAAGGCGGCCCCGGCGACCGGCATGAACCACCGGCCCAGGGAGAAGTGGCCCTCGCCGGGGGGCATGGTCCGCTTCTGGTAGGCGTAGATCGCGCCGCCGACGGTGAGCACGTAGATGAAGTAGTAGGCGACGCTGCAGATCGACACCACGTTGGCGGCGATCCCGGCTGACAAGAGGTTGATGCCGATGCCGACCGCGGCGACGAGCAGGATCGACGCGATGGGCGTGCGGGTGGTGGCGTTGACCCGGCCGAGCACTCCCGAGCCGGGCAGCATCTTGTCCCGGGACAGCGCGAACGTGAGCCGGGTGGCCACGACCATGTTGGCGAGCACGCACGAGAAGATCGCCAGGAACACGATGACCTGCAGGATGTCCGCGGCGACTGCGCCGAAGTGACTCTGGAAGATGTAGACGAGCGGGTTCTTCGGCTGGCCGAGCAGCTTGCCGATACCATCCGGGATCGCGATGAGGAACCCGACGATCATGAACAGGCTCGCGGCGACCGACACGTAGTTGGCCCGGATCATCGCGAACGGGGTGACCGCCCGGGGGTCGTTTGTCTCCTCGGCCAGGTCGGCCGCGCCTTCCCAGCCGATGAAGCAGTACAGCGGGAGCAGCGCGGCCAGCACGAAGCCGTACCACAGCGAGCCGCCGTCTGTGCGGTTCGTGGATACCAGGATGCTGAATCCCGCGTCGTGGTGGAAGAAGAAGATCGCCCCGAAGAACAGCAGCGCCGCCGCGCCGACCGACCCGGTGATCTCGAAGAACACGCCGGTGTTGTTGACGGCGCTCACGGCCTTGATGCTGATGATGTTGATGACCGCGGCCGCGGCCATCGCCAGCGTGGCGAACAGCACGATGTCGCCGTGCGTGGGCGAGGTCCACACGTCGCTGGCGAACACGGTGGCCAGCGCGACCGCGGTCGCCGCGGTGCCCGCCATGAACGCCAGCAGCGCGGTGTAGCCGGTGAACCAGCCGTAGTGCGGGTTGATCAGCCGGCTGTTCCACTGGTAGGCGAACCCGGTGATCGGGATGCGCGCCGCGAGGTGCGCGTACACCAGCACGATCAGGAACACCCCGCCCGCGCACGGGATCCACAGCCAGACACCGGCCGCGCCCGCGGTGCCGAAGAGGCTCGGCAGCAGGAAGAAGATCGCTGTGGTGATGCTGATCATCGAGAACGCGATCGCGAACGACCCGTACGGCCCGAGGGTGCGCCGCAGCGACTGGACGTACCCGAACTGGTGCAGGTCGCCGACGTCCTGTGCGTCGGACAGCGTGTTCTCCTGGTTGTCGGTCACCGCGGGAATCTCCTGTCTGTCTCGATGTCCGTGAGGACCTGGTCGAGGACCGCGAGGACCCGGTCCATCTGCGCGCGGGTGATCGTGAACGGTGGCTTGATCTTCAGCACGTTGCCGAGGCCGGCGTACTTGGTGGTGCCGAAGATGACGCCGAGGTCGACCGCCCGCCGGTACACCTCCAGCGCCTCGGCCGCGGCCGGCTCCTTCGTCTGCTGGTCGCGCACCAGCTCGATGCCGATGAGCAGCCCGGGCCCGCGGATGTCGCCGATGAGCGGGTGCCGCGGCTGCATCGCGCGCAGCGCATCGGTGGTGTACGCGCCCATCTCCGCGCAGGCCTGCAGCAGGTTGTCGCGCCGCAGCACCTCGAGCGCGGCCAGCCCGGCGGCCAGGCTGGGCGGGAACTCGCCGAACGTCAGCGCGTCGTCGCCGGGCTGGAAGCCGGCCAGCGCGCCGCTCGACAGGACGCCCGCGAGCGGGAACCCGCCACCCACGCCCTTGCCGAAGACCAGGAGGTCCGGGGTCACCCCGTAGTGCTCGGCGGCCCACATCGAGCCGGTCCGGCCGAACCCGGTCTGGACCTCGTCGAAGACCAGCAGGATGCCGTGCTCGTCGCAGACCTGCCGCACTTCCTGGTAGTAGCGCCGGGGGAAGTCGAGCTGCGCGCCGTTGCCCTGCACCGGCTCCACGAAGAACGCGGGGGGCAGCCCGCTCGCCCGGCGGGCGATCGCGTCCCGGAGCTCGCCGATGCAGTAGTCGACCTCGTCGTCCTCGCTGCGCCCGGACCGGTAGGCGTACGGCTGCGGGACCCGGAGCACGGCCGGGAACGTGCGGTCGAACGCGTGGTTGGTGTGCGGCCAGCCGAGGCCCATGCTGGCCAGCGACCGCCCGTGATAGGCGTCGGTCAGCGCCAGGAACGGGCCGGTGTGCTGCGGCCGGTTCTGCAGCGCGAGCTTCATCGCCATCTCCACGGCCAGGCTGCCGTGCAGCGTGAACCCGATCCGCTTGAGGTCGCCCGGCGCCGCGTCGGTCATCGCCTTGGCCAGCAGCAGCAGCGGGACCGAGTCGAAGTTGGACCGCAGGTGGCTGAGCTCGCGGGCCTGCGCGAACGCGGCGTCGATGACCTCTGGATTCGAGCCGCCGATGTTGTTCGACCAGGCCATGGCGGTGCAGTCGATGTACTCGTTGCCCTTCGAGTCCCAGACCAGCGCGCCGGAGGTTCTGGTGATGACCAGGCCGGGCTCGCTGCCGGAGGACCACCCGGACAGAAGCGCGGCCCTGCCGTCGGCCAGGTCGTCGTCGGTGTAGCTAGCAGGCACCGGGGTTCCTCCCTCACTGTTTCCTTTTGCGCCATGCTAAATACGCGTATTCGCAGGGAGAAGGACGAATCAGTGCCGACATTGTGTCTACCAGCGACATAATGGGGCGAGATCCGGACTCCGGAGGCTGCGATGCACAACGTGACGCTCCGCCAGCTGGAGGCGTTTCTCGCGGTTGCGCAGGAGCTCCACTTCGGCCGCGCGGCCGAGCGCCTGTCCGTGTCCGCGCCCTGGATGAGCCACACGGTCCGGGATCTTGAACGAGCGCTGCGGGTGGAGCTGCTGACCCGTACCACGCGCTCGGTGCGGCTGACCCCGGCGGGCGAGGTGTTCGCCGGCCTGGCGAGCCAGGTGCTCACCGAGCTCTCCTCGGCGATCAGGACCGTCCGCGGCATGGGCGCGACGTCGCGGCGGACGCTCCGGCTCGGGTACACGATCGGGGCCGGCCTGGAGATCGTCCCCGGCTTGCTGCGCACCTACCGCGAGCGGGAGCCCGAGGCCGGCATCGAGACCGAGGAGTTCGACTTCACCGACCCGTCGGCCGGGCTGCGCGACAACCTCGTCAACGCCGCCGTCGTGCGGCCGCCGCTCGGCCTGCCGGGCCTGGTGTCGGTGGAGCTGTCCACCGAGCGCCTGGTCGCCAGCCTGCCGGACAACCACCCGCTCGCGGTGCGCGAGTCACTGAGCGTCGCGGACGTGCTGCCCGAGCCGATCGTCGCCGCGCCGGTCTCGCCGGGCCCATGGCGGGACTACTGGCTGCTGACCGAGTACCGGTCGGGCCCGGCGCCGGTGGTGGCGGAGGCGCCGACGCTGGACATGGAGATGCACCTGGTCTCGCGGGGCGTCGGGCTGAGCATCACATCCGAGGCCGTCGGCACGTGGTACAAGCGCCCGGGCGTGACGTTCGTGCCCATCGTTGACCTGCCGCCGTGCTCGGTGTCGCTGGCCTGGTGGCCCCAGGACACCGGACTCGTCGCCGGGCTCGCCGCCGTCGCCAACGAGGTCCGCGCGCGCATCGCCGTTCCGCCGCCCGCTTAGGTGGAAGTGGCGAACACGGACTCGACCGACAACCGCAGGTCGGTGCCGCCGGTCAGGTCGTTGAAGGCGGCGACGTAGGCGTCGGCGGCCCGCATCGTCCCCGGCGGTGCAGCGACGCCCGCCAGGCCTGCGCTTGCGGCGCTGCGGTGGTGATGTCGTGGAACACCTGGAGCGAGTCTGCGGGCGTGGCCAGGTGACACCAGGCGATGGCGGGCCGGCTGGCCGCGCAGCTCCTGGCCGCTCCCGCGTCCGCAGGCCCGGGCGCGGTGCTGCAGCGCCGCGGCTACTCCTACCGCGCCGACGGCACCCTGGCCGGCGCCCCGCAGGACCAGATCGACGAGCGCTTCTACGCGATCGTCACCGACCTGATCGGGGCGCCCGCCGAGCTCGTCGCCGAGGACGGGACGCTGGCCGGCTACCAGCAGCGCACCCTGTGGGGCACCACGCTGTGGCACCCCGACGGCGCCGCCTCCCCGCTGCGTTTCCCCGGCCAGTACCACGACCCGGAAACCGGCCTGCACTACAACCACCAGCGCTACTACGACCCGGTCACCGGCCGCTACCTCACCCCCGACCCGCTCGGCCTGGCCCCGGCGCCCAACCCGCACACCTACGTCCCCAACACGGCGACTCGGTCGGCGCTCTGCTGCCGCGCCTCGGCGGGCACGCCACGCTCAACGTCGCCGCGTTCGGGGATTCCACCTCGTCGGTGGCCTTGACCGCGATCGTCCAGGAGGATGGTTCCCTGGAGCTGACCTGGCTCTCCCGGGGAGTGAACGGCCGGAACTTCGGCGATGTGATCGCTCCGGCCAGTGAACAGCAGCAGATCATCAGGGCCGTGGCCCGGGCGACGGGAAGGACCGTAACGGGGTGAACGGGCAGGACGCCATCACCGTCGAGGGCCATCAGCTTCCCGCGGAGATCGTGGCCGCGATCGGCCGGGGCGAGTGGAAGCTCCCGGCGGGCTCCCCGGCGGTGGCCGCGCTGTTCGCCGAGCAGCCCACCCAGGCGGCGCGGCTGTATGAGCCCGGCCTGATGGCGGCCGAGACCGCGGCGTGGCGCACCGCACCGCCGGAGCAGCAGAAGCTGTACGGCGGCCCGGGCGCGCCCGCCGAGGGCTACCTGACGATTGACCCGCAATCGGCCGTGCTGATCGGCGACCTCGGGTACGACCTGCCGATCGCGCTGGACTACAGCCTCTCCGCCGGCCGGCCGAGGGTCGTCTACCTGCCGTCGCATGCCCCGGGCTGGATCGAGGTGGCCGCCGACGCCGCGGACTTCTTGCGCCGGCTCGGAGCGAGCCCGCCGCACGACCGGGACCCGGTGTCGCCGCGCATCACCGCCATCTCGTGGGGCAGCATGACCGTTGACACCCTCGGGACCGGCAAGGATTTCAAGCTTTACCCGGGCGGCGGGCGGGAGTGGCCGTCGTCGTGCTGAGCCGCGGGATGGAACTGCGCCTGCAGACGATGCCGCAGACGCTCAGCCTGCTGGAGCGCCGCGGCATCGAGGTCCACGTCCTGGAGACCACGGCAGCCGTGGAACTGTACAACCGGCTCGCGGAAAGCACGCCGGTCGGCGGGCTCTTCCATTCCACCTGCTGATCCGCCGTGACACCCTGGAACGATGGAGCCCGACGCTGCGCAGACGTCGCCGGAGGTCGACGTGCGTGACCTGGTCGCCGGGGCCAGCCTGCTGGCGGCCACCGCGAACGTGATCATGCAGCTGGCCCGGCCCGAGGTGGGCTACGGGGTCGTGGAGAGCACGGTCGAGAGCGCGCAGCTCATGCGGCACCCGGTCCGCCGCTGGCTGACCACGGTCACCTACCTGTCCGTTGCGCTCATGGGCACGCCAGCGGAGCGGGCGGACGTCCGGCACATGATCAACCGCTCACACGCCCAGGTCCGGTCCACGGCGGACAGCCCGGTCGGGTACAGCGCGTTCGACCCGGGGCTCCAGCTCTGGATCGCGGCGTGCCTGTACCAGGGCACGGTCGACGTGCGCACCGCGCTGCGAGGACCCGCGGACGACCAGACCGCCGACGGCATATACCAGGCGGCGCGCTGGTTCGGCAGCACACTCCAGATGCCGGCCGAGCTGTGGCCAGCGGACCGCGCCGCGTTCCGGCACTACTGGGAGAGCGCGCTGGCCTCGGTCCGCATCGACCCGCCGGTCCGTGACTACCTCACCGAACTCGTCCGCCTCGCGTACCTGCCCGGGCCGCTCGGCGCGGTGCTGGGGCCGGTGAACCAGTTCCTGACCACGGGGTTCCTGCCCTCGCCGTTCCGCGACCAGATGGAGCTGACCTGGACCGACCGGGAGCAGCGGCAGTTCGAGGCGGTGCTGCGGGCGGTCGGCGTGATCAACCGGATGATGCCGGGCCCGGCACGCCGCTTCCCGTTCAATGCCTGTCTCGTGAGCTGGCGGTGCCGCCGCCTGATCAGCAACGTGACGCCCCGTGGCTGATCGGCTTGACGCCAGGCTCGATGCGATCGGGCGGCACCCCTTCCGCGCCAAGTTCCATCTGCGCGGCCGGGACCGGGTCACCGCCGAGCTGCGCGGGCCGTCGACGATCCGGCTGCACGCCCGGGACCTGATCGCCAAGAGGCTGGCTCCGGCCGAACCGCGCAACGACGGCAAGCAGACCCCGTACCGCGGGCACCCGGTCTTCGTCGCCCAGCACGCCACCGCCACCTGCTGCCGCGCCTGCCTGGAGCGGTCGCACCAGATCCCCAAGGGCCGGGAACTGAGCCGCCAGGAGATCGGCTACGTGGTGGACGTGATCAGCCGCTGGATCGAGCGCGAACTGGGCAGCTAGGGTAGCCAGGCGCGCATGGTGACCCGAGGTGCCGGGCGGCCGGCGAGCAGTGCCGCGGCGATATCGGTGAGCACCTGACGCGGCTCAGCCCTCAACTGACGAGGGCTGATGTGCAGGACCGACAGGCCAGCGGCCGTCATCCGGCGGTGGCGGCGCATCGTCTGCTCCCAGTCCTCGGGCAGCAGGTGAAATTCCTTGGAATCCACCTCGACCGCCACCGCGGCGTCCGGCCACCAGGCATCGGGTTTGGCCAAAAAACGCCCATCTAGCAAAAGCGTCGGGTTGTAGAACGGAACTGGGAGATCAGAGCTGGCGATCAGATCGCGCAGGTCGCCCTCGGCGGCAGAGTTGGTGCCGGACGCTACCTCGGCCAGAACAAGCCGTAACAGTGCGTTGCCGGCGCTGTGCCGTACCCGCAGCTCGGCAGCGAGCTGCTCAATGGAGCACCGGCGCTGCTGAACGGCGCTGGCGACAACGGCGCGCGCCGCTCCGAGGCTCCTCAGCGTGGTTACAGTGTCCGCGACCGCACGCGCTGGCAGTGCATACCGGAGCGCCCAGTCCACGGTCCACGACCGCGGCATTCTCCGGGTTCGGCGGGCGACGACGAAGTCCCGGCTCGCGCGTTCGCGCCCTGCTGGCACCAGCACATCCACCACCGCTGTAGCTGGACCCCTGATCTGGTGCCGTCGCAGCGCGGCCGGCCCGGTGATGATGCTGGCCTGGCCCGCGTACAGTAAGGCGGCCATTTCGCGCTGCGCGTCGGTGGGCTCGCCGGTGACGGTCAGGTAGACCCCTGGCAGCAGCCGTTGCCACGGTCCCCCCGGCCGGATGCGGTACCGCAAAGCCTTGGCGGTCATTCCGAGAGAAAGCACTTGCTCGCGGCCTAACACCCCGCGCTGGATGGTCAGCAGCCATTCGGCGTCCTCGTCATCCGACCACATGCCGCAAGACTCCCACCCGCTACCGACAAATCCGACACCGTGTGGGATTGGTGCCCCGGTAGGGGCACTGGATCCACACAGTGGCCACGGTGGCGGTGTCCTAGTCGCCGTCGGCTGGGGACTGGGCGGCGTCGCGCAGTTCCAGGTAGGCGTCGAGGGCTTCCCACAGCTCATTTTCGGGGTACCGGCCCAGGCCGCGGTGTTCCCGGCGCCAGTCGCGGTCCCAGTAGGCGGCGTGAACCTCGCGCAGGTGACCGAGCGCCACATCCAGCTCACCGGCAAGCTGATCACTGCTGGCCGTGGGCGATGGTTTTTGACGGGGAAGGTCAGCGAAGCGGCGCTCGGCGAGTGCCTGCAGCACATCCTCGTCAGGGCCGTCGTGGGACCAGAACCGCACCGGCTCGCGGACGTGGTGGTTCCAGACCGGATCGAGATGAGACCGCCACCAGTAGCAGTACCCGCCCTTGCTCAGCCGGAGCCGGTCGGCCAGCCAGTCCGTGCCTCGCGGGCTGGTCCCCCAGACGACTTCCTGCGGGGGCAGGTTCAGCACGAGAACGACTTCCACGCACTCGAGGGTGTCGGCTCCGTCGAGCACGTCCCCGAACGCGTAAGCCTCCAGGAGAAACGGATCCTCGGGCGGCCAGTTCCTCAGCGCG
>Ga0335073_10015581_pt1 | contig 10629 bp, 7 predicted proteins | sample Lox_Sample_22_FD_207093 | JGI IMG/M metagenome (GOLD analysis project Ga0335073, IMG submission 207093) | Soil microbial communities from Loxahatchee National Wildlife Refuge, Florida, United States - Lox_Sample_2.2 | ecosystem: Environmental > Terrestrial > Soil > Wetlands | place: USA: Florida...
TCCATTCGCCGCCGCTCTTGATCACGTCCTTCAGCCGGTCGGTAAGCTTCAGATAGCCGTCGGCGTTCAGCGATCCCACATCGCCCGAGCGCCAGTAGCCATGGGTGAACCGGTCTGCGGCCTCGGGCAAGTCATGGTACGAGCTCGTGACCCACGGACCGCGCATGCACACCTCGCCCACCGACTTCCCATCGGGGGGCAGCACCTGATCGTCGGGTCCCAGAATCTCGATGTCGATGCCGATGGCCGGTAGACCCTGCGTGCGGCGAATATTCCAGCGCTCCTCCTCCGATCGATCCCGCAGCGTCGGTTTCAGCCGGTTCACCGTGACGAGCGGACTGGTTTCCGTGCTGCCGTAGGCATGGATCACCTCGGCTCCCGTCAGCTCGTGAAATCCCTTGAGCAGCGACAGCGGAGCCTCGGAACCGCCGCAAACGATGCGCACGCGGCTGAAGTCCGGCTTCCGGGGGCGCGTCTCGATCTCACGCAGCATCGGTAGCAGGATCGACGGTACCCCGCAGGTGCACGTGACACCCTCCTCGACCATCACATCGAGCAGCGCCCCCGCCTCTTCGAGAGAGAAGCGGCCGGGCAGCACCAGCTTGTTGCCCATCAGAGTGGCCGCCTGAGGGAGGCCCCAGCCCTGCGCATGGAACATCGGCGTCATCAGCAGGGTGCAGTCATCGATGCTCATGCCGAACATCGGCACCGTCGAGAGGGTATGCAGGTAGATGGAGCGGTGCGAATAGTAGACCCCCTTGGAGCGACCGGTGGTGCCGCTCGTGTAGCAAGCGGCGTAGGCCGAGCGCTCGTCGATCACGGGCCAATCGATGCTGGACGGGGCAACGGCCAGAAGCTCCTCGTGGTGGTACTGTGGAGCGAGCGTGGTCTCGACATCGCGCAGCGGCCGGTCCGTCATCACCACCCAGCCGCGTACACGCGGCACGTGGGGCGCGAGCGCTTGCGCGAGCGGCAGAAGGCTCTCGTCGACACAGATCAGCGAGGCGTCACTGTGATTCACGATGTGGGCGAGCTCGTCCGGCGACAGGCGCAAATTGAGCTGCAGCAATACCGCGCCGAGCCCCGGTACCGCATAGTACAGCTCGAAGTATCGCCGGCTGTTCCAGTCGAGAACGCCGACGCGATCGCCCGGCCGTACGCCGAGCTCGCGCAGCGACTGCGCCGCCCTGCAGATCCGGGCGTAGCACTCGCGATAGCTGTAGCGCAGCCACTCGCCCGAGCGGGTTCGATAGACAATCTGCTGCTCGCCGAAGGTGCGCGCGGCGTGTCGTATCAGCGTCGTGGTGTTGAGCTGGTAGTCGTCGCCCATCGTGGATGGGCAGCCGGTCACGATCGGCCGGGCCGCGGTAGGCTGGGCCGCGGGCGCTGTTTTCTCTCGCATCACTCCCTCCCGCGCTAGGAAGTATCACATGGGCCGGGGCCTCGCAAACCAGGCCCCGGGTTTCAGGCCGATGCGCCGCCGGGAGGGGTCCGCGGCGGATGAAAGGCGCGCACCCGCGCCGCGAAGGAGAGCGAGGCCTTGGGGGAGCGCGGCGGCCCGTAGCGCAGCCGCGCATAGCGGCGGCACAAAGTGGTGATCGTGCGTCCGAGGTCGGGGCGCTCGCGCGCGACCCGCGCGGCGAACGTCTCGGCTGCCTCGCATGGCCGACGTTCGAGCCCGACCGTCGCCAGCTTGCGGCACAGCCGATCGTAGGCGCGTACCAGAGGATCCTTGGTCTGCGGGCGCTGCTCGCGGCGGATTTGCCAGGCGAGCCACGCGAAGGCCAGTCCAAGGCCCACGGCCATGGCTGCGACCACCTTCTGGCCGTCGGGCTCGGGGATCCCGAGGTTGGCCAGCAGGCGTTGCTGCGAGAGCTGGTTGAATCGCAGGATGCGCTCGCGCCAGATCTGACCGAGTGCATCGAGCTCGAGACGCACGTTGCCGAGCCACGAGAAGCGGCGCCAGCGGCCGGCCGCGGACGCGCCGGCTGCGAGCGCCTCGGCGACCGAGGCGTCGACCCGCGTCGGCGCGATGGCGGAGGTCGGGTCGAAACGTACCCAGCCTTGGCCCTCGATCCAGATCTCGTCCCATGCATGCGCATCGCTCTGATGCACGATGCGGTAGTCTCCGTAGGCGTTGTACAGTCCGCCCTGGTAGCCGGTCACGACGCGAGCGGGTATGCCCGCGGCACGCATGAGAGTGGCGAATGCCGAGGCGTAGTGACCGCAAAAGCCGCGCTTGGTGTCGAACAGGAACTCATCGACGGAGTTCTCGCCGAGCGGCGGCGGCTCCAAGGTGTAGAAAAAGCTGTCCCGATGAAACAGGTCAAGCACCGCCCGGGCATAGTCCCTGTCCGCCGGGTGGGCGCGGCGCAGCTCGCGTGCGTACGCCAGGGTGCGAGGATTGCGTGCCGGCGGGAGGCTGAGGTCGCGCGCGCGCGCGGCATCGCCCAAGGGCTCGGCGGCACGCATCTGGGTGTGCGAGGTGGCGGCGACGTCGATCGGCCTTACGATCGCCGTCGATTGCACCAGCATGTAGTCGCCGTTGAGGGAGGCGGCCGCGAGGTCCCATCGATCGGGCCAGTCGAGCGCGAAGATCCAGTTGTGCGCACTCGGCTCGAGGCTGAGCAGATAGCGGTACGCCGGTCCCGAGGAAACGATCGCGGCGGGACGAGCGAAGCCCGCGGCGCCGCGCCGCCAGGTGCGCCCGTCGAATTCATGCAGTACCGGGCCGCGCCAGTAGAGCTGCGCGGCGGGTGGCGCGTCGCCCTGGAAGCGCACTCGAAAGGCCACCTCGTCCGAGAGCGCGAGGTTGACGATGTCGCCGGGGCTCATGCTGTCGCCCAATCCGGATTCGGCCGCGTGTGCGTCGGCCGGCACGCGCCAGAACGGAGAATCGAGGCGCGGGAAGAACAGCCACAAGACCAGCGCGATCGGCAGCGCCTGGGCGAATATCCGTCCCGCATAGGACAGGCTCCGCGGCCAGGGCGGAAGCGGCGCGCTCGGCGTGAGGCGCAGCAGCGTCGCGGTGGTCAGCCAGGACACTGCGCCGAGATAGAGCAGCAGACCCAGGGATTCGCTCCGCAACAGATCGGCGAGGCACAGGAAATAGATGATGAACGACACGACGTACAGGTCGCGCCGCGATTGGGTCTCGAGCAGCTTGAGTCCGGCCACCAGGCTCAGCAGCGCGCTCCCGGCCGCGAGTCCGTTGAAGGTATGCAGCTCGAGGAACAAGACCAGCACGGCGGCGGCGGCGATGCCGAGCAGTATCCAGCGACCCGGCGCGCCGCGGCCCCGCGCGGCGCGGCCCAAACGGATCGCGCAGGCCGCGCCGACCAGTACCAAAATCCACGGGGGCAGGGCGCCGATGTAGGCGGCGAGCGCGAGTGCGAGGCACACACTCATCCACTTGAGCTCGGCAAAGGTGACGCGCGTCGCCGGCGAGGGGGCGTGGCTCATGGCGCCGCCGCGCCGTGAGCGGCGAGCGCTCGCAGGCACCTCGCCCGATGCGATGCACCGTGACCCGGCGCGATCTCGACGCCCGGAATTCGCAGTCCGTAGGGGCGCGGCGGTCCGGCCTCGCAGTGGAGCACCCAGCGGCACAGTTGAGACAAGCGTGCCTCGGGATCGAGCCCCTCGAGCGCCGACCACTCGAGCCATTCGGGCTGTGCGCCGAGATCGGAATAGATGCGCACCGCCGGCTCGCCGCCGCGTGCCAGTACCTTCCAGGCCATGTGCTTGAGCGGCATCCCCGGTGCGTAAACGGAAAGGCCAGCGAACTCTTCCTCGCCTCGCACCTGAGCTCGCGCCACGCTCGCCGTGCCCATCCCAGCCGCCGGCAACGGCCGCTCGCCGCGCGGGCGCGGAGCGACGAATGCGGTGAGCGGTGCGTGCACGTAGGTCCAGGCGCGAAACCAGCCGAACGGATGCGTGGTGCGCAGCTCGAACTGCTCCCAGCGGCAGATGCCGCGCCGCGCGGTCGCGACCGCGACGGGAACCGGCTCGTAGGCGAGATGGCCGACGCAGGCGCTCGCCGCAGCGGGGTCGGCGCCGCCGCCGTCGGGCGCGGGCATGCGAACCTCGATGTCGCGCCGCTCGACGGCGGACTCGTTGTGCAGCATGAAATGGAATTCGGCATCCGTACCCAGCAACGCATCCGCCACGAGGGAGGCATCGACCGACAGGCCCAGAAGATTGCGATGGCAATGGTGCATGGCGACCAGTACCAGGCTCGCCATGAAGAACGCGAACGCCAATCCGAGGTTGCTGTTGTAGTTGAGGCCCGCGATCAGCATCGCGACGAGCAGCGCCCCGAGCATGAGGCCGAAGCGCGTCGGTACGATGTAGATCCTGCGGCGGTTGATGCGCATCGGCAGCACGTCGGCCCCGTGCCGGCGCACGGACCAGCGGCGTAGCCGGGTGATCGCCGCTTGCCGCCAGCGTTGCAGGTTCATGCGCCCATCAAGGAATGGGGACGGCCTCGAGCAGGCGGTTTGCGGAGACCGGACCGCGCTCGCGCTGTTCGAGGCGATGCTCGACCACGGCGGCAAATACGGCCTGCACGTGCTCCGGAAGCACCGTGTTGCGTCCGCAGATCAGCGCCCAGGCGCGCGCCGCTCGCAGCAAGCCGATGGCAGCGCGCGGCGAGAGCCCGACGGTGAGGCCGGCGGCGCTGCGCGTGTGCGCGACCAGGGCCTGAACGTAGTCGAGCAGCGCCGGAGACACGTGCACCGCGAGCACACTCTGCTGCAGGGCACGGAGGGCATCGAGGCTCAGCACGCTCGGCAGCGCATTCACGAGCTCGCGCCGGTCGGTTCCGGCGAGCAGCTCGCGCTCGGCGGCCGCGGCCGGATAGCCGAGACGCACGCGCATCAGGAAGCGGTCGAGCTGCGACTCCGGCAGCGGGAAAGTGCCGACCTGCTCCTGCGGATTCTGGGTCGCAATCACGAAAAACGGCTCGGGCAGCGGCATCGATTGCCCGTCGAGAGTGACCTGCCTCTCCTCCATGGCCTCGAGCAGCGCGCTCTGCGCCTTGGGCGATGCGCGGTTGATCTCATCAGCAAGCACGAGCTGCGCGAAGATGGGCCCGTGCTGGAAGCGGAATTTGCCGGTCTCGCGGTCATAGATGGATACGCCCAGCACGTCGGCGGGCAAAAGATCGCTGGTGAATTGCACCCGCTGGAACGACAGACCCAGGGATTTGGCGAGCGCGTGGGCCAGAGTCGTCTTGCCGACTCCGGGAATGTCCTCGATCAGCAGGTGTCCGCGCGCCAGCAGGCACGCGAGACAAAGGCGGATCTGCGCATCCTTGTCCAGGATCACCCGGTTGAGCTGGGCCAGCACGGCTGCGATCTCGGCTCCGCTCGTGCGCGGCGGAACAGCGCGGTCGGCGGGCGCGCCGCTCATGTGCCCTCGCGGCGCTCGCCTTGCTGGCCGCGTTCGCGTTCCTGCGCGAGCAGTGCCTGGACGCGCGCGCTCTGCTGGGTCAGCTGCTCTATTTCCGTACCGAGCTCGCCGAGCCGGGCGCGATCCTTGGCAACGACCTCGGCCGGAGCGTTCCTGGCGAAATCGCCGTTGGCAAGCTTCGATTGCAGCTTGCCGAAATCGGTCTGCGCGCGGCGCTGGCGCTTGGCCAGCCGCTCGAGCTCCGCCTGCGGATCGATGAGACCGGCCATGGGAACCAGAATCTCGAGGCGCCCGACCAGGGCGACCGCCGAGATCGGCGCCGCCTCTCCCGGCGCGAGCACCTTGGGATCCACGACGCCGGCGAGACGCGTCAAGTAAAGACGATTGCGCACCAGGTACTCGAGATCCGTGCGCCCGGCGTTCGCCAGGAGCACCTCGAGCTTGCGGCTCGGCGCGATGTCCATCTCGCCGCGGATTTGGCGCACGCCGAGGATGAAGCTCATCACCCACTGCATCTCCGGCTCGGCCGAGCTGTCGGCGGCACCCCCCGGCGCGCGCGGGTACTCGCACAGCATGACGGTTTCGCCGGACACGCCCGCGGCCGCGCGCACCCGCTGCCATATTTCCTCGGTGATGAAGGGCGCGAGCGGATGCAGAGCGCGCAGCAGCACCTCGAGTGTGCCGATCAACGTGCCGCGTGCCGCGCGCTTTTCCGCGGGGCTCGCGCTTTCCGACTGCAGCACGGCCTTCGACAGCTCGAGGTACCAATCGCAAAACTCGTTCCAGGTGAACTCGTAGAGCGCGTTGGCGACGACGTCCAGGCGGTAATCGGTGAACCCGCTCTCGACGCGGGCGAGCATCGCCGCGAGGCGCGAGCGGATCCAGCGGTCGGCGAGGCTCGAGGCCGTCTCCTCCGCCGCCGCCGTGCTCGGATGCACCGGCTCGTGCCCCTCGACGTTGAGCAGCACGTAGCGGGCCGCGTTCCACAGCTTGTTGCAGAAGTTGCGGTTGCCCTCGACCTTGGCCATGTCGAAGCGCAGATCGCGGCTTTGCGTGGCCAGGGCCGCGAAGGTGAGCCGCAACGCGTCCGTGCCGAAGGCCGGGATGCCTTCCGGAAACTGCTTGCGCGTCGCTCTCTCGATCGCGGGCTTCATCTGCGGTTGCATGAGGCCGCTGGTGCGCTTCGCGAGCAGCGCATCGAGCGTGATGCCGTCGACGATGTCCAGCGGATCGATGACATTGCCCTTCGACTTCGACATCTTCTGACCGTCGTGATCGCGGATGAGGCCATGCACATAGACCTCGCGGAACGGAACCTCGCCCATGAATTTGAGGCCCATCATGATCATCCGGGCGACCCAGAAAAATATGATGTCGAATCCGGTCACCAGCACCGAGGTCGGATAGTAGGTGTTGAGCATGCTGGTTTCGTGCGGCCAGCCTTGCGTGGAGAAAGGCCACAGAGCGGAGGAGAACCAGGTATCGAGCACATCCTCGTCCTGACGCAGCGCCAGCGCCGCGTCGAGACCGTGCACGGCGCGCGCCTCGGCCTCTGAATGCGCGACGTAGCAGCGGCCCTCCTCGTCGTACCAGGCCGGAATGCGGTGCCCCCACCACAGCTGGCGGCTGATGCACCAGTCCCTGATGTGGCGCATCCAGTCGAAATACACGCCCGACCAGTTTTCCGGAACGAAGCGCATGCGCCCGCTTTCGACCGCCTCGATCGCGGGTTTTGCCAGCGGCTTGATGTCGATGAACCACTGATCCGTCAACAACGGCTCGAGCACCGCGTGGGTGCGATCGCCGCGCGGCACGGTGAGCTTGTGCGGCTCGATGCGTTCCACGAGGCCGCGCGCCTCGAGGTCGGCGACCACCCGGGCGCGTGCCGCGGTCCGGTCGAGTCCGCGGTAGGGTGGCGGCACGTTGTCGTTGAGCGCGGCATCCGGCGTCATGATGTTGATGAGCGGCAGTGCGTGCCGCTGTCCGAGCTCGTAGTCGTTGAAGTCGTGCGCGGGCGTGATCTTGACGCAGCCCGAGCCGAATGCCGGGTCGACATAGCTGTCGCCGATCACGGGGATATCGCGCTCGGCCAGCGGCAGGCGTACCTTGCGCCCGATCAGATGCCGGTAGCGCTCGTCATCCGGGTGCACCGCCACCGCCGTATCGCCGAGCATCGTCTCCGGGCGTGTGGTCGCCACGATGAGATATCCACTCCCATCGGCGAGCGGATACCTCAGATGCCAGAGGCTTCCGGCCTCCTCTTCGGACACGACCTCCAGATCGGACAGCGCGGTCTTGAGCACCGGGTCCCAGTTGACCAGACGCTTGCCGCGGTAGATCAGTCCCTCGCGATGCAGGCGAACGAAGGCCTCCGTGACTGCTTGCGACAGCTCGGGATCCATGGTGAAGCGGTCGCGCTTCCAGTCGACCGAGGCGCCCAGGCGGCGCATCTGACGTGCGATGGTTCCGCCCGAGGTCTCCTTCCATGCCCAGACCCGCTCGACGAAGGCCTCGCGCCCGAGCTCGCGGCGGTTCTGGCCCGAAGCCTGAAGGTGCCGCTCGACCACCATCTGCGTGGCAATGCCCGCATGGTCCGTGCCGGGCTGCCACAACGTATCGAAGCCGCGCATCCGCCGATAGCGGATGAGCGCGTCCATGACGGTGTCCTGGAAGGCGTGTCCCATGTGCAGGGTGCCCGTCACGTTCGGCGGGGGAATCACGATCGAGTAGGGCGGCCCGTGGCCGCTGGGCTCGAAATAACCCCGGGCTTCCCACTCGGCGTAGATGCGCGATTCGATATCGGCTGGGGAGAAGGCTTTATCCATGGCGATCCGATTATAGCGGGCGAAGCGGGGCGCGCGCCGCTCCTGGATCGGAGCTCAACCGTGCGGGTCGGCCGGCGCGTCGCTTGCGTCGGATTTGGTGAGCGCATGCTCGCGCAGCGCCCGATCGACCAGCTCGGGCAGGGCGGTGCGTAAGCGATCGAACACGCGCTCGAACAGAGTCGCTTCGATGTCGCGTGCCGCCTGGCGCAAAAGCGTATCCGCCAGCTTCAAGGTCTCGGTGAGGATGGCCGCGTGCGCGGCGTTCAGATCGAGGGACGCTGCTGCATCCGGCAGCTTTTCCGCGGGCTCGGTGAGGATCGGTATGTCGCGGGGGTCGTGCGTTGACGCGGCCATGCCCTCGGCCCTCAAAGTTGCGCGAGATCCGCGCCGGCGCTCAAGTTGTGGGTCTGGAGCGCGAGCTTTTGCTCGCGATAGGCCTTGAAGCGCTCCCGCCCGAGCTGCCGCCGCCCGGGATCCGCATCGATGATCTCGGCGAGGCGCACGAAGCGATCGAGACCCGCCGGCAGCCGGTCGGAGAGATTCACCAGCACATCGGCGCGGCTCACGTGCTCGAGCCCGTATACGAGGTGCACCGGAGTTTCCGGGTCGATGGAGGAGGCATCGCGGGCAATCTGATGCGGTACGAAGGCGCGATCGTTGAAGGTCCAGAGCATCTCATCGCCGATGCGGGCGTCGGCATCGCTCTCGCTCAGCAGAACGACGCTGAGCTCGCTCTGGTAAGCCTTGGCAGCCAGCCGGCAGGCAAAGCTCCAGCGCTCGGCGCGCTCGACGCTGCTCAGAATATAGAAATCAACTCTTTCTGCCATTGCCGGCGCGGTGCACGAGGAACTCGACCAGCAAGGGCACCGGGCGTCCGGTGCTGCCCTTTTGCGAGCCGCCGACCCACGCCGTGCCGGCCACGTCCAGGTGAGCCCAGGCGAGATCCTTGGCGAACTTCGACAGGAAGGTGGCCGCCGTGCACGCACCGCCTTCGCGTCCGCCCACGTTGGCGAAATCCGCGAAGTTGCTCTTCAGGAGCTCCGCGTACTCCTCGCCGATGGGCAGGCGCCAGGCGCGATCGTCGGAGCGGCTGCTGGCCGCGAACAGCTCCGCCGCCAGCGCCTCGTCGTTGCTCATGAGGCCGCAGATCTGATTGCCGAGAGCGACGATACAGGCCCCGGTCAGCGTGGCCACGTCGACCACCGCCGCCGGCTTGAAGCGCCGGCTGTAGGTGATCGCGTCGCACAGGATGAGACGTCCTTCCGCGTCGGTGTTGAGGATCTCCACGGTCTGTCCGGACATCGAAGTGACGATGTCGGCGGGCTTCACCGCGCCGCCGCTCGGCATGTTCTCGCACGAGGGAACGATGGCGACCACATTGAGCGGGAGCTTGAGCTCGGCGGCCGCCCGCAGCGCTCCCAGCACCGTGGCCGCACCGCTCATGTCGAACTTCATCTCGTCCATGGAGGGAGGCTCTTTGAGCGAGATCCCACCCGAGTCGAAGGTGATTCCCTTGCCGAGCAGGCAAATCGGTGCGCTACCCTTGCGCGCACCGTGGTATTCGCTCACGATGAATCGCGGCGGCTGCGTCGAGCCCTGGGTGACGGCGAGAAATGCCCCCATCTTCAGCTCTTTGATGTCCGCTTCGTCGAGCACCGTGGTCTTGATGCGCGGCCACTCCTTCTCCAGGCTCTGGGCGCGCTGCGCGATGTAGCTGGGCGTACATATATTGGGAGGCAGATTCGCCAGATCGCGCGCAAAGGCGCTGCTCCGTCCGATCGCGGCACCGACCTTGAGCCCGGCCGCGATGGTCTTGAGGCTGCGCGCGTGATCGGTCGCCACGCTCACCTCGACGAGCCTGGCCGGCTTGGGCTTCGGTCCGGTCTTGAGATCCGGTATCCGATAGGTCTGGGCGCAGAAGACCTCGGCCACCGCGCGCGCCCGCTGGTGCGAGTCCATCGTGGGCACGTCCTCGAGCGCGAGGTACACCGCCGCATCGCCGGCGCCGGTCTTGGCGAGCGCCTGTGCGCTCGCCTGCAGGGCCTTGCGGTAGGGCTTGCGGGCGAAGCTCGCGCGCGGGCCGAAGCCCACGAGCAGCACGCGCGCCGCCGCGGCGCCGGCCGGATGCGGCAGCAACAGCGTGTCGCCCAGCTTCGCGCCAAAATCCCCGCCCGCGTGCAGCCGGCTGATGATGCCGCCGATCTGTGTATCGATGTGCCGAGCGGCGGCGCTCAGCTCCCCGTTCTCGTAGACGCCGACCACGGCACAGCCCGTGGCAGTGCGTGCCTTGGCATCGACGATCGCCTTGAATTGCATATCGCCGCTCCGGTATTGATTCGAGGGTCTCATGTGGGTATCGCGGGTAGTTTACTAGATTAACGCCAAGGCTCTAAGC
>Ga0335073_10015582_pt1 | contig 10629 bp, 8 predicted proteins | sample Lox_Sample_22_FD_207093 | JGI IMG/M metagenome (GOLD analysis project Ga0335073, IMG submission 207093) | Soil microbial communities from Loxahatchee National Wildlife Refuge, Florida, United States - Lox_Sample_2.2 | ecosystem: Environmental > Terrestrial > Soil > Wetlands | place: USA: Florida...
CCGCTACCCGGACCGTGACCTCGGCCTGATCGTGGCCGATGACCTGTACCGCGATGTCATCGCGCACGGGTACCCGGGGCTGGATCCGGCGGCCTTCAGCCGGGTCGAGGTCCGCATCCCGGCCAAGCGTTTCGCCGAGTCCGCCTGGGTTCACGTTCCCGCACCGACGGCCGGGACGCTGGCTGGACCGGCCCATGAACGCCGGGCGCCGTGGCGGCCGGGGCCCGCCACCTGGGTCGCGCTTGGCGGCGCGACCGCCGCCGTGACGGCTGACGGGCTGGCCGCGGTCGCCCTGCACATGTCCGCTGACCAGCAGCCGCAGGCCGAGCACCTCGATCCGCCCGCAGCGCACCAGGACCCAGCTGAGCTGATCATCCAGGTCGAGCCGGTACAGCTGGTCGAATTCGGCGAGGTATACCCGTCGGCACCCGAGCCGGCCGAGCCGTACTGGCCCCATCCAGACGATTTCGATCATCCTCACTTTAGCTAGCCGTCGTTTTTCCGTTCGGGCTCCGCTTTTGTCGGGCAAACCGCGCGCCTGCGCTATTCACCCGCCGCTGATCATGATTCCCTGAGCGCGTGAATAGGCGTCTCGATTGGCGGCTGTGACATGGGTGAAACAGGAGGTGCCTGCGCAATTTCCGACCAGGAGCTGGTGACGCTGGCCGCCCGCGGGGACGCGAGGGCGTTCGAACTGCTCGCCGAACGGTACCGGGGCCTCATGTACGCCGTCTGCCGCCGGATCACCTGCGACGACCAGGACGCGGTGGACGCGCTGCAGGAGGCGCTGCTCGCCGCGTGGCGCGGATTCGCCTCGTTCGAGGGGCGGTCCTCGGTCCGCACCTGGCTGTTTCGCATCGCGGCCAACGCCGCGGTCGATGAGGTACGGCGCCACGCCCAGCGCCGTGAGCAGGCCGGCACGGCTGCGCTTGGGGAGCTCGCCGCGCCGGCCGACGTCGAGTCCGCCGCGGTGACGCGCGCTGCGGCGGACTGGGCGCTGGCCAGGCTCCCGCCGCAGTTCCGGGCCGCCGTGGTGCTCAGGGAGTACTACGGGCTGTCCTATCAGGAGATAGCCGAGGCGCTCGGCATCCCAGTCGACACGGTGAAGTCGCGCATCTCGCGCGGGCGGCAGGCCCTTGCGCAACTGCTGCTTCCGGACTTCCGTGGCGATCCCCGATAATCGGGGATGTGGGAGCGCTGCCGGACGGAAACCTCTGCGGGTACCTGCGGGACTGCTGTGACCTCGCGAGCGGCAGCCTGCCGCCGGGGCACGCGAAGGACACGGTGACCGCGGTCCGGTCGCGGCTGGAGGCCGGCCTGCTGCGCGTCGCGGTCGGCGGCCGGCTCAACGCGGGGAAATCGACCCTGGTCAACGCGCTGCTCGGGGAGAAGCTGGCCGACACCAACGCCACCGAGTGCACCAAGCTGGTCTCCCGGTTCACGTACGGGCTGATGAACCAGGTAGTGATCTGGTTCACGGACGGTGCGACGTTCACGTGCGCCGCCCAGCCGCTGGCCTCGGCGGTCGCGTCGGCGGGCAGGCCCGTCGGCGACGTCGACTTCATCGAGGTGCGCAGCAGCAACAAGCGCCTGGCGACCGAGTACACGCTGGTGGACACGCCCGGCCTCGACACACTGACGGACGGGCTCGACGACATGTCGCTCGCCGCGCTCGGCGAGGCGGACGTGCTGCTCTACGTGATGCCGCACCCGGGAGACAACGACGTCGAGGCACTCACCGCGCTGCGGCGGAAGGCCGGCGGGGCGGGCATCACCGCGCTTTCCACCATCGGCGTGCTCAGCCGTATCGACCAGCTCGGGCAGGGCGCCGGTGACCCCTGGCCGGTCGCGCGCCGCCAGGCCGAGCGGTACGCCGACCAGCTCACCGCCCTGTTCGGCACCGTCATCCCGGTTCTCGGCCTCCTCGCCGAGACCGCGCTCGGCGACCGGTTCACCGAGAGCGACCTGGCGCCGCTGCGCGCGCTGCTCGAGTTGCGCGCCACCGATCCCGAGGCGGTGGAGTTCGCGCTCTACAGCGCCGAGGACTTCAAGCAAGAACCGCGCCTCCCGCTCACCGGCGCCGAGCGCACGCGGCTGCTTGACCTGCTCGGCAACCATGGCGTCAGTGTCGCGCTCGACGTGCTCGACGGCGGCGTCAGGAGCGCGACGGCGCTGCTCGCCGCGTTGCGCGCGCACAGCGGCATCGACGCGCTCACCAGCCAGCTCAGCCGCCAGTTTGCCGGCCTCGCCGACCCGCTCCGCGCGCGGTCGGCGGTCCAGGCGCTGGACGCGGTCAGCTGGCTCGGTGCGAGCCCGCAGGAGACGGCGGTACTAGCGCGGCTCCGCGAGGACCTGGACGCGGTGCGCGACCATCCACGGCTGCGCCAGTTCGGCCTGATGACCGTCCTGGCCGACCTGGAGGCGGGCCGCTGGCAGGGACCGACGGGCACCGCGGCAGAGCTCGCCGCCTTCGCCACAGGAACGGACCTGACCGCGCAGCTCGGCCTGGCCGCGGACGCGAGCACCGCGCAGGTCCGGGCACGCCTCGTCGACCGCGTCACCGCCTGGCGGGTGCTGGAGAACTCCGCTACCTCGAGCCGGGCCACCTCACGGCGCGCCCGCGAGGTCCGTGAGTACCTGGAGTCCCTGTTCGACACGCTGCCGCCGCCGGGCTGAGGTGGGCTACTCGCGCTGGCGGGCCGCGTCCGCTAGCGGGCTGCGCTGCCTCGCCGCCATAGCCGCACCACGCCGGCACCCCCGTCGCAGGTGGCCAGCGTGCTCCCGTCGGCACTCCAGGAGACACTCATGACCCAGCCTTTGTGACCGCCGATTACCTTGACGACGGCGCCGGTGGCCACGGCCCAGATGCGCGCCGTCGCGTCCTGCGAGCTGGTGGCGAGCAGCCTGCCGTCCGGGCTGAATGCCACTCCGGTGACCTGATCGGCGTGGCCGGTCAGCACGCGGATGAGCTCGCCCGTCGTGGTCCGCCAGAGCCGCGCCGTGCCGTCCTTCGAGCAGGTCGCGATCAGGCTGCCATCCGGGCTGAACGTCGTCCCCCGCATGAAGGCGGTGTGGCCGGTGGCGATCCTCCTGACGCAACGGCCGGTGGTCACGTCCCAGATCCTCAGGAGGCGACGGTCCACGGTCGCGAGCAGCCTGCCGTGCGGGTTGAAGGCCACCCCCTCGACACCGTAGAACGCTGAGTGGCCCTCGAGCTTTAGCACGCACTTGGCTGTGGCGAGATGCCACACTCGCACGACATTTTCCTGGGCACCCGTCGCGAGCAGCGTCCCGTCCGGACTGAACGCGGCGGAGTAGACCTCCCCGTCATGGGAGCCCATCACGCCATTCGCCGCGCCAGCACCGATGGTCCACAGCCGTACCCTGCTCTCGCCGCCGACGGTAGCGAGATTGAGCCCGTCAGGGTCGAAGACGACATGCTTGAGGATGCCTTTCCCGCGCAACCGCACCTGCCAGCCGCGGATCAGCTCACCCGTGGCGGCGTTCCACAGCCGGACGGTGCCGCCGAGCCCCACCCCGGCGATGATCCGCCCGTCCAGGCTGAACTGCGCGTCCATGAGTACCGCGGCCGGGGTCGCGGAAAGCTCTCTGAGCGCGCGAAACGGCTCGTCGAGCTCGGCCAGGACACCCCGCGCGACCTTGGCAAGGTCGCGGTCCCCGCCGGTAACCGCCTGTTGCAGCAGAGGACGGGCGGCCGTGACATCTCCGAGTTCCGCGAGCACGCCCCCGAGCAGCAACGACGCACGGGCCGCCGCCTGCGGTATTGGTGACTTCACCGCCTGCTCAAGGTGCTCGCGGGCACCGCCCAGGTCCCCCGCCTGCGCGCAGGCGATCGCAAGGCCGAGGTGAGCCGCCGCTACCTGATGCGGCTTACGGCTGCCGAGCACCTCTCGCAGGGGAGCCTGAGGGTCGCGCTTTGCCCGCAGCAGCGTGAGCCCGAGCAAGAGCCTGGCCTCATCGATGACCTCCGGGTCGCCGGACTTGAGGACGGCCTGGAAGGTCTTCTCCGCCTCGTCAAGGCGGTCGAGGCCGGACAGGGCGCGGCCCAGTACCAGGAGACTGGCAACGGCATCCGGATCGAGCCGCATGGCCTCGCGGGCCGCTTCCTCCGCCTCCGGGTACCGGTCAAGGGCGCTGAGAGCGCGAGACAGCCCGCGCCAGGCACCCGCGTCAGCAGGGGCCGCGGCGACCGCGGCCCGCAGCAAGCGCTCGGCCTCCGCGTCCTGCCCCAGCATTCTCATGACACTCCCCAGTCCCACCTGCGCGGCGGTCAACGCTGGCCGGGCTTGGATGATCGAGCGGTAGGCGTCCGCCGCCTCGGCGAAGCGGTACCCGTCGAGCAGCGCCTTCGCCGTGGCGAGCAGCTCCTCGTCGCTGGGCGGCGGCACGTAGACGAGCGCGCCCAGCGCCACCGCGGCCTTCGGGTCGTCGCGCAGCCGCGGCTCGACGCCGACCGCCCGGGCGAGGTGCGTGGCGACCACCGGCATCCGCGACGCGCCGCCGGTCAGGTACAGTCCGGTGACCTCGGCATCGGTGGCTCCCGCGGCGGCGATCGTGCGCCGCAGCTCGGTCGCCGCGCCGTCGATGGCCGGGCCGACCAGGCCGTCGAGTTCCGCCCTGGTCAGCCGGAAGCCCTCGGCGTAGCCGAGGACGGCCAGCTCGTAGGTCAGGTGCTCAGACAGCGCCTCCTTGGCCGCCGTCACGTCCGCCCGGAGAAACGCCCGGTCGCGCACGGCCCGCGGCCCCTCGTCGCGGAACGTCTCCTGCCATGCCGCGCCGTCGCGCTCCCGCGCCAGGTCGCTGACCCGGGTGAAGAGCAGGTCGTCGAAGTCCTCGCCGCCCAGGTCCGGGTCTCCGCCTGGCGCGCCTGCCAGCTCGAACCCGGTCTCGCGGGCCCGCAGCACCGCGGTGTCCAGCGTGCCGCCGCCGAGGTCGAACACCGCGAGCAGCTGCCCGGCCTCCGGCCGTGCGTACCACCAGGCCGCCGCGACCGGCTCGGGTACGAGGTCGAGGCGGGCCGGCAGGCCGGCGCGGGACGCCGCCGCCTGGAGGCGGTCGAGCAGCGGAGCGCCCCAGCGCGCGGGGTGCGTCAGCACAACCCGGTCCGGCGCCACGCCGTGGAACCGCACCGCCTCGCCGTACACCCGGCCGAGCACCGCGGCCACCAGGTCGACCGCCTCCCGCCGCTCGCCGCCGAGCAGCACGTGCGACTGCCTGGCCAGCGCCCGCTTCGGTGCCCGCTCGATCCGGTCGGGGAAGACGACGCCCTGCCGCACCGCGTTCCGCCCGGTCTGGAGTTCCCCGCCGGGCGCGGCGAAGACCGCGGACGGCAGGTACCTGCTGTTCTCAACCTCGAGCACCTCCGGTGTCCCGCCGACGGTGATCATCGCCGCCGTGGTGTTCGTGGTACCGAAGTCAATCGACAGCGCCCAGCTAGGCTCGCTCACCAGTGCCCTCCGTCGAACTGCTGCCCTGGGTCGGCCAGGTCGTCGGGTACGGCCACCTCATGGTGGAGCAGGATCTCCCGCAGCAGCCCGAGTTCTGACGGCGCCACCGCCTGGTCCGGGTCCACCTCGGGGAACCCGCTCATGTCCAGCCATCCCTCGCTCACGGGGGCCCGCCTCCAGGCTGACCGGGCCCGCTCAGCCCGAGCGCGCCGTCCCGCGCGGTGAGCGCCTGGGCCCGCTGAGACAGCCCGGCAAGCTGGGTGAGCACCCGCTTGCACTCGGTCAGTTGCGGCTCGAGGGCCTGGTCGGATTTCGCCAGGTTCCGCTTCGCCTCGGCGTGCGCGCGGTTCAGTTCCGCCAGCCTGGCCCGCATCCGGGCCTGCGTGGTCTCGATGAGCTGTTGGCGCAGCGAATCGATGAGGTTCCTGAGCGCGTTGCCGAATTCGAACCGCGCCTGGCCCGCCACCGACACGATGTGCCGCTGTACGTCCACGCGGGCCCGCTGCCGCTCGGCCCGCTCCGCGTTCGCGCCCATGAGCTGCATCCCCGCGAAGCCGCCGATGGCGACGATCCACAGCGGGTTGACCGCCGCGAAGAGCATGTGCGCGACGAGCGTGGTCCCCGAGATGGCCGGCATGGCGGGCACCACCCGCTGGAGCACCCCGCCGAACCCGCTCGCCCGTGGGTCGCTCGTCCGCAGCAGGCTGCGCGCGGCGAGCTGCTCCGGGTACGGTACGTCGGCGCCGAGCACGTCGATCCCCTCCTCGCCGAGCGAGCGGGCCAGCGCGGCGGCGATCTCCACCACCCCCTCTCCGACCTGCGTGCGAAGATCGGCCCAGATGGCCTGCAATCCGGCATCGAAGTCGTGCGCGATCTGCGTGGCGGTCGCCGTGTCCGCCTCGTTGGCCCAGGATTCCGCGGTGACCTGCAGGATGGTGAGGTTGCGCTGGTACTCAAGCGACGCCCGCTCGGTGAGCTCACGGAACCCGCGGTCCAGTTCGCTCTTCCACCCGGCGTCCGCAAGGCCGCCCGCTTTGAGCGCCGCCGTCCTCGCCGCGAGCACTTCAAGCAGCTGCGGGTCCCGGTGCAGTGAGCGCTGGCGCTCTTTTGTGTCTTTGGTCAGCTTGTCGAGCACCTGCCGCGCCGCGTACGCCGCGTTCGCCGCCCGCAGCTCGCCGGCCCGCGCCGCGATCCCGCCGGCCAGCGCCCGCTCGAGGGGACCGAAGCCGCTGCGTGACTCAAGCACCTCCGCCCGTTCCGCCCGCCCAGCGGCAGCCTCACGCAGCGCATCCTCCCTGAAGCGTGAGCTGACCGCGAACCAGGGCGCGGCGGCGAACCGCGACGCATGCGCGGCGACCAGCCGCTGGCTCGCCGCCAGCGTGTCGCGCCACTTCGGGTACTTGTCGGTCTGGGTGAGCACGAACACCACGCTGGCGATCCGCTCGGTCGCCCGGGCGAGGAACTTGCACTCGGACGCGGTCAGCTCGCTGCTCCCGTTGACGACGAACAGCAGGGCGTCCGCCTGGGAGAGCGCGGCCAGGGTGAGGGCCGCGTGCCCGGCGACGAGCCCGCCGACCCCTGGCGTGTCGACCAGGTCAAGCCCGGCCCCGAGCAGCTGCTCGGGCAGGCCGACGCTGACCTCTCGCACGCCGAAGTGGCGCATTTCCTGTGTCCGCGGGTCGAGTGCCGCGTACTCGGCTATCCGGTCGAGGGTGATGGGCAGCCCTTCCGGATGGGTCTCATCCACCACCACGGCCTGCTCGCTCGGGGCGTAGAACAGCGTGATGTGCACGCTCGTCGCGATGTCCACGTCGACGGGAAGCAGGCCAGGCCGGCGCAGCAGCGCGTTGATGAGCGAGCTCTTGCCCCGCTTCTTCTCCCCGACGACGACGACCCGCGCCGCCTGCGCGCTGACCGCCCCCGCCTCGTCCCGCGCCCGTTGCGCGGACTCCGCGTCCTCGATCTCGTCCGCGAGCGCGGCGACCTCGCCGAGCAGGCGGGATACCTCCATGTCCGCCGTCATGGCTCCCCGCTACGCGCTCGCCTGGCCGTCTGGCGTGTCGAGTGCGGCCTGCGCGTCCCCGATGTCCAGGTCACCGTCCGCGACGGTGGCATCCGCCTGACCGCTCCACAGCTGGCTCTCGTAATCCTGGTAGGAACTCGCCAGGATCTCGTCGCCGAGGCCGTAGGCGCGGAGCACGGCGGCCGTGTGCGGGTCGACCTCGCCGAACCCCGGCGAGTGCTCCGCCTCGTCGATGACGTGGCCGGTCTGCGCCTGCATGGCGTTGACCTGGTTGTTCAGGGTGTCGGCGAACTGGTAGGTCGGGTCGCTGAGGCCCTCGGCCGGCGTGATCCCGTAGCCGTGCAAGACAGTGGTGATATCCGGGGCAGCCTCGCCGAAGCCCGCCGAGTGCTCCGCCTCGTCGATGACATGGTCGGTCTGCGCCTGCATGGCGTCGACCTCGTAGTTCAGGTTGTCGGCGAACTGGTAGGTGTCGTCACTCAGCCCGTCGTCGCCAAGGTAATGCATGCCCGCCCCCTTGAAGTGCTCTCACCCGTTTTGGACGGAGCGCGTCGGCGGAATGTTCCGGAAGACGATCACATCGGGGGAGCGCACCGCGATCCCGTGGTCGGCGTACCCGAGCCGCACCGTCAGCGCGACCCGCAGGTCGTTCGCCGGGTCGTCGGTCGGCTCGGTCCCAATCGGGTTGTGCTGCTCCGCGTCGAACGGCTCGCCGTCGGCCGCGTCCATGGTTACCCCGACCGCGCCGAGCCCCCTGACCAGCTCGCCGAACAGCGCGGGCTGCCGGTCCCTGAGCCGGTCGGCGAGGTCCGCGCAGGAGGCCACGAGACGGGCGCGGGCGGGCGCGGCCGCGCGCGCGGCTGGGGCGGGCGTGGACGGACCCGCCGGCGCGGGCGGTGACTGTCTATCGCCGGCGGTCCGCAGCATCCCGAACGAGCGGTTGCTTCGCCCTCTCCCCGCCACGAATCCAGCCGCGAACGCGGCGAGCGCGATCAAGACCACCGCCCATATGGCCACGTACTCCATCGTCCGCCCCTTCCGTGACCTGCCCGGTCACTTGGACGGGTGATCCAACCGGAATGTTCCGGTGAGAAGTTGGCCGAGGCCGCGTCTGGCCTGTGCGGCGACCTCCGGGTCAGCAGCGTCGCTCGCCTTCCGCAAGGCCGCCCGCGCGCCCGCCATGTCTCCCAGCTGAGCCAGGACAGCGCCCAGGTAAAGGTTCGCCTCGGCTCGCACAGACTCGCTGGGAGCGTTCTCCGCGGCGTGCCGGAAGCAGTCGCGCGCGCCCACTGGATCGTCCTCAATCATCAGCATTCCGGCGAGCAACGCCCCCTCTCCCGAGTTGCTTAGGTCTTCCGCGGCGGCATTGAGTCCGTCGGCGACGGCCTTGCCGACCTCGCGCACGGCTTTGAGAAACCCAGCGGCGCGCGTCCTCTTTGGCCGGGGCGCTTGATCGCCGTCGCCACCCGCCGGGTGCCCCGTGCCACGCCGGGCAAGTGTGCCTGCGGTCGCCGCGGTCAGGGCGCCGAGGGCGACAGCGGCCTTGGGGTCGTCGCGCAACTGGGGGAGCGTCCCCAGGCTGTCGGCGAGCCGTTGCGCGATCAGCGGGATCCGCGACGACCCTCCGGTCAGGAACACACTCGTGAGCTGGTCGGCGCTGAGCCCGGCCGCCGTGATCGTGCGGCGCATCTCGGCCACCGTCTGGTCCACGGCCGGACCGATGAGCTGCTCAAGGTCCGATCGGGTCAGCCGGAAGGTGTCCGCGAACCCCGCGACAGGAAGCTCGTAAGTAAGGTACTCCGACAGTGCCTCCTTGGCCGTTGTCACATCCGATCGCAGGTGCGCCCGGTCGCTTCTGGCCCGGGCGCCTGACCCGGCGAACACCTCCCGCCAGATCTCCTCGTCCCGTTCCCGTGCCAGCTCGCTCACCCGGGACAGCAGGAACTCATCGAAGTCCTCGCCACCCAGGTCAGCGTTCCCGCCCGGCTGTCCGGCGACCACGAACCCGCCGCCCTCGGCGCGCAGCACCGCGGTGTCCAGCGTTCCCCCGCCCAGGTCGAATACGGCGACCACCTGCCCCGGCGCCGGCTTGCCGTACCACCACGCCGCCGCGACCGGCTCAGCCACGAGCACCGGGTTAGCGATGCCCGCCCGCGCCGCCGCCTCCCGCAGCCGTCCCAGCGGTTCCTGCCCCCACCGCGCTGGATGGGTCAGCACTACCAGGCCGGGCGCGGTCCCGCCCTGAAACCGCGTCGCCTCGACGTAGACCCGGCCGAGCAGCGCTGCGACCAGGTCCGCTACCGGCACTGGCTGACCGCCGAGCACCACCTGCGAGCCCGCGACGAGGGCACGCTTGGGAACGCGCTCCGCGCGCTCGGGGAAGACCACCGCCTGCCGCGCGCCGGCTCGCCCGGTCACGAGTTGCCCCGTCTCGTCCCGGACCACGACCGACGGCAGGTACCGACTGTTTTCGATCTCCAGCACCTGCGGTGAACCACCACTGGGCAGCATCGCCGCCGTCGTGAACGTTGTACCGAAATCAATCGACTGCACCCAGGACCTGTCCACGGAAGCGCTCGTCACCAGTGACCCCCTCGCCCGGCCTCGCCTTGACTGTTAGACCTTCCGCCTACGCGAAATGTTCCGGTCGATGCCCGGCCGAGCCGTCGGCCTGCCGAGGTAGCGAGAGTATGATCGCCTGGCTACCGACGGCGGGAGGACACGATGCGGGTCACTCACGGTTCCGGCGCGACGCCCGGCGGACGGCTGCGGCGGCTGCTCGACGACGGTGAGCTGGTCATCGCGCCCGGCATCTTCGACGGCATCACCGCGCACCTGGTCCGCCGGATGGGGTTCCGTGCCGGCTACCTGACCGGCGCGGGGGTCGCGGCGGCCGGGTTCGGGCTGCCCGACATCGGCCTGGTGGGCATGGCGGAGATGGCCGACCGGGTGGCGATGGCCACCCGGGTACTCGGCACGGTCCCGCTCATCGCCGACGCCGACACCGGGTACGGGCCGCCGCCGTCGGTCGCCCGGACGGTGCGGGCCTACGAGCGGGCAGGGGCCGCGGCCATCCAGCTTGAGGACCAGGCCTTTCCCAAGCGCTGCGGCCACCTGCCAGGCAAGGAGCTGGTGAGC
>Ga0335073_10015583_pt1 | contig 10628 bp, 8 predicted proteins | sample Lox_Sample_22_FD_207093 | JGI IMG/M metagenome (GOLD analysis project Ga0335073, IMG submission 207093) | Soil microbial communities from Loxahatchee National Wildlife Refuge, Florida, United States - Lox_Sample_2.2 | ecosystem: Environmental > Terrestrial > Soil > Wetlands | place: USA: Florida...
AGCATCTAAGCGGGAAGCTCGCCTCAAGATGAGGACTCCCTCAGGGTTAACCTGGTAAGGCCCCCAGCTAGACGACTGGGTTGATAGGCCGGAGGTGGAAGCACGGCGACGTGTGGAGCTGACCGGTACTAATAGGCCGAGCGGCTTGGCTTCTACTTATAGATTTTGCAGCGTCCACTGTGCGGTTCCCGAGGTGCGGTCGGTCCTGAGACCCCACATCTCCATAGAGTTTCGGTGGCCATGGCGAAGGGGAAACACCCGGTCCCATTCCGAACCCGGAAGTTAAGCCCTTCAGCGCCGATGGTACTGCGCGGGGGACCGCGTGGGAGAGTAGGACGCCGCCGGACATCTTCATGCTGAGGGCCGCTACCGCGCTGGTAGCGGCCCTCAGCACGTCTGCGGTTTAGTCAATGTTGTCACGGTGTATGCGCCAGAATGTCGGCGCGCATCACTAGTTTGCTGGGAGTTGGCGTGGTCGGGAACGGGCGCGGGCGGGCCGGAGATTCGGCGTCCCGCGGTGGTGGCGGGCAGCGCCCATCCAGGTCTGGTGCCGGCCGGGTCGGCCAGGGCGGCGCGAGCCGGGCCGGAGGGACACGCGATGCCCGCCGCGCCGATGGCACCGGTGCCGGTCGTTCCGCCACGCCCGCCGGCCGTTCGAGGGGCGCGGGCTCGGCTCGCTCGGGCGGCGGTTCCGCCGCCGCTGGCGGTCGTTCGCGCACCAGCGGATATGGCGGCGCCGGCGGCCGTTCCGGCGGTTCGGGCGATCGTCCGTACGGCGGTGCCGGCGGCCGTTCCGGCTCGGGCGGCCGCTCCGGCTCGGGCGACCGCGGATATGGCGGTTCGGGCGGCCGTTCCGGCGGCGAGACCGGTCGCTCGGGCGGAACCCGTGATGGTTCCGGCGGTGCCAGGGGGCGTTCGGGCGGTGCTGGTGCTCGTTCGGGCGGTGCTGGGGGTTCGAACGGTACCGCCGGCGGCCGCGGCCGCCCCGACACCAGGGCTTCTGGCGCTCGGCCGGCCGGTGGCGGGCGTACCGGCGACGGGGGCGAGAGCGCGGGCGGCGGCCGCCCGCAGAACCGCGGCCGCCCCGGAGCCGATGCCAGGACGGGCGCGGGGGAGGACCGTGCCGCCGGTGGCGCGGGGCGCCCCTACGCGGGCGGCGCCGGGCGCCCGTACGCGGGCGGCGCCGGGCGATCTTCGGCGGGCGGCGCGGGCGCCGGACGTTCTTCCCGGTCCGGGGGAGCGCCGGGGTCCCAGGCGCGCGCTCCTCGCACGACCCGGACGCCGCGGACGGACGGCGGGCCGGGTCGGCCATGGGCTGACGACCGCTCCGGGCCGTCGCAGCGGCGCGGGCGGCCGGACGGCGCTGACCGGGGTGATCGCGCCGACCGCGCGGGCCGAACGGAACAGGGCTACCGCGCCAACCGAGCCGGAGCGGCCGACCGCCCGGGCCGGACTGACTGGGCCGACCGGAGTGATCGCACGGGCCGGGCCGACCGGAGTGACCGGGCGGGCCGGGCTGACCGGGGTGACCGGGGTGACCGGGCGGGCCGGGCTGACCGGGGTGATGAGACCGCCCGCGGTGACCGGACCGCCCGGAGTGACCGGACCGCCCGGAGTGACCGGACCGCCCGGAGTGACCGGACCGCCCGGAGTGACCGGACCGCCCGCGGTGATCGAGCGGGCCGAGGCGACCGCGCGGAGCGTTCCGACCGGGCCGACCGGCCGGATCGGGGGCCCGACGTGCCGGCGGCGATCACGGCCGACCAGCTGGACCCCGAGGCGCGGGCGGAACTGAGAACCCTTCCCGGGGATCTGGCCGACGCGGTGGCCCGGCGGCTGGTCGCCGCGAGCATCGAAGCGGACCCGGCCACGGCCTACCGGTACGCCCAGGCGGCCCGCCGGCTGGCGGCCCGGGTGGGCGTGGTGCGGGAGACCACCGGGATCGCGGCGTACCGGGCCGGTGAGTGGGCCGACGCGCTGACCGAACTCCGGGCCGCACGCCGGCTGACCGGCCGGTCGAGCTACCTGCCGCTGATGGCCGACGCCGAGCGAGCCCTTGGCCGCCTCGACCGTGCCCTGGACCTGGTAACCGGCCCCGAGTCCCGCGGCGTCGACCGCGCGACCGCGACCGAGCTGCGGATCGTCGAGTCGGGAATCCGCCGGGACCAGGGGCTGCCCGACGCCGCGGTGGCGGCCCTGCAGGTGCCGGAGCTCACCGACGGCCGGATCAGGCCGGATTCGGCTCGGCTCTATTACGCCTACGCCGACGCGCTCCTGGATGCCGGGCGCGAGGACGAGGCGCGCGAGTGGTTCGCGAGGGCGGCCGCGGCCGACCGGGACGACCTGACCGACGCCGCGGAACGGTACGAGGAGCTCGATCCCGTCGTCTTCGACTACCTGGACGATCCCGACGACGAGGACCCAGAGCAAGAGGATCCGGACGAGCCGGACCCGGACCAGGCCGACCCCGCGGACGAAGCCTGACCAGCTGATCCCGGCCCGGAACCCTCTCTTTCCATGATCCCGGTGCATAAGGCGGGTTATTCGCACCCCATGCATCGCGTTCATGGGAGCGCTCTCCATCAGGAAAACCGGGCGCGGTGTCGGTGAGGCGACGCACCGGTTTCATGATCGGGGTAGCTGAGCTGCGCTGTTTGCGTCTGATCTACCCCGATAACCGAGCGCCCTTCTGGAACTCCGGCAAATCGGACGCGGTTGGTCTTCGGCAAGGCGCCTTTCCTTGATCCTGGTGGCTGAGGTGCGCTATTTGCGTCACAGCTACCCCGATGATTCGGGCGGCCAGGCGGCTCGTCGGAGTCCGGGGCGCGACCGCGCGCGGCGCAGCCGCGGCATGAGGGCCAGGCAGGACCTGATCGCGAGCCCAGGACGGGGGAGCCGGGGCGTAATTACTCCTGGTTTTGAAGGTTGAGCCAGTGCGAGATGCCGGCGACGTTGGCGGCGGCGCTGCTGGTGCGGTCGATCGTCGCGGCGAGCTCCGGGTCGGCGCCGTCGCGCAGCACCGCGTAGCGCTCCCGGGTCCGCTCGGCCACCATCGCCGCCGCGTGATCCAGGTCCAGGCCCTGGCCGCGGGCGCGCCGGGTCTCGTCGACCCAGACGTTGATCTCCTCGGCCGCCCGGTCCAGCGTCTCCTGCACCGCCGCCACCGGCCCGTAGTGGCTGAACAGCAGCCGCGCGGGCGCCAGGGCGGCGAACGTGCGCAGCGAGGCCAGGGCCGTGGCCAGGTCGAAGTCCGGGGGCGGCGTGGCGGGCCGCAGGTCGCCGGTGTCCGGTATGTAGACCCCGGCCGCGTCGCCGACGTACAGGTCGCCGCTGGCCGAGTCGACCAGGCCGACGTGGTGGCGGGCGTGGCCGGGGGTGTGGTGGCTGTCCAGGCGGCGGCCGCCGCCGAGGTCGATCCTGCCGGTCAGGCCCACGGCGGTGATCCGCTCGGCCGGGGTCGGCGCCAGCGTGCCGAAGAGCTGGTCCAGCTCGTCGCCGTAGACCATCCGCGCGCTGGCCATCAGCCGGCTCGGGTCGGCCAGGTGCCGCGCGCCGAACTCGTGCACGACCACCTGCGCGGCCGGGAACATCCGGGCGATGTCGCCGGTGCCGCCCGCGTGATCCAGGTGGATGTGGGTGACCACGACCGTGGCCAGGTCGGAGGGCCCGATGCCGAGGCCGGCCAGGGCGTCGCGGACCACCGGCGCCGAGGGCGCGGTGCCGGTCTCGACCAGGCACGGCCGGTCGGCCCGGATCAGGTAGCCCGCGGTGATCCGCCGGTATCCCGCCATCAGCGTGTCGATCTGGTAGACCTCGTGGCCGAGGTCGACCACGCCGTCGGCCGCCTCGGGAATCTCCGCTGCTGTGCTCACGCGCCCCATCCTGGCAGACCGAACGGGTAATATCGGGGGGCGATTGCGGCGGGCGGCGTGCGTGGCGGGTTCGCCGGGCGCCCGGGGATGACGTCGCCGCCGATCTCACCGGAACCCCTGCGGGAAGTAGCTAGCTGTGAGCGGAACGTCGGTTCGGCCCGCCGGCTCCGCGCGCAGCGCGGCGGCCCCCGGCCGGCGGCTGCCGTTCCCGCTGGCTTCGCTCGGCCCGGTCGGCTGGGTGATCGTGGCGGCCACGCTGCTCGCCCTCGGCCTGCGCGGATTCCAGATCTTCCGGGCCGGTCACCTGCTCGGCGTCGGCGACTACGACGACGGCGCCGACTTCGGCAGCGCGCTGCGGATGATCCACGGCGTGCTGCCGTACCGCGACTTCATCATCGTGCAGCCGCCCGGGATCACGCTGCTGATGACTCCGGCCGCGGCCATCTCGTCGTTCGCCGGCACCGGCGGGGCCATCGCGACCGGGCGGATCCTCACCGCGCTGGCCAGCGCGGCCGCGGTGGTGCTCGGCGGGCTGCTGGTCCGCCACCGCGGGGTGTTGGCCACGATCGTCACCTGCGGGCTGATCGCGATCTACCCCGGCAGCGTGCAGGCGGCGCACACGGTCCTGCTCGAGCCGTGGCTGACCGCGTTCTGCCTGGCCGGAGCGGTGGCGGTGTTCGACAGGGACCGGCTGACGGCCAGCGGCCGGCGGCTGGCCTGGGGCGGCGCGGCCCTCGGCTTCGCCGGCGCGGTCAAGGTCTGGGCGATCATCCCGGTGGCCGTGATCGTCGCGGCGTGCCTGGTCGGGCCGGGCCGGGGCGGGCGGCTGCTGCGCTTCGCGGGCGGGGTCGCGGCGGGCTTCCTGATCCCGGTGATCCCGTTCCTGGCGATGGCGCCGGCCCGGTTTTACGACAGCGTGGTGGTCGCCCAGCTGGTGCGGACCGGCGCGCGGACGCCGCTGGCGTTCCGGCTGCAGTACCTGACCGGGCTGGCCGCCTGGGACCTGGGCCCGGTCATCCTGCTGATCGCGGCGATCGCACTGGCCGTCATCGTGGCCGGGATACTCACCGCGGCGTGGCTGGCGACCCGGCAGCGGCCGCCGGCGCTGGAGTGGTTCGCGGTCGCGACCACCGCGCTGGTGATCGTGGCGTTCCTGATCCCGGACGACTTCTACTACCACTACCCGGCGTTCCTCGCGCCGTTCCTGGCCATGGCGATCGCGCTGCCCGGGGCCCGTTTGCTCGACGGCTGGAAGGCGCGCTCGCCGCGGCGCGCCTGGGTGCCGCGATCGGCGGCCGGGCTGGCGGCGCTGGCCGTCATCGTCCTGCCGTTCGCCGCGGGCGGGGCCGAGAGCAGCCCGACGCCGACCTACGCCAGCGCCCTGCCGGCCCTGGAACGAGTCATCCCGCCCGGGGCGTGCGTGGCGTCCGATCAGGCGTCCCTGCTCATCTCGGCCGACCGGTTCTACTCGTCGGCGCCGGGCTGCCCGGTCCTGGTCGACGGCACCGGCACCAGCTACGCGCTCGGGCACGGCCAGACCGCGGCCACCGCGGGCCGGGTGCCCGCCGTGGCGGCGGTGTGGCGGCAGGCGTTCGGCGCCGCGCAGTACGTGCTGCTGACCTCGTACAACCCGTCCCGGATCGCCTGGACGCCGCAGCTGCGGACCTACTTCCAGGACCACTTCACCCGGGTCAGCGGGAACTGGTCCCCGCTGACGCTGTACGTCAGGAAGGGCTGAGCCGCTCTTCAGCGCCTGCGAAGCCCGGGTTCAGCTCTGGGCGAACGTCCGGATCACCAGGCCGGTGCGCGGCTTAGGGCCGAAAGAGGTCGATTTGCGGGGCACCCGCTCACCGCCCGCCGCGACGTCGTACACGTCCCAGGTCGACATCGAGGGGCAGATGACCGCGGTGCCGCCGGTCTCGTCGGCCTCGCGGAGGGCCTGCTCCGCGTCGTTGTGCACGATCCGGATGGCGTCGTTGGCGTCGCTGAGCCCCCAGATCCGCGGGATCAGCAGTTCCTGCAGGACCGAGGCGGACAGGGAACGCCACCGCGCCGAATGGCCGGGCGGCATGGCCAGATTGACCTGGTCCGGGTCCGGGTCGGACAGCAGGCTGATCTCGTTGCCGCCCGCCAGCAGGAACGCCGGCCCTTTGCTGGCCGCGGCCGCGAGCTCGTCCAGCGCGGCCGCGAGCGCGTCCGGCCCGCCGCCGGGAAGCGGGCGCACGGTAAAGGCGGACCGGGCCAGGTCCGCGGCGGCCGCCGCGGGCAGCCCGGCGATCACCCGGTGGATCGCGCCGATGTCCGGCGGGTAGGCGGCCGCGTCCACGAGCAGGGCCATGCCGTAGTCCCACGGGCCGGTTCCGGCCCCGGCGGCCCGGCGGCGGGCCTGCAGCTTCAGGTAGGCCGCGTACCGGTGGTGACCGTCGGCGATCAGCGCGGTCCGCGGGGCGAGGTCGGCCGCGACGGCGGCGAGTTCGGCGGGCTCGGTGATCGCCCACAGCCGATGCCGGATCTGGTCGCGGGTGACCGCCTCGACCAGTGGCGGCCGGCCGGCGGCCACCTCGTCGACCAGGCGGGACGACGCGCCCCGCGCGCTCCCGTCGTGCAGCAGGAAGATCGGCTCCAGGTTGGCCTCGGTCGCCTGCATCAGCGCGAGCCGGCCGGCCACCGGCCCCGGCGCGACGTCCTCGTGCGGCCGGATCACGCCGGCCTCGGGCGGGCTGAGCCGCAGCGCGCCGATCAGGCCGCGCTGCAGCACCTCGGCGGGGTCACCGGCGCCGGCCGCGGCCTGCTCGTAGACGTACAGCGCCGGGTCCGGGTCGGGCCGCAGGATGTGCTCGTCCTGCCAGGCGCGCAGGGTCCGCGCCGCGTCCTCGTAGACGCTGCCGGGCTGGCCGGGCACGTGGCGTGGCAGGATCAGCCGGACGACGTTATGCGGGTCCGCCTCGATCAGCTGGTCCTCTTTGTCGTGCGCGATGACGTCGTACGGTGGAGATGTGACCTGGGCGAGTCCGCTGACCCGATTCCGGGCATAACGGACTCCGCGGAAAGGGGCCAGCGCGAGCCCGGAAGGCTCGGGCGCGGCTGGCACGTGGCCGGACGGAAGGATCTGCACACATGTCAGAAGCACCAGCCGGCGGCCAGGATTCCCGTCCGGAGCAAGAGCCGGTGATGCCGGGCGCCGCGCCGGGCGGGAGCGAGGGCGATCGGGGCGGGGGCGGTGACGCCTACGACCTGTACCGGCGGGGCATGGAACTGCTCGGCCGGGGCAGCGCGGCCGCGGCGGCGCAGCTGCTCGAGCGGGCGGCCGCGGCCGAGCCGCAGTCCCGCAGCGTCCTCGAGGGACTGGCCCGGGCCCAGTTCGATGCCGGCCGGTACGCCGCCGCCGCCGGGAACTTCCAGCGCATCGTGGACGCCAGCCCGAGCGACGACTACGCGCAGTTCGGCCTGGGCCTGGCCCTGGCCAGGATCGGGGACCCGGGCGCCGCGGCCGAGCACCTCGCCCTGGCCGCGGCCATGGCGCCGGACCGGCGGCACTACGCTGATGCGCTGCGGAGCGTTCGTGCCACGCTGCGGGCCAGGACCCGCGCCGACGACCAGAAACCCGCGAATTCCGAACGCCCCGGCTCCGATGCCTGAGTCAGCCATGGGTCGGCCTGCCGCGAGGATGGCGCTGCCGCGGTCAAGCGAGAAGCCGCTCAGCGACGTCCACGACGTCGCGCTGCTTGATCTGGACGGCGTGGTGTATCTGGGCGGCTCCGCCGTCGCGGGCGCGCCCGACGCGCTGACCGAGGCCAGGCACCGGGGGATGCGGCTGGCGTTCGTGACCAACAACGCGTCCCGTACGCCGTCGGCGATCGCGGCGCAGCTGAAGGGTCTCGGGGTCCCGGCCGACGCGGCCGAGGTGGTGACGTCGGCTCAGGCGGCCGCCCGGCTGCTGGCCGAGCGCCTGCCCGCGGGCGCCCCGGTGCTGGTGGTCGGTGGCATGGGGCTGCGGATCGCCGTGCGCGAGCGGGGTCTTCGGCCGGTGTCGACGGCCCTGGACCGGCCCGCGGCGGTGGTGCAGGGCTACGGCCCCGGGATCGATTACTCGCTGCTCGCCGAGGGGGAGCTGGCGGTGCGGGCCGGGGCCTGGTTCGTGGCGTCCAACGCCGACCTGACCCTGCCGACCGCGCGCGGGCTGCAGCCCGGCAACGGCTCGCTGGTCCAGGTGATCGCGACCGCCACCGGCGAGCACCCGGTCGTGGCCGGGAAGCCCGAGCCGCCGCTGCACGCCGAGGCGGTCGAGCGGACCGGAGCCAAGCGGCCGCTGGTCGTCGGCGACCGGCTGGACACCGACATCGAGGGCGCGGTACGGGTCGGCGCCGACAGCCTGCTGGTCTTCACCGGGGTCAGCCAGCCGGCCGATGCGGTGCTGGCCCCCGCCCACCGGCGGCCCAGCTACCTGGCGCACGACCTCTCCGGCCTGCTGGAACCGCAGCCGGAGGTGTCCGCCGACGGGGGCGGGAAGTTCCGGTGCGGCGGCTGGACCGCGCGGCTGACCGACGGGACCGGCGGCCCCGACCGGCTCGAGATCGACGGCTCCGGCGCGGCCATCGACGGCCTGCGCGCGCTGTGCGCGGCGGCCTGGTCCGCGGGCACGGTCAGCGCCGACAGCGTCCGGTCCGCGGTCGGCAGCCTGCCATTCGGCGGGTAGTTTTCTTTGTCTCCTCATCCCTTTGGGCCGTTCTCCCCTACCGGGGGCTAACCGCGCGGCCTGGTCCCTCCCCAGACCGGACGACGACCGGCGGGTCGCCGATACGACTTTGGGCGCATCCGAATCAGCCCGCCGGCCGACGCGAATCCGGCGGCCGCCCGGCGAGACTTATGGCGCTGGCCAGGCACTCGGCCGCGGCACTCGGTCGCGGTCGGCAGGAGGGAATGAGGAGACATGATTGAGGCACGGGGCCTCACCAAGCGGTACGGCGACACGGTCGCCGTCGACAACCTGTCGTTCAGCGTCGCACCAGGAAAGATCACGGGCTTTCTCGGCCCGAACGGGGCGGGCAAGACGACCACGATGCGGCTCATCCTCGGCCTGGACCGGCCCTCGGGCGGCACGGTCACCGTCAACGGCAAGCCGTTCGCGCAGCTGGCCTACCCGATGCACGAGGTCGGCGCGCTGCTGGACGCCAAGGCGGTGCACGGGGGACGCAGCGCCTACAACCACCTGCTCTGCCTGGCCGAAACCAACGGCCTGCCCCGGCGCCGCGTGGCCGAGGTGCTGGCGCTGGTCGGCCTGAGCGAGGTCGCCCGCAAGCGCTCCAAAGGGTTCTCGCTCGGCATGGGCCAGCGGCTCGGGATCGCCGCCGCGCTGCTCGGCGACCCGGCGATCCTCATGTTCGACGAGCCGGTGAACGGGCTGGACCCGGAGGGCATCCTGTGGATCCGCAACCTGATGAAGGCGCTCGCGGCCGAGGGCCGCACGGTCTTCGTGTCCAGCCACCTGATGTCAGAGATGGAGAACACCGCCGACCACCTGCTGGTGATCGGCCGCGGCCGGCTCATCGCCGACTGCACCGTGGCCGAGTTCATCGCGGCCAACTCCCGGCAGTCGGTCCGGGTGCGCACGCCGCACCCGGATGCGCTGGCCCGGGCGGCGATGGCGGCCGGGGGCACGGTGCGTGACGACGGCGACGGCGTGATGGTGCTGCACGGCCTGAGCGTCAGCCAGGTCGGCGACCTGGCGTTCGACAACTCGGTGCGGCTGCACGAGCTCGCGCCGGCCCAGGCGTCGCTCGAGCAGGCGTTCATGGAGCTGACCGCGTCGAGCGTGCAGTTCCATGCCGGGGTGCCGGGCGGGCCCGGGGCGGCCGGTGCCGGAGCGCCCGACCGTCAGCCCGCGATCGCAGGAGAGGTGGTCTGACGATGGCGACGACAACCGCACCCGTCGGCCGCGGAGCTCAGCATGCGCTGCCCGCCGCACGGGGCCGGGCGGGATTCGCCGGCACGCTCCGGTCCGAGCTGACGAAGATCCGTTCCGTCCGGTCGACGTACTGGTCGCTGATCGCGCTGGCCGTGATCACGATCGGGCTCGGCGCGCTGTTCTGCTTCGGCAAGGCGCAGAACTTCAGCCACGTGCCTCCGGACCTCAGGGCGCACGCCGCGGCCAGCGCCATCTCGCAGGCCACGGAGATGAGCCTGTTCGGGCTGATACTCGGGCAGCTGATCATCGCGGTGCTGGGCGCGCTCACGATCACGGCCGAGTACTCGACCGGGATGATCAGGACCTCGATGACGGTGATGCCGCGGCGGGGCACCTGGTTCGCGGCCAAGGCCGTGGTGTTCGGCGGGGTGGCCCTGGTCACCGGGGTGGTGACCGCCTTCGCCAGCTACTTCATCGGGCAGGCCATCCTGTCCGCCCAGCACATCAACAGCACGATCGGTCAGCCGGGGGTGCTGCGCGCGGTCGTCGGTGGCGGTCTGTTCCTGACCGCCTGCGGCCTGCTCTCGTTCGGGCTCGGCGCCATGCTGCGGCACAGCGCCGGCGCGATCGGCGCGTCGATCGGGGCGCTGTTCGTGGTGTACGTGCTGGGCCAGTTCCTGCCGCCGAGCTGGGCCGATCACGTCGACAAGTGGCTCCCGTTCAACGCGGGCGCCGCGATATGGGAAAACGTCTCGGCACCGAACATGCTCAGTCCCTGGACCGGGTTCGCGGTGCTGTGCGGCTACGCGGCGGTCGCCCTGGCGGGCGGGCTGATCCTGTTCCGCAGGCGG
>Ga0335073_10015585_pt1 | contig 10627 bp, 9 predicted proteins | sample Lox_Sample_22_FD_207093 | JGI IMG/M metagenome (GOLD analysis project Ga0335073, IMG submission 207093) | Soil microbial communities from Loxahatchee National Wildlife Refuge, Florida, United States - Lox_Sample_2.2 | ecosystem: Environmental > Terrestrial > Soil > Wetlands | place: USA: Florida...
TCGCTTGCGCACGGCGGACACCTGACGCACGGGATGAAGATCAACGTCTCCGGGCGCCTGTACGAGATCGTCCCTTACGAGGTGGACCGCGAGAGCAGCCTGATCGACATGGATGAGGTCGCGCGGATCGCGCGCGAGACGCGGCCCCAGATGCTGCTGGCGGGCTGGTCGGCGTATCCGCGCCAGCTCGACTTCGCTCGCTTTCGCGAGATCGCCGACGAGATCGACGCGCTTTTGATGGTTGACATGGCCCACTTCGCGGGGCTCGTCGCCGCGGGCCTGCACCCCAACCCGATCGAGTTCGGCGCCGACGTCGTCACGACGACCACGCACAAGACGCTCGGCGGCCCGCGCGCGGGCACGATCTTCTGCAGGGAGGAGTACGCGAAAAAGATCGACTCCGCCGTATTCCCCGGCCAGCAGGGCGGGCCGCTGGAGCACGTGATCGCCGCGAAGGCCGTGACGTTCAAGATCGCCGCGAGCGAGCTGTTCGCCGAGCGCCAGCGTCGCACGCTCGATGGCGCTCGCGCATGGGCGGAGGAGCTGATGAAAACAGGGCATGGGGTGAAGGTGCTAAGCGGCGGCACCGACGTGCACCTCGTGCTCGTGGACCTGCGCGACTCCGACCCCGAGCTGACTGGTCGACAGGCCGAGGACCGGCTACACGCGATCGACATCACCGTGAACCGCAATGCCGTGCCGTTTGACCCGCGCCCACCGATGGAGGCTTCGGGCCTGCGCATCGGCACGCCGGCGCTGGCTACCCGTGGACTCCAGCATGAGGATTTCGTCGAGGTCGGCAAGGTCATCGCGACCGCGCTAACACCCGAATACGAGTCGCGTGTAGGCGAGCTGACCGAGCGTGTGGGCGCGATCGCCGAGCGCTACCCGCTCTATCAAGAGCTGGCGGCTGGCACGCCCGTCTAGCGGCGCGCTCGCCGGCTGCGCACGGGCGGGAGACCGGGGTACTGGCGAACCCGGAGTCCAGGGCCGCGGCCCGACCGCCGTCGCCGCTGGTATGCGACGCCCCCGCCTGCGATGCTGTTCGCTGATAGATGGCGCATCCGACTGAGCTCGACGCCCTATACGCCTTCCTGCTCGCCGCCGTCGTGACGGCGCTGTTGACGCCGCTTACGATGCGCTTCGCCAAGGCGGTCGGGGCGATCGACGAACCGCGCGAGCGTGGCCTGTCCGAAAGCGCGACGCCGCTGCTCGGTGGGCTGGCGATCTTCGCGGGAACGCTCGTCGCGGGGTTGGTCTGGCTGCCGGCCGGGTTCGGCTCCGAACACGAGCTATGGCACGGCGTCTTGCTTGCGGCGGGCGTGATCACGCTCGTGGGCGCGCTCGACGACCGCTTCGAGACCCCGCCGCTGGTCAAGCTCGCGGGCCAGATCCTCGCTGCGGTGATCGTGGTCCACTACGGCGTGGCGGTCAAGGCGATCACGCTGCCATTCGTCGGGACGCTCGCCTTCCCCAACGCCGGCGTCACCAACGCGGGCCCCGTGCTCACCGTGATCGGCCTCGTCGCGATGATGAACGTCGTCAACTTCTCCGACGGCGTCGATGGCCTGGCGGCGGGGGTCTGCATGATCATCGCGGTCGCGATGACCGTGATCGCCTTTGATCTCGGTCGCCCGCAGCCGGGCGTGCTAGCCGCGATCACTGCGGGCGCTGCGCTCGGCTTTTTGATTTTCAACTTTCCACCCGCTTCGAGTTTTATGGGCGACTGCGGTGCGAACCTGCTCGGTCTGCTGATGGGCGTGATCACGGTCGAGGCCGCGGTCAAGACCGCCGCGGTCGTCTCGTTCGTGCTGCCGTTGATCCTGCTCGCGGTGCCGTTCCTGGACACGACGTTCGTCGTGCTCAAGCGACTGAAGTACCGCCAACCGATCTACCGGCCCGACAGCGAGCACTTCCATCACCGCATGGCGCGAATCGGCTTCTCCAGCAGACGGACGATCGCTTACCTGTATGCCTGGACGCTGATGCTCGCCGGGCTCGCGCTAGCCCTTCGGTTCATTCCCTATAGCGACCACAAAGGCCACCTGCACACCGGCTGGACACTCGTGATCATTGGTCTCGGCCTAGTCGTCGCGGCCGCGAGCGTGTACCTCGTCTACGTGCTTGAGATTCTCAAGTTCCGCCGCCTGTCCACGATGCGCCAGCGTCTACTGCGCCCGGACGCCTCAGCGACGGAGATCGAGCAGGGCGTCGTGCGAGACCTGGAAACGGGGGAGATCGACGCGATCGACGTGCACGATGGTGCGCACGCGCTCGTGCGCAGCGGGCTTCGACGGCGTGAGCAGGCCTTCGCCGAGCGGCAGGTGGATCAGGATGGCGTAGGCGCAGAACAGCAGCGTGGCGGCACGCAGCCGCCGGTCGCCGCAGATGGCCGCTAGCGGCAGCACCCAGATCGCATACCAAGGCAGCAGCCACGCGGTCGAGCAGAGCAGCGCGAGCGTCGCCCAGCCTGCGGTCACGCGCCAGTCCGCGCCCTTTACCGTGCGCCAGAGGGCGAGCAGTAGCGCCGCGACGAACAGCGCCGCGAACAGGTTGCGCCACCAGTCGGGCGTGCCGCTCAAGCCGAATAGACGCGCGGTCTCGGCGGGCAAGCTGTGCACCGCGACGAGGCGCTGCTGCTCGCCCACCGCGCTAAGGAAGCCGAGCGCGTGGCTGCCGAACGCGATCAGCGCGACCGCCCCGAGCGCCACGAGGCCGAGCAGCGCTCCCCGAAACGTCCGCAGCCGCTCGCGCGGGTGCGGTGCACCGAGCAGCATGAACGGCAGCGCGAGCCCGGCGGTCACCTTCACGCCCATGCCAGCCACGAGCGTCGCCGCGCCGGCGCCGTAGCGCGGAGCTAGCGTGCCGGCGGTGAGCGCGAGCGCCGCTGAGAGCGCGAGCAGGATCAGGGTGTCGTTGTGCGCGCCGCCTACCGCGAGCACGAGCAGCACGGGGTTTAGGCCGACGAATGCCGCCGCCCAGCGACGTGACTGCCCAAGCCGCCCCGCGGAGCGCGCCATGAGCGCGACCGCGCCGAGGCTACACAGCACGGTCAGTGCTTTGAATGCCCACATCCCGCCCGCTACGCCAAGCGGCACGAAGGCGTAGCTGATCAATGTGAACAGGGGACCGTAGGGCGAGTGCTGATAGGGCCAGCCAAGGAAGGCGAAGACTTCGTCGCTCGAGGCCTGCGCGGCGACGTGCGTGTATGGGTCCAGCCCGTGTAGCGCGCCCAGGCGCGCGAAGCCGATGTAGCCGAACACGTCTTGGGAGATCAGCGGAGGGCCGAGCAGCAGGACCACATGGGCCGCCACAATCGTCGTGCCGATTGCCCGTAGCGTGAGCGTCCGCGCCGCGAGCAGCACGAGCAGGTAGCACGCGCACATGATCAGGCTGTAGAGCTGGAAGGCGCCTGAGCCCATGCTCAGGCCGAGGCCTTCGTATGGTCCTGCCAGCCAGTGGATCCAGCCACCGCTGCGCGAGGGCACGTACTGCGAAGGCTCGCCCGCGGCGCCTGCCGCAATCAGAAAGTTCGTGGCGAGGACGCCGAGTAGCCCGAACATCCCAAGCGCCCGCAGCAGCACGGTATAGCGCTCGCTCGTGCCCGTCGGCGGACGTTCTCGGCGGCGGCGAGCCGCGCGAATCGGGTCGATCGACGCGCTGGACGGGGCCGGGGCGAGCGGCATCGACTCATTGTTGCGTCTAGGTCACCGGCAGGCGTGTGCAGGCAAATGTAGAATTCCAGAACTGTCGGGCTAAACACGTTCCCGGGGGGCCAAATCGGTGTACGTGTGTGGTGCCGACTAGCGCCCCCGGCACGGGCGCAGACGCCCTCTATATGCGACTTCGCCACCGCAAACAGCCTCCGCGCCGGGCTCCCGGGCCTCGCCGCGTCCTAATTCTCTCCGCCGATGTGGGTGAGGGGCACGCGGCTGCCGCCCGAGCGCTCGCGTCGCAACTCGGGAAAACCCCTGAGCCCACCGAGGTGACCGTGATCGACGGCCTCGCCGCGATGGGTCGCTTGCTCAAACCGGTCGTCGAGGACGGCTACCGCGTCCAGCTGCGCTTCATCCCCTGGAGCTACACGGTCATTTACGGGTTGCTCGACCACGTCCGCCCGATCCGCGCGCTCGCGACGTTCCTGCTGTGCCGCTTCGGCGCCCGCCCGCTCGCGCGCACGATCGCCGAGCACGACCCTGACGTGGTCGTTTCGACCTATCCGGCGGTCACGGTCGTGCTCGCGCGGCTGCGTCGCACCGGCGAGATCGACTGCCCGACCGTGGCGACGATCACCGATCTGACCGGATTGTTCTTCTGGGCGCAGCCAGGCATCGACATGCACATGGTGATGTACGGCGAGTCGCTGCCCTCGGTCGAGCGGATCGCTGGTCACGACAGTGTGCGCCTGGTGCAGCCGCTGATCTCCGAGGAGTTCTTGAAAGAGCGCTGCCCGCGCCAGGCCCGTCGCGAGCTGGGGCTGCCAGAGGACGGGCGCATGGTGATCGTCTCCGGCGGCGGCTGGGGCGTAGGCGATGTGCTCGGCGCCGTGCGCGAGTTCATCCGCGAGCCTGAAGCGAGCAGCATCGTCGTACTCGCGGGCCGCAATGAGCAGCTCGCGCAGAAGCTGAACCGCACGTTCGGTGAGGAGCCACGTGTCCACGTCTACGAGTTCACCGACAAAATGCCACAGCTGCTCGCAGCAGCCGACGTGCTCGTGCACTCGACCGGCGGCGTCACCTGCCTGGAGGCGATGGCGGCCCGCACGCCGGTCGTCTCCTACGGGCTGCCCGTTGGTCACGCGCGCGTGAACACCCGCGCGATGGCGGCACTCGATCTGCTGCGCTTGGCCAACGACACGAGCGAGCTACGCGAGCACGTCCGGGCGAGTTTCGCCGAGCAGGATGCCGGCGCGGCCGAGCAGGACGCAACCGCAGATGGGCAGACGCCGGCCCGCGATCTCGCTGCGGCTGATGTCGTGCTCCAAGCACCGCGGCGCGTGCGCCCGATCCCGCGCTGGCGGCTTCGCGCGGTCGCGCTGGCCACGCAGCTCGCGCTGCTGCTCGGCTTCGGCACGTGGATGATGTCGACCGATGACGTCACCGCGCTCGCGAGCAAGATCTTGCACGTTCACCCGCTCAAGCAGGTGAAGACCAACCAGCCGGATGTCGGCCTGATCTTGCACGTCCCCGCGGGCGAGGTGCCCTCGATCGCCGAGCAGCTCGCCGCGCGTGGGATCCACGCCTCGTTCGCCGACGACGGCGGTGTGCCAAACGCCACGACCGTCGCGGCGGTACACGCGCTCGGGGATGAGCTGGTGCCAGAAGTCACGGGCCATTCGATCTTCCGCTGGGTGCGCACGCGCGGCGCGCTGCATGCCCAAGCGCGCGCTCTCGGCCTCGGTCGGCGCTACTACTTCTTGCAGCCGCGCGGCGGGCTGACCGTCGGTCAGCTGGTGCTCGCGCGCACCGCAGGGGCGACGCCGGTGTGCGGCGCCGAGCGGATCAGCGCGCTCGCGTTGCCTCAGCGCACGACGCGCGCGGGCGACGTGCTTGTGGTCGAGCTCGACGGCTCGCCGGGCTCGGTCGCGGGGTTGGAACGGCAGATCGCCTGGCTTGACTCGCGCGGGCTGGGGGCCGAGCCGCTGGACTGGCTCACGCGCTCGCCCTCCATCAGCGCGACGAGCAGCTGAGAGCGCGCGAGCAGCGCGGCGCCCACGACCAGCACGGCTAGTGAGACCGAGAGCGGGATGCCGCCCAACGGCGTGTCGGCGAAGCTCTCGCCGAACAGCAGCGGCGCGACGACGATCGGGATCACGGTTTGGGTCACGAACACAACGGGCGCGACCTGGATCGCGGGCCGCTCTTGTAGCGCGCTCATCTCGCTGAGCACGCCGACCCCGGAGGCGACGGCGGTCGAGAGTCCCCAGGCGATCGCCAGCCCGACGTGACCGTTGGCGAGGTCATCGGAGGCGAGCTTGGTGGCCACGCCGCTCCAGCCGCCCGCCAGCCCGGCGCCGATCATCGTTAGCGCCGCGGGGGGGCGCGCGAGCAGGCTTGCCGCATAGGGCAGCAGCGCGGCGAGGCCGACGCCCAAGAGCACCAGCGTGATCGCCAAGTTCTCCGAGCCGTGCCCGCTCGTGCGTGGCGGCGCCGCCAGCCCAGCGCCGATCACCCCGATCACGATCGCGAGCGTCGCGAGGTGCTCGCTGCGTCCCGCGTGCTCACCCAGCATTCGCTGCGCGAGGAACAGCAAGACCAAGAGACCGGCGGCGAGCGCGGGCTGCACGACCACCAGTGGGGCGAGCAGCAGCGCGACCAACTGCAGCGGCCAGCCGAGGATCGACAGGCCCGTGCCGAGCAACCAGCGCGCGCGACGCAACAGGCGCCAAGCAAGCGCGAGGCGCAGGTGCTCGCCGTGCGGCGCCTCCTTCGCGTCCATCGCCTGCAGGGCGATCCCTAGGCTGTAGAGGGTCGAGGCGGCCACGGCCGCACCGATGCCAAGCACGAGATCGACCATGTCTACCTCCGATCATCGCATCCCAGGTCTACCGACCGGAGGACCCACGGCCGGATCGACGGGTCGATTGATCGCGCCTCTAGCGAGCGGATTGGCGCTCGCAACAACAGCGGGCTATCTACTCCCTGGCCTTGCGGCCGCGTTGCCCGCGCTGCGTCGCCCGCTCGGGGTCGACGATCGCACTTCAAGCGGCCAGGGCTATGCGCTGACCTTCGACGACGGGCCTCATCCGCAAGGGACGCCTGCAGTGCTCGAGCTGCTCGCGACCGCGGGGGTGCGCGCGACCTTCTTCCTGGTGGGCGAGCAGGTCCGCCGTGACCCCGTGCTCGCGCGTGAGATCGTCGCGGCGGGACACGGCATCGGCTTGCACTGCGAGCGCCACCGCAACCTGCTGCGGCTCACGCCCGCGCAGACGCGCGCGGATATCCAGCGCGCCGAGCAGGCGATCGGCGAAGCGACCGGCCTGGCGCCCACGCTGTACCGCCCGCCTTATGGCGTGCTAAATGCGGCGGCCCTGCGTCTCGCGCGCGGGCGCGGCTGGCGGACGCTGTTGTGGAGTCATTGGGGCAGGGACTGGGAGCGGCGGGCGACGCCTGAGTCGATTGCCACGCGAATTACCGAGGAAGTAAGCCCTGGCGCGGTGCTCTTGCTGCATGACGCCGACGACTACTCCGCCGCGGGCTCGTGGCGGAAGACCGCGCAGGCGCTGCCGCGCGTGCTATCGACGCTTGCGGAGCACGGGCTGCAGCCGGTCGATCCTTAGCGGAACGCCTGTCGCGACCAGCTCGGTCGGCTCGTCGTCTCGCCCAAGACGCCCCAAACCTCGCTTCACGACTCCGTAACATCGCGACGTCGGGATAAAATCTCCCGCTTGTCCAGCGCCGTATCAATCGATCACGGTGGCGCTCCCGCCGCGCTTAGACCTGCAGCCTCGACGGTCGGTCGCCCCGCGACGCCTGCGCGCTCGCGCTGGTGGGTCGAGCTGCTGGCGATCGCGTGGCTGCTGTTCCTCTACGACGCGGTCACGAACCTGGCCCCGCTGCGGCTGTCGGTCGCGCTCGGCAACGCGCGCGGAATCCTCCACGCCGAGCAAGTGCTGCACCTAGACCCCGAGCTGACGCTCGACCGTTGGCTCGCGGGCCATCACACGATCGCCTCGATCCTCGCGAACTACTACGACAACGCGCACTTCGTCGTGACGCTCGGCCTGCTCGGCTACTTGTGGTGGTCGCGCAGCGACATCTACCGCCCGCTGCGCAACGTGCTCGTGCTGGTGAACGTGATGGGCTTCGTGGTGTTCTGGCTTCTCCCGGTCGCGCCGCCTCGGATGCTGGACGGGTTCACCGACGTCGTCGCGGCCACGCACGCGTTTGGCTCCTGGCACACGGGAGCGCTGGCCTCGCAGGCAAACCAGCTCGCGGCGATGCCCTCGCTGCACATGGCCTGGGCGGGTTGGTGCGCGCTTGCGCTGTGGCGGATCAGCGAACGCCGATGGGTTCGCGTGCTCGCCCTCCTCTATCCCTGCCTGACAGCGCTGGCGGTGCTCGCGACCGGTAATCACTTTGTGTTCGACATCATCGGCGGCCTGCTCGTGCTGGCGTTCGCCGTGCTGCTTGTAGGCTCGCCCAAACGTCTCGTCGGGCGCGTCACCGCGGCCCGGATGAGGGCGGCCTGGGTCGCGCTAAGACCGCGACGCGTCGCCACCTGAGCGGCTCGTTACGTCGCGAAGCCGATAAGTGCCGAACGTGCATGCGGCGCCCGCCCACCCAGAACGCCCCCTTGGGGCATGGGGTTGCGAAAAACCCGAAAAACCGGCGTGTCGTATGTCACAAAGTTGTTACGAAGTCTGAGATCCTGGTACAGTGAGACCCGCTGCCACAGGCTTCGTGAGGCGCTTCCAGCACAGTGCGGAGCGGCCTCGACTTCCCCGCCGCGATGTGCGGGCGCAGTTCTTGTCGGGTCTGTAGGGTGGCCCAACTGACATGCCAGAATTCAACGCCAACGAGGACCCACCACGCCTGAACGGCTTCGGCAACGAAGAGCCGTTCGAGGTGCCGAGACTCCGTCTGCGCTTCATGCCCCGCACGCGCGAGCTCGCCGGCGAGCGCTGCTTCCGCGCCCGTCGTGGTCGTGCCTTTGGACTTCGGGCGGACGTGCCTTCGCGCGGCAGATCTGCTGGTCGTCGCGGCTGCGGGTCGGCCCGGCGCGAGGGCGTGACGCTCGCCGTCTCTCGTCGGAGTAGGCGCCTGTGGTCGACGTGCCACGGGCGGATGTCCGGATCGCAAGGCTGACGTGTTCACGCTTCGTTACCTCGACGTGTGCCTGGTGCTCGCGACAGCGCCGTTCGTCATCGCAGGCGGCTTGCCGCTCGCTGGCTACCTGATCGGTGCCGTGGCCTGGATCCTCACGCGCCTCGGCGCGGCGTTCCTGCAGGCGCAGGCGCGTCGAGCGGGCAATTTGAAATTGAGCGCTGGGCTCCAGCTCGCGGGCATGATGGGCCGCATCTGGCTAGTCGCGCTTGCCGTGATCATCGCGCGTGAGGCCGCGGGCAAGGATGACGGGATCATGGCCGCGGCGCTCGTGCTCGCGGCGTTCACCGTGTACTTCGCGATGTCCTTCATCACCCACGACGGCCCGACCCGCGCGGGTCCCTCGGGGGCCGGGGGGACCGCGCCTGGGAGGCCGAGCACTTCATGAACGCAGCGACTGGGACGACGGGTGTGGCCCCGGCGGGAGCGCCAGAAGAGAAGAAAAGCATTAGGCGCTACCTGCTGCTCGCGGGCTTCGTCTGGATTGGCGGCGTGGTCGCGCTCGTAGCGATCTACGGCTTCAAAGGCACCCGCAACGAAGACTTCCAGCCGCAGAACGAGTTCAAACTCGAACCCTGGGTGCACCTAGGGATCTTCTCGATCAACAAGGCCGTGCTGTACTTGTTCCTCGCGGGTATCGCGACCTGCGTGACGATGATCTACGTCGCGCGGCGGATGCAAGAACGCCCGAACAAGGTGCAGGCTGCGATCGAGGCGTTGTTCACGCTGATGCGCGACAACATCGCGGGCGGGGCGATGGACGAAAAGATGGCCGCGAGATGGTTCCCGTTCGTCGGCGCATTGTTCCTGTTCATCTTCTTCTCGAACCTGATCGGCTTTATCCCGCTGCCGACGAACACCGAGCACAAGGTCGACATCTTTGGCGCGCACATTCCCTCGTTCTCGCTTTACGCGGCGACCGCTAACCTCTCGATCCCGCTCGTCCTGGCGCTGGTGGTGTTCTTCGCCTACACGATCGAAGGCGTTCGCGCGAAGGGTCCGATCGGCTACCTGAAAGGCCTGATCCCCGGCGGCGTGGAAGGCGGTATGGCCGTCGCGATCTTCTTCTTGGAGGTGCTCTCGAACCTGATGCGGATCCTCTCGCTGACGATTCGTCTGTTCGCCAACATCTTGGCGGGGCACCTGATCATCCTGTTCATGGCGGGTGCGCTCGCCGTGATCCTGGGTGTCGCCTGGCTGGGCTGGTTCACGTTCCCGATCGCGATCGCTCTGTTTGCGTTCGAGGTCGTGTTGGTGGCCTTCCTGCAGGCTTTCATCTTCTCCACTTTGACCGCTATCTACCTCGGCGGCGCGGTCGCCGAAGACCACTAAAGGAGCCAATAGTCGTGCACATAGCTTTGATCACCCTCCTGGCGGCCGCGGAAGACACCGCGAAGGCCGGCAAGTCGATCGGCCTCGGTGTCGGCGGCGGCCTCGGCGCCGTGGGCGCCGGCGTCGGCATCGGCATCATCTTCGGCAAGGCCATCGAAGCGATCACCCGTCAGCCCGAGATGCGCGACGAGATCACGCAGCTGCAGTGGCTGGGCTTCGCGCTTACCGAGGCCTGCTTCTTCTACGGCCTCGTCGCGGGTCTGCTGGCCGCGTTCATCGTCTGAGTCGATGCTCGCTTCGCTCGTGAACCCCGCGGTGCTCGCCGCTTCGAAGGGCAGCTTCCTGATCAAGCCAGGTGTCGGCTTGATGATCTGGACGCTGCTTGTGTTCGTGGTGACGATGGTGCTGCTCTCGCGCGTCGCCTTCCCGCGGATCTCCGAGGCGCTGGAGCGCCGCAAGAAGAACATCGA
>Ga0335073_10015586_pt1 | contig 10627 bp, 7 predicted proteins | sample Lox_Sample_22_FD_207093 | JGI IMG/M metagenome (GOLD analysis project Ga0335073, IMG submission 207093) | Soil microbial communities from Loxahatchee National Wildlife Refuge, Florida, United States - Lox_Sample_2.2 | ecosystem: Environmental > Terrestrial > Soil > Wetlands | place: USA: Florida...
CCTAGGCGGTGAATCCTTTTCATAACGCGGTGCCTCTTATCCAATAGTTGACACTTGTCGATGGATTGGAGGATTCGTGAAAACCTCAACGTCCCCGTGCAGGATTGCCGCGTTGCTTAGTGTGCTCGGCATGGTTGGCCTGTTGCTACCGGCCATTGCCCCGGCGGCTCCCACCGTCACGTTCAAGATCACCGCACTCCCGATCCCGGGGTTTCCCGGCACTGGCGATCACCTCGGCGCCGGCGCGATGATCGAGGGATCCGCGAAGGTCTCGGGCTCGGAATACGGCGGCTCTCCGCCTCCCCTTACCGGGCTGAAGTTCTACATGCCGCCCGGCGCAGTCATCCATCAGCAGGGGTTCGCTACGTGCGCACCGATTGTGCTCGAACAGAGCGGTCCCGAACGATGCCCAAAGCGATCAATCGCGGGTCCGAAGGGCTTTGCGATCGGGACTGTCACCTTCGGCGAAGAACGGGTCCCCGAGAGGGTCTCTGTTCAGGGGTTCTTCGCCCCCGGCGGAACCGTGACGGTGTTCATCGACGGCACGACCCCGGTGCTGGTGGAAATACTCGCGAAGGCTCGAGTGCTGGGCGACGCGCCACCCTTCGGACCAGAGGCCATTGGTGAAATCCCGCTGATCGAAACTGTGCCGGGCGCGCTCGATGCCTCCTTCGAAGAAGGCACCCTGGAGGCCGGCGCTGCCTACAAGCGCGGCAAGGAAACGGTCTCCTACCTGACGTTGCCGCGAAAGTGCCCGAGCACCGGCTGGCCCACGAAGGCGGAACTCAGCTTCCTCGGCGGAGCCACGGCGCAAGCGACCTACACGATGCCTTGTCCGAGGAAATGACCCGCATCGAGGACTCGTCACGCTCCGTGTCGCGATGAGCGATGAGCTGCCGACGCGGGTGTGGCCGAGCGAGCGGACCGTCAGCGCGGCGCAGCAGGGCGATCAAAATGCGATTGCCCTGCTGCTGGACGCATCGCACCCGCACGTGCGGCGCTTCGCGCACACGCTTTGCGCGACTCCCGAGGATGCGGAAGAGGCGGCACAGGAGGCTCTGATCGTGCTCTATCGCAAGATCGGGACGCTGCGCGCAGCGGCCGCGCTGGCCTCATGGCTGTTTCAGATCGTGCGCCGCGAGTGCATTCGCCGATCGCGCTCGATCCTGCATCCGAGGGTGCACCTTGGTGGTAGTGAAGTGTCAGCCGAGCAAGTCGCGCTGGTTCGTAGCGAGGTGAAAAGGATCGTCGACGCGATCTCGGCGCTGCCCTCAGAGCAAAGGGTTGTATTGGTTCTGCGAGACGTGCAGGGCTTATCCGGCAACGCGACGGCGCAGCTGCTACGTCTTAGCCGCTCGGCGATGAAGTCGCGGCTTCATCGAGCGCGCGAGGCACTACACGCGCAGCTCGAAAGCGCGGATCGGGCCTAATGAATCCGTGCGTCATCCGTCAGCTGCCACGCCCCAGCGAAACACGACTTTGGCGCCCAAGTCCCGCTCCGGCGAGCGAGACTTAGGCGACTCGATCCAGCCGCGGGTTCGGTCGCCAACGCCGCCCCACCTTCGCGCAAGGCTCACCATCGAGCAGCACGACGTCAGCGGTGAAGTCGTTCTCCCCGCGCACTAGCGCCGAGCCCACGCCATAGGCGTCGACCGAGGCGCACTGCGCCTCGAACGAGCGAATCCGCTCGGCGTTGAAGCCGCCGGAGGCGACGATCTTCACCCGCTCGTGCCCAGCGTCGTCGAGCGCGGCGCGCACATGAGCGACGAGCTCGGGCGTCACTCCCTTGGGGTCGAAATTGCCCTCGCGCTCCATCACCGGCACGATCCCACGGTCCACGAGCGAGCCCGAAGTATCCAGGCGTACGCCCCACAGGTCCTCGCCAAGCGCGTCAGCCACCTCGACCGCCGTACGCGCGGAGTCGTTCTCGAAGTCGACGAGAACCGTCACGTTCAACTCGTCCGCGAAGTGAGCGGCAAACGTGCTCGCCGCAGCAACGGTGTCGCCACCGTAGGCGGCGATCAGGCCATGCGGCACGGTGCCCACGCCGCGCCCGCCCCACCACGAGGCCTGCGCGTCGGTCGAGACGCCGATCGCTCCCGCGAGGTGCGCCGCGAAGCCATCCCCTGTCTGCACGAGCCAGTGGTCGTGGCGCGCTGGGAAAAACAGGATCGGCTTGCCTGCGCCGGCTCGGACCACCTCCCGTACGTTGCGCATGATCAATGTGCGACGCGCCAGGCAACCGAGGTACACCGTCTCGAGATGCGCGAACAGCGAGTAGTCGCCAGAGATCGTCATCACGGTCTCGAATGGCTCGATCATCTCGCCCTCGTGGAGAGCCGCGACCTCCAGCTCCCGCCACCCTGCCTTCCAACGGCCATTCGCGGTGAAGCGGCCCGCGCACTCCTGCAGTACGGCAAGCGCCTCGTCGATCCCGCCGAGCAGCGACTCGTGCCGCTGAAAGATCTGCATCGTCACGATCGGGCGCTTGCCCTCCGCTTCGAGCAGCTGCTTTGTGAGGTTGAAGTACGCGTCGCTGTACCAGCCTTCGCGCAGCTTCTGCACCGGCAGGCGAAAGACGCTCGCGGGGATGCGCGCCCGGTCCGCAGTCGTGGGTGAATCGCCGGACGGCGGCGGACCCGCAGGCGTCGAAGTGCGAGGCGAGGCGCCCATCTTGCCCTCTAGTTACCCGGGGCTGGGCCGAGGCTAGCGTCGTGGCTGCGAGCCGACACGCGACCTCGCGGCGATTGCCCCAGCGGTCGTAGGCCGCGCGGCGGGGATCCGGATCGCGGGCTCGTGACGCACGCGCCGCCCGCCGGAGGCGAACGCCCGCGCTAGCGCGCCGATCGGCCCAGGCCGCGCGAGGTAGAAGCCCTGGCCGTGGGCGATTCCCAGCTCCTGGAGCACATCGAGTTCCGCGGCGCTCTCGATGCCCTCTGCGATCATCGAGGCCCCGGTTTCCTCCGCGAAGCGGGCGAGCGAGTTGGCCAGGCAGCGACGGCCCGTGTCATTGTCGATGCCCCGGGTGAGCTGACGGTCGAGCTTGATGTAGTCGGGGGCCAGGCGGAGGATGTGGGTCAGGCTCGCGAAGCCTGCACCCGCGTCGTCGATCGCGAGGCGCACGCCTGCGCCACGCAGCTCGCCGAGCGCCCCCGCGAGGTGGGGGTAGTCCTCGACGCGAAGGTGCTCGGTCAGCTCGAGGACGATCCGCCCGGGCGCCACGTCGCCCAGCGCATGCAGCAGCCGGCCCGAGGCGAGCACGTCGGGGCCCGCGTTGATCGTCAACACCGTGTCGCGCGGCAACCGAGCGAGCGCGTCCGAGGCGGCGCTGACGATCGCGAGCTCGAGCTCGACGCCGAGCCCGGCCCGGTGTGCGCGCGCGAGCCAGACGTCGGGCGGCTCACCACGACCTCCGTCAAAGCGCACTAGCGCCTCCGCGCCAAGGGGTTCGCCGCGCTCGAGTGAGAAGATCGGTTGGAAAGCCAGTGTGAAGTCGCGCTCGGCGAGGATCTGCTCGACGTCCTCACGGAGCGCGATCGCCTCCGCGCCCTCCGGGTTCAGGACGCCCGCGACGAATCGGCCCGCGAGCTCCCCGCGCCCGCTGAGCAGCCGCGCGGTCGTGTTCGTAAAGTCGGCCGCCGCCCCGATCACCGCGCTCATGAACTCAGCGAGCCCGCTGAGCAATGCAACGTCGTTCTGCCCGAACGCGTGTGTCTTTGCGGAGCTGACGTTGATGATTCCTACGTGCTCCACGCCGCGTCCGAGCGGCACGCAGATCGAGGACCGAACGTCGAACGCCCGCGTCGCGGTTTTGTTCGCCCGCCCGTCGAGCTCGGTGTCGTCACTGAGCAGCGTCTGCCCCGAGCGGATCGCCTCGCCCGAGAGGCTGCCCTCCAGCGCGAGCGGTTCGCCGACCCAACCCCCCAGGTAGCCCGCGCCGCACACGTAGCGCAACGTCTCCGGGTCGATCATCACCCCGATCAACACGCCGTCCGCGGGCTCGATCATCGCGAGCGCCTGGTCAGCGACCCGCTGCATCAGCGCGAGCGGGTCAATCGCCTCCCGGACCAGCGCATTCGGATCGCCCGCCTGACCGGTGCCCCGATGCCTCAGCGCCTCCAGCAGCGCGCTCGCTTGCAGCCTCGGTCCTCGCACGGAGTGCGTCATGCGTCCTTATCGACCGTTTGAGATATTCGATTAAGTGAGGCCTACCGGCCTCACTCCCTCCTCAACGAAACGCCCGTCGCTCAGAGTTCGCGCAGGAACTCCAGCAGGGCCTCGTTCACCTCCTGGGGGGCCTGCTGCTGCACCCAGTGACCCGCGCCCTCGACTACCACCTCCGCGCGAAGATCCTCGACCCAACCGCGCATCGCCTCGGCGGGCATGAAGCGACGCACCGGATCTAGCTCGCCCGTCAGAAACATCGCTGGTGCCTCGACGCGCCGCTCGGCGAGCGGCTCGGTCAGCTCCCAGTTGCGATCGATGTTCCGATACCAGTTCAGCCCACCGGTGAAGCCCGTGCGCTCAAACGCCTCGATGTAGACGGCCAGCTCCTCCTCCGAGAGCCACGCGGGGCGTTTCAGCTCGGCTCCGTCCTCGCGCGCCCATTCCGCCGTCCACTGCCTGCTCGTCGTCAGCGCGCGCCGCACGTCGCTTGCCAGCGCCTCGTCCGCGACGCCCGGCGTCTGGAACCAGACGATGTAGAAATCCTCGCCCAGGTGCCTGCGCATGATCGGGATCGGCGGCGCCGGGGCCCGGGGCACGAATGGCACGCTCAGTCCTGCGACCGCACGGACTCGCTCAGGCGCGAGCACCGCCAACTGCCAGACCACGTTCGCGCCCCAGTCGTGGCCGATAAAGATCGCCTGCTGCTCGCCGAGCGCGTCGAGCAGGCCCGTCATGTCCGCGCAGAGGGCCGCTATGTCGTAGCTCTCGATCGCCTCCGGAGCCGAGCTTCGGCCATAGCCGCGCATGTCGGGCGCGATCACCCGGTAGCCGGCCTGAACCAGCGCCGGGACCTGATGCCGCCAGGAGTAGGCCAACTCCGGGAAGCCGTGGCAGAGCACCACGACCTCCCCCTCGCCCGCCTCCTGCACATGAAGCTCCATCCCGTTCGTCGCGATCATGCGCTCGTCCATCGGCGACACCATACGCGCCGGGAGCGGCGCCGTGAACCGATGCTTCATGACGAGCGAGTCCGAAACGCGCACGCGCCTTTCTCGCTAGACCCTCGCGACACATCCTGTCTATAGCTGACGACGCGCGAAGCGCTCGAGGAGTACGATCGCCCGCACAGAGGGGGCGGCGCGGGGAACGCCGTGGAGGACCACAGGTGCTGCAGGGGGGACCCCGCGCCGAACTGAATCCGGCTTTTCGGAGGAAGGATGCGCGCTATGGCGGGGTTGCTGATCGGATGCGCTCGGATGCGCCGTGCTCGTTTCACTCGTGTCGTCGGCTTGGGGCTGATCACTTGCTTGACACTTGCGTTGGCGTTCGGTGCCACCGGTGTGTCAGCAGCCAAACGCAGCACCGCGAGCCCTGCGGCGCTGTCATCCGAACCGCTCGTCGACCTCTCGGGCCCCGCTTTCCAGATCCTGGCCCCCGGCCAGGAAGGCGGCGTGCCGCCCGGGCCGTTCTCCACCGATCAGGGAGTGCTCTACGACAAGCTCACGCCCCGCAAGGGCAGCATCACTGAAAAAACTCTTGAAAAGGACTACATCTCGGAGAAGTTCGGCATCACGGGGCCGGTCCTGCGCAGCGAGGAAACCGGCCGTCCCGGACTTGAAATCCTGCGCGACAAACACGACCTTCCGCACGTCTACGGGCAGACTCGTGGCGATGTGATGTTCGGCTCCGGCTGGATCGCCGCCGAGGATCGCGGCCTCTTGCTGCGGCTCGGCCTCGGCCCCGCCTACGCCGCCGCGGTCGACGTGCCCGGGATCAACCCCTTCGGCCTACTGCTCACCAGCCGCTCGTTCACGCCGAGCGCGCAGTCCAAGGAATTCGTGAACTCCCAGATCTCGACGCTTACCGCGAAAGGCGCCAAGGGCGAACAGGTGCTACACGACCTCGAAAGCTGGGTCGAAGGCGTGAACGGGTATGAGGCGACCTTGCCTCCGGGCCAGCGTCTGCCCACCGTCACGGTCACCGACGCGATCGCCGGCTTCGCCTTCATCGGCTCGATCTTCGGCAACGGGGGCGGCGGCGAAGTCTCGAACTCCGACCTGCTCTCGGGCCTGCAGGCCAAATACGGCAGCGAAGAAGGGCTGCAGATCTTCCGCGACCTGCGCGAGGTCAACGACCCCGAAGCGCCCACCACCACACAGCAGACCTTTAACTACGATGGTGTGCCCTCCGGGCCGACGCCTGGAGCCGCCGTCGTAGACCACGGCTCGCTCGGCGCCGCCGCGGTGCACGCACAGGACGAAGCGCAGGCCGCGCACCGCGACGCCTCGAACTTCCTCGTCGTCGGCGCGGGTGACACGAAGAAGGGGCACCCCGTCGCGGTGATGGGTCCGCAGCTCGGCTACTTCTACCCCGAGATCGTGATGCAGGGCGACCTGCACGGCGGCGGGATTAACGCTGAGGGGATCATCGCCCCGATCTCGCCCTACGTGTTCATCGGTCGCGGCTCGGACTTCGCGTGGAGTCTCACGAGCGCCGACAGCGAGAACACCCAGCAGTTCCTGGAGAAGCTCTGCAACCCCGACGACTCACCGGCCACGCGCGAATCCGATCACTACGAATACAACGGGGAATGCATCGCGATGAAATCGTTCGACGCCGGCCTGCTGGGCGCGAGTGGTTCCGAACCCGCGCGGGAGATGATCTTCAAAGAAACCGTGCACGGCCCCGTGACCGGGACCGTCACCGTTGGAGGACAGCCCTATGCGATCGCCCGCGACCGCTCCACGCGCGGGCACGAGCCAGAAGGCGAGGTCGCCTTTTCCGAGCTGGACTCCGGTTTCGTGCACTCGCCCGAAACTTTCTTCGAAGCGATCAACGAACTCGGCACCACGTTCAACGTCGCCTACCTCGACGACAAAAACATCGCCTACTTCTCGACCGGGCGCCTGCCGGTGCTCGCCGAAGGCACCGACCCCAGCCTGCCCACGCTCGGCACGGGTCAGTACGACTGGAAAGGCTTCCTCTCGCTGGCCCAGCACCCGCACGAGGTCGGCCCCGCGAACGACCAGTTCCTCAGCTGGAACAACAAGCCCGCGCCCGGGTGGGGCGCCGCGTCGGACACTTGGTCATGGGGCCCCGTGCACCGCGTGCAGCTGTTCACGGGCTTCACCGAAAAAATGACCGAGGCCAAGGACGCGGGCGTGATGAACAATGCCGCCACGCAGGACCTGCGCGCGGTCAAGGTCTGGCCCGTGATCGAACAAGTCCTAGCCGGTGGGCCCGCACCGAGCAAACTCGCCGAAGAAGCCGTCGGCCTCGTCAGGAAATGGACTGAAAAGGGTGCGCACCGGATCGGTTCCAAGAACAAGGGCCCCAAGGACCCTGGCGCCGCCGTGATCGACGCCGTCTGGGCGCCGCTCGCCGAAACCGTCCTGCGGCCCGTGCTCGGCAGTCTCGAGGGGCAGTTCGCCTCGATGAACTCGCCCGACGACGCCCCCAGCTCGGGCGGGTCCTCGTTCGACAACGGTTGGTATGGCTACGTCTATAAGGACCTGCGCGCCGAGCTCGGCGAAGAAGAGCAGGGCGCGTTCAGCCGTCACTACTGCGGCGGGGGCAACCTCGAAACCTGCCGCGAACAGCTGTGGGCCACGATCCAGCAGTCGGTGCAGTCGCTCGCCGAAAGCCAAGGGTCGAACCCAAGCGCATGGCGTGCCGCCAACGTGCGGATCACCTTCCCGCCCGGCGTGCTGAACAGCTTCACGATGCGTTGGACCAATCGCTCCACCTTCCAGCAGGTGATCGAATTCACTGGCCACGAAGAAGAAGGCGGCCCCTGCGCGAAAATCAAGGCCGACTGCTGAGCCTTCGTAGGTGAGCGAGACGGCGGGCGCCCGTGTCGGGGCGCCCGCTGAGCTCGCCGCGGATTGACTAGTGTCACTGGCGCGATGTCCGCCCTAGCCGCGCCAGAGCCCGCCGCGACCAACGACGAGTCTCCCTCGCGGGCCAGGCGTCCCGCGATCCTCGCCGTCGACGACGAGCCCGCCGTGCTCGCTGCCGTCGCCCGCGACCTGCGCCGCGGGTTCGGCGAGCGCTTCCGCATTCTGCGTGCGCCCTCCGGGGCCGAGGCACTTGAGGTCCTGCGTGAGTCCCGTGCGCGCGGGGACCAGGTCGCGATGCTAATCGCCGACCAGCGGATGCCGGGGATGCCAGGGACCGATTACCTCGTGCAAGCGCGCCAGCTCGTGCCCGACGCCAAGCGCGTGCTGCTCACCGCTTACGCCGACACCGACGCCGCGATCTCCGCGATCAACGAGGTCGCGCTCGACTACTACCTGCTCAAGCCTTGGGATCCGCCTGAGGAGCAGTTGTTCCCCGTAGTCGAGGACCTGCTTACGACCTGGGAGGCCGGCGCCGCGCTGGAGGCCGGAGGCGTACGTATCGTGGGTCACCGCTTTTCGCGCGAGTCTCACGACTTGCGCGACTTCCTCGTGCGCAACCGGGTCCCCGCGCGCTGGCTCGACGTCGAGCGCGACAGTGAGGCCCGCGAGCTGCTGCAAGTCGCGGGCGTGGATGCCGAGCGACTACCCGTGGTTCTGCTCGAGGATGGTGCCGTGCTCGAGCGCCCCACCGTGCTTGAGCTCGCCGAGCGCCTCGGGGTGAAGGCCGCGCCCGCGCAGGACCACTACGACCTCGTCGTCGTGGGGGGTGGACCCGCGGGCCTCGCCGCCGCGGTCTACGGGGCCTCCGAGGGTCTGCACACCGTGATGGTTGAGCGCGAGGCTCCCGGCGGGCAGGCCGGTCAGTCGAGTCGGATCGAGAACTACCTCGGCTTCCCCGCGGGCCTGTCCGGCTCAGATCTCGCCCGCCGAGCCACCGACCAAGCTCGCCGGCTCGGCGCTGAGCTACTCACCGTGCAGGAAGCGGTCGGTCTACGCGTCGAGGGCTCCGCGCGGCTCGTCGAGCTCAGTGGTGGCGGGGTGCTTAGCGCGAGTTGCGTAATCGTCGCTTCGGGAGTCTCCTACCGGCAGCTCGGCACGCCCGGCTTCCCCGAGCTCACCGGGGCCGGCGTGTACTACGGCGCCGCGATGACCGAGGCGCGCGCCTGCGCCGAGCAAGACGTTGTTGTAATCGGCGGGGCCAACTCCGCCGGTCAGGCCGCGGTCTACTTCAGCAAATACGCCAAAAGCGTCACGATGCTCGTGCGCGGATCCTCGCTGCAGAAGTCGATGTCGCACTATCTGATCGAGCAGATCGCCGAATTGCCGAACGTGCAGGTCCGCACCGGGACGAGCGCAAGGGCCGCGGAGTCCGAGGACGGCCACCTCGCGCGGCTGCGCATAGAGGGACCCGAGGGCGAGCAGTTGCTCCCCGCCGACGCCTGCTTCGTGTTCATCGGCGCCTCGCCACGCACCGACTGGCTCGCGGGTGTCGTCGCGCGCGACGAGCGCGGCTTCATCCTTGCCGGGCGCGACGCCCAGACCCAGGCTTGGCAGCTTGAGCGCGAGCCTTATTTGCTGGAGACGAGCGTGCCCGGCGTGTTCGTCGCCGGAGACGTCCGTGCCCGCTCGATCAAGCGCGTCGCTAGCGCCGTCGGCGAGGGCTCGATGGCGGTGTCGCTGATTCACGAATACCTCGTCGAGGCGTGAGCGTGGGGGGGCGGACGGGGTGAGCGAGCCGCTGGCCCAAGAGCCCTTCGCGCTTCCGCCGCGTCCCGAGCTGCCCGGCGAGGCCGAGGAGCCACCCGCCACGCTCGAGGAGCTGCGCAGCGTCGACCTGTTCGAAGAACTCGCCGACGAGCAACTCGCCGAGTGGATCTCGGTAGCGCACACCTACCGTGTCGCGCCCGGGCAGATCATCGCCGAGCAGGGGGAGGAGAACCGGGGGATGCAGCTCCTGCTCAAGGGCGCCGCGCAGGCCTCGATCGTCGAGGGCAGCAGCAGTGAGCCGGTCAGCAAGCACAAGGCGCCGACTTGGATCGGCGCGATCGCCACGCTCACCGGCGGCTCGCTCGGCGTACGTATGCGCGCCGAGACTGAGTGTCGTCTGGCGATCGTCTACTCCGAGGATTTCCGTCGCTTGGCCTTCGAACAGCCCGCGATCCACCGGCGCGTGATGCAGCAGGTCGCGCCCGTGATGAGCCGGATCACCAGCCGCGAGCAGAGCCGCGAGCGCCTGACCTCGCTCGGCACGATGGCCGCAGGACTCGCGCACGAGCTAAACAATCCGGCAGCCGCCGCGCGTCGCGCGGCCCAACAGCTCACCGAAGCGCTCGGCGTACTCAGCTCGACGATCGCGCGCTTCGTCGACGCGGGCATGGACCGCGAGCAGGCCGCCCAGCTCGTCGCGCTCCAGCAGGAAGCGGTCGCGCACGCGGCGTCGAGCACCGCGCTCGACGCGCTCGACGCCGCCGACGCCGAAGAAGAGCTGCTCTCGCGGCTAGAAGCGCTCGGCGTGGCCGAGCCGTGGAGCATGGCCGAGCCGCTCGCGGTCGCGGGCGTCG
>Ga0335073_10015587_pt1 | contig 10627 bp, 13 predicted proteins | sample Lox_Sample_22_FD_207093 | JGI IMG/M metagenome (GOLD analysis project Ga0335073, IMG submission 207093) | Soil microbial communities from Loxahatchee National Wildlife Refuge, Florida, United States - Lox_Sample_2.2 | ecosystem: Environmental > Terrestrial > Soil > Wetlands | place: USA...
CGAAGGCGAGCCCGATGAGCCCGCCGGTGAGCTTGCCGAACCATTTCATGCCCGCCGCCATGTCAACGTATAGTACCAAGCGCATGTCAGCGCCCATCGTTTACCGCACCCACCTCAAGGGCCTCGAACGCCTGCACGAAGGCAAGGTGCGCGATATCTACGCCGTCGATGCGGCGACGCTGCTCATCGTCACCACCGACCGGCTGTCGGCCTTCGATGTGGTGCTGCCCGACCCGATTCCCGACAAGGGTTGCGTGTTGAATGCGATCTCCAACTTCTGGTTCGCGAAGCTCGCGCACCTGGTGCCGAATCACCTGACGGGCCGCAGCATCGACAGCGTCGTCACGGACCCCGGGGAGCGCGCGCAGCTCGAGGGCCGCGCGGTGCTGGTGCGGCGCCTCAAGGCGTTGCCGATCGAGGCGGTGGTGCGCGGCTATCTCATCGGCTCGGGCTGGAAGGACTACCAGAAGACCGGCGCCCTGTGCGGCATCGCGTTGCCGCAGGGCCTGCCGCTCGCCGGGCAGCTGCCGCAGCCGCTGTTCACGCCGGCCACCAAGGCCGAGCGCGGCGCCCACGATGAGAACATCAGCTTCGAGGCCATGGCGGCCCAGGTCGGCGCGCCGCTCGCCGCCCGGGTGCGCGACACGGCGCTGGCGCTGTACCGCTACGCCGCGGCGCACGCCCGCGAGCGCGGCATCATCATCGCCGACACCAAGTTCGAGTTCGGCGTGGACGCCGCGGGCACCCTGACGCTCATCGACGAGGTCATCACGCCCGACTCCTCGCGCTTCTGGCCCGCCGACACCTATCGCCCGGGGGAGAGCCCGCCGAGCTTCGACAAGCAGTTCGTGCGCGACTACCTCGAGACGCTCGACTGGGACAAGCGCGCGCCGGGGCCGAGGCTTCCCCCCGACGTCATCGCGCGCACCAGCGCCAAGTACCGCGAGGCGCTCACGCGGCTCACCCGGCCGTGAGCGCAGCCTAAGGAGACCCGCCACATGCCGTCCCCGTGGATCGCTCCCTCGATACTCTCGGCCGACTTTGCCCGGCTCGGCGCCGAGGTGGAGGCGGTGCTCGAGGCCGGCGCCGATCTCATCCACTTCGACGTGATGGACAATCACTACGTGCCGAACCTCACCATCGGGCCGATGGTGTGCCAGGCACTGCGCCGGCACGGCGTGGCCGCTCCCATCGACGTGCATCTCATGGTGCGCCCGGTCGACCGCCTGGTGCCGGACTTCGCCGCCGCCGGCGCCACCTTCATCAGCTTTCACCCCGAGGCGACCGATCACATCGATCGCACCATCGCGCTCATCCGCGAGCATGGCTGCCGGCCGGGCCTGGTGTTCAATCCCGCCACCCCGCTCGACTACCTCGACTACACGCTCGAGCTGCTCGACCTGGTGCTCATCATGTCGGTGAACCCGGGGTTCGCGGGCCAGCAGTTCATCCCGACCTCGCTGCGCAAGATCGCCGCCGCGCGCGCGCGTATCGATGCGTGCGGGCGCGAGGTGCGGCTCGAGGTCGATGGCGGGGTCAAGGTGGACAACATCGGGGCGGCGGCCGCGGCCGGTGCCGACACCTTCGTGGCGGGCTCGGCGATCTTCGGCAGCCGGGACTACGCGGAGACGATCGCCGAGATGCGCCGGCAGATCGAGCGCGGCGGCAGGAAGGCCCGCGGCGCCGTCATGCCGCTGGCGGCGCGCCGCCAGCCGCGGCGCGCGGCCCGCAGGGCCCGCTAAAGGATCGGATTCGGGACAGTCCCGCGCGCGGCGGGACGACGCTCATTCGTCGTCGTCCTCGTCGTCGTCATCGTCGTCCTCGTCCACCGCCACCTGACCGCCCGCCTTGGCGCCTGCGGCGGACTTGGCGGGCACGATCACCGGGCGCGTCTTCATCTTGGGGCGCGCGTTGAAGACCACGATGGTCTTGCCGGTGGCACGCAGCAGCCCCTGCTCCTCGAGCACCTTGAGTACGCGGCCCGCCATCTCGCGCGAGCAGCCGACCAGTCGCGAGAGCTCCTGGCGGCTCACCTTGATCTGCATACCCTCGGGGTGCGTCATGGCGTCCGGCTCGCCGCACAGGTCCATGATGGCGTGCGCCACGCGGCCGGTGACGTCGACGAAGGCCAGGTCGCCGAGCTTCCTGTTGGTGCGGTCGAGGCGGGTGGCGAGCTGCGTGGCGAGCTCGAACACCAGCCCGGGACTCTCGGCGGCGATCTGCCGGAAGCGCGGGTAGGTCATTTCGGCGAGCTCGCACTGGTTGCGGGTGCGGACCCAGGCGCTGCGCGTCGGCTGCTCGTAGAACAGGCCCATCTCGCCGAAGAACTGGCCGCGGTTGAGGTAGGCGAGCACCATCTCGTTGCCTTCCTCGTCCTCGATCATGACCTCGACCGAGCCGCTGATGATGTAGTAGAGGACGTCCGGCAGGTCGCCGGCGTGGATCACGACCGTCTTCGAGGGCACTGCGCGGATGCGGCAGTAGCTCAGGAACCGGTTGATCGCCGGAATTTCGCTCAGTGGCTTGATGTTCTCTTCCATACCGGCTCCCCCAGTCACCACATTCTTAAATATACAGCCTTCGCGGCCCGTCAGAGCCAGTAGGCGGTGCCCGTCATCACGCGCGCGGTCTGTCGCATGAGCGCGCGCACCGGCGCCGGCAGGGCCGTGCCGCCCGCCGCGGCCGCCGTCGCGCCGTGCTCGATCTCCTCGGCTCTCATGGTTTCAAGTATGGCACGGCTGCGGTCATCGCCCACCGGCAGCCGCCCGAGGTGCTCATCCAGATGCCCTTCGACCTGGCGCTCGGTCTCGACGACGAACCCGAGGCTCACCCGATCGCCGGCGAGCGCCGCGAGCGCGCCGATCGCGAAGGAGCCGGCATACCACAGCGGGTCCAGCAGGCTCGCGCGCGCGCCGAGCTCGGTGAGCCGCGTCTCGCACCAGGCGAGGTGATCGGCCTCGGACGCGGCGGCCGCGAGCAGCATGCTGCGCGCCGCGGCGCTGCGGGCCATGAGCGCCTGGCCGTGGTAAAGCGCCTGGGCGGCGAGCTCGCCGGCATGATTGACGCGCATGAGCGCGGCGCTCTCGCGCTGCTCTGCCGCAGTGAGGGGTGAGGGGCCTGCGGGCGGGGTTCCGGGCACCGGCCGGGCGGCCCGCGCCGGCGCGAAAACCGCTCGCAGGGCACGGTCGAGGGCGGCGATTGCAGCGTCGGAGGAGCGGCCGGACACCATATTCAGGGGTTGTATTATAGGGTGTGAGGAGCCCGGCAGACGCCCCGGGGGCGGCTGCAGGGGGCCGGAAAGGGCTTATGGAGCAGTGCTTTGCATTGCGCCAAGCCCTTGAGTAAACTTGCCCGCCTTTTTTTGGGCCCGGCCGCGAGGGGGATTCCCGCGCCGGTCGCGAGCCCGTTGCCACGAGTGACCTATGAAGACCGTATTCGCCAATTCCGGCACCGTCCGCGGTGACTGGTTCGTCGTCGACGCCAGCGACAAGACGCTCGGGCGTCTCGCCTCGCAGATTGCCCATCGCCTCAAGGGCAAGCACAAGGCCGATTACAGCCCGCACGTGGACATGGGCGACCACATCGTGGTCGTCAATGCGCAGAAGATCCGTGTCACCGGGCGCAAGCTCACCGACAAGATCTACTACCACCACACCGGGCACATCGGCGGCATCAAGTCGATCGCGCTCGAGAAGCTGCTCGCCGAGCATCCCGAGCGGGCGATCGAGTTCGCGGTGAAGGGCATGCTGCCGAAGAACCCCCTGGGCAGGCGCATGTTCAAGAAGCTCCACGTGTTCGCCGGCGGCGAGCATCCGCACCAGGCGCAGCAGCCGAAGCCCCTCGAGATCCAATAGGACCCATTGCCATGCCAGCGACCTCGAATCATTACGGAACCGGCCGGCGCAAGACCGCCACGGCGCGCGTCTACCTCAAGCCCGGCAGCGGCAAGATCACGGTCAACGACCGCAGCCTCGATGAATTCTTCGGTCGCGAGACCGGTCGGATGATCGTGCGCCAGCCCCTCGATGCGGTGAAGCTGCACACCCAGTTCGACATCGCCGTCCAGGTCGACGGCGGCGGCATCACCGGCCAGGCGGGCGCGATCCGCCACGGCATCACCCGCGCGCTCATCGAATATGATGAGAGCCTGCGCAAGCCGCTGCGCGATGCGGGGTTCGTGACCCGCGATGCCCGCGAGGTGGAGCGCAAGAAGGTCGGCCGCCGCAAGGCGCGCCGCGGCCCGCAGTACTCGAAGCGCTAAGAATCGCCGGGGGCGGCCTCGCGGCCGCCCGGCGAGATTCCCTCCTGGGGGATCGTCTAGTGGTAGGACAACGGACTCTGACTCCGTTTACCTAGGTTCGAATCCTAGTCCCCCAGCCAAATGGCAAGGCCCGTCTGAAAAGACGGGCCTTTTTCATTCCGGGTCCGGGAGAGGCGCGCACGCACGGCCCGCGGCAACGGCACTAAATCCGCCGCGCGCTGTCCACCGGAGCATCCGCCCGCAGCGCCTCGCCGGGGGGCGCCGCCGGCAACCGGCGTAAAGGAGTACTCCGCCATGGCAACCGCCGAATCGATCACTCTCCCTCCGCTTCCCTACAGCCGCGAGGCGCTCGAGCCGCTCATGTCGCGCGAGACCCTCGATTATCACTACGGCAAGCACCACAAGGCCTACGTCGACAACGTGAACCTGTTGATCCGCGGCACCGCGCAACAGGGCGCGACGCTCGAGGAGCTGGTGATGCGCGCCGAGGGCGCGCTGTTCGACAACGCCGCGCAGGCATGGAACCACGCGTTCTTCTGGAGATGCCTGTCGCCGCGCCGGCAGGCACCGGGTCGGGAGCTCGATGCCGCTTTACGCAGCTTCGGGGGTCTCGAGGCACTCGAGAGCGAGTTCAGCCGGGCGGCGATCGCCGTCTTCGGCTCGGGCTGGGCGTGGCTCGTCAAGGACCGCTCCGGCGCCGTGCGGATCGTCACGACACCGAATGCGCACACGCCGCTGCGCGACGGCCACACGCCGCTGCTCACCTGCGACATGTGGGAGCATGCCTACTACCTCGACCACCGCAACGACCGCGGCGCCTATCTCAGGGGGTTCTGGCAGCTGCTCAACTGGGACTTCGTCGCCGGCAATCTGCGCTAGTCAGCGGGTCTCGACCCCCGCGGCGGTCCCGACGATCAGCACGTCCGCCGGCCGTGCCGCGAACAGCCCGACCGTCACGACGCCGGTGATCTGGTTGAGCTCACGCTCGAGGGCGACCGGATCCGCGATCGCGAGCCCGTGCACATCCAGGATGTGGTTGCCGTTGTCGGTGACGAACCCCTCGCGCCACAGCGGGCGGCCGCCACGGGCGGTGAGGGCGCGGGCCACCAGCGTGCGCGCCATGGGGATCACCTCGATGGGCAGCGGGAAGCGCCCCAGGGTCTGCACCAGTTTCGTATCGTCGACGATACAGACGAAGCGCCGGCTTGCTGCGGCCACGATCTTCTCGCGGGTGAGCGCGCCGCCGCCGCCCTTCACGAGGTGGCGCGCCGCGGTGGCCTCGTCGGCGCCGTCGACGTAGAGGCCGAGCTCAGCCACTTCGTTGAGGTCGCGCACTTCGATACCGATCGCGGCGAGCCTGGCACTCGAGGCCTCGGAGCTCGAGACCGCACAGCGCGGCCGGTGGGGCAGACGCGCCAGCGCCTCGATGAACAGATTCACCGTGGAGCCGGTGCCGATGCCGATGATCGAGTCGTCCGTGACCAGCGCGAGCGCCGCTTCCGCTGCGCGTCGCTTCTTTGCGTCGCCGTCCGCCGTCATGCGTTCTCCCAAAACGACTGTGCCCGCTTTGCGAGCGGGCACGGTCCTCGAATACGACTCGGCGGCCACTTGCGCGACCGCCGAGTTAAGGCCTATTTCTTCTTGCTGGCTTTCTTCTTGGCCTTCTTCTTTGCCTTCGCCATGTTGGCTCTCCAATGAGTGTGACGGGTTAGTCCGAGGTGCGAGTATACGCACGCGAATCCAAATTACAAGCGAGCGCGAGTGAAGTGTGCTAGGTGCGCGGCGCTGCGCGACTCATCGAGCGCACGGTGCGATGCGCGCGCGCAGCGCTCACTTCGATGCCGCGCGCGACTCGAGCGAGAGAATGAACTTCCAATGCGCGCTCTCCACCGGTGTGATCGAGAGGCGGTTGCCCGGACGCAGCAGCGCCAGCCCCGCGAGCTCCTTGCCGGCGTGCGCACGCAGCTCCTGCAGCGTGATGACGCGCGTCAGACGGCGCTGCAAGCGCACGTCGACCATGAACCAGCGCGGCTTCTGCGGATCGCTGTCCGGATCGTAGTGGTGGTGCCGGCGCTCGAAGGCGGTCGGGTCCGGATAGCCCTCGCGCACCACCTCCATGATCGCGACGATCCCCGGTACCTCGGTGCTCGAGTAGTACATGAAGGCCTGGTCGCCCTTCTTCATCTCATCGCGCAGCATGTTGCGCGCCTGGTAGTTGCGCACGCCGTCCCAGCCGGTGGTGCGGCGCGGCGCGGCGGCGAGCTGCTCGATCCCGAACGTGGTCGGCTCGGTCTTCATCAGCCAGTAGCGCATCGGATGAACCCCTCATCGGTGACCACCGCGTCCAGGAGCACGTCGTGCGGCGCCGCGGCGAGACGCTCGAACTGCTGAAAAGCATAGGCGAAGCCCACCAGCGGCGGCTTGTGCCACGCGTGGCGCAGCTGCCGGAAGGCGAAGGCGCGGTCGTAGAAGCCGCCCCCGGTCCCGAGCCGCAGTCCCTGCCGGTCGAAGCCGACGAGCGGCAGGAACACGAGGTCCAGCCAGCGCGCCGACAGCACGCGGCCGTCCGCGGGTTCCTCGATCCCCAGACGGTTCTCGCGCAGCGTCGCACCGAGCTCCACGAAACGCATGGCGCGCGACACGCGCCGCCGGTCGATGCACGGCAGATAGACGCGGCAGCCGCGGCTGCGGGCGAGGGCGATGAGCGGCGCGGCGTCGAGCTCGGCGGGGAGGGCGGCGTAGACCGCGATGCGCTGGCCGGCGTGCAGGTGCAGCGCGGAAGCGGCGATGCGGGCGGCGCGGGCGGCGGCCGCGGCGCGCGCCGCGCGGCTGACGGCGCGGCGCCGTGCGCTGAGCTCGGCCCGCAGCGCTCTGCGGGCCGGCCCCAGGCTGGGATCAGATAGCGCCACCCGCCTGTGCCGGTACGAACCGTTGCTCTCGAACCAGAGCAACAGGTGGGACGTGCTGCAGCAGGTAAGGCTTTCCGCTCAAAGGCGGACCTGCACAGTGCTGCCGCAAGCACTGAGTCCCGAGGGTGTTTCAATTAGGGTCCGAGGTAACCCGGTCCGCTGTCGAACACCGCAGGCGACGCTGCGATGACTGTACACCAAGCGTGCGGCGTGCGCTTGAGACCTCCGTCGCATCACAGATCGAGCTGCTGTCCCTTTCCGAGGGCGCCCTCGACGCGCTCCCGCAGGGCGCGGATGCGGTGGCCGGTGCCGCTGTCGAGCCGGGTCTCGCGGTCGCGCACCTTGAGGAACTCGTGCGCGAGGTTCAGGGCGGCCATCACGGCGATGCGGTCGAGCCCGATCACCTTGCCGTTGTCGCGGATATCGCGCATGCGGTTGTTGAGGAATTCGGCCGCATCGAGCAGCGCCGCGCGCTCCTCGTAGGCGCAGGCCACCACGTATTCCTTCTCCATGATGCGCACGCTGACGCGTGCCTGGTCGGGCGGGGTCACGCGCCGTGCTCGAGGGTCTTCAGCCGTCCTATCATGGCTTCGACCCGCGTGCGCACCTGCTCGTTCTTGTGCATCAGCGAGGCGCGCTCGCCGGCCAGGGACTCGTGACGCGTCTTGAGGGCGCGGTTCTCTTCCTTGAGGTGCTCGAGCACGCCGAGCAGCTCTTCGATGCGCTTGGTGAGACGGGTGAGCTCGAGATCGAGTTGTGTTTTTGTCGTGTCGCTCATGGCACGGGACTATAGAGCCGGGCTCTTCGTGCGGTCAATCGCACTCAACTATAATGCGCCGATCCCATGAATCAGCCTGAATACGCCGAAGTCGAGCAGCTGCTGAATGCGCAGCGCTCGCTCACCGATGCCGCCGAAGCGCACGGCACGCTCGCCGGCTCCCTGTGCGCGGTGGCCGATTACGCCTTCCAGGACTGGCTGCGGGAGATCCTGCCGGAGGGGCGCGCCGAGGCCGGGGCCGCCGACCTCCTGTACGGGCTCTTTACGGCGACCTCCGCGGCGCTCGAGCAGACCGACATGGAGTTCGAGCCGCTGCTGCCGAGCGACGCGCAGCCGCTCGCGACGCGCACCGCGGCGCTGGCGCTGTGGTGCCAGGGGTTCCTCTACGGCCTGGGGTCCGGCTCGATCCCGGACGCGAGCGGGCTGCCGGGGGACGTGGGGGAGATCGTGCGCGATTTCACCGAGATCACCCGCGCCGGCGTCGATGAGGAGCAGGGCGAGGACTCCAACGAGAGCGCCTACGCCGAGCTGGTCGAGTTCGTGCGCGTCGGGGTGCAGCTGCTGTTCGAGGAGCTCGCGCCGGCGCGCCATGCGCCGCTGCCGGCCGATGCGCCCCTGCATTAGGTGACCGCGCGCCCCATGGCGAGAGATGAGTTCACGCGCCGCCGCCACCAGCTGATGCGCCTCATGGGGCGCGATTCGATCGCGGTGCTGCCGGCGGCGCCCGTCCGGCACCGCAACAACGACGTCGAATACCCCTACCGCCAGGACAGCGACTTCCAGTACCTCACCGGCTTCGGCGAGCCCGAGGCCGTGGCGGTGCTGGTCCCCGGGCGTCCCCAGGCCGAGTACATCCTGTTCGTGCGCGAGCGCGATCCGGCGCGCGAGATCTGGGACGGGCGGCGTGCCGGACCCGCCGGCGCGGCGCGCGATTTCGGCGCCGACGATGCCTTCCCGGTCGGGGACATGGACGACATCCTCCCCGGCCTCCTCGAGAACCGCACGCGCGTGTATTACACGATGGGAGAGTACGCGGACTTCGACCAGCGCGTGGTCGGGTGGGTGAACGGGCTGCGCACCCAGGCGCGCAACGGCCGCCACCCGCCCCAGGAGTTCGTGGCACTCGATCACGTACTGCACGACATGCGGCTCTACAAGTCGCGGCACGAGCTCGAGCTCATGCGCACCTCGGCGCAGATCGCCGCGCGGGCGCACCTGCGGGCCATGCGCTTCTGCCGCCCCGGCGCCACCGAGTACCAGGTGATGGCGGAGCTGCTGCACGAGTTCCGTCGCCACAACGCCGATACCGCCTACCACCCGATCGTGGGCGGCGGTGCGAACAGCTGCATCCTGCACTACCGCGAGAATGACCAGCCGCTCGCCGACGGCGACGTGCTGCTGGTCGATGCGGGCTGCGAGCTCGAGTGCTACGCGTCCGACATCACCCGCACCTTCCCCGTCAACGGCCGCTTTAGCCCGGAGCAGCGCGCGGTCTACGAGATCGTGCTCGAAGCCAATCGCGCCGCCATCGCGCGCGTGCGTCCGGGGAATCACTGGAACGAGCCGCACGAGGCGGCCGTCAGGGTGATCACCCAGGGACTGGTCAGACTCGGGCTCCTCAAGGGACGCCTGCCGGCCCTGATTCGCAGCGGTGCCTACCGGCGCTTCTTCATGCACCGTACCGGGCACTGGCTCGGCCTCGACGTACACGACGTCGGCGACTACAAGGTGGGCGATGAGTGGCGGGTGCTCGAGCCCGGCATGACGCTCACCATCGAGCCCGGCATCTATCTGCCCGCGGGCGCACGCGGCGTGCCGCGGCGCTTGCGCAACATCGGCGTGCGCATCGAGGACGACGTGCTGGTGACCAGGAGCGGCGCGGAGGTGCTCTCGGCCCGCGCGCCGAAAGACCCTGACCAGATCGAGGCGGTGATGGCGCGCGGCTGAGCGCGTGAACGCCATGGCTGCGACCACCAGTCCGCTCGAAGTCGACGTCGCCATAGTCGGTGGTGGCATGGTGGGGGCGAGCCTCGCGGCGGGCCTCGCCGGCACCGGCGTGCGCATCCTTCTCATCGAGGCGGTGCCGTTCGGCACGGGCGCGCAGCCGAGCTTCGATGACCGCACCACGGCGCTCGGCAACGCCAGCCGGCGCATCTTCGAGGCGCTCGGCGTGTGGGCGGACATCGCCCCCGAGGCCGCCGCCATCCGCGCCATTCACGTCTCCGATGCCGGGCGCTTCGGCGCGGCGCACCTGAGCGCCGCCGAGCAGGGCGTCGCGGCGCTCGGCTACGTCGTTCCCAACCGCCGTATCGGTGCCGCCCTGTGGGGCCGCCTGCGCGAGCTGCCGCAGCTCGCGCTGCGCGTTCCGGGCGAGATCAGCGAGGTGGCGATCGATGCCGCCGGCGTGCGCATGACGGTTCACTGCGACGGACGCCGCGAGGCGGTCGCCGCGCGGCTGGTCGTGGCGGCCGACGGTGCACACTCGCAGATCCGCGCCGCGGCCGGCATCGCGGCCACGGTCGAGGATTACGATCAGGTCGCGGTGGTGGCGAACGTCACGAGCGATACGCCGCACGAGGGCAACGCCTACGAGCGGTTCACGCCCGCGGGTCCGCTCGCGGTGCTGCCGCTCGCCGATGGGAGGCGCGGGGTCATCTGGGCCTGCCGCAGCGCGGATGC
>Ga0335073_10015590_pt1 | contig 10626 bp, 12 predicted proteins | sample Lox_Sample_22_FD_207093 | JGI IMG/M metagenome (GOLD analysis project Ga0335073, IMG submission 207093) | Soil microbial communities from Loxahatchee National Wildlife Refuge, Florida, United States - Lox_Sample_2.2 | ecosystem: Environmental > Terrestrial > Soil > Wetlands | place: USA...
GCGGTGATCGCGGCTTCGTCCTTGTCCACCGTGGTCTGCTCGGAGTCCTCGGCGGAGGCGACGGCGTCCTGGTCGTTGGTCACCGCCCCCTCCTGGGACGTGACGGTGTCCTCGGCAGAGGTCACGTTCGACTGGTCGGCGGAGACGGTGGACTGGTCGGACTTGACGGTCGCCTCGTCCGTCGTGCACGGGCTTGAGGTGGTGCCGGTCGGCGTGGCAGTCGGAGTGGGGGTCGGACTGGAGCACGCGGACGCTTCCGCTGCCTCGTCGCTGTTCAGCTGCTGCTCGGCCTGGTCCAGGGTGGATTCGGCGCTGGTCACCTTCTGCTCGTCCTCGGACAGCGTCTGCTCGGCGGTGTTAAGGCTGTCATTCGCGGTCGTGACCGACTGAGCCGCGGAGGCCTCGTCGTCGGTGAGCGATGTCTGCGCGGCCGCCAGGTTCGATTTCGCGGTCGTCACGTTTCCCTCCGACGAGGCCGCCTCATCGCTCGCCACCTTCTTCTCGGCCGGGGTCTCACCCTCCTCCGCGGCCGTCAGCTGCGCCTCGGCCGACGAAAGCTGCGCCTCCGCCTGCTCCAGGGCGTCCTCACTGGAGGTCGGGTCGACCTTGGCGAGCAACTGGCCCGCTTGCACAACCTGCCCGACCTTGACGTAGATGTTGGTTATCTTGCCGCCGGTGGTGAAGTTGAGGCCAAGGTTCCGTGCCGATTCCAGCGTGCCGGAAGAGGACACCGTAGCCAGCACCGTGCCTTGCTGCACCGCCGTCGTCTGCAGTGCAGCGCTGCTGCTGGACGGCTGTATCAGCAGGTAGCTCACGCCTCCCGCAGCCGCCAAGATCACAACAAGGGCACCATTTATCAACACGCCCTTATGCCGCCAAATTCTCACTGGCGTAGCATTTCGCACCTTGGTTGAGTGGAACTCGTGAAATCCTGGGAATTAGATGAGTGTTAGAAGCTGCCCAGATAACCATTTAGGTTCCGTTAAATAACGTTTAGATACCGACATGAACATAGTAAGTTAATGCGGTAACGAATTCACAACGGAATGAATTGCCAGCTATAAATGCATGTCCGTTTTGTACAGATATTAGCCCCAGCGGGAAGAATGGGGCGACAGGAAACCCTTAATCGGGACAAGTAAGGTACTGGATCACCTCGGAGGGAGCAGGTCCGGGGCTGGTGAGGAGCGCCGGACCGTTCGGGATGATTATTGAGTTCCATCGCCGCACCTGCACGCTTGGCAGCTGAGGTGGGGCGCGGACGACCTAGGGGTGACGATGGGAGAGCCATATCCCGGCGGGTATCAGCCGTATTCTGGCGGCCGCCCTGAGCCTGATCAGCCTGACTACTGGCCTGTTGACGATTGGTTCCGTCCGCAGCCCGATGCGGAACGCGGGCCCGACCCATTCGAAGTCCCAGGTGAACGGGGCCGTGGCGGCCGCCATCGCCATGCCGCGGCCCCGGATCCGCAGGGGGACGAGACAGGCGGGAAATGGCCGCTGAACAACTTGAACTGGGCGCTGATCAGCCGGAACTGGGCGCTGATCGCCGGCATCGTGTTCTTCGTCTTTGACACGTTCCTCATGGCGGACGGGTTCGCCAGGCCGGTGGGCATGGCGTCCCGGATCCTGGTGATCTTCATCTGGCTGGTCAGCCTGGTCGCCGTCGCGCTGCTGTGGCTGCGGGGCTCGTCCCGGTTCTCCGTCCAGAATCCGTTCGTCCGGCGGGAGCACGGGGCGCATCAGCGGTAACAGTGACGGCGTGCGGGGCGGGATTCACCCATGGCCGGGTGAGCCGCATCGCCAGGGCGCGCGGGAACCTTGACGTGTCCCACATCCGAGGAACGCAGGGAGCGCGACATGACGACAAAGGCTGCCTTCGCCCCCGAGGAGTGGACGGTGGTGCTCGAGGGACCGCCGACCGCGGGCATGATCGTGATCACCGCCGCCCACGGGGGCATGCTCCGCGAAACCTTCGCCATGTCGAAGGCCTACGCCGAAGCACGCGCCGAGCACGGCGAAAGCGAGCTGCTCGACGAGATCGTGGCGGCGAAACCCAAGGTGGACCACACGCGATACCACTCTCCCGAAGAGCTCAGGGACGATGGGCTCAGGCGCCTCCGCGACGCCATGGCGCTGCTTGAGAGCAAGGCGACCGCCGAGGAACGCGACGACTACCGGCACTTCGTCCTCACCGTCGCCAACAAGGTCGCCGCCGCCCACCGGGAGCATGGGCAGGCAGTGAGCCCCGCGGAGGCCGAGGGTATTCAGCAGATCACCGCGGCGCTCGGCACGGGCGGCTCGTGACCGGGACCGGCCAGCCCGGCGGGGGCATATCCGGTGAACTCGGAGAGGTGATGACCCATGCGAGCACAGACATACGAGATCACCTTTCTGGGCCAGGCGGGCGCCACGCTGCGCGCGGAGTTCGACGACTGCGAGGTCATGCTGGGCCCAGGTACGACGACCCTGCGTGCGGAGTTGCCGGATCGGGGAGCGCTGTCCGGGCTCATGCACCGGATCACCATTCTGGGGCTTGACGTTATTGACGTGAACCTCGTGGCGCAGCCACCCCAGCGTTGACAGCCGCCCGCGGCTGCCGTCATTTCCGGCGCGGTCAGAACGGTGGGGGGATGTGCCGCAACGGCGGCTCCGGGGGCACGTATCATCGTGCCGGTCACGCTCGTCTCGCTTGTCCTTCGTCTTCGCCATGCCGCTGCCTCCGGTCGACCGCGCCGGGTCACCGTCCGGGCTGTGGCGCCACCAGGCTCACGTCGATGACGTCAAGCCCCAGGCTGTTGATCCGTTCCATCAGCCCCGACAGGGCTCCCCGGTCCCGCAGCTCGGCCCGCAGGGTCGTAGTGCCGCGGCCGATGGTGATCTCGCAGTCCTCGAACTCCGCGCGCAGCGTGCTGCCCGCCTGGCCAAGGAAGGTGATCTCATAGGTCTGTGCTCGCACCAGATTGCGCCCCCGGGCTTCTCGGTGTGGGTTCATATGTCTCCAGCGTGCCGTGAAGCCGCCTTCGCGGTGATCGCCCCAGCGAGGGTGATCCGGGAATCGGACCATCAACCCGCAGCTGCGCTGCAGAAATGCCCAACTCCCCCGTAGCGGGTGATGTCCCCTAACCCGGTGTGGTGGTCTAATGGCTCGCGCGTCACGATCGTCAGGCGGACACGGCCTGGGCCGGGGGGCCAGGGTTTATGACACAAAGCGTCACAACTGATCACGCATCGTTGCGGGGGATGAGGTTTGCGGCGACGAAGTTCCACCCGCCAGCGCTGCCCGCCACGCTCATCACAAGATCGGCATTGCATGAGCGGCTGGCCGCCGGAGCCGGCCAGCGGCTGACGGTAGTGGTGGGGTCGGCGGGGGCCGGGAAGAGCGTGCTGCTCGCGGACTGGGCCGCGGAACGACTGCCCGGGGTGACGTGCTGGCTGTCTTGCGACAAAGCCGATGTGGACCCGGTCCGGTTCTGGGCTAGCTTCATCGAGGCGCCGCGGGCCATCGCCCCCGGCTTCGGCGCCGATGCCGCCGATCTGCTGGCGATGGACGCGGCGATGACGGCTGACGTCACCGCGTCGGTCGCCAACGACGCCGCGGAGCTGCCCCCTGGCTCAGCGATCATCGTGGACGACTTCCATTACGCGGCCGCCGTGACGGCTGCGGACATGACAGATCTCGTCGAGCGCTGGCCGTCCGAGACCGTCCAGTTGGTGCTGGCCAGTCGATATGACCCGCCACTGCGGCAGCACCGGCTCCGGATGTCGGGCCAGCTGGCCGAGATCCGCGATCGTGACCTTTATTTCTCGGTCGACGAGAGCCGCGATCTGCTGGCCAACTTTGATGTCAAGATGTCCGATGACGACCTGGCCGTGCTCCATCAGCGAAGCGAGGGATGGCCCGCAGCCCTGCAGATGGCGGCGCTGTCCCTGCGCGGAACCACGGATCCGGCCCGGCTGGCCCGGGCGATCGAGGTCCGCGGTGCGGCCATCGCCGACTACTTCGTCTCCGAGGTCCTCGAGCAGCAACCGCCTGAGGTGGCCCAGTTCATGCTCGACACCTCCATTTTGGCGGGAGCGCTGACACCGGAAGCCTGCGCCGCGGTCACCGGACGGCGGGACGCGGCGGCGTTGCTGCGTGCCATCGACACCGCGCACCTGTTCCTGGTGGCACTCGACGATGAGCAGACCAGCTTCCGGTACCACCATCTGGTACGCCAGGTGCTGCGCTCCGAGTTGCACGCCAGGGACCGCGCTCGCGAGCAGGCCCTTCAGCTGCGGGCAGCCGAATGGTTCGAGGCCGCCGGTGACACCCGGCGGGCCGCGCACCATTATCTGGCGGCCCAGCAGGCCGACCGGGCGCTAGCGCTGATACAGGACCGGATCGTGCCTGACTTCCTGAATGACCCGACGGTGCCTGCGCCGCTGGTACTGAGCGTGGACGACCCTTCGTCGCTGGTAGAGACCCCGGAGCGGCTGCTGGGCCTGGCCGCGGACATGGTGTTGTCCGGTGACACGGCTCGCGGCGGCCAGTACCTGGACCTGCTCGAGCACGCCGGCAAGATTCCGCCCGACTCGGCGCTGGCCGCCCGGCTCGCGGCGTTCCAGTCGTTTCGCCACGCGGTGTCCGGCCAGCTGGAAGAGGCGGTGCGGGCGGCTCTTGCCGCCCGGGCCATCGAGGAGCGGATGCAGCTCACCGACGGATGGAGCCCCGTCGCCCTGCTGATTCTGGTCCGCGCGTACACCTGTCTCGGCGACTTCGCGGCGGCCGAGCGGGAGGCCGCCGCGGCCTTGGCGGCCCCCGGCGTGCCCGAATCGGTCAAGCTCGTGATCGTCCCTGGCGCATATGCGGTGGCCCGGTTTGAGCTCGGTCACCTGGCTGAGGCCGCCGATGCCGCTGCGGCCGCCGACGCCAGTGCGCAGCGGCTGGGGTTCGGCCAGCACTTCTTCGCCGTCGACCATCTGCGCACGCTGTCCGGCCTCGCGCTGGAACGCCGCGATCTCGACACCGCCGAGCAGCTCACCGAACAAGTGCTGTCGATAGCAGAGCAGCGCCGGCCGCTATCCGAATTCCTGGCGCTGCTCGACCGGGCGCGGATCTGGGCGGCCCGCGGGGAGGTCCGTGACGCGCTGGCCACCGTCGAGGCGGCTCGCAAGGTCGTCACCGGGGCCAGTGCCGCCCTGCTGGCCCAGGCCGATGAGCAGGAGGCACTGCTGCGCCTGTCGCTCGGTGACCTGCGCTCCCCGGCCGAGCTGGCCCGCCGCCTGCCCGCCGCCCGCCGCAGCCTGCTGCTGGCCAGGGCCGCGCTAGCCGCCGGTGATCACCACGCCGCGCGGGAACATCTGCGGGCCGCGCCGCTGCGCGACCTGACGCCGCGCCAGGGACTGGTGCACCAGCTGCTGCTCGCCGCCGCCGCCATCGAGCGTGACGACCCCGCGGCCGCCGGCATGCTCGGCAGCGCCTTGCACACGGCCCGCCGTTATGGCTTCCTCAACACCGTCGTTACCGCCGCACCGCAGGTCGCCGGCTATGTGGTCGAGCAGGCGGCCCAGCTGCGGCCCGACCCGTTCATCGAGCAGCTTGTCACCGCGGCGCTCGACGTGCGCGCCACCGAGCCCGCCAGCGCCGCGTCCGGCCGGGCGCTGACCGAGCCGCTGACCGCTGCCGAGCAGCGCATCCTCAACCTGCTGCCGACCTGCACGTACCTGCAGATCGCGGAAACGCTCTACATTTCCAGGAACACGGTGAAGACCCATCTCCGGTCGATCTACCAGAAGCTCGGAGTCACGTCACGCTCCGAGGCCCTCGCGCGGGCCGTCGACCTCCGCTTGCTCTGAGGCTGGATCACGCGGGGGTGCGGCACTCCGGCCAGGTCGAGCAGGTCGAATCCACCCACGCCCGAGGCACGCGACAGCTGACCGTTCCGCAGTCATCCAGTGACGAGGTGATATGAATGCTGCAACTGAGGCACAAGAAGGCGTGTGATGCAGAGCGATGATGAGCCCGCGCTAGGTTGGACGCTGGTCCTGCGACGTCAGCCGGTTCAGCTCGTGGAGGGTCGCCCGGAAGGCGGCTACACAGACGCCTATGAACTCGTCTGCTGCGGCTGCGGCGACGATCCCGACCTCGATTACCGCGACGTCTCACCGGACCTTCAGCGCATCCGCGGGCCGTATGGGTTTTCCGCCGGTATCGAGGCATACGGGCAGCACGACAGGCACTGGCATGGGCAGCGAGGGCCCGCGGTGCCCGCAGTTCCCGCAGTTCCCGTAGTTCCCGCGGTTCGCGCCGAAGGCGGCTCGCCTGACCCGGAAGTGATGGTTACGAGGTCAGAGGCCTTCGACCGCCTCTAGGCGCCCGGACCGGACCGCCGTCACGAAGTCCTGGTAGTCCCGCTCGTTCTGGTCCGCGTAGCGCTCGGAGAAGTCCGTGATGGAGGTGTCGAAGGCATCGGCCGCGCCCAGGTAGGCGGCGATGGCGATCGGGTCCCCGGACCTGGCGTGTGCCCGGGCTAGCGTCCAGCCGCACAGGTGGGCGTAGTAATCGAGCGTGACCGGGGCCATCAGTTCGATCAGCGCCGAGCCCTTCATGTCGCGCAGCTGGCGCCAGTAGAAATGGCGTTTCACGTCCAGGCCCTTGGTCCAGCCGAGGTAGATGTCGCTGACGGCCTGCATCAGACGCTGCCCCTGCACCACCCGCTCGCCGTGGTTGCGGAAGCGGCTCTTGGGCAGGTAGCCCTCGAGCACCGAGCTCGTAGCCTCCTTGATCTGCAGGAACAGGGGGTCCTTCGCGTCGCGCCCCTCGAGCAGGACGATGAACGCGCGGGTCCCGACGCTGCCGACGCCGACCACCTTGCGGGCCGCGTCCACGATCTCGAAGCGTTCGAGCAGGTGCCTGCGATCTGGCTGCAGGGTCGCCCGGTAAGCGCGGAACTGGTCATGGAGCATCGGCATGACCTCGTCTGGCGACAGGCCGAAGGTGGCGGCCAGGTCGCGCGCCGGGACGACGACCGGCGGCTGGCTGACGATCCGGTACCTGCCGTCGGCCAGCTCACCGAGCTTGGCCAGCGCCTGCAGGCTGTCGCGGGTGTGGGCCTTCGCGACGCTCTTCTCCGCTCGCCTGGCCGCTTCCCTGATCACTTTCCGCTGCTTGTCGTCCCGCCGCTCCTTCTTCTTGGCCTTGACTTTCTTCGCGTCCTTGTCCGCCTTCGCGTCCTTGTCCGCCTTCGTGTCCTTGTCCGCCCCGGCCACCGCCCCCTGGATCAGCTTCCGCAGCTGGGCCTCGTCGTAGTGCGCGTACCACACGTCCATCGTGGACATCTGCGCGAACTCGGCCATCGCCTCGCGGTAGGCCGTCACCGAGGCAAGCGCGGCCGCGCGGGCGTCGGCCCGCGAGAATCCGTTGTTGCGGCCCGCGATCAGGAAGCTCGCCGCCATCCGCTTGACGTCGTACTCGAACGGACCTGGCAGCGTCTCGTCGAAGTCGTTCAGGTCGAACATCAGCCGCCGTTCCGGCGAGGCGAACATCCCGAAATTGGACAAATGCGCGTCGCCGCATAGCTGCGCGGTGAGCCCGGCCACGGGTGTGTCCTTGAGGTCCGCGGCCATGATTCTGGCCGCGCCCCGGTAGAACGTGAAGGGGGAGACCATCATCCGGCCGTGCCGGACGGGCACTAGGTCGGGCTCGCGAGTGCTGTTCTGCTCCTCGAGCAGCGCGACCGGGTCGGGACGGTCAGCGGCCGGACGCCACCCGGAATGGCTGGACAGCTCCGCCCGATCCCGCGCGTCCGCCCCCATCGCCGCGCGGTCCTCGACGCTCGGGTGCGCGATCTTCGTCATCGTTGCAGTCATCCGGTCCGCCTCCCCGGCCTTCCCCGCTGCTGGTCAGAAAGCCTTATCGTGCATGGCGATTTCGCCGCTGGCATCACCCAGGCACGGGTGATGCCAGCAGGGTGGGCCGGGTGTTCTGGCCGGCCCGGGTCCCGGCAGCTATCTGCTGCCCGGCGGACCCAGGCGCGGTACCCCGGCGCCGATCGGCTCCGGGCGGTGGTAGCCCTCAATCATGAAGGTGCAGAACCTGTGCCATACGCGGCGCACGGGCCCGTTGCGCACCCGTTCGATGCGGGGCAGTCCCTCGTCCTTGTTCAGCCGGCTGAACGTGAGGAACATCCCGGCCAGCTTCGGCTCGGCGGCGCTGAGGTCCCGTTCGAGAGCGCGCAGCGCCTGCCGCTCGCTCCGCTTGCTGTGCCACATGGTGATGGCGGCACTCAGGTGCCGAGCAGCTTCGCCTTCGCGGCGGCGAACTCGTCGTCCCCCAGCACGCCCTGCTTGTGCAGATCGGCGAGCTGGTTCAGCTGGTCCGCCATCGACGGTGCCGCCGCCTGCGGCGCGGCCTGGCGCGGAGCCGGAACGGCCTGCTGCTGCTCCAGGTCGCCGAGGCGCTGATCCTGCTCGGCATCCTGATACTGCTGGTCCGCCTGCCGCCGGGCCACGTGCCTGCCGGCCAGATACGCGCCGCCCCCAACGGCCGCGGCGCGCAGCAGCGGCCGCCGGCGCCTGATCATCATCGGTCAGACCCCTTCCGGCAGCGACAGCCCCAGGGCCACCATGATCTCCGGTGCGGCCGCCACGCACTTGGGCCCGCCGACCTGGGGGGCGATGGCGCGCAGGACACCCACGATCTCCTTGGGGGTGGCGCCGGAATCCAGGGCGTTCGCGACCTGCCACACGTACGAGGCCGGAGGCGCGTCGAGCGCCACCAGCGTGGCGATCTTGACCAGGGAGTAGCTGCGGGGATCCAGGCCGCTGCTTTGCTGCCACTGTTCGCGGGCCCTGAGGCCCTCCTCGAGAAGGTCCATGTCTCCCGCGGACAGGCCGGACAGCGTCTGCCGCGTCGCCTCGTCCACATTCACCTTGGTAGGGACGGTCATGGCCGAGTTCCTTTCTGTTGCAGGCGGGATCGCCGCCGCCGATGCTACGGCGCAGCGGGGCGCCCCACATCACCCAGCGAAGGGTGAGCCCGCAGCACTCGCCCGCAAAGGGTGATGTCTTCCCGCCTGCGCGGCGGCAACCTGTCAGCAGTCGAGCGCTGGAACTGGGGTGGATTGGGATGGGAGTAGTGCAGCGAAGGGCCGCGCGAGCGCTGGCGCTGGCCGCGTGCATGGCGGTGTCCGTGTTCCTGGCCGCCGGATGCTCGGCGGCGGGCTCGGTCAAGGCGGCTCTGAGCAGCGTCACACCTACCAGGAGCGTTCAGCCGACCACGTCGCGGAGCATTGCCGGGACCGTCACACCGGCCACCACGGCTACGGCGGCGGCGCCCGCTACCTCCGCGAAGTCCGCAGCCACCCCCACGGTGACCGTGACCGCCAAGGCCTCGGCGGCGCATCCGTCAGTTAGCGCGGCACCCACGCCCGCCAGCGGCGGAGCCGATTCCACCCTTGTGTGGCTCGTGATCGGCATTTGCGCCGCCGCATTGGTCATCGTGCTGGTCGCGTGGCTCGTCCACAGATCCAGGCGCCGCCGGACCGCCACCGCGGCCTGGCGGGCCCGGGTCGCGGACGCGTACGCGAAGGGGGCGGCGTTGCAGGACGCGATCGGCGGCGAGACGCTGGGCGCCTTCGATGCCGACAGGCGCTGGTCCGACATCCAGTACCGCGCCGACGACCTTGCCCAGACGCTGTACGCGCTGCGCGAGAGTGCCCCCGACGAGGAGGCCGGCGTGCGCGTCGCGAACTTGCTCGCCGCGCTGCAGGCGGTTCGGTCCGCGGTGAGCGCGGAGCGCGTGCCCAGTGGTGACGCGGCGATCAAGGCAGCCGCCATGCGTGAGCGCCTGTCCTTCTTCGATGTCGCGCTGCAGGACCTCCGCGAGCCGGCCGGCCAGTCCCTGTGAGCCCGCCCGGGTCATCGAACGGGGGATGACCAGCGGTCCGGTCAGCCGGCGCCGGAGGGATCCGATGCGTCTTGATCTTTGCCCGGGCGGCTGAACACCAACGGCAGCGCGAGCCTCCCAAGATGGTGCATGAGCCGGGGTCCCAGCGGGACACCGTCCAGCCGCGGCTGGTAGTGGAGGAACGTATACCCCAGGCGACTGGCGAGCAGCCCGTCGGTGACGACCTGATCGCCCACCACGGCTCCTGGCCCGGGCAGACCGCGATAGGGCGACGTGCGCAGCGGCTTGCCGGCGGAAGCGAGGTAGATCACCCGGATACCCGAGCCCGCGGGGGTCGCCGAGGGACGGCGGGCGGAGTTCGTCGCGAACACCAGCGTGCGCACCGTGGGCAGCGCGCTTACCTTCCCGACAATCATCGCCACGCCGAAGTCGAGGGACTCCTGCCTGTTGTCCCACCAGGAGACCAGGGGCTCGACGTCGAAGATCATCGTCCGCAGCGACAGCTTCCTGGCCCGGTCCAGTACGTCGTCAAGCTCCGCGTGGCGTTCGTAGCGGCTTCTCATGCCGAACTCCTACTTGAGCACCCGCGGCGGCGTCGCGTGGGCCGCCTCCGGTGCCCCGGCGGGCCGCGGCCTGTGGCCCCAGCGCGCCAGCTGCCAGAGCCTGGCCCAATTCAGCTCGGGTTCTGGCTCGGGGACGCCGGGCCGGTCCCGCGGCACCCAGACGCGCAGCGCGCC
>Ga0335073_10015591_pt1 | contig 10626 bp, 5 predicted proteins | sample Lox_Sample_22_FD_207093 | JGI IMG/M metagenome (GOLD analysis project Ga0335073, IMG submission 207093) | Soil microbial communities from Loxahatchee National Wildlife Refuge, Florida, United States - Lox_Sample_2.2 | ecosystem: Environmental > Terrestrial > Soil > Wetlands | place: USA: Florida...
AACACCGCACTGACGGAAGTCAACAAGAAACTGGCCCCACGGCAGCGGCGGCTTCGTGGCGCAATGGATGGATACCCAACGGCGGCGCGCCGCGACGTTGACGCCGCGCGGAGCGCTGGCATACAGGGTTGATCGAATGCCGCGCCGGCCTGGACCCCAGCTGCAGCTGTTCACCGAGCGTCGCGAGCCACTGCGGGTCGCGGCCCGCGCGGTGGACGAGCAGCGTGTCGAGGAGCTGCGCGCCCGCCTGTCGAGCCGCCTGGGGGAACCGGTCGTCCTGTCCATTCACGACAACCGATCGACGATGGTGTCCTATCGACGGGAGCAGGGAAGGCTGGCTCTGAGGGTGCACCACATGTTTCTGGCCGCGGACGAGGCGATCACCGCCGCGCTCGCGGACTTTGCCGCACCCCGGCGGGGGCGCCGGCAGGCAGGTCGGCTGCTCGACGCCTTCATTCGACGTCACCAAAGCGTGATCCGACCGCCGCGCCCGATGGCGCGGATGGAACCGCGCGGTCGCGTGCACGACCTCTCGCGAATCTTCCACGCCCTCAACGAGCGGTACTTTGCCGGGGCGATCGAGGCCTCCATCGGCTGGAGCCGTGCGCCCTTGAGGCGCCGACGCCGGACGATCAAGATGGGCGTCTACTACCACGACACCCGGACGATCCGGGTTCACCCCGCCCTCGATCACCCCACCGTTCCCGGCTACGTCGTCGAATTCATCGTCTACCACGAGATGCTGCACCAGGCCTGTCCCGCCGAGCTAGGGGCAGGCGGCAAGAAGCTCGTGCACACGGATGCCTTTCGCGCCCGTGAGCGCGCGCACCCAGACCACGACCGCGCGCTCGGCTGGGAGAAAGCCAACCTCGAGCAACTTCTGGCGCGCCGCCGCTGACCTCGGCCGCCGGACCCACGTTCGGCAGGCCGCCCGGCTTACCTTGTCGCGGTGTCTCGAGAGGGGACAGCCTTGCTCTCGCTGTGCCTGGTCGCCTGCTCGACCAGCGCGGGGGCAGCCAAAGGCCCGGTCCTCCGCTCGCTGCGCTTCGAGGGCATCCACCGCTTCAGCGCGCAGGAAATCGAGGGTCATCTCGCGACCCGAGCGCCCTCGTGGGTTCCCCTGGCGCCCTCGCCCCGCTTCGACGAGGCGGCGTTCCAGGGCGATCTCGAACGAATCGTTCGCCTCTACCAGGCGGCCGGCTACTTCGGCGCCCGCATCGCCGAGACCCGGGTGACCCGGAGCACGGGGGGGGCGGTCGCGGTGACGGTCCGCATCGAAGAAGGGCGGCCGTCGCGCGTCCGCTCGCTGGCCATCGAGGGGTTGGACGATCTGCCGCCGATCGAGCGCGCGGGGCTGGTGTCTCGCCTGCAGCTCGCGGTGGGCGATGTCTTCGTGGCTACCTCCTTCGAAGCGGAGAAGAACGAGCTCCTCGCCCGGCTTCGCCAGGCGAGCTTCGCCGGTGCGCAGGTCGACGCCCAGGCCAAGGTCTCTCCCGCGGCGCTCGCCGTGGACGTCACGTTCGCGGTGGATCACGGCCCCCGGTACCGAGTGGGGCGGTTGATCGTGAAGGGGAACCGCCGGGTCCCCGCGGCCCGCATCGAACGGGAGGTCCGCGCCGAGGCGCCTCCGGGCGCGCTGTTTCACCAGTCGAGCCTGGAGGAGGCGCGGGCCAGGCTGTTCGGCCTCGGCGTGTTCTCCGGCGTCCGCGTGGAAGCAGGTGCGCCCGATCCCGCCACGGCGACGGTTCCGATCGAAGCCCGGGTCCGCGAGGCCCCCTTCCACACGCTGCGTTTCGGGGCGGGGCTGGGCATCGACGTCGAGCACCAGGAGCTGCACCTGACGGGCAGCTACACGGACAGAGACTTTCTCGGCGGTTTGCGTCGCCTCGACTTCGACAACCGCTTCGCTCTCGTCTGGATCCCCAGCGTCTTCGCGCCCAGCTTCGCCCAGGCCGCGCCCGCCGGCCGGTCGTCGCTCCAGCTCACGCAGCCCGACCTGTTCGTCCACGATCTCGACCTGATCGCGCGCATCGAGGGTGAGCGGGCCGTCGAGCAAGGCTACGACTACTGGGCGCTGCGCGGCAGGCTGGCGCTCCCTCACGGTGACGCTGGCCTACGCCGCCGAGCTCTCGTACTTCCAGGATGCGTTCAACGGGATCGACCTCTCGCCCAACGCACTCCTGCAGACGAGTTGCCCGGCAAACGGCGCCACGGGAACGCGCTGCTTGCTTTCCTACTTCGAGCAGTCGATCGCCTGGGACACGAGGGACGACCAGCTCGACCCTCACCGCGGGCTCTACGCCGCGTTCTCGGCCCAGGAGGGCGGGGGCATCCTCGGGGGCAACTTTTCCTACCTTCGGCTGGCGCCCGAGCTGCGCGCGTACTTCCCGCTCTCCCCCGGCACTGTCCTGGCGGCGCGACTCATGGGAGGCGTCCTTCCGTCCTTCGACGGCACCGGCGGGCCCATCACCCAGCGCTTCTTCGCCGGAGGCATCGACAGCGTGCGCGGCTACGGCGCGCTGCGGCTCTCTCCCATGGCGCGGATCAACACCTGTGTCGTCTTGCCCTGCCACAACCCGGGTGACAGCCTTGGAGTCGTCGACGTTCCGGTCGGTGGCTCCACCTTCCTGGTGGCCAACCTCGAGCTCCGCCAGAAGCTCTCCGCCCACTGGCAGCTGACCGCGTTCCTGGATGCCGGCGAGGTCGAGGAGCAGGCCTGGTCCCTGGATCTGTCGACGAACTCGCTCGCGATCACCCCCGGGCTGGGCTTCCTCTTCAAGACCCCGATCGGCCCGCTGCGCGTGGATTTCGCGTACCGGCTCACGGACCCCGTGCGGCCCGTCGTGCTGTCGTACGGTCTCACGCCCTCGCTGCCCCTGCCGAGCCCCGCCCCGCCGACGCCCGGCCTCGACACGTGCCCCTACCCGTACTTTCTCGTGCCCCAGACGGGCTGGGGCGTCCCCGGCAATCCCTACAGCCACCCCTCCACCTGCGCTTCGTCCTTCCTCAACCGGTTCATTCCTTCGCTGGCGATCGGCGAAGCGTTCTAAGGCGAGGCGTGTCGATGTTGTAGGGACATGGGCCGCCAGGGCAAACGGTTCAGGGGGCGCCTTCTATCGGCCCTGATCATCTCGTTCGCGAGCGCGGCGGCGGCCGTGGCAGCCCTGCTCCTGTTGCTCTCGACCGGAGCCGGGCGGGGAGCGCTCGCTCGGCTGCCCCTGGAGGCGCTCGATCGCGCCATCGCCGGACGCATCGAATTCCGGGACGCGCGCGTCGAACCGGACGGCGAGGTGGATATCACCGGCGCTCGCCTCTTCGATCCGACCGGCCGCCTGCTGATCTCGGCCCAGCGCGTGCGCGCCCGCGTCGACGTGCTCGACCTGTTGCGCCGCCGAGTGGTCGTCCGCCGGGCTCGTCTGGAGGGGGTCGTCTTCCGCCTTGGCCTGGGTGGCCCGCACGGTGCCGACGTCGCGGCGGCGTTCCGGCCGCGGCATCCCCGTCCGGGTGCGGTCCCCCCGCCTGCTTGGAGCGTCCAGCTCGACGACCTCGTCGCCCTGATCCAGCGCTTCGAGTTGAGCACCGCGACCGCAGGAGCCAGGCCTCTCGTGCGCCTCGTCACCTCCGGCGGGCGGCTCTCCGGACGCCTCTCCCTCGTCGGTGGCGCGCTGTCGATCGACGGCTCGTTCGACGGGGGTCGGGTGGAGCGCCCGGTCTCGTCGGCCGTCGACGCCTCCGCCCACGTCACCTTGCATTCCAGCGCCCTCGAGGTGCTCGGCGAGGTCGCCGTCGGGGGAGGCCGGGCCGACGGGAAGCTCGTCTGGCAGCTCCGGGGCGGGGAGGGAGAGCTCGACCTGGCCCACGTCCACCTGGACGAGGCGCTGCTGGGGCGCCTGGCGCCCGGGCTGCGCCTGCGGCCGCTCGATCTGCGCGCCGAGGTGCGATCGCTTCGCACGGCCTCGTCGGGAGGTAGCGCCGCGCAGAGCCGCCTCGCGGTGCACGCGGAGACCACGTCTGGCAGCGCCAGACTCACCGCGATGGTGGATCCTGCCTCGGCGGGCGGAAACGCGGTCCTGGTACTGCGTGACCTCGATCCCGGCTCGTTCAGTCCCCGGTTCCCCAGCGGCTCGCTCGAAGGTCGAGTGGTTGCTGAAGGCAGCGGAGTCACCGGCCGATCGGCCAAGTGGTCCCTCGCCGCGACCCTGCACCCCTCCTCCTTGAAAGGGCTGCCGATCGGCCCCGGAGAGCTCCAGGCCGATCTGACCCACGACCGCCTGCGCGTCTCGCGGCTCAGCCTGGGCGTTCCCGGGGGCCAGCTCGAGGCCTTCGGCGCTGTCGGCCCCTTCGCGGTCACGGGCTTCGCCCGCTTGCGCGCGACCCGTCTGGAGGCGCTCCGCACCTTCACGGAACGCTTCGGCGACCTGTCCGTGCCGCGGCTCTCCGGTGACGCGACGGCGGAGGTCGTCGCGACCGGACCGCCCGAGCACCCTGCCCTCCACGTGCACGTCGACATCCCGAGAGCGACCCTCCTTTCCGTCGCAGTGCGCGGTGCCTCGGTCGATGCCTGGACGCCTCGCCTCGCGACAGGGGGCGAGGTCTCCGGCACCCTCGCGGCGGCGCAGCTCGACCTGCTCGGCCGGCAGGTGACCGCGCTGTCCGCCCGGGCGCATCTTCGGGATCGGCGGCTCTCGATCGCGACGGCGGGCCGCGTGGCCTCGGAAAAGGTCTCGATCGCGGGGCGATTCCGCCTCGCGGACGACCTGGGCGGTGCGGCTGTCCTGCGGCTCGGGTTGCGGGCAGGGCGGCTGCGCGGGCACACCACCAGGGTTGCGTCGATCTCCTGGCGCAACGGCCCCACGGTGTCCAACCTGAAGCTGGCGGCCGGCCGCGCGAGGCTCTCTCTCGACGGCGGACTGCCGTCGCAAGGAACGCCCTACCTGCACCTGAAGCTGCGCGACCTCGACCTCGCCACGCTGCCGGCCCTCGCGCGGTTGCATCCTCGCCTCCGAGGGCGGGTCGACGCCGAGACTACCGTGCAACAGTACCTCGGGCATCGGCTGGCCTCGCTGAAACTGACCCTGCGGCGTGGGATCTGGGCCGGCCTGCCCGGCCCCTGCGACCTGCAGCTGGCCCTGGCGTACGCCCGCGGCAAGCTCGGGGGCCGCGTGGCCCTCGAAGCAGGCCCGCGGACGCTGCTCCGGGCGCGCCTGACAGCGGCGCTTCCTGCAGAGCGCATCGATCGACTCAGGACGGGCGAGGAGGTCCGGACGCTTCTCCTCGACGCGCCCGGGCAGTTCGACGGGCGCGTGGGCCCGCTGGACGTCTTTCGCCTCGAGGCCGCGCTGGGGTTCTCGAGACGGCTCCGGGGGTCGGTCTCCGGAACCTGGAGCCTGCGAGGCACCTGGAAGCAGCCCCGCGGCGAGGCGCATCTCGACGCCGTGGCGGCCGCCCTCGAAGGCCGTGAGCTCGGAGACGTCTCGGTCTCCTTGCGAGCCCGGCAGCGCGAGACGCGGGTCGCGGCCGTCTTCCGACGACCAGGGCGGGCCGCGGTTCTCACGGCGCAGCTCGCGGCGGCCGCCGCCCCCGAGGGCGTCGGCTGGGCGGTGCCGCTGGCGGGATCGGCCACCCTGGCGAAGCTGCCGCTCGCCGAGGGCGGCCCGGCGGCCTTCGGTGGGCTCCTCAGCGGCGCGGCACAGCTTTCGGGAACGCCCGCCGCGCCCAGACTCGCGGCGAAGCTGTCGGCGTCGGGGCTCTCCTTTCGTGGGCAGCCTCTCGGCCGCGCCGACGCATCGCTCGACTGGCGAGGGCCCCAGGCTCGAATCGACGCGGAGCTGGCGGAGCCACTCGGCGGCCGGCTGACGGCGAGCGTGTCTCTCCCGCTGAGCCTGCCGAGGCGTCGCACTGCGCTGGCCTTCGTCGTCGGCGACGGACCTCTGAAGGGAGCGCTGCGGTCCCGTCGCCTCGACCTGTCTTTCCTGTCGGGGTTGGGCGGCCTGCTCCGCGCAGTAGAGGGCAACCTCGATGCGGACCTCCGGATCGGTGGCACGATCGCGGCCCCCTCCGTCGAGGGCCCGCTCGAGCTGACGCGAGGGAGGCTCGCGCTCAGGGGGCTGGGCACCTACCGCGACGTCGAGCTGCGGGCGACCGCCGAGGGCCGCAGCGCCACGGTGACCGAGCTGACCGGCACTTCCGGCATCGGAACGCTGACCGGTCACGGACGGGTCGCTTGGCCGGTGAACGGCGGGGGACCGCAGCTCGCGCTCACCTGCGCCGCCCGCGACTTCGCCCTCTGGAGCGAGGACCAGTTGCGCGCGATCCTCAGCGCGCAGGTGCAGGTGTCGGGGACGCTCGCCGCTCGCGGCGCCGCTCTGAGCGTCCGCGCGAGCGAGGCCCGGCTCAGCTTGCCCGAAACAAACGGCCGTGCGCTCGAGCCGCTGACTCTGCCCCGGGGCATCGAGATCGTGGGCCCTCGGCGACCGGCGCCCGGCAGCCCCTACCCTCTCGACGTCCACGTGGCCACGGTGGGGTCGGCGCTGGTGAGCGGCTCCGACGTCGAGCTTCCAGCCAGCGCCGATCTCGAGGCTCGGATCGGGGCGAGTACGCGCCTGACCGGACGGGTCGACGTGGGACGGGGCAAGCTGACCATCTTCGGGCGGGCCCTCGACGTCGAGCACGCCGACCTGGACTTCGGCCCCGAGGCCGGACCGGGCCGGGCGCCCGACGACCCGCTGCTGGGCGGCCTGGCGATGCAGAAGACCTCCGCCGCAACCGTCTACGTGTCGGTCTCCGGAAGCCTGCGGAAGCCGCAGTTCGATCTGCGGAGCGATCCGCCGCTCTCGCACGAGCAGATCGCCACCCTGCTGGCAACCGGCGTGCTCGACCCGAGCTCGGCAGCCGCGGCCGCGGCGCTCGCCCCGGGTACGGTGGGCGGCGCGACGGTCGCCGCCTCGGCCGCAGGCGCCTTTCTCTCCGGTGCGCTCAAGGATGCGCTCGGCGGTGTCCTGCCGCTCGACGTGCTCACCCTGGAGCCGACGCAGGCCGAGATCGGAAAGCGCATCGGCCGCCTCTACCTCGGCGCGGTGGAGAACTTCGGCGTCGCGGATCCGCGGCAGAACCAGAGCGAGATCCGCGCGCGCTACCGCTTGGGCCGCGGCCTGTCGCTCGACAGCAAGATCGGCGACGCCGGCGCGGACTCGCTCGATCTGTCCTGGGAGAGAAGCTGGTAGAAGTGCTAACGTCGCGCGGTGCTCCTCCGGCGCGCCGCCCTCGCCCTCGCCGCCGCGCTGCTCGGCCTCGGGATCTTCTGGGCCGCCGCCGTCGCGCTGGATCTACCGCTCTCCGTGCCCCTGCTGGCGGCCGTCGTCGGTGCCCAGATCGGCGCCGCCGCGGTTCTCGCTCTCGCCGGTCGAGCGCGCGCCAACCGCGGGACACTCGAGCGGCAGGAGGCGCTCGAAGCGATCGTGCGTGGCGATCTGGGCGTCCACCTGTCGCGGGGGGCCGACGCGGGCGGAGAGCTCTCCCGCCTCCTCGCCGCCATGCGGCGGGTCATCCTCGAGATGCATCGTATCGCGGCGGGGGTCCAGCGGACGGCCACGGAGGTCGACCACCACGCGCGCGACATCGGCCATGCGGCACACCGGCAGTCGCGGGAGCTCGCTCGATCCGGTCAGGCCGGGCTCGCGCTCGAGACCACCCGCACCGCCATCGTGAAGAAGCTCGAGGACCTCGCGCCGCGCTCGCGCGGCGAGCGAGACGCGGCGGAGGGTCTCGCCGGGAGCGCCGCTCGCCTGGCCGAGCTCCTGGCCACAGCCGAACCGATGGCCAGCCGGGGTGAACCCGAAGCCGGTCACCTGGCCGCGTGGCACGCAGAGGTCGCAGCGACCGCCGCGCGGCTCTCCGTTTTCGCCGACGCGAGCGCCGAGTATGCGGCCCTGGTTGCCGCCGAGGTCGAGGCCCTGCGGCAGCGCGCCCAGGGAACCTCGGAGCTCGCGCACGAGGTGGCGGGAACTGCCACCGCGGGCAAGGCGTTGGTCGGCGACGCCGTCTCGGGCCTCGTCCGTATCGAGGAGAGCATCCGCAGCGCGCGCGAGCTGGTGGCGGACCTCGGAGAGCGTTCGGGTCAGATCGGCCGCATCGTCGACGTGATCGACGAGATTGCCGATCAGACGAACCTGCTGGCCATCATCGCGGCGGGCGCAGGCGAGCAAGGGCGGGCGTTTGCGGTTGTGGCGGAAGAGATCCGCGGTCTCGCGGAGCGCACCGCCCGCTCGACCCGGGAGATCGGCACCCTGGTCTCCGGTGTCCAGCGTGGGGTCGGCGACGCCGTCGCCCTCGTGCGCAGGAGCAGCGAGGAAGCGGAGACCGGGCTGCGCCTCGGTGAGCGCGCCGCCGAGGCGCTCGCGCGCATCGGGGAAGACTCGGAACGAACCGCCGCCGCCGTCGAGCGCACACTGGGCGATTCGCTGCGACTCGTGGCGGACGGCGAGCGACTCGGCACGGACGCCGCGGACGCGCGCTCGTGGCTCGAGCATCTCGCCGAGGCGGCCCAGAGGCGGCAAGCCGATGCCGGCACGCAGCGCTTTCGCGAGCAGGACCTGACCAAGCGAATCGCCCGCGCCCGCGTCGAGGCCGAGGGGCTGTCGCAGGGAGGCCGCGAGCTGTCGGGCCGGCTGGCGGAGCTCGCACAGGAGGTGGAGGCGCTCCGCCTCACGGGGCGGGAGCAGGAGACCGCGCGCGTCGAGAGCGAGGGTGCCCTTCGCCCGCTCGGCGAAGACGCGGCCCGTCTGGCGAGCATCGCCGACGCCCTGGGGCGATCCATGGCGTCGCTTCGCTATGGATCTCGGTCTCTCGACGACCAGCTCGGACGCTTCCGCTTGCCGGCCCCGCGTCGGGGGGGCACCCTGCGCCTGGCCTTCGCGTTGCCGAGTCTCTGGGAGACGAGCCGCGGCCTGGATCCGATCCACCTCTTCAACGTCCAGAGCCACGAGATCGGTCATCTGATCTACGAAGGGCTGGTCCAGCCGCTCGACGCGCGGACGGTCGGGCCGGCGCTGGCGCGCGAGTGGGAGACCGCCAACGGCGCGCGCACCTACCGCTTCAAGCTCCGACACGGAGCGCGTTTTCACGACGGGGCAGCCGTCGACGCCACGGTGGTGATCCGCCATTTCGAGCGCGCCCTCCGCGGTGCCGGCGCCGGCGCGGCGGCGGGAGCGCTGGTGCTCTCGGCCTTCGAGGACCTCGAGGGGCTCGATGCGTTCCTGGCGGGCGGCACCGAGCGCGTGGCGGGCCTCTCGCCGCTCGCCCCCGATGCGCTCGAGATCCGCTTCACCCGCCCCCGCCCCTTTTTCCTGCACCAGCTCGACCTCGGTCCCTGCCGCATCGGCCACCTTGGACCGGGGGGGCTGCCCATCGGCAGCGGCCCTTTCAAGGTGGCATCGGTGTCGCCCGGCAGCGCCCTCACCCTCGTCCGAGCGGAAGAGCGCTGGGAAGCGGGCAGCCCCAACCTGGCGCGGGTCGAGGTTCGCCTCGATGCCCCGGCCGGCGAGCTGGCTACGCTCATCCGCGATGGGCGCGCCGACATCGTCCCTTTCTTTCCCCGGGACCAGGTCGCGCCGCGCGCACTCGGCGATCGTGGCCTGGTGGCCGGCGTGGACGCGCTGGACGTGCAGTTCCTGGCTTTTCAGTGCGCCTCCAAGCCCTTCGACGATCCCCGCGTCCGCCGCGCCGTCCGCGCTGCCCTCGACCTTCCTGAATTCTGGCGCACGCAGGCGAGCGGCGAGCGGCTGGCGCGCTCGGTGGTGCCGGAGATCCTGCTGGGACCCGAGGAGGCGCTGCTCGTCGCGGGACAGGACCTCGAGCTCGCCCGCCGCCTGCTGCGCGAGGCGGGCCACCAGAAGCTCGAGCTGCGCTACGTGGTCTCGCGAGATCGGCCGAGCTGGCGGCGCGAGGCCGAGAGCCTCTTCCGGTCCCTTCCGGAAGTGGGGCTCTCCGTGCGTGTCGACGAGGTCTCCGATCGCGACTACTGGACCCAGGTCGGCAGCGGAAGGGCGCCCTTCTTTCGTGCCGCCTGGGCAGGGGACTACCCCGACCCGGACGCGTTTCTTCGTCCGCTGTTTCACAGCCAGGCACAGGAATTCTTCGATCTCGGCTACGCGAACGACGAGCTCGACAAGCTCGCCGCGCAAGCGCGCGAGACCGTCGATCCCGAGCACCGCGCGGCGTGTTACCGCCGCATCGAGGGCATCGTCAGCGACGAGGCACCGGTGATCCCGCTGTACCACACGCGCCAGCTCGTGGCGTTCAGCAGCCACGTGCAGGGCCTGCGGCTCTACCAGACGTCGCCGATGGTGCGGCCCGCCGAGCTGTGGCTGGAGGAGTGATCGAGCGGGGGCTTCGCCCCCGCGCCCCCGCTTCGATCTCGAGCTGCGCTGCAAAGGGCAGCGGCGGGTGAACGAGGGACGGAGGGGGAGCCGCTTGCTCGGGGGTGCCACCCCGGTCCGTCCTCGCGCTCCCCACGCGCGGTGGCGCGTTGTACCGGATCTCGTGCCAAGACATGGGCGCGCTGCGGGCGCGTCCGGGGGCCCCGGCACCCCCTGCGCGTCGGCCCCCCTCCACCCCACTTTCATTTAC
>Ga0335073_10015592_pt1 | contig 10625 bp, 9 predicted proteins | sample Lox_Sample_22_FD_207093 | JGI IMG/M metagenome (GOLD analysis project Ga0335073, IMG submission 207093) | Soil microbial communities from Loxahatchee National Wildlife Refuge, Florida, United States - Lox_Sample_2.2 | ecosystem: Environmental > Terrestrial > Soil > Wetlands | place: USA: Florida...
GAGCCTGGCGAGCGTGGCGTTGTACCCGGACTTTATCCGGCGCGTGGAGGCGCTGAGCGGAATCAGCGTGGGCTACCGGAAGTTTGGGGCGCTGGATGTGCTGCTCGATGGGGACGTACAGGAAGAGTTGAGCACGGTGATTGCGCTGCAGCACGGCGTGGGATTGAAAGCGCAGGCGTTGACGGGAGAACAGGCGCGGCAGATGGAGCCGGCGCTGACCGAAGAAATGGAAGCGGCGATTTTCCGGGAGGATGAGGCGTCACTGGACACGCGGGCGCTGACGGAAGGGACGTTGAAGGCGGCGGAACGCAAGGGCGTGCAGATATTTGCGAAGAATGGCGCGAAGGCATTGTGGAAAGCGGGCGGGCGCTGCCGCGGGTTGGTGCTGGAAAATGGCGAAGTCGAAGCGAAGTGGACGGTAATTGCAGCGGGGTGTTATTCCGCGCGGATTGCGGGCGCGGAAGCGTATGCGCCGGTGTTTCCCGCGAAGGGGCAGATGCTGGCGCTGCGGTGCGAGTCTGTGGAGATCAAGAGGATTTTGTGGCTGGAGCACAAGTATCTGGTGCCGCGTAGCGATGGGCGGATTATTGCGGGGTCAACGATCGAGCGGACCGGATTCGATCATGATGTGACCGCAGGCGGCGTGCGGTTGATCTTGAGCGAAGTGATGAAAATGGTGCCGGGATTAGAGCAGGCGCGGATCGAGGAGACTTGGGCGGGACTGCGGCCGGACTCGCCAGATCATTTGCCGATTATCGGGCCTACGGATGTGGAAGGATTGTTGATCGCGACAGGACATTTCCGCAGCGGGATTTTGCTGGCGCCGGTGACGGCGCGGATGATTCGCGAGTGGGTGTGCACGCAGAAGGTGAGCGTGGATTGGGAGCGGGTAAGCCCGATACGGTTTGTGGAGGCAGCGCGGGGGGCGGGGCAGTAATCGGTCCTTGCCGGTGACCAGCGATTAGTGGTCAGAGGTCAGGAAGCTGGCGGAGTTTGTCGTTAGCATCGTGCCGAACATTTTGGCTGAGGGTCCTTCGTCGCCTAACTGCAGGAGCGGGTGAGAAACGCTTTCTAGGATGATGGAGTGGGGCGGAGACGGGCTCAGGAGTTTGGGGAAAGAGTCGAACCAATTCCTCAGGGGCTGAAGGGCTGCCTATTGCGCAGGATTTCCGGTCTATCGCCAAGCAGTAATGTTGCGGCTGAAGCCGGAACCTACAAAGCAGGGCACAGACTAAAGTCTGTGCTACTTGGGTTAGTTGGAGGGGGATTGTTGGATGATTACGGAGCTGGGTTGGCCGGTGTTGGTGTAGTTGATTTGGCTGGAGTCGAGTTGGAGGTCGTGCTCCAGGACGAGATCCATAGAGGAGCCGCGAGGGAGTTGGGCGTCGGGACCACGGGAGAGCAAAATCGCGGCTAGACCAACAGCACCTCCGATGCCGGCGCCAATCCCGGCACCTTTGCCACCGTCGGCGATGGCACCAATGCCCGCGCCCGTGGCGGTGGTGGTGGCGACCGTGGCGGCGTCCTTCCCTTTTCCACCGGGACCGGTCATTTGTCCTTCATTGTCGGTTTTCACTTGGCCGCCATCGGCGCTATGCGGCGCCGCGTTGAGATCGACGGTGTAGCCATTGGGAAAAACCATGGTGTTGAGGCGAATGCGCAATTCACCCTTGCCCTTGACGCGGCCGGGACGCTTGCTATCGGTAACTTCGCCGCGCAAATAAGAGCCAACCGGAATGACGACTTTATTGTTGATGGTGATGGGGAAAGAGGTGCGGAAGTAGACGGCGTCTCCGGGTTTGGCAGTAGCGGTGGAAACACCGCTTTCGAGGATGACGCCGAGATGGGTACCGGTGGGAACGAGGATGGTTTGCTTGGAGCCGGAAGTGTGGTCGGCGGGAGTTTTTGCGGTAGTCGCAGCAGCGGCGGGGGCAGAGGGTTCGGGCGCGGGCCCCTCGGGGGCTTGTGCAGCGGCGACCGAGGCAAAAAGCAGAGCAAAAGCAGCGACAGATAAAAACGGACGGACCTGGAATGTGGGCTTCACCGGGAATCTCCTTCTGCTGTGTGCGATGCGGGAGGGTTGAGCATCGGATGCCCAAGCAGGGTTAATCGCTTAGGGAACAGCTCGAACGATGAATCTTCAGGGGCTAGAGAGTTTGAATGGCAACGAGCAAGACGCGGCCTCAGCGGCTGAAGCCGCAGTAAAGCTTTACGAGTTGCGGCACGGCTGGAGCCGTGCCCTGACGAAAAACAAGAGTTCTTAAACACGCTCGGAAGCCTCAATCGGAGGAGAACCGAGTTTCCGCAGGCTGTTAAGACGAGTCTACTCCAGGAATGGCTCGGAAGGCGCGGGTCTAAAGACCCGCGGCTACACGCTGCGGGCAGAGCAGCGGCGTAAAGCCTGCTACAGGAGAGAACACAGGCTGAAGCCCGTGCTACTGGGCGGGAGTTTGACCGAGGGAATGGGAGTGGATAGGCTGGGCGTGGGGAGGAGCAGACGATGGCGAAGCTGGCGTTGATCTACGGGATGCGGTTGTTGCCGGTTGACGATTTGGGGGAAGTGAAAGAAGCAACGGTGGTGTTGAAGAACGGGCGAACGGCGCGGGTGGCGATGCATTTGATCGAAGGGTCGAAAGAAGAGATTGAGGAAACGTTCCGGCAGTCGGTGGAGGCGTTTTTTGAGATGTATCCGGAGATTTGATCGAGAGCGATCAGAGATTTGTGACCAGAGATCAGGAGGCAATGGGTTGCTCGGCGGAAAGATTGCGGCGAGACGCGCTGATCGAAGAGGGATCCCTCACTGCGTTCGGGATGACGTCGCTGGTTTGTTGGAGGCAAGACGCGCGGAGAAAACCAGCGTTCCTCACAGAAGGCACGGAGAGCGCGGAGGGAAAGGCCTCACCCCTGGAAGGGGTGAGCTATAGGGTAACGATCGCAGCGGCGTATTGCCTGCCTACCGCAGGCAGGCCGCGGGTACGTTTATGCGAACAGGAGCGCGTAACGCGTGGTAACGAAGTTAGCGGTTGCCGAAATTTTCGGGGTCTTCGGTGGGGTCGCCGAGGTTGTCATTGATGAGGACGGTGGATTGGCCGGTGAGTTCAAAACGTTTGCGGCATTTGTAGCAGGCGACGAGATCATCGAGGCGAACCATGAAGGAAGTGGCCTTCGCAAATTTTTTGCGATCTTCTTCGCTGGCGCCGCGAGGCAATTCCCTTTTCTTGCGGCTGACTTTCCAGCGCACCGGAGCTACAAACTCGCCACGACAGCTCGGGCAAACTAACTTAACTTTGCGGGTTTCTTCCTGCTCGGTATAGAAAGCACGTTCATCCATTAGCCTCGACCGCCTTCCCGTTTGTTTCCCTGATTGTAACAAATTCGAGGCCGAGGTCACGCCAGCGAGGGAGCCAATACTCAAGAGCGGCGAGGGTGCGCTGACGGTCGCCGTTGGGCTGCGCGTAGTAGCCGTCGTGAAGGCAGAGGATATCGCCGGTGGAAGGCGGAGGAGTGGAGGGATTCGTCGTGGAGAGAGGTTGCGCGTGGGCGGCAATAGGCTTCATGCGGTCAATGAGCCATTCGGAAGGTTTTTCGCGCCAATCACCGGGGATGAGGGTCCACATGACGGTGCGCATGCGATGCTGAAGCACGATTTGACCGAGCCAAGGACTGCGGAAACCAAAGGGAGGGCGGAAGAAACGAGGTTCCGCCCAAGTGGCTTGGCCGATGGCTTCACTGCAGCGGAGCAATTCGGTGCGCGTCTCCGCGGGTCCACAAAAGAAAAGATTGGGATGGGTATCGGTGTGATTGCCAAGAACGTGACCGCGATCGGAGATTTCGCGGGTGAGTGAAGGAGATTCACGGACCCATTTGCCGACGACGAAGAAGGTGGCTTTGGCGTGATAGCGGTCGAGCAAGTCGAGAAGCTTAGGAGTGATGGAGGGATTGGGCCCGTCATCGAAGGTAAGAGCAAGTTTTTTAGGATTGTCGGTGCGGCAGAGGGTGTGGCCGAAAAGCTGTGAGCGCGGATGGACGGCGCCACAGGCAGTGAGTCCGGCAAAGCCCGCAAGGAAAGCGGGAACGGCAATGAGCCAAGGGTCCATGAAGGTATTTTGCCATGAGGAGGCGCAAGCAGCGCGGCTAGGTTCGCCTCCGCGCTGAGCGCTACGGCAGCGTGCGGTTCTCGGGATGACGTCAGGTTAATCGCGGTGGTGACGGTGATCCGGGATTAGAGGAGGGTACCGGTGAGGATGATTTTGGCTACGGTGAAGTAGATGACGAGGCCGGTGACGTCGACGAGCGTAGCGACAAAGGGAGCGGAGGCGCTGGCGGGATCGAGGCCGCATTTGCGAAGGATAAAAGGCAGCATGGAGCCGGCGAGAGTGCCGAAGGTGACGACGCCGAGAAGGCTGCAGGCGATGGTGAGAGCGACGAGAAGGTAGTGTTCACCGTAGGTGTGCCAGATGGACTGCCAGATGAGGATGCGGATCATTCCGACGATGCCGAGGATGGCGCCGAGCGCGATGCCGGCGAAGACCTCGCGGCTGATGACGCGCCACCAGTCCTTGAGACGAACTTCTTTGAGGGCAAGGGCGCGAATGATGAGCGAGGTGGCTTGAGAGCCGGAGTTGCCGCCAGAGCTGATGAGAAGAGGAATGAAAAGGGAAAGGACGACGGCGCGCTCGATTTCGTGTTCGAAATGGCCCATGGCGGTGGCGGTGAGCATTTCGCCGAGGAAGAGAATGACGAGCCAGCCGGCGCGTTTTTTGATCATAGCGAGGAAGCTGGTTTCGAGGTAAGGGCCATCGAGGGCTTCCATGCCGCCCAACTTTTGCATGTCCTCGGTGTCTTCTTCCTGAATGACGTCAATCAGGTCTTTGGCGGTGACGATGCCCTGCATATGACGATTTTCGTCGACGACGGGGACGGCCTTGATGCCGTGTTTGGTAAGGAGATGGGCGATTTCGGCTTGGTCGGTCTTGGGCGTGACGGTGTAGAGCTTGGTGATCATGACATCACGGACCGTTTTGTGGGGATCGGCGGCGACGAGATCCTTGAGGGAAATAACGCCGAGGAGCGCTTGATTTTCGTCGAGGACGTAGGCGTAGTGGATGGTTTCGACGTGAGGGAGCTGCTGGCGCAGGTAGCTGATGGCTTCGTTGATGGAGGCGTCGGGACGCAGGCGGGCGAAGCGGGGATTCATGAGGCCGCCGGCAATGTCTTCGCGAAAGGCGAGTAGAGCGCGGACTTCCTGAACAGTTTTGTCGTCGAGGAGATCGAGAAGATATTGGCGCTGCGATTTGGGAGATTCCTGGATGAGGTCGGCGGCATCATCGGGAGCGAGCAGGCGGATATAAAGGCGGCGCTCGCCTTCGGGGATGGCGAGGAGCAGGCGGGATTGCGCACGGGCATCGAGGGCAAGAAAGAAATTGTCCATGAGGTCGCGAGGAAGGGATTCGAACAGGTCGACTTGTTTCGAACGGCGAAGAGTGGGCCAAAGGTCGAGGAGTTCGTCGGCGGCGTTGAGGGAATGGGTGGCCATGGAGTCTCCGGGAAATGGAGTGTCCGCTCCCGGGGCGGGAGGAGTGGGGAGAGACGCGAGGGAAGTTATATCACTGGAGCAGTTGCACTGGGTTCGATTTTTTGAACGACAGACAGGACAACAACGCTCGAACGCGAGAGCAAGGCTCCCGCCACAGAACGGCTTCTGGATTGAGAACAACAAGTAGACTGCTACGCCGGACTGCGCGGGGTAAACGTGATCTTACGCTGCAACCACGAAATAATCGGGTGACCAACTCGTAGGGCGTAGAAAACGGGGCGCAGATACCAGTAATGGATCCGAAGAAACCGATTGAACAGTTTCTTGCTCCAATTTTCCGCAATATATTCCTACCGCCATATGCGGGTCGGACAGCAGCATCAATCTCGTGATATAGCACAGTGCCCAGGGCCTCGTACCGCAGGAAAGGAATACGGCGAAATGAGGGTAGTTCGGAACGAAGAATGTTATTGACACACAGGTATATGACTGCGGGAGAGAACTTCCATGACTCCTGATACCAACCGCGAGCATTGGTTAGTTTGCCTTTGTAGTTTCGGCTCCATGTCTTCGTGCGGCGCTGGTCGGTACTCAGTGCCGATCGGTTGGTAAGCACGATCGTTTCGAGGCCGCGCAAGTAACTCGCAGGTAAGGCCTCCAACAGTTGATCGTTCTGCACAATGCGCGTGGGAGCTGAAGCCCCCACCTCCTGAAAGCAAAATGCTTCGCCGGACAGACTAGTCTGTGCTACGGGAGGCGCTTCGCTTAGCCTACCTTTTCGGGAAGGCGGCGGGTTTTCATTTCGGTAAGGAGGCGCTCGACTTCGGCATCGCGGTCGAGGCGATTGAGTTTCTCGGTTACGTCATCGTTGATAAGTTCGACCTCGGCGGAGGCAGTGGCTTCGGTGTGGGTGACGCGCTCTTTGAGGCGATCGAAAGACGCGCTGTGGGAGTTATCGCCGAGAGCAACCTGGGCTTTGGCGGCCTTGTCGAGGGCGATGCTGCGGCGATGGCGAGCGAGGAGCACTTCGCGTTTGGACTTTGCTTCGTCCAGTTTCTGTTCGAGCTTGCTGAGTGCGTTCTTCAAGGTTTCCACCTGCGCTTTCTGGTCGTTGACCTGTTCCTGGAAGCTTTGCGCGAGGCGCTGCGCGGTTTGGAAGCGGTCGAGCGCGGCTCGGGCGAGATCGTCCTGACCCTTGTCGACGGCGGTTTCGGCCTTGTGCATCCAGCCCTTGCCGGTGTCTTCCTGCTCGCGATGCTTCTTTTCGAGGATGTGCTGATCGGCGATAGAGACAGCGACCTGGGTTTTGACCTGGAGGTACTGATTTTCCATGTCGAGGATGACCTGCTTGATCATTTTTTCGGGATCCTCGGCGCGGTCAATCAGGTCGTTGAGATTGGCGCGAATTAAAGTGCTGACACGTTCTAAGAGTCCCATGGTGATGCTCCTTTCGAATAAATCTGATAACGGAATTTTTGTGTAGCAGTGGCCTGCTTGCGGTAAGCAGGCTTTATGCCGCTGCGGCAGCGGGATAAACCCGCCGCTACAACAGGAGAGATTCCTCGCTTCGGCTGCTTGCTGCAGGCAGGCTCGGAATGACGGATTGAAGATTGGCGCGGCATAAAATCAGAACGGCGAAAAACATTGAGTGATGGTGTGAGCGATTTGCGCCCAAGCCAGGTTGGCAAGGGCGAATCCGGTGAGAATGCCCAGTCCCCAGAAGAGCGCTCGTTTTTGTTGCAGTGTGACGGCCATGATGACGTTCCCCCCTCGTGATGTATGGCGTGATGCATTTGTTGGACCTTGCTTTGCACTTCGAATTGCTCGCTTTGCGATCGGCACGACTAAAGTCGTGCCCTGACGAAACCGGCCGATCTAAAGCTCGGCCACTGCACTTTCCAGCGGCCCGCCTCGCTTCCCTTGTCAGCGCCAGCAGAAGGTGGCTACAAAGACCGAGTCTCTTCGCGCTCCTATGTTCCACGGCGTCTCCGGCGCTGACCGAAGCCAAGCAACTCGTCGCAACCCCAAGAGCACAGGCAGGAGTGCCTGTGCCACTGCGGTGGGCCGGAGCGGGGATTGGGCCGCTCCGGCAGTAGGCGCGATGGCATGACTAGAGTCATGGGCTTAGGACTTGGCTGGCGGTTCGATTGTCTTGGGGGCCTTGTCGCCGATCAGGCGAACCTTGCCGAGGAGATCCGACATTTGCATGCCGGAGAGCGCTTCGAACAAGGCAGGCACCTGAGCCGCGATCTTGGTGATGTCGCCGGTGAGTTTGTAGCTGCCGGCGGCATCACCGTTGCCAGTGGAAACGATGGTGACCTTGTCGACCTTGCTGAGCGGCTCGCTGAGCGCGCGAACCACATCCGGAAGACCGGTGATGAGTTTGTCGACGACAGCGGCCTGGTTGTACTCCTGATAGGCTTCGGCCTTTACGTTCATGGCCTTGGCTTCGGCTTCGCCCTTCTTGAAGATGATTTCGGCTTCGGCTTCACCTTGGGCGCGGATGGAAGCGGCACGGCCTTCGGCTTCGCTCATGAGTCGCTGGCGTTCGGCGTTGGCGAGGGTTTCAATGCGCTGGCGCTCGATTTCGGCTTGCTTGAGCACAGTGGCGATCAGTTCGTTCTGACGGCGTGCGATTTCGGCTTCCTGGACCTTGACCTGCGCCTCGCGTTCGACCTGCTGCACGCGAACCAGTTCGAGGGTAACGGCCTGCTGCTGGCGATTGGTTTCGATTTCGTAGGCTTTATCGGCCTGCGCTTGAGCCTTTTTGCTGATTTCCTGGTATTGCGCCTTTTTGATGTCGAGGTCGCGCTGAGCTTCAGCTTGTTTGGCCATAGAGGCAGTTTCCGCAGCGACCCGTTCCTGGTCGGCTTGGGCTTTTGCAATAGCGGAGGCGCGAGTGGCTTCGGCACGCTTGATGGCGATGTCGCGATCGGCTTCGGCGGCGGCCACTTCGGCGTCGCGCTTGATGCGAGCGATGTCCGGGCGGCCCATGTTGGTGATGTATTCGTTTTTGTCGCGGACTTCTTTCAAGGTGAAGCTGACGACTTCAAGGCCCATCTTGCTCATGTCGTCAGCGCAAGTGGAGCGCATGCGATCGCCCACCATTTCCGGCTCCTTGACGATTTGCTCGACAGTGAGCTGGCCGATGATGCCGCGAAGATGGCCTTCCATAACCAGACGGATGAGGCCGTCACGTTCAGCCGGAGTTTTGGTGAGGAATTGTTCAGCGGAGGTGAGAATAGACTCCTTGTCATTCTTCACCTTGATTTGCGCCACGGCTTCCACAGTGACCGCGACGCCTTGCTTGGTGTAGAGATTTTGCTGAGGAGCGACGTCGAAAGACATCAGCTCCAGCGAAAGATCCTTGCAGGTCTGCACCATGGGGAAAATTACCGTGCCCCGCCCGGTGTAGACATTGGTGCCGCCGAGACCGTAAACGATGAGCGCTTCGTGCGGCCCTGCTTTGCGATACATTTTTGCAATGACCGTCATCAACATAAAGACCACGAGGACAGCGAGCCCCGCGATCACCACCACATTCATAGGCAACCCGAACATACTGACCTCCCCTTTTCGAACCGCTGACTGCTCGACCCTTTTAACCGGTTCAGAAACTCAAGATTTGACGAATTCTTCCCAACGCTTTACGTAAGCAATTCCCTTCTCATAGCGCTCAATGACTATTTCCGCGCCTTTTTCGATGGGCTGACCGTCTTCGGTGCGCGCACCGGAACAGCGGCGGCCGCCGCCGAGAGGAAAAATGATTTCGCCTGTGCCGTTCTCGCGGATGGTCATGCTGACGGTGCCGAGAGCACCAACGATGCGACGATCTTCCTCGCGCAGAGGCTCATCGGTGGGGCCCACGAGCTTGATGAGGAAGCGAAGCACGAGCCAACCCGCGGACATTCCGGCCAGCGCGGCGATGGCGACGACGAAGAACGTTTCCAGATGCGAGTACTTCGTCAGCAAATAGCCAACGCCGCCGAACCATGCGAGAAACGCCAGGACCGTGGAGGCATTGAACCAGGAAACGTGCGAGCCTCCCGTGCGGGCTGAGCGGACACCGCCAGTGCCATGCGCGTGAGGCACACCAACGTGGCCATGCGCACCGCCCGCGTGAAAGGGCAGATGCATCTTGAACGGCAGATGCAGGTGGATGGCGCCGGCGAGAAACGAGAGGACGCTGAGCGCGGTGCCCACCAGGAAGCAGAAGAGATACACATCGGACCAGGACATACACTACCTCCGCTTTTCCGCCTTGGTTTTGCTCGGCGGACTTCGAGGTCTAGCACACTGCAGGGGACCGGCCTGCGCCGCGCTACGGCGGACAGGCGTGGTTAATTATGTGAGGTGGGCGGTGGATGACCGGAACCTATCCGCGGTTTAGGTTGAAGGACTTCGCTGAGCCGCTCGGCGAGGCCGGGGGTGCGAAGAATTTCGGCAAGGAGCAGGATCGCGCCGCGCGAGTCGCTGACTTGGGCAATATTGCAGAGAGCGCGAGAGAGCTCGGAGTCACCGGTGAATTGATCGGCGCCGGCAAAGAGCCACGCGTCAATCGTGGGGTCGGTGGTGCGCAATTCGGATTGCAGTTCGCGGGAATAGCCCGGAGGATCATCGACCAGGAATCCCGGATAAACGCGGAAGAAACGCGCGAGGAGTTCGCGCGAAGTATTGGTCATATGCGGACGCGCGCCGCTTTCGATCTGCGACAGATAAGCCTGGCTGAGGCCACGACCCAATTCCTTTTTCATGGCAGTGACCACCTCGGATTGCGTGAGGGGTCGGCCGAGTCCGCGGAGCGAGCCCTCGATGGAGCGGAGGGAACGAAGTTTGTCGCCGAGAGTCATGGGAGGGGGCCTTTCGTGATATTGCGATATGCAAACCATATATTGCGATTTGCGATTTGTCAAATGAAAATTTTATGAATTCTTAAGTGTCACATAATAAGCAAGTTAGTTAAGTAATGAGGCGGAGGGATTCCTCGCTTCGTAGACTTCGCTCGGAATGACAGGGGACGCAGCCCGTCGAGGCTCAGGGTAAACGGTGCTGCGCGCCGACGAAGAGAAGCTGCGCTATTCGGGGTTGC
>Ga0335073_10015593_pt1 | contig 10625 bp, 8 predicted proteins | sample Lox_Sample_22_FD_207093 | JGI IMG/M metagenome (GOLD analysis project Ga0335073, IMG submission 207093) | Soil microbial communities from Loxahatchee National Wildlife Refuge, Florida, United States - Lox_Sample_2.2 | ecosystem: Environmental > Terrestrial > Soil > Wetlands | place: USA: Florida...
TGGTTGGCCGGCTTCGCTGGCGCCGGATGCGCCTGCCCTCCGCCGCTGTTCGGACGAGCACCCGATCCGCCCTGGCTTGGCGCAGGACGGCCGCCATTTCCATTCGGATGCATCGCCGACCCGCTCTGGCCTGACGCAGGATGCCCGGCGTTCCCGTTCGGACTGGCGTGCATTGCCGATCCCCCCTGACCAGGCGCCGGTTTGCCGCCGCCGGCATTCGCGTGCATCGACGATCCCGCGCCTGCTCCCGGGTGTCCTGCCTGGCCGGCGGGATGACTGGCCGCAAAAGTCTTTTCCTGCGCTACGGCCTTCGATTGCTCCGAAGCCGCGTGGATCTGTTCCGGCGTCGGATGATTCGTCGCCCCGATCGGCCTCGCCCCCACCCGCGCTTCGGCTGCCGCCGGAGGCGCGCCGTGGTTGGCTGAGAAGCGAGCCGTTGGATCGGTCTTGGCCGTCGTCTCATGCTGCGTCTGCGCCGCGGTTGGCTGGAAGTGCTGCTCGTTCTGGTATTGCCGCTCCTGTGCCGTCGGCTGCGCCTGCACGCCGCCCGCGCCGCCGTTGAAGCTCGCGTGCGAGCTGTTATTGATGATCGTTGTGTTGTTGATGACCGTCTTGTCGACGTACACGTTGCGGACCACCGTGGTGTTCACGTTCACCACCGCCGTGTTGTAGCGGAAAACGCCGCCTTGCCAGCCGCCGCCGATGAATCCGACGCCGCCGTAGCCGCCGCCGTAGTTCACGCCGCCGTAGAAGCCCACGTGCATGCCCCAGTATCCCGCATGCCAGCCGTATACGCCCGCTCCCCAGCCCCAGTAGCCCGGTGTCCACAGCAGCCCAGGCTGCGGAGGCGCAACCCACACACCCGGCACCCAGTAGTAGCCAAAGTCATCGTTCCACGCCCAGTACCCAGGCACCCACAGGAACCCCTCCACCGGACACGGAGGTTGTACGTATACCGGCAGCGCCGGCGGCGCGGTATGAACGCTGATGGATATCCCAATCCCAAAGGCGATCTGGGCGGGGGATGAAGCCGGAACCAGCCCCAGCAAAAGGGCAGGGACCATCATGGCCAGGATTCGTATCGATTTCATGTCTTGCTCCCGTCGAGGAATCGAAGTCGGTTTTCAGAAGTTTTTTGTTTTCTCTGTTCGAATGGGCCCGGCAGCAGGTGCGTGCGGATCACTGAGTTGCAGCGTGGGAAAGCCTATGCGGATTCAGGACACCTTTCCAGTCCGTTTGTTACTGCAAAGTCTGAGTTTTTTCCACCTATCTTTTGATGAACGATGAACCCTTTCCCCACGGCCGGGACGCAGGATAGCCCCTTTCAACTTCTCCCTCCCCCTGCCGATACAGAAAACAGCACTACGGAGCAGCAACGTGTATCCCACGCTGATCGGTAACGCCAATCCGGATAAAGCCCTTCTCCGGAGATCGCAGCCTCAGGGGCTGGAATCCCAGCCCGGTTTCCGCGATCCGGAGCCAATCCCTGAACCCGATGGGCTCGATGCTGCCGCATCTTCCTTCAGCGCACTTGCGCCCGAGCGCCTCGAGGTCCGCCGGCACATGCTCGGCTTCATGGTGGGTGCCAGTCCCGTCATGCAGCACCTCTTCGCCCGAATGCGCTGCACCGCCCCTCATTTTCGCCTCGCTACCGTCGAGGGCGAGACCGGTACCGGAAAAATGCTCGCGGCTCGTACTCTCCACAAGCTTGGCCCGGGCGCCGCAGGTCCCTTCGCGCCCTTTGCCGCATCGGAATTTCTTGAAGATGCCCTCACCCATTGGCGCGACGCCGGCGGCGGACTGCTCTACCTCTCGCACATCGAGGAGCTCTCAGTGCCGCAGCAGCGCGACCTGCGCGACTTCCTGGAGCGTGCCCTGCGCGAGCGCATTCGCCTCCATGCCGCCGCCGGCCCCCTGCAGCTGGTCGCCGGTTCCCTCCAGCCCCTCCGCCGCCTCTCCACCTCCGGCACGTTTCGCGCCGACCTCGCCGCGCACCTCACAGCCATTCGCTTCTCCATCCCCACGCTGCGCGAGCGCCGCGAGGATATCCCTCTGCTCGCCGCCCACTTCCTCCGCCACTGGAGCCAGACGCATGGAAAGCCTCTCCGCGGTTTCGCCCCCGGCGTCCTCGCCCGCCTCTCCTCCCACTCCTGGCCCGGCAATGTCCGCGATCTCGAAATCGTCGTGAACACCGCCGCCCTCGAAACCGCCGCACAGTGGATTCGCCCCATCGATATTCCTCGCCTCGACTGGTCCACGCAGCCCGTCCCCGCCGCCCCCTGCGAATTCAGTGCCGACGACCCCAACCTCGATCGCGCAATCCTTCGCCATGTCACCGTTGTTCTGGCGCGTGCCAATGGCAATAAAGTCCGCGCCGCGCGCCTGCTCGGCATCAGCCGTTCCACCCTCTACCGCATGCTCGACGGCAAGCACCCGCTCGCTGCCGGGCTCCAGTAATCTCCCGCCGGAATCCGGACCCGCAATCCCCCGCCCCCTCTTTGTTCCGAACCCTCCCCGGAAACAACCGAACCCGTGCGCCGCCGCATCGAATTTTCGAGTTTTTTACTCCACTGTCTTCGTCCGCCCTCGCCGGAAGAGAGACCCCTTCGGAGAGCACAACGGTGAAAAGTAAGATCACAACATCCGGGGCCCATGCAATCGCTGCGCCCAAACCCTCAATCCCTGCGGCGTCCAACGGAAATCCCGCCCTCCCGCGTCTCAAATCCGGCATCGCCGGCCTCGACGACATCCTCCACGGCGGATTCCCGCAGGGCCACCTCTACCTGATCGAGGGCGATCCGGGCACCGGCAAAACCACACTCGCTCTGCAGTTTCTGCTAGAGGGCATCCACAAGGGAGAAACTGTCCTCTACGTCACCCTTTCGGAGTCTCGCGGCGAGCTCGAACAGGTTGCGGCGTCCCACGGCTGGTCGACCGACAAACTCGGCATCTTCGAGATGATTCCGCCTGACGACGATCTCACGCCGGAGTCGCAGTACACCGTCTTCCATCCTTCTGAAGTGGAGCTGGCCGACACCATCGCCGCCATCCTCAGAAAAGTGGATGAGGTGAAGCCGCAGCGGCTCGTTTTCGACTCGCTGGCGGAACTGCGCATGCTCGCCCGCGATCCGCTCCGCTACCGCCGCCAGGTCCTCGCCCTGAAGCGTCAGATTTCGGGCGGTAACATCACCGTGCTGATGCTCGACGACCGCACTTCGATGTCCGGCGACGACCTTCAACTCCAGAGCATTGCCCACGGCGTGATCGTTATGGAGGGCGTCGGCCGCGATTACGGCATCAAGCGCCGCCGCATCGAGATCCACAAGCTGCGCGGCACCGCTTTCCGCGAGGGCTATCATGACTACGTCATTTGCACCGGCGGTCTCCAGATCTTTCCACGCCTGATCGCCGCCGAGCACTTACCGGGATTCGAGCGCAAGCACGTCGCCAGCGGCCTGACGGAACTGGACGACCTCTTCCGCGGCGGCATCGACAACGGCACCAGCACCCTGCTCACCGGCCCTGCCGGCTGCGGCAAATCCACCATCGCCTATCGCTATGCCTATTCCTGCGCTCAGCGCGGCGAGAAGGCTATGATCTTCACCTTCGACGAGTCTCTCGCCACGCTCTTCGGCCGCGCACGCGGCCTCGGCATGGATCCCGATCCGATTCTCAGGACCGGCCTGCTGCAGGTACAGACCGTCGATCCTGCTGAGCTCTCGCCCGGTGAATTCGTATCCCAAATCCGGGACCTCGTCGACAAGCAAAACCTCAAGCTCCTTGTCATCGACAGCATGAACGGCCTGCTCAACGCCATGCCCCACGAGCAGTACCTCGCCATGCAGATGCACGAGCTCTTTTCTTATCTCGGACAGCAGGGCGTGGCCACGATCATCACTCTCGCCCAGGCCGGAATCATCGGTTCGGCGATGTCGTCTCCCGTCGATGTCAGCTATCTTGCCGACACCATCCTCCTGTTCCGCTATTTCGAACGCGCAGGCCAGATCCGCCAGGCCCTGTCCGTGGTCAAGAAGCGCAGCGGCCCGCACGAGCGCACCATCCGCGAACTCTTCCTCGAGAACGGCGTTGTCCGCGTGGGCAATCCGCTCAGCCAGTTTGAAGGCGTGCTTACCGGCGTGCCGAGGCTCACCGAGAAGCCTGAATCGGCGGAGGATCATGCTGCTGCCTGACACAGTACCTTCTGCGCACGACAATCGCACGATCATCCTCGCGCCTACGGGGAAAGACTCGCAGCTGATCGCGAATCTCCTCGAGCGCCGTTCCATCCCCTGCCATGTCGCAGCCGGCATCGATGAGCTGTGCCTCGAAATCGGCCGTGGCGCCGGCGCGGCCATGATCTCCGAGGAGGCGCTCACCTCCGCCGCGATTGCCCAGCTCCGTCAGGTCGTCGAAGAGCAGCCGGCCTGGTCCGACTTTCCCCTCATCCTGCTCACCGTCGGCGGGCGCGTCACCGTGCAGAGCGAGCGCTTGCGCGAGCTGCGCCGCCCCCTCGGCAACATCTTTCTGCTCGAACGGCCCTTCCGCCCCGAAACCCTGCTCAGCACCCTCGAGATCGCGCTCCGGGGCCGCCACCGCCAGTATCAGATTCGCGACCAGATGCAGCAGTACGCCCGCGCCCAGGAAGCTCTTCGCCGCTCGGAGAAGCTCGCGGTCACCGGCCGCCTCGCCGCCTCGATCGCGCACGAGATCAACAACCCGCTTGAAGCCGTCACCAACCTGCTCTATCTCATCCGTGTGAATCCGGACGGCGGTCAGACTGAGAAATATCTTGCCGATGCCGAGCAGGAGCTCGCCCGAGTCGCGGAGATTGCCAAGCAAACCCTCCGCTTCTATCGCGAGCCCAATCACCCCGTCGAGACCGAAATCGGCGCGGTCCTGCATTCCGTGCTCGTTCTCTACAATTCACGCCTCAATTCCGCCGACATCACGGTTCAGGTCGAGTCCGACGAATCCTCCGACACGGTGCTGGCCAGCCCCGGCGAACTGCGCCAGGTGATCGCCAACATCATCGGCAATGCCATCGATGCCATGCGCCACGGCGGCCGCCTGCGCATCCGCATCTCCCGGTCGCGCCGCTCCCTGCGCCTCACCATCGCCGATTCCGGATCCGGCATCCCGCCCGCGCTGCTGCCCGCCATCTTCGAGCCCTTTGTCACCACCAAGGGAGAGACCGGCACCGGCCTCGGCCTCTGGGTCACCGGCGAAATCATTCGCCGCAACGGCTGGACGATCCGCGTCCGCAGCCGCTCGGGCAAAGCGCAATCGGGAACCACGTTCTCCATTTCCATGCCACTCAGCGCCAACGCGAATGTGATGGAAATGCCCCTGCAGACCGACGCCGCCGTAGCGTAGGGAGCTTCCGGCTTCGGGCTTTCTCCCTGAGCTCTTTTGGCTGCTCGCTTTTCGGCTTCGCGGCGTACTCTGTTTGCCATGAAACGCTACGTCTTCAGGGCATCCATCCAGGCCGCCTCGGTGGGCACCGGCGGAGCTTACGTCCTGTTTCCCTACGACGTCGAGAAGGAGTTCGGCGCCAAAAGCCGCATCCCCGTGCACGCCACTTTCAACGGCATACCTTACAAGGGCTCGCTGATGAAATATGGAGAGCCGAAGCACATGCTCTGCATGCTGAAGGCCGTCCGTGACCAGCTCGGCAAGGGGATCGGCGACACCGTTGATGTCGTCGTCTGGAAGGACGAAGCCGCGCGCACCGTCGAAGTCCCCTCCGACTTCGCCGCCCTCCTGAAGAATGAAAAGCTTCGCAAAGCATTCGACGCGCTCAGCTATACCCATCGCAGGGAATATTGCCGCTGGATCACCGAAGCGAAACAAGAGGCGACCCGCGCGCGCCGCCTCGCGAAGTCGGTGGAGATGATCCGCTCCGGCGTCAAAACCCCCGGCTAGCTCCGTTCCCTCCCCGCCTGTACCCTGTACCCTGCTCTTATGCATCGCCGCGTCGCCGCCCTTTTCCTCATGCTCGTATTTGTGTCGGCTGTACCCGCCTTCCCCCAGGAAGCCGCAGCTCCCGATCTTTCTTCCCGCGAAAAATCTCTCAACGACCTCTTCGCGCAGATATGGGAAGACAATCTCAGCCACAATCCCGAATTCGCGTCCACCATCGGTGACAAGCGCTGGAACGACCAGCTCTCCGACTACTCCGTCGACGCATACAACACCAACCTGGCCCGCGAACGCGAGTATCTCGTCAAGCTCGGCGCCATCGACACGACGGGCATGGACGAACAGCTCGTCCTCTCCCGCGACCTCATGGTTCGCCAGCTCATCGAGGATCAGGAAGCCTCGCAATTCAAGCCCTGGGAGATGCCCGAGAACCAGTTCAGCGGTCTCCACCTCGATCTGCCCCAGCTCGTTCCGCAGCTTAGCTTCACCAGCGTAAAGGACTACGACGACTACATCGCACGCCTCACCAAAGTGCCCACCGCGTTTCAGCAGGTCACCGATAACATGCTGACCGGCATGGACGACCATCGCGTCCCGCCGAAATACCTGCTCGAGAAAGTCCTCGCGCAGGTCAACAGCCTGCTCGCCCAGAAGCCGGAAGACAGCCCCTTCGCCCTGCCGCTGAAGAAGTTTCCCGCGTCCATCTCGGCCGCCGACCAGAAGCAGATCCACGACGACCTCATCGCCGCCATCACGAAGCAGGTGTACCCCGCGTATCAGCGCTTCGCGAAATTTCTGTCAGCGCAGTACATTCCGGCCGGCCGCACCGATCCGGGCGTGTGGTCGCTGCCCGACGGCGACGCGTACTACGCCTTTCGCGTAAAGCAGAGCACAACGACGGACCTGACGCCCGCGCAGATTCACCAGATCGGCATCGATGAAGTCGCCAAGGACGAAGCCGACATGCTGGTGATCGCGAAGAAACTCGGTTACGCCGACATCGCGGCCCTCCGCGCTGCCATCGCGGCGAATCCGAAGCTTCACCCCACCAGCCGTGAGGCGCTCCTCGACGTATACCGTGCCGATCTCGACAAGATGCGCCCGAAGCTCCCCGAGCTATTCGGACGCCTGCCCAAAGCGCCGCTCGTGGTTGCAGCCATACCCGAATACATGGAGAAGGACCAGGCTCCGGCCTATTACGAGATGGGCACGCCCGACGGCTCCCGTCCCGGCACCGTCCGCGTGAACACCTACGACTATGCGCACCGCTCGCTGGCCAACGTCGAGTCCATCGCCTATCACGAAGGCCTCCCCGGCCATCATCTGCAGATTTCCATCGCGCAGGAGCTCACCGGCATCCCCGACTTCCGCAGATACCTCGGCTACACCGCGTATACCGAAGGCTGGGGGCTCTACGCCGAACACCTCGGCAAAGACATCGGCTTCTATCAGGATCCCTACTCCGATTTCGGCCGTCTTGAAGCCGACATCTTTCGCGCCATTCGCCTCGTCGTCGACACCGGCGTCCACTCCGACCACTGGACGCGGCAACAGATGGTCGACTATTTCCACGCGCACTCCGGACTCGACGACGCCACCGTCAACGCCGAGTGCGATCGCTATGTCGCGTGGCCGGCGCAGGCCCTCGGCTACAAGATCGGGCAGCTCAAAATCCTCGAGCTCCGCGCCCGCGCCGAAAAAACATTAGGCCCGAAGTTCAACCTTCGCGCCTTCCACGATCAGGTCATCGACTCCGGCGCGCTGCCCCTCGACGTTCTCGACCAGCGCATCACTGCGTGGATTCAGAGCCAAAACTAGCTTCAGCTGCCCCACATCTGCGTGCCGTTCGCAGATGTGGAATTCCCTGAAGTTCCCCGGGGCTGCGAGTCGGGCTTGTGGCTTTGTATCAGAGCAGAGCTTCAGGCCTTGCCCAAATACTCCACCCTCATCTGTTGCAGGACGCAATCCTGGTGATGCCGTTAAGGCTTCGAAAGCTGCCGCGCTTTGGCTCAGCTCAGCACCGAATCTTACCAACCAGTGACCAATCGATGACAAATCTCACTCGCGATTCAGCCTAGGATCACTCCCCAGGATCGGGCCATCGCTCACCAACCAGAAAATCCGGCAGGTGCTTTACCGGCACTCGGACTCGATGGCTTCGCGCTTCCTCTTTGCCAAATTCCTCAAGGAGACACGACTATGCAGCTTGGCAGGATCGCAGTCGCCGCTTGCCTTGGCGTGGGTTTTCTCACGCTTTCAATACCAGCCGAAGCGCAGTACAAGCTCACTAATTTGGTTTCCAACCAGGTCGGTGAGGCTCCCACCATCGATCCGCTGCTCGCCAACGCCTGGGGCCTGGCCCGCAGCGCCACCAGCCCGTGGTGGATCAGCGATAACGACACAGGCTGGTCGACACTGTATGCAGCCAACGGAACTCAGGAGTCACTCAGGGTTCTCATACCCACTGCCGGCAACGGCCCATCTTCGCCAACCGGTGGGAACGGCCCTGGGACACCCACCGGGGTCGTGTTCAACGGATCGTCGACGGATTTCCAGGTTCAGGGCGCAGCTGCGCCTTTTATCTTTGCGACTCTCGATGGCACCATCAGCGCGTGGGCGCCCGGAGTCAATAAGAATCAGTCCTGGATCATGGTCGATAACTCGGCCAGCAAGGCTTCGTACACCGGCCTTGCGATCACCAGCAATCCGTCGGGAAACTTTCTGTACGCGGCCGACAACGCCAATAACAAGGTGGATGTGTTCGATGGGAGCTTCAACCTGGTGACTTCGCTCACCGATCCCTCTATTCCGTCAACCTTCTCCGTCTTCGGTGTTCAGGACATCAGTGGCCTCGTGTATGTCACGTATGCCGTACCCAACGTCGGCGCAGGGGGCGCTGTCGATGTGTTCAGGGAGGACGGAACCTTTGTGAAAACACTGATTCAGGGACCGCGCCTCAATCAGGCCTGGGGTATCGCCGCCGCTCCCCGAAACTTCGGCCCCCTGAGCAATACCCTGCTGGTTTCCAACAACTCCGTTGAGGGCACCATCAATGCGTTTGATCCGATCAGTGGACAATTTGTCGGCACACTACGAGACGAGCAGGGCAAAAAAATTATTCTCAATAATCTGTGGGGAATTGCCTTTGGCGGCGGATCCGCGGCCAATGGCGAAACCAACGAATTATTCGTCACCGTTGGTCAGGGAATCGGCCCCAACGAACTGGCCGGCACCTTTGCGAAAATCGTCTTCAGGCATTGATCGCCGCAGAAATTGAATCGTCTCGTCGGCTAAAGAAAACGGCGCGGGATACGTCCCGCGCCGCACCGCTCGGTGACTCGGCGATTTACCGCAAGCCCCCGCCTGCCAGCAACAACTGCCCGGTGATCCACTTCGCATCGCTCGACGCGAGGAACGTTGCCACGCCCGCAATATCGTCCACCTGACCGAGGCGGCCCAGCGGTGTCTGCGCCACCACACCCGTCTCCCAGTCGGAGCCAATGACTCCCGCGGTCCGCGCACCCTCGGTATCCACCATCCCGGGGTTGATGGAGTTCACACGAATCTTCCGCGGACCGAGTTCGTTCGCCAGCACCCGAGTAATCGCATCCACTGCGCCCTTGGTTGCGGTGTACACAACGCTGTTTTCCGGAGCCCGGCTGCTCACCACCGAGCCGATGTTGATGATGCTCGCACCCTCGCCCAGATGCCTCGCCGCAGCCTGCGTCGTCAGCAGCAGGCCCTTCACGTTCACGTTGAACTGCTTGTCGTAGTGCGCTTCGGTGACCGCATCGAGCGGCGCGAATTCGTACACGCCCGAGTTATTCACCAGGATGTCGAGCTTGCCGAACGCCTTCACCGCGCCCTCGATCAGCGCCTGCGCGTCGGCGGCTTTGCTGACATCGCCGCCCACGGCGACGGCTTTGCCGCCCGCCTTCGTGATGTCGGCGACGACCTTGTCCGCGCCCGCCTTGCTCGAAGCGTAGTTCACGACGACCGATGCGCCCTCGGCGGCGAGCGACTTTGCGATGGCCGCGCCAATGCCCTTCGAAGCGCCGGTCACCACAGCTACTTTTCCCTGAAGCTTTGCCATAATCGAATCCCTTCTCTTCCCGGAGCCCGCCTGAGCGGCCGCTCCAAAGTCGTTCTGGGCAGTAGATGGCCGCGCCTCTGCGGAAGATTCATAAGTTCCGTTTTAATGAACTATTGAACCGCAGGGCGTCTTGCCGTATCCATTAGATGTGCGCCCGCTGTTCCATCCCGCGCTCGAAGACACCACCGTCGAGGGTATCCTCTACGCGCTGTCGGATCCGGTCCGCGTGGCCATTTACGCCGATATTGCCTCGCAGCAATGCACGCAGAATTGCTCCTCGTTTCTCACCGTCAGCGACCCGCCTGTTCCCAAGTCGACCCTCTCCCAGCATTTCCGCATCCTGCGGGAGAACGGGCTGGTCCGCGCCGAGCGGCACGGCGTGGAAATGCGATTCGCCCCGCGCTGTGCGGAAATCGAGACCCGCTTCCCCGGCCTCATTCCCGCCATTCTCAACGCCCACCGGATCGAGAGCGGCGAGAAGGTGGCAAAGAAATCCCGAATGTCTCCGAAGTCCTCCGGCCGCCGCTAATGCCAATCGGCTCCCGGCTCCCGGCTCCCGGCTCCCGGCTCCCGGCTCCCGGCTCCCGGCTCCCGGCTCTGAAGACGCTATCCT
>Ga0335073_10015594_pt1 | contig 10625 bp, 9 predicted proteins | sample Lox_Sample_22_FD_207093 | JGI IMG/M metagenome (GOLD analysis project Ga0335073, IMG submission 207093) | Soil microbial communities from Loxahatchee National Wildlife Refuge, Florida, United States - Lox_Sample_2.2 | ecosystem: Environmental > Terrestrial > Soil > Wetlands | place: USA: Florida...
ATCAGCATCATTACTAAAAAGATCCTAATGCATCTGCCAGGTGAAGATGGATGATCCCGTCGAGGACGTCACCGATCAGAATGAAATTCATAGCGCTTTTGACAGCCGAACCTTCGACCGTGATGTCCAGATTCGAGTGGGCGACACGGTAGGATCGGCGTCGATATCTCCGAGCGGTCGCGATGTAGTCCTAGCATCGCGAGAAGGACTTCACATTGTCGATCTTGACTCTCCCTATTCGCCACCTCGACATCTCGCTCACTATTCTCCATGGGAGGTAGCAGATGTCCAATGGTCACCATTCGCTTCACGGGATTCCTGGATAGTTAGCACGTCGAATCAGAAGGCTTTGGTGTGGAACCTCGAATTAAACACGCCTCATGCACCCATCGAGCATACGCTCCACGCTCACACCAGAGCGATCACGGATATCAACTTCTCTGCTCACCATGCGGATATCTTGGCCACCTGCGCAGTGGATAGCTATGTCCATTGCTGGGATCTTCGCCGACCGGCTAAGCCCGCTATGACTTTTGCCGACTGGAACGCAGGTGCGACGCAAGTCAAGTGGAACCGGCAAGATGAACACATCATCGCCTCATCCCACGACAAGTTTCTTCGGATCTGGGATGATCGCAAAGGGGCTTATCCTCTTAAATCGATCGAAGCTCATTCGACCAAGATCTACGGCGTTGACTGGCATAGAACTCGCTCCACAGCCTTCTTGACATGTTCACTAGACAGGACAATCAAGTTTTGGGACTTCTCTAAAGACGTAGACGAACCAGAGCGTGTAATTCGAACCGTCTTTCCAGTCTGGAGAGCTCGTCACACACCGTTTGGCTTGGGAGTGCTCGCCATGCCACAACGAGGAAACTATGATCTCCATCTGTACGACCAGCGGCTGAATGGACAGACTCCTCGAGATGGCCTTGTCAAACCTGTGCATTCCTTCGACGGCCATCACGATCAAGTCAAGGAATTTCTTTGGAGATCGCGCGGTGGAGTGGAAAGCGGCATTGACAATAGAGACTTCCAGCTCATATCGTGGGGCATGGACAAAGAGCTGCATTTGCATCGAATGGACTCACAGTATTTGCAAGCGGTTGGCCACGAGAAAGGTAGAGAAGCTCAGAAACACCTCAAAATTACTCGCACCGGCGCGGTCTACAAATCTTTCCGTGAGGAAAAGGTCCAGCCTCCAGATGGCGACAAAGACAATGCCGAGGCCAGACAGACTCGACCGTTTGGACTCGGAGCTTTAGTCTCCGCAGCTGGTATGAGCAAAACACCGCTGTCTGTCGGTCCCCTTGGTGATACAGGTTTCCCGGCTTCTTCGATCAGCATGTATGGAAGAAGACCCACGAAGAGGGCCATGAACCCCATAAAGTGGATGGAAGGTGTCAAAATGGGTCATCGCAGGGAGAGCGTGGCCGATCCTTTCAGCGTTGGCGGAGGCAACGCCCTCGGGCAGAATATTCATTCGTCTGGGGACACGAGAGAAAGCTTGAGTGATGAGATGACCTATGTTGCGAAGAAGTATAAGAAAGTAAACTTCGAAACTGCAGATGTACTTCGCCGAGTCGCAACAGTCACATTACATGGGCCTTGGGCGTCGGACGGCAAGCCAGCCTTTCTCAGAGTCAGCATCAAGTTCCCTGATGGATATCCTACGTCAGCCGCTGCCATCTGTAATTTTGAACGGACCACTACGGCAATTTCCCAGGAAATTCGGAATAAGCTCTTGATTGAGGTGGAGTCAATTGTGTCCCACTACCTTTCACGAAAAGTTGGCTGTCTTGAAACTCTCATAACATATCTACTCGGAGAGCGAGATCTGGAACAAAGCATTGCCATTCCGATCGCAAATATTGTCGATGAACCGGCGGATGAAAGCTCTAGCGATGAGGATCCTGTTGGCGAGCAAGCGGAAGACATGGAAACAAGTGCTACCGGTGTTCTTGGACTTGGTATTGGCCAACCCAACGTACCGCTACCGAAGGCTTGTGGAGCCTACTGGTCAAACGATGGTCGCTTAGTCTGTTTCTTCCCCCCTAAACCAGAACCAAAGCCTTTATTCAACCTCAGTGCGCTGAGGACTGGAGACAGATCTCAAAAGAGCCATCGACATTTTGAAGGATTCGGTCGTTTAGTGGAAAACTCGCCCAGCTCTAAGGAGAGAATGTCATCGGTGAATGAGCATCAGGAGGACGACGAAACGTCGTCTACCGACTCCTTAACGTCTCCCAGTTCGTCAAGCTCCTCAGCTGCCTCGGATGATATTTCCCGTTTACCTGCACGTTTCAAGCCGCCATCTGCCTGGAGAGCAGCGACGCTGAAATTTCACAAATCATCATCTCATTCGAGTGGAGGCCAGACGAGACAATCTGCAGCGAAGAAACCGCCATCAATCATCTCCATACACGATCTATCCAACCTCCTACCGGCAAAGAAGTTCCTTGCTGAAGAGTATCGGGTTTTTGGGCCCGGTCCAGAGGTTTGCCATCACAATGCTTTAGTGGCTCAGAAGCATGGAATGGTTGACCTTGCGGCCGTGTGGAATCTTTGTGAGCACATTCTTCATGATAAGGTGCCTTTGGAGATTATGGATCAAGTACTCCGCAGGGAGCCCATCTTGGTTCTGGCGAAGCGTAATATGGTCCGTGTCAAAAGGAGGGATAGCGGAGTGGAATTGCAATTCGATGAGCCACCTTCGGTTGCAAATCCATTAATCAAGGGAAGAGTAAAGTGGGGGAAACATCCACTTGCGAGTTCATACCTGATCCCTTCCCTGTTCTCTCACTTTGAGAAGGTGGCAGATACTCAGATGTTGGCCATGCTCTCTTGTCTCTTCTGGGAACCGGCTGCCCGAGAAGGCGTTTCAAATGCGCTCATGGAATCTAACCACCAAGATCTTCCCATAGCCATGAAAGCTCCTGCATTTTCTCTCGACTACTTCCCTTCCAGGACGGTTGCTTGGAGCTTGTTCCAGGGGGGAAAAGCTAATGGAGAGTCAACGTCGCCCCTAGCCGGTTCAGTTGCAATGGGGTCGGTACCTTGGGATTACTTCAACAGCCGTCTCGGTGTGTATGGCTCTGCAGGGTCGTCGAACGGGCCATGGTCTAAGGACGCGGCTCCGAGTGAACCAGTCACCTCCTACTCGACCGGCAACACTCCACCTGCACAAGGAAAGATATCCTCACGTAATCCAAGCTTCTCAGCAAGTCTATCTACGTCACCGGACTTTTCACAACGAAGTTCCAAGCGATCAGCGTCCAATATGTCTGCAGCTTTGGGATCATCTACCCAGACTTTCTCTCTCGCTGCTTCATCCCCACCTAACGAAAAGTTTTCAACGGATGCAGACATTTCAACTTCAGCCCCATCTGGAGGTGTTACTTGGGGTTCAACCACAGTGTATAAATCTAGCGTAACCCCATCACCAGAGAAGAGAAGAAGGTCCTTCAATCGTCGTCGATCTAGTACCTTCGACGGTAACTCTTCAGACGATTACGACGAAGAGGAGGAGCGAGCATTCTCATCTACTGAAGATACACTTTCCACAAACCAGCAAGTTTATAAGCCCTCAGGCACTCCGATTGTAAAGGTCCGACTGCAAAACCAGCACCTCTTTGATGACGATGCCTATGCAAGCAGTCCATTGCTGGATCGACAACGAAGCAATCTGTATCTGGCTTATCGTGAGATCTACGCAGAGCAGCTCGGAATGTGGGACTTGGCTATACCTCGAGCCGAGATCCTGAAATTCAATGGGCTCGCCTCATATTGGATGTCGGGTGCAGAGAAGGCTGAAAGGGAAGACTCATACCCTCGGAGTGGTACTCAACAGAAGAGTACTGAGCCTCGTCAGAGTCTTTTGACAATGGCAGCAGCTCAGCAACAAGCAAAAGCTCTACAAATACCGCCGTCCGCTACCGGTTCACCCCGATTAGCACCATCTAGACCAGCGGTGGCCAACACAAATGGTCCGCCAGAGATGCGTCGTACACCAAGTCAACGATTAAATCCAACCGCGAGGCCATTTGTCCCACAGACTAGTACGCCGCCTGGCTCCATCAAAAGGACCACATCACCCGCCCTGCGACTGAATGATCAAAATATGGCGAGAGAGAAGTCCGCCAGCTTATCAAATAGACCATCCTGCGTTATTTGCTGGCAACCTATCTTAGGGTTGTCCTGTTATTGTCCTTCTCGTAATCATCTCTTACATGCGGAATGCCTTGGATCTTTGAGCCCCAGAGGGGAAGGTGTAGATGAGGAGGACTTGGATTGCTTTTGCGCAGATATACCCTCGACATCTTGGAGTTCAAGTGAACATCATGAGCCTCCACGTTTTGTATAACAAAGATTTCGATACCGAGCGCAATGGCGTGAATGATTGAGTCGAAGTGTATGATATCTAGCTTTGGCAAAGAGCAAGCTCTTTATGTAGCGTCTGATTCTGTGATCAAATAGTCCAATTCAAGTGCATCATATGTCGCAGCTTCGTTTCGAGAAAGTTCTTCTTGACTCTTCTTTTCCCTTGCTACTCCCTGAGCCAGCTTGAGTTGAAGTTTACGCGCCTTCTTTCTGGCTAGTTCACGCTCATCAGACTCCAATTTATCGTATTTGGCTCGAAGTAATTGCCTGAAGCGATCTATTCGCTCTGAATTCGACAGAAATCGCTCGTTGGCTATGTGGATTAGAGATTGGAGATAGGAGTCCGTTACCAGGCTGAATAGCTGTTCACCGTCATCGGCATATCCAATAATGCTATCAACTGCTAGACCGTTCGTCCTCACGGCGACCATAGGAGTTACAGGCTTGTTTCCAGCCTCCACGAGGTTTATTGCACCACTTTCACGAAAGCCAGCTTGAAGCGCAGCCGCGAGCACACGTTGGGCGTCTGGCAAGGAAGCCGTGAGAATGTGTAGAATCTGAAGTTCGTCAGTTGCTAATATTGAAGCCACATCTGGTGAAGAAGACTCTACCATAGGTTCGAATTTAAAATGTACGAATCTTGCGCCCTTTGATGGCACAGCGCCATCTTCCACGTCTTGTCCGAATAGTAAGGAGACCGGCGAGTGGGATTCACTGCAAGTCAAAGGGTCGTGGGTGACGAATAACCACTTTCCACCACCTTTTCCACCTGAACGGGCAGACCCACGGTTGTTCTGGCCTTCAAGGTAGACCGCAACTCGACCTGAACAACTGCTGGTGGTGACGAGTCCTGGAATGGCATTGATCTCACTGATCAGATCTTGAATAGCCACATCTACAGAGCCTTTCGGAGACTGATCAGTATACACCTCTGCTGGAACTTCAAGCTGCTTGAGAATTGATTCCTTGTTCTCTTCGAAAGACATGTCTCCGTACGTTTAGCGTGTTCATGTCGATTAAATGATGGGGTTTACACTGTGGTTGCAATGCTAATCGAAGGAAACTTCGAATTTCTTCATTTGAATTTCTATGGCAGCAGCAAACGCAAACGCGCGCTTGACTAAACAACATGAATTATCCGCGCGGACTACCAAAACGTCTTTGACTTCAAAAGCAAAGGTTAAGCACCAAGTCTCATTTGAAAGCAGAGAATGGTTCGAAGTTCTGGTCAAAGGTCTACGGTTCAGGCTCGCAGAAGCCCTTCTAAGCGTAGAATCAGCTCAGAGCGCGTTTCCGGTACCTCCGTGAAGCGTACAAAGCATCAATCGTCCGGCTCACGCCGCGAAAAGAGATATGAAGAGGAGGACTCTGCTGAAGTAGACGATGTTTCGGAGGAATTGCCTGAGGATGAAGTCAGCGATTTTGAAGATGAGGGAGCTTCTAGTTCCACGACAGATGAGGATGAAGACCTGGACGACGATGAATTCGACGATAGGAAAACTCCAAAGTTACGACGAAATCGTACTAGTGGTTCGAAGAAGAATACGCCCGGTTCCGCCAAAAGCAATAATGGCAAAACTGCAAGCAAGATGACTGCCAAAGAATTACTGAAGCCTGGAGTCAAGACTGGCATGGAGCTGGGAACACGAGTCGTGATCAAGAAGCCCAAGGCTCGCGACGCGGGAAAAACGCCCTATTCTGATGAAACTATTCATCCGAATACTATGCTATTTCTCCAAGACTTGACTGCCAACAACAATCGGCAGTGGCTGAAAAGTGAGCTGTCCTTTCTTTCCTCTTCTCCCCACGCTACCGGACCGTATTTACAAGATCATCGGATTTTTGTTCAAGCCGCATGCCGAGCGGTGTAGCCATGTAACGTTGGATTTTCATGCATTATTCTACTGCGGATGGAGTCAGGTGTTGGCGACCTTGTGACTTCACGCATTCCTGCATGTTCGGATGTACGACCACCTGCCTGCAGGGAGCTGCGGACCCGCCGTATGTGCACTGCGGCGGCTACGGCATCGACGTCCCTTGACGCTGCTTGTATCACGGCGCTTATTGACACGACATGCAGTGCACGACCCGGACTACCGCGCAGCTCAGAAGGATTGGGCGACGTTTGTGGAGAGCATAACGCAGAAGATCATGGAGGTCGACGAGACCGTGCCGGAGCTACCAGTGAAGGACGTGGTAAGTCAACACGTCACACTCCTGTGCGACATACCGCCATATCACGGAGTCATCTTCTACGCGCTGCGTGTGGAGACTTTCTGATCATTGAGCGCGCACTGGTGGAAGTAGGTTAACGCCGACGGCGTCAACGTACCTGTGTAACACTCTACGATGAAATGGCTCTGGCTAACAACTACAAGGTTTTCAGGATTTACAGGGATGTTAGGTTTAGTTCTGATCAAACTCCGTACAAGGTGAGATTTTGTTCTGTTGATCATTCGCTCTCAGCTCGCTAAACGCTCTTTAGGACCACTTCTCAGCGGCGTGGTCGCGCACCGGAAAAAAAGGCCCGTACGCTGCATATTACGTGCAGATTAAACCGAATGGTGGGAGTCTCATCGGTAAGTTACTCTCTTGTTACCATTCCTGTATGTGTCGAGATTGCTTGTTTGGATACGAAGTTGGCGCGGGTGTAGCGCCTCGTTGCTCCCAAGTATAATGCCGCACGACATACGGTAACCGCCAACGCTTTGCCGTCGGGAATTTACTCCTCTTCTGCCAAAAATTTTGAGGATGTCACCTTTTGTTGTAGGTGAAACTTGACAGGCTGTTCTTTCAAGACTGTCAGGCGATTCGCAGGAGGATGAGGAGCTGGTAGGATTTGGCAGCTTCGCCGTCCTGAAACGGAGGTTGCATCGACTAAGAGCTCAATGCCGATGGGCAAGAGGATATTGGAATGTCTGGGTGTTTACGTCTGTCAGGCTGTCTATTCTCTTGCAACTCGCGCCTTTAGTGTAAGCGACTGGCTAATTGTTCTTTCTCAACATAGCGGGAGGCATGTGGATGCCAGAGGCGAGCGCTCTGGCCCGCATCCGCAGATCGATCGATCGTAGACCGCATGCTTTGAAGCAGGTCTTACTCAGTGCGAGGCTACGCAAGGAGTTTCTTGGAGGCGCCTCTTCGAACGAAAAGGCCGTCGCGAAGGCGCTTGCGACACAAAATCAAGGGAGCGCCCTGAAGACAAAGCCTAAGGTAAGAAATATTCTCTCATATTGATTCTTTCGATCTATCCACAAGCAACGAACCTATGAAGCCGGCTTTCCGCGATGCCTTCGAACGGTGCGTTCCACAAACCACTTGTTTCCCATCTCAAACAGGTCAACCGTCATTTTTGTACCTGTAAGAACTTCGCTCTGGGGACGCACAAGAAATGGTACGGCGTTGAACCACAGGATCACGCTGTGAGTATTGTCAAGCATCGAATGTGACCGTTTGACTCTCTGGTGGTTGACGGACCGCTAGTGAGAGGGCCCGGCCTAGAGTGAAGCGGTCACGCACAATGGTTCACAATCGCCGCCGTTTACCAAGCATCACTCACATTCGGCCGGTCTCTCTTCGCCATAACGATCAAAACCAATGCGGACAGAATAAACGAAAAACTATGGCAATCTGAAGACGGATGGAAATATTGTGGCTTGAAGCCTCCACCGTTTTCTCCACTGTTCGCCCACATGGCACGATGCTTGGGAGCCATTAGAACTCGAGTGTCGTGGACCCACTGGAGTGTCCGATGGAGATTACCGTCCTTCAGGAAAGCCACGAGTTTCGGTCGCATGACCACTCCTTCGACAAAGAGACGACCTTAGAAGGGACAACATGATCAAAGTGATGAGAGTAAGCTGTATTATTAGTAGTGGTTTTGTTTGGGAGTTTTCGTTGTACAATTAAACTTTCGCGTTCGCTCTGGTTCATCCGGAGGAGAGAGCCGAAGAAACGAGGGGGGGGATGGATCCATCTGGCTGACGCAATTCTATCTTATCTAGGGATACAATGCCGACCACCGCGACATTGAGCTTCTTCGACTTCGAAGCTTCACTCTCCACTGCAAAGTTGCAGACGAGGAAGTCCTGGGGACGCGAGGACTCGGTAGAATCAGCGAGTTGATATCGTATTTGGTGCCATTTGTGAGTGGTCTATTCTTTCTTTCCTACCTTTCCCCTTGGCAAACCAGACGGCGCGGCAAAGATCACGGACAAAAGGAACCCTTGCGTTCTAGTGCGATGGTGCGGCCTTCGGTACCAGAGTCTGATCGGCCGAGGCCCTGTTTACGCTTTTGCAGTCGGGCCTTCACCGACTGGCGAGGTGTTCCCAGTCTCACTAGGTTAGCCTGAGACTGGACACATAATTTTTTTTTTTTTTTTTTTTGGAGTGGATTCAGTGGGGGTGACTCGGGGGGGAAAACTGGGATCCTTGCTAGCAGCTCATGCGACTAGTCAACTTTGCTTTGCGGTTCGGGTCGAAGTGGGCGCGCGCTGACGGCTTTTTGCATTGTTGCAGATCACATATTTGAATGGCGTCGTCATGCCTGATGAAGAGAGTGAGTCAGGTGGAGAGGACGGAGGTGAAGATGAAGGTGACGACGAAGAGTAGCGAGCGCGGGGACACCGGGGGGAAGGTCGGGTTGAGTTGGACTGCAGGACGTCGAAGTGGGCAGGAGCGGAGTAACGGTTGGGCGGAGATTCAGCACGACCAGGGAGAATATCAGATTGGTCGAATTGTGTTTTCTGTGTGCGTCGAGCTGCTACGTGTTCTCGAAAGCGACGCTGGTTGAGCTGCAGCGGCGCGAATCGAGGGAGCTGCCGGTGAATCGAGGCTGGCGGACACTGACCGTACTGGCTGACAGTTCGGCGGGTAGACGGCCCCAGACTGCACGCTATGCCACTAGTTTCGGCTGACTGCAGACACCTTTGGTCAGGTGAGCGCCGTGGCGGCATGGCATGGAATAGAGAGCTTTTTCGCAGCCCGTGAGCTCCCTCGTATTTCCGGTAATCTATCAGCCCCTCGTTCTATTTGCTCCCTTTTGGCTTTGTGCAAACCTTGGACGCTGTGCACAACCTACCGACTGCCCCTGACGGAATTAGGTGGCTTTCCCGCTCGCCCCAACGCCGCGGGTAAAGCATTGACTCGGCCTGCTCCACGCCGTCTTTTCGCTCCGGGCAGACTTAAAATGCAGGAGGTGGCGGTCCGTCTCGTAACCTCGCATATGCCGAAGCGAGAGTCCAGATGGCCTGCCGTGACGCCGGCGGCGAGCCCAGATTCGATGCAATCGCGCGAGTCCAAGGCTCTTGTGTGCGGTGGAGCCACGTCAGCCGCCAGGCCCCTTCTCGCAGATCGAACTTGGCCGTCTACGGTTGCTGGGTTGCAGGTTTGGCGGCGTGCTCTTCCCGGTCGCGTTTTCTTCAACTTGGGCTGCGGCTATGTCGGTTGGTGGAACGGGCCGCATGCACCAAATATCCCTGTCAAGCTCAGACTGTCTCAAGATAAAAAAAGGGCGTTGAAAAAAGCGTGCTGCTCGCGGCTATGCCGTCCATAGATGCTCAATCTGTGTGGCAGGTTACACCATCACTGTCGGTCTTCCGCTGCCGTCGCCAATGGCGCGTCGAGCCATGGCAAAGGTGAAGCCACTCATTTTGATCACCGGGTGGTGAGCACACCATCCACACGCCTCCTTGTCGCTTTTCGCGGCTGCTCAAACGACAGCTTTGGATCGGCACCAAAGAAAAAGCATCATGGTAAGACTACCTCGCAGCGATTGGCAGGCCGTCGGGAACATTCTGCAGCCCCTAGCTTTAAGGCTATAATGGTCAGGCTAGGACATTTTCGTTCTTGCTTTTGTCAAAAGGATGGAAACAATCCTGCTTCGTATGCTGTGTACTACTGTCGAGCCGTGGAAATGTTTTGTATTTTTGCATCTCTTCAATAAGGTAACGTCGTTGAAGCGCAAGCAATGGTCGCGAAGGCACTGTTTTCTTGATCATTCTTCGTTTCCATTGGCAACCAAAACTCTTGTCCAGTAGACGCCTGCCACCCACAAGCGCGTGTAATTACGAATCAAAAAAGGAGGCGAGCTCTCGGTTGTACGCATGATGACTCAGGGCCGGATCGGCTCGTGAACGGTCATGCAAGCAACCAACTGATATCCGAGGACTGGACCCGTTCCTTCCAGGATGAATATTGCTCCTCTTCTGGCCATCCCGGTAGGAACTGCAGTTGAACTCGCGCAACAA
>Ga0335073_10015595_pt1 | contig 10625 bp, 6 predicted proteins | sample Lox_Sample_22_FD_207093 | JGI IMG/M metagenome (GOLD analysis project Ga0335073, IMG submission 207093) | Soil microbial communities from Loxahatchee National Wildlife Refuge, Florida, United States - Lox_Sample_2.2 | ecosystem: Environmental > Terrestrial > Soil > Wetlands | place: USA: Florida...
AGGCACAGGCGGCGCGTCTCGACCTCGGGGGCCGGCCAGCTCCCGGTGGCCAGCCACCGGCCGGGGTGCGTCAGGTGCCCGGTGGCCGGGCGGCGCGGCTGCGGCATCCACGCGCGCAGCTTCGGCTCGTCCATCACCCCGGTGTCGCGGCCCTTCAGCCAGTGATCCCACCAGCGCACCGCCTCCTGCAGGAAGCCGATCGCCGGCCCGGGCGCGCCGTCTTCCGGGTAGTCGTGACCCCAGGGGCCGATCAGGCCCTTGCACGGCCCCGGGTAGCCCTCGATGAACCGCAGGATCGCGTTCCGGTAGGAATCGGCCCAGCCGCCGACCATGTAGACCGGGCAACGGATCGCCGAGTAATCCTCGCGCACCGAACCATGCCGCCAGAACTCGTCGCGCCGCTGGTGGGCCAGCCAGGCGTCGATGTAGGGCGGGGTCTTCTCCAGTCGCTGCAGCCAGGTCTCCCGCCAGGCCTCGCCGACCACCGCGGGGTCCGGCGGGAGCCCGTTGTAAGCCAGCATCGTCGAGGCCCACGGCAGCATGGCCCAGGCCAGCACGCAGCCGCCCATGTAGTGAACGTCGTCGGCGTAGCGGTCGTCGGTCGAGGCGACGCTGATCACCGCGCCGAGGCCGGGCGGCTGAAGCGCGGCGATCTGCAGCCCGTTGAACCCGCCCCAGGACTTGCCGATGATGCCCACCCTGCCGCTGCACCACGGGCGCGACGCGAGCCAGCCGATGACGTCGGCCCCGTCCTGGAGTTCCGACGGGAGGTACTCGTCCTCGAGGATGCCGTCGGAGTCGCCGCTGCCGCGGATGTCCACGCGGACCGACGCGTAGCCGTGCCCGGCGAAGTAGCGGTGGATCGGGGCGTCGCGCAGCGCCAGGCCGTCGTTCTTCCGGTACGGGACGTACTCGAAGACGGCCGGGACCGGGGTTTCCTCGGCTCCCTCGGGGAGCCATATCCGCGCGGCCAGCCGGCAGCCGTCCGGCATCGGGATCCACTCGTGGCCGATGACGCGCACGCGACAGGGAAACTCGGACCGGACGACCAACGGCTTTCCTTCCGTCCCAGATGTTGCGCGGTGCTCGCGAGGTTACTTCACGAAGTACCAGTTTTCCGGGTAGATGTTGCCGTCCGGATCCTGCGGGTAGACGCCCCGGAGCTTGGAGTTCACCGCGGAGATCTGCTGGTCGAACTGCGGCATCCACAGCATCGGCAGTTGCCCGGCGATGTAGTTCTCGTAGCTGTACAGCGCCGTGTATCCGCCGGAGGCCAGGCCGGCCATGAGCGAGTCCGCCGTGGGGTCGGAGTACGCGCCGTCGTTGTCGGTTGCTCCCGTCTGGAAGAGGACCGACCCGTCCGGGTCGTTGTAGCCGGGGTCGAAATACCATCCCTGGCCGTAGTAGTTCAGCTGCCAGCATCCGCTCTTGGAGCAGGGCACATCGTCGCCGACCACGGTGTCGAACGCCGCCCCGCTCGGCGCCACCTGGATCCCGGCCTGGCTGAACGCCGACTGCAGCGCGGCGACCTCCTCCGAGACGCCCTGCGAGCCGGTCGAGTACTGCAACGTGAACGACAGCTTCGTCCCGGCGGCGATCCCCGCCCCGCACTCGCCGGCGGCCGGGCCGGGCCGCTCGCACACGTCCGCGCCGCCCGGCACGATCTTCCAGCCGTGACCGCGCAGCAGCGCCAGCGCGGCCGGAGGGCTGTACGGGTACGGGTTCTGCTTCTGGGCGGCGGACACGAACTGGCTGCTGGGCACCAGCGGCACCGGCCCGTACGTCGGGTTGCCGTAGCCCTGCAGGAACGAGTGGATGTACCCGGCCTGGTTGATCAGGCGCTGCATCGCCTGCCGCACGTAAAGCTGCTTGAGGATCGGCCCCGCCTGCGGCGAGGCGAAGTTCAGGCTGATGTAGGTGATGCCCCACGACGGCCACGCCTCGACCTTGTAACCGTCCCCGGTGACCCGTGATGTCTGCTCGGCGTCGTTGAACGGGATGTAGCCGTAGTCGATGCCGCCGGCCGACAGCAGCGCGTCGAACTCGGCGGTGTCGCTGGTGAAGCTGACCACGCGCAGCGCGTGGATGGAGCCCGACGCCGGGCCCGAGTAGCGCGGGTTGCGGACGTAGGTGGCGTCGCCGGTCGAGGCGGCGTAGGACGTCAGCCGGAACGGGCCGTCGACGACCTGCCAGAGCGGGTTCGTGGCGTAGGCGGCCAGGTCCTTGTTCTGGGCGGCGAGGAAGCCGTAGACGGCCTTCGCGCCGGCCGGGGTGAGATCGTAGTTGCCCACCGGGCCCGTAGCCGACTCCTTGTCCCACGCGTGCTGCGGAATGGGGATCAGCTGGCCGAGCTGGTTGTACAGCCAGGCCGGTGAGTAGCGGTGATCGAACGTGATGGAAAACCGGCTCGGGCTCAGGATCTTGAACGCGGAGACGTTGTCCGGGAACTCGCCGGGCGAATATCCCCACCAGCTCGCCTTGTTCGCGACCAGCTCGTTGAACCAGAACTGGACGTCGCGGCTGGTGACCGGCTGGCCGTCCGACCAGCGGTACGGCTTGAGCGTGATCGTCGCCACCGTCTGGTCGCCCGCCGAGGTGATCGCGGCCGGGTCGGCCAGGCTGTACTTCGCGTCGAAGCCGACCGAGCCGGGGCCGCCGAACCAGTACAGGGGCCGCCACATCAGGTATTCCGAGTACTCGATGTTGGCGCCGGTGGCGTCCTCGAAGTCGAGCAGCGGAAGTATGTAGTCGAACTGATCCCCTGGGCTTAAGGCAACCGTTGCCGTCCCGCCACTGGCCCGCTGCTGCGGCCCCGGCGAGCCACCCGAAGAGCAGGCAGCCAGCAGCGCGGTACCGGTGATGGCGGCGAGTGCCAGGAACTGAGCTCGTCGGTGAATTCGCATCGCTACTTCACGAAGTACCAGTTCTCGGGGTAGAGGTTGGTGTCCGGGTCCTGCGGGAAGACGCCCCGGAGATTGGAGTTCACCGCGGAGATCTGCTGGTCGAACTGCGGCATCCACAGCACCGGCAGCTGCTTGGCCAGGTAGTTCTGGTAGCTGTACAGCGCCTGGAAGCCGCCGGAGGCCAGGTTGGACATGAGCGAGTCGGCGGTCGGGTTGGTGTACGAGCCGCCGTTGACGCCTCCCCCGGTCTCGAACAGGGCGGACCCGTCGGGGTCGTTGTAGCCCGGGTTGAAGAACCACCCCTGGCCGTAGTAGATCAGCTGCCAGCAGCTGGCCTTGCTGCACGGCACGTAGTTCCCGACCACGTCGTCGAACGACAACGGCGTCGACGACATCGCGATCCCGGCCTGGCTGAACGAGGACGCGAGCGCGTCGACCTCCTCCGAGACGCCCTGCGTGCCGGTGGCGTACTGCAGGCTGAACGACAGCTTCGTGCCGGCCGCGATTCCGGCCCCGCACTCGTCGGCGGCCGGGCCGGGCCGCATGCACACGTCCGCGCCGTTCGGCACGATCCGCCAGCCGTGATCGCGCAGCAGCGACAGCGCAAGCGGCGGGTCGTACGGATAGGGGTTCTGCTCCTGAGCGGGGGACACGAACTTGCTGCTGGGCACCAGCGGCACCGGGCCGTACGTCGGGTTGCCGTAGCCCTGCAGGAACGAGCTGATGTACCCGGCCTGGTTGATCAGGCGCTGCATCGCCTGCCGCACGTAAAGCTGCTTGAGGATCGGCCCCGCCTGCGGCGAGGCGAAGTTCAGCGGTATGTAGGTGATCCCCCAGGCGGGCCAGGCCTGAACCTTGTATCCGGCGGCGGTCACCCGTGACGTCTGCGCGGCGTCGTTGAACGGGATGTAGCCGTAGTCGATGCCGCCGGCCGACAGCAGCGCGTCGAACTCGGCGGTGTCGCTGGTGAAGCTGAGCACGCGCAGCGCGCGGATGGAACCCGACGCCGGGCCCGAGTAGCGCGGATTGCGCAGGTAGGTGGCGTCGCCGGTCGAGGCGGCGTAGGAACTCAGCCGCCACGGGCCGTCCACGACCTGCCAGAGCGGGTTTGTGGCGTAGGTGGCCAGGTCCTGGTTCTGGGCGGTGAGGAAGCTGTAAACGGCCTTCGCGCCTGCCGGGGTCTGGTCGTAGTTGCCCACCGGGCCGGAGGCCGACTCCTTGTCCCAGACCTGCTGCGGAATGGGGATCAGCTGGCCGAGCTGATTGTAAAGCCAGGTCGGTGAGTAGCGATGATCAAACGTGATGGAAAACTTGCTGGGGCTCAGGACCCTGAACGCGGAGACGTTGTCCGGGAATTCGCCGGGCGAATATCCCCACCAGTTCGCCTTTTCCTGTACAAGCTCGTTGAACCAGAACTGGACGTCGCGGCTGGTGACCGGCTGGCCGTCCGACCAGCGGTACGGCTTGAGCGTGATCGTCGCCACCGTCTGGTTGCCCGACGAGGTGATCGCGGCCGGCTTGGCCACGCTGTACCGCTCATCGAGGCCCACGCTGCCGGGGCCGCCGAACCAGTACAGGGGCCGCCACATCAGGTATTCGGAGTCCGTGACGTTGGCGCCGGTGTCGTTCGCGACGTCGAGCAGCGGGAAAATGTAGTTGAACTGCTCCCCCGGCGTCAGGGCGATCGTGGCCGTGCCACCATTAACCCGGACGGGCGCCTGGCTCGCCGACGGACCGCTCGACGCGCAGGCGGCAAGCAGCGTCGCGCCAATGACGCAGGCGATTGCCAGGAACGGAACGCGTTTGTGAATTCGCATTTCTTCTCGACCTAATGGGCGCACGCGCGGACCCGGCTGGCGCCAGCACCCGGAATTAGTTGGCCACGCACCTCGGGCTGATAGCGAGCATAACAGGCTCACCGCGCCGATGCCGGCCAAACCGGAACATATCCAACGATCCGCAGCGGGGCCGGCGCCAGCCCGCCGGCCGGGGGCCTGGCCGCGCTCAGCGGGGCGCGGGCTGGGGGCTGAGCTGCATCGCCATCGCGTGCTCCACCAGCGAGATCAACGTCGACTTCGTCGACCGCCGGTCCCGCGCATCACACTCGATCACCGGCACATGCGCCGACACCGACAACGCCTCCTGCACATCCCCCACCGCATGCGGGAAATCCCCGTGAAAACCATTCACCGCCACAATAAACGGCAACCCCGCCGACTCAAAATAATCCACCGCAGGAAACGAATCCGCCAGCCGCCGCGTATCCACCAGCACCACAGCCCCGATCGCCCCGTGAATCAAATCATCCCACATAAACCAGAACCGGTGCTGCCCCGGCGTCCCGAACAAATACAAAATCAAGCCCGCATCCAGCGTCACCCGGCCGAAATCCATCGCCACCGTCGTCGTCGTCTTATCCGGCGTATGCGACAAATCATCCAGCCCATCCGACGCCGACGTCATCACCGCCTCCGTCGTCAGCGGCGTGATCTCCGACACCGACCCCACAAACGTCGTCTTCCCCACACCAAAACCACCAGCCACCACGATCTTCACCGACGTCATCGCGGCCTCCGCCGCAACACCGCCAGCAGCCTTAGAGCTTGCGAAGTCCACTGAGCACCCTCTCCAGCAGGTTAAGATCCGGGCGACCCTGCGCATGATCCAGCTGATGAATCCGCACCAGCCCCTCCACCGCCATATCAGCAATCAAGATCCGCGCCACACCCAGCGGCATCCGCAACACCGCCGAAATCTCCGCCACAGACCGCCATCCCCCGCCGAGCTCGAGAATGGCCTGGCACTCCGGGCTCAGCACCGAAAGATCCCGGTCATGATAATTGGCAACGGCGACCATCGCCTCGATCTCCAGCTGATACCTCGGCTCGGTCCGGCCGCCGGTCACCGCGTACGGCCGCACAAGGAAATCATCGGCGGCATCGCCCGAACTCGTCCCATCGGGGACGTAACCCGCGGGAGCCCAGTCATCCCCGCCCAGGGCAGGCACCTGCCTCTCCCGTCACAATGGCCCGCCGCGGCGGCCGCGCCACCGCAGACGACTGATCACTAATCGCCACCTCCCGCCGGCACCGCAACCAGTATCACGCGTCATCGAGACGTGTCGTCCGTATTGCCGTCAGACCCGGACCCGGACCCGGTCGCGGCGGCCCGGCCCCGGCGAATGCCCTGCTGATAGCTGGCCAGGCGATCACGCGTTGCCGCCGCGGAGCGGACCGGCGCCTCGGGCGGGGCGTGCCGGCCGCCCGCCGTGCCCTCGGCGGCGCCGGGGACCAGGTTCGCCCTTGGCACGCGCTTCGGGAGCCCGGCCGGGGTGACTCCGGCCGATGAGGGTGCCTGGACGACCTGGGCGGCCTGCCAGCCCTCGTCGCCCGGCGAGGACCAGCCGTCGCCGTTCTCCGCCGCCTGGCCTGTCCTGGTGGGCATGACGCGTTGCACGCGGCGGAACCAGTCGGACTCCACCGCCTCGAAGATCGGCAGGCGGTTCTGCTCTTCCGCCTCCTGCGACGGCGGGATGACCACCCCGCGCGGTGACCGGGCGGCGGCGCGGCCGGGCATGAGGTGTGCGCCCGAGTACCCGGCGTCGCTCTCGGGCTCGGCCGCCGCGGGCGTGCCGTCGCCGCCCCCGCCCCCGAACGTGAACAGCGGTCCCGTCCCGGCCGCGGGCTGCGGCCCGGTGCCGGCCGCCGGCTGCGGTCCCGTGCCGGCGGCCGGCTGCGGTCCCGTTTCGAACGCCGGCTGCGGTCCCGTGCCGAACGCCGGCAGCGGTCCCGTGCCGAACGCCGGCAGCGGCCCGGTGCCGAACTCCGGCAGGGGCCCGGTGTCGGAACTCGGCTCGGCCGCCGGCTGCGGTCCCGTGCCGGCCGCGGGCAGCGGCCCGGTGCCCAGCGCCGGCAGCGGTCCGGTGCCGGTGCCCTTCTCGGCACGCAGCAGCCTCGCGAAGCGGGGCGTCCTCGCAGGGCTGATCTCCTGCTCGCCGGCGGGCTGCCCGCCGTTTTCCTGGTCGGCCCCGCCGCCCGCCGGCTCGAACCCGGCCGCACCGCGCCGGGGCAGGCCGACGCCGCTGGAGGCCTCGGTCGTGATCGTCTCGTCCGGCAGCCAGACCAGGGCCACCAGGCCGCCGGTCTCGGCCGGGCGCAGCCGGACCCTGATGCCGTGCCTGGCCGCCAGCCGGGCCACCACGAACAGGCCCATCCGGCGGGACACCGCCACATCGACCGTCGGCGGGTTGTCCAGCCGCCAGTTGGCGTGGGCCATCTCGTCCTCGGCCATGCCCACGCCCTGGTCGGTGATCTCCAGCAGGACTCCCCCGCTGCTGAGCAGGCGGCCGTTGATCGTGACGGGCGACTCGGCGGCCGAGAACGACGTGGCGTTCTCGACCAGCTCGGCGGTCAGGTGGACCACGTCGCTGACCGCCTGCGCGCGCACCGAGATCCGCGGCTGCACGTTCAGCGTGACCCGCTCGTAGTGCTCGATCTCCGACAGCGCCGCGCGGAGCACGTCCACAAGCGCCACCGGGCGGTTCCACCGCCTGGCGAGATCCTGCCCGGCCAGGACCAGCAGGTTCTCGGAGTTGCGGCGCATCAGGGTGGCCAGGTGGTCCATCTGGAACAGGTTCGCCAGCCGCTTGGAATCCTGCTCGCCCTGCTCGAGGTGGGAGATCAGGCGGATCTGCCGCTCGACAAGGGACTGGCTGCGCCGGGAGAGGTTCACGAACATCGCGTTGACGTTGCCGCGCAGCGCAGCCTCGTTGGCCGCCAGCCGCAGCGCCTCCCTGTGCACCTGGTCGAAGGCCCGCGCGACCTCACCGATCTCGTCGGCCGAGTCGACATCGATCGGTTCGGGGTCCAGCGACACGCCCTCGCCGTCGGTCTCGGCCATCAGGCGGACCGTCTCCGGCAGCCGCACGCCGGCGACCTCCAGGGCGCCGGCCCGCAGCCTGCGCAGCGGCCCGACCATGGACTGGCCCACGACCGCGATCAGGATCAGGGCCAGGACCAGCAGCAGGAGGACCCCGACGCCCTCGAGCACCGCGGTCGTCGTCGCGCTGTCGCGCAGCGAGCCGCTCTGGCCGATGATCGAGGACATCAGCCGCTGCTCGACCGACCCGAGGCTGCTGGTGACGTAGGAAGCGTCGCCCTGGGCGACCGCGAGCGTGGGATCGCTCGCCGAGCTGAAGCCGCTTCCCAGCAGCGAGGAAGCCTGCTGCAGCTGCTGCTGGGCCAGCGCCGTCAGCGGCGACGACAGCGCGCTGTTGTATGCCTGCCGCAGCGAGGCCGGCGCGGTGAGGTTGAACGAGGCCAGGTTCGCGGCCTGCTCCGCGGCCTGCTGGTTCAGCACGGAGAGCGATTCGGCGCTGAGCGGCGTGGCTCCCACCAGGCCCGGGCGAAGCGCCGAGGTCACGATCGCCTGCTGCTCGGACGCCTCCTCTTTCATGTCCGAGATCAGGGTGGCCGCCAGGACGTTGTCGGCCAGGGAGGCGTCCTTGCTGCCGGCCGCCACCTCGTTTTCCAGCGTCAGCAGCTGCGTGACCGTCGCGCCGTAATCGTTGATCACTGTCAGCACGGGCAGCCTGCTGCCGGCCGCCGCCCGGCGCAGCGCCGGAAGGTCGCCGATGGCGGTGATCGCGCCCTGTGCCTGCGTCTGCGCCAGTCCGGGGTAGGAGCTGCCGATCGTGGCGGCCAGGCCGCTGACCTTCGCAGCCGCCAGGTTGGTGGCGCGGTAGTCGGCGTTCAGCAGCGCGAGCCCGGGGGCCGCGGAGGCCTTCTGGGCCGCGTTCGCGGACAGCGCGCTCACCCGGCCGCCCTGGTTGCCCGTGGCGATGAACGTGACGGTGTCCTCGCGCTCGTTCTGCAGCGCCTGGGCCAGGTTCGTCGCGTCGCCGGCCAGCACGGCCAGCCGCTGCACCTGCTGGTAGCTCTCCGCGGTGCGCAGCGAGGAGAGGACGGCCAGGCCGCCGAACGCCACGGCCACCAGCACGGGCACCGCGATGAGCAGCAGCAGGCGCGAGCGCACCCGCCAGTCCTTGAACGACAGCCGCCGGCCCCAGCCCGGCCGGCGCCAGGCACGTTCGGCGGACCGGGCCGCCTGCCCGTGGCTGCCGGGCCTGCGGCGGCCGCCGTTGGCCGCGCGGCCGGCGGCGGGTTCCTGGCCGGCCGGGCCGTGGCCCGGGCCGGGCTGACCACCGGTCGCGGGCGTCAGCCCGTTTGCGTTCTCGCGCGCGCCCCGCAGGGCCTCATGGCTCTTCACCGTGGAAGCGGCAGACTGCTAGGCAGACCCAGGCCCGCTGGGACCGACATACAGATACCCCTCTTAGCAGCTGGGCGGAAAGTGCTACATAACGACTTTCGGATCTCTAAGCTAGGCATAAGAAGCGTATCGCCTTCAAGGCGACCTATACTGCGAAGTCCTTCATACAAAGGATTTTCTCGTCCGGCGAGGGGGTCGCTTGCGTATTGCGCAGGCCCGTGCACTAGCCGTGACCCCCGGTCACGTTCTGCGGCGATCCACCGTCGCGCTGGCCCTGCTGTCCCTGGTGTTCGTGACCGCGGGCTGCCACGTTCCCGGAACCTCGTCGCCGGCGCTGCCGGCGGGACAGAACCTCACGGTGGCCGTGGTGCCAGGTATCGACACCGTGCCGCTGACGGTGGCCAGCATGGACGGGCTGTTCAGCCAGCATGGCATCGGGATCTCGGTGGAGGACTTCCCGTCCGTCGGCGCCGCCTACAGCGCGCTGGTGCAGGGCAAGGCCGACGTCGCGGCCGGGGACTACACCTCGTTCTTCTACGCGATCGCCAAGGGGCAGGCGCGGCTGCGGCTGGTCATGGACGGCTACGACGCCGCGGCGGGCACGATGCAGGTCCTGGCCCTGCCCTCGTCGGGCATCAACTCGCCGCAGGAGCTGGCGGGCAAGGTCATCGCCACGCCGGGCCTGGCCACGCCGGCCGCCCAGGTCGCCCCCTACTCGCCGACCTTCCCCTACAGCATCGAAACGCTGGCCACCGAGTCGGTCCTGCAGAGCGACGGGGTGAGCACCTCCTCCGTCTCCTGGCTGCCGCTGCCGGAGAACCAGATGCTCGGCGCGCTGCGGGACCACCGGGTAAGCGCCATCCTGGCGACCGAGCCCCTGATCATCGAGGCGGAGACCCAGCTGGGCGCGCAGGAGGTGCTCGACTCCTGCAGCGGCGTCACGGCCAACCTGCCGCTGTCGGGCTACTTCAGCACGTCGTCGTTCGCGAGCAAGCATCCCGCGGCGCTCGATGCCTTCCGTGACGCGCTGGTCACCGCTCAGTCGGACTCGGGCCAGCGCAGCAACGTCCAGTCCGTGCTGCGCGGCGAGCACATGACCGCGCTCTACGCCGACCTGGTCAACCTCGGCCAGTACCCGTCGTTCCTGAACGTCGGCCAGGTTCAGCGCATCGCCGACCTGATGTACGACTCGGGCATGATCACGGCCCCGGTCTCCGTGCAGAGCCTGGTGCTCAAGCAGTAGCCCGCGCGGCCCTTATTCGCTTCGCGAGGCGAGCGAAGCGCCTTATTGTGGCGCCGTGACGACCCAGATGATCATTCTCAACGGTGGTTCAAGCTCGGGGCCCGCCGTGGGCTTGGCCGCGCTCAGCGGGGCGCGGGCTGGGGGCTGAGCTGCATCGCCATCGCGTGCTCCACCAGCGAGATCAACGTCGACTTCGTCGACCGCCGGTCCCG
>Ga0335073_10015596_pt1 | contig 10624 bp, 7 predicted proteins | sample Lox_Sample_22_FD_207093 | JGI IMG/M metagenome (GOLD analysis project Ga0335073, IMG submission 207093) | Soil microbial communities from Loxahatchee National Wildlife Refuge, Florida, United States - Lox_Sample_2.2 | ecosystem: Environmental > Terrestrial > Soil > Wetlands | place: USA: Florida...
TGACGATGACGCCAAAATTGTTCTCGACCGTTTGCACGTAGTCCTTCATGCCCGCATTTACGGCAACCAGGACTTTCTCCACCTGCACATCCAGGCCGTCGAAGACAGACCTCGCATCTTCGATCAGCCGGCCATACTGTTCGATAATCCGCTGATTGTGCAACCCGGCTTCCTTGAGTTCCTCGAAGACTTTGCGACTTTCCACGATCGCGTCCGCTTGCCGATGAAGGATATCGTCCGCATTTCGGCCGACAACCGTAAGAGCGGTTGTATAGCCTTCGACTTGCCGGGAAGCTCGTTCCATCGAACGCAATGCTTCAGCGCTTTTATCCAAGACATCGGAGAGCGACACCTTGGCTTCGAACAACGTCTTCCCCGCCGCGGCAAACTCTTCGCTTCTCGCTTGGATCGAATTCAACAGTTGCTCGAGCCGTTGTGCCGTGGCTTCCGTCCATTCCCCCGTCTTGGACACGACCGAGTCAGCCGTTGCCTGTGATTGGGCCGCCACACTCGCGACCGTGCGAGCCATGGACTCTGAAACTCCCTCCACCTTGTGGGTCAGGTCGGAAACAACCGTTGTCAGCGCCCCCGCGATATGCGTCAGATTCGAACTCGCATTTCGACCGAGTTCCTCGATCAATCCTCGCATCAGGTCTTGCAGCGCCTGCGCCTGCTCCTGGCTGGCGCGCGCTTGATTACTCGACGAGACGTTCGCCGCTTCGACCAGATCCGAAAGCGCCTTGCGCGTCAGCTCAAACTGCGAATTCATCTGACCGAGCATTTGAGATGTATTCGCGAGGGTGCTCTGGACGGCACTAAATTCATTTTGGGCAGACCCCGTCAATTGCTCGTGAAACTGCCGGCCCATCTCTCCGAGGGCAGCCGTAATGGACGCCTCGAGCGTCTTCACGAAGGCCCGGATCTCCCCTACCACCGAATCCTGTTTCTGGGATTCAAGTCGCTCGAGCGCTCCTTCCATCTTTTGCACGGCGGGCAGCAACTGCGCGGTCAACTGCTGCGCAAGGCCATCAGCCAGGCTTGGGACGATTTGCGTCTGAAAGGCCCCTGTGAATTGCCCGACAAGATCGCTGCTGATGTTGGCGATCGACGTCGCCTGCTGGCCCGAATAGACCTGTATATCACAGAGGATTCTTTCCACTCGTAGCCGGGGGAATGTGGCATCGAACCGATCACAGAGCCTTCGATACAACCTCTCGAGCGCGGCCTCGCAGAAAAACCTCTGAACCAAGATGAAGAGCACGCTGGCAGTCAGCGCCAGGACGGACGTGAAGAACTTGCCGGAAAGGGCGTTGATTAAATCCGAGAGTCCCAACACCGCCTTATCGGTGTAGCGGAGCCCCGACAACCCGATCAAAAGGGCCAAGAACGTTCCCAGTAACCCTAAGGCTGTAAGTAAACCCGGCACCGCCTGATGAGAGGCGTCGTCATACGCTCCAAAGAGCTGCTCGAAGGGAAACAACGAACGCGCGTCCGCGGAAACGTACCATCTCTCTTTCCCATCGTGGCGCACGTACCGCTGCAGATTGCCTTCCACCACGCCCCACCAATCCTTGACGACTTGCCCCGACGGACGAACCTTTCCCCTGATGGTTTCCAGACGTTCCAGACGAAGACCATCGGACTTTTCCTCAGCGGACGACGTTTGCACTCCTTCGAGAAGTCTCAGAATTCCTCTGCGCGACCGCCAGAGCTGGAACGCCTGCGCCGTCATCCACACCAGTCGCATCAGCCAAAGGCTGACGATAAATACGGCGAGAATGACGATAAAGGGAGACAGCGTGCGGAGCGTGTGCGTTAAGGGGCCCACAATACCTCCTAAAGAAGGTGTCCCTCGCACACAAGATTACCGGCGAGATGGCGGGCTGAGGTCCACTCTCATTGAACATCTTACAGCCAAAGCTAATAGCCCCGAGAACAACAAATGCCCCAGCCGAAGGTCCGGATGATCCGCAATGATCCGCTGGGATCGAGCTGCCTAAACCCGTTCGACTTCGACGACCTTCGACAACTCACGATAACGACACAACGCGTTCGCAAGCTGCATCTGTCTCGGGGTCTGACAGTCCGGCTGAAATAACCTGGGATTCCCCACGATAATGACGGCCGTTTTCGCGCGCGACGTCGCCACATTCAGCCGGCTCAAGCTATACAAAAATTCCATCCCCCGCGGCGCTTCTTCGGGCGCCGACGTCGTGAGAGAATAAATCACCACCGGCGCCTCTTGCCCCTGAAACTTGTCTACCGTGCCGATACGCATCCTCGGCAGCCGCGCCGCCAAATCAGCAACCTGGGCGTTGTACGGCGCCACAATCAGAATATCCTCTTCTTTTGTGGGGCTGCTGTTGCCCTGGCTACGAAACCATCGCACATCCGGCTTCAGCAGCCCTTCGACAATCCGCGCTACAACGTCGACTTCCTCCGAGCAGGAATTCCGATTCCCTTCGTGCTTGACGGGAACAAACCACAGCCCGGCTCCGCTCAGCCAAGGGTGTCCTTCGATCACCCTGCTGTGGGTCAACACTTCAGACTGCAGCCGTCCTTCATAGAAGAGCTCGGAGGTGAACTCGCAGATTGACGGGTGCAGCCTCCAGGTTCTTGGCAGAAGAAATCCCAGTTCCTCCGAGATCGTCTTGCGTCCGCCCGTCAGGTGCTCCAGCGCCGATTTCTCCGCTCCGGCGGGATGGCTTCCTTTGAGAGGCCGCTCTAACTGCTGCGGGTCACCGATCAGCACGAGGCTCTTCCCCGCCGCCGATACGGCGACCACATCGGCCAGGCCCATTTGTCCGGCCTCATCGATGAACAGGACATCTACGGATTCAAACGCTCCTTCCGGCGACCACAGCCACGAAGTTCCACCCAGCACGTTGGCACCGCCGCTCCGTAGTGCGGCCCACCCTTCCTCATTCTTCGCGGCGATCGCAATCTCCTCAGTCGGCTCCTCGTCGTCGCACCGCTGCAGGCATCGGACCCCTTTCTGATTCGCCTCCCTTGCAGCATCCACCACCTCCTCGAGCAACGTCCGAATGACTTTGTGGCTGAGGGCTGTAATTCCAATCTTTTTCCCCTGCCTCACCAACTCGCAAATCATCCGTGCACCGGTGAAGGTCTTCCCCGCGCCTGGGGGGCCTTGTATTGCAAAGACGGAAGTCTCGAGTGCAGATACGATTCGGCACGCCGTGCCGGTAGGACTCTCGCCCACTCTCGGTTCCAGCGTCTCGTCTCTCGTCAGACGGGGTCGATTCCGAAGTAGCAAATCTCTCCCTGCGCGATATTTTCCGCTAGCATCGATCCCGTTCTCAGCCACCCACTCGCCGAGTCGGAAAAGCGCCTCGGCGTGTTCTTTCACCTTGAACGGTCTCTCCCATACGTAGGCGCACGTTGGATGCAATTCGGCTGTCTTCCTTGTTTTCTTGATATCGACTGTTCGTCCAATCGGATCGATGGCGGCCACGGCGCCCAGCTTCTCTCCCTTCGAATACAAGTCCTTGTCGACGCGTGCTTCCGTCTCCTGCTTCTCGAAGCTGTAGCGGTCCACGGGAATCTTTCGCTCGATCCCCAACCGTGTCAGAAACCTCAGGCCACCCAAACCCGCTCGCTCATCCAGCAAGCTCGCATCATCCAGTTCCGCCAACCTGTAGCCTTCCCAGAACGCGGCTTTGTCCTCTCGCCGGTGCCAATCCTGCAGCTGCGCTAGGAGCCATTGCGCCTGCTGCTTGCAGCTTCGCATCGTGGGGTCGTCGGGTATTCCCGCCGTCAATCGTTCCACAAGCGCGGCCACCCGCTTCTGTCTCTCATCCAGTTCTTCGGAAGGTCCTTCCTCCCGGTCCACGAACCGCGAGATCGCCGTGCCGGCGTTCACCACCGTAGTTCGCTCGCCCTCCAGCCAATCTCTCAGACGCGCAGTGGAAAAGCAGTCGTCTTTGTTGTACCCCTCGAGCGCCTTGCGGATCGGATCGGCCAACTCCTCATCTCCCCAACCCAATTCCAGGCGGTGTTCGACGTAACGCATCGCGGTTCGCGATTCGTCGAGCGGCACCTCCCGCTTGAATTCATACAATGCTTCCAACTTTTTCAACGAGTACTCTTCCACGCTCGCTCGCAGCCCCTGTTTGAAAACCTGGTGGAGATCGACGAAAGCGCCGGCCCGGAGCAAACGGTCAATTTCGTCCTCTCGTGTCCCATAGAGACCCATCAGCCGCTTGAGCGCCGCGGGCTCGTGGGCTCCAAAATGATAGACATGAAGCCTTGGATCTTTCTCTCGCCGCAACATGATTTCATCCACGAGCCACTCGAAAGCGCTCCTCTCGTCGGCACGATTCAGCGCCCATCGTCCTTCGTAGGCCAGTTCCCCGCCTGCTTCTCTGAAACCAAACCCAAAGAGATATTGCAGCCCCGACTCCCCTACAAATGGATCGCCTTCGAGATCGAGGAATACGTCGCCCGGCGAAGGTTCTGGCAACCTGCAAAATCCTGCTCCTTCCATCGGAGGCAAGATCGCCTCGTGAACCAACGCCGCCTCTGTGCGTCCCTGCACCTGCACTCGCGCCTGCTCGCGCACGCGCTCGAGCGCCTCACGCGAACCGTGCCGGGGCTTTTGCTCGAGCGGTATCGGCAGAATAGCCAGCTTGGCCACCGTCTCTGTATTCCACTCTTCCAGCTGACCCCGCTGTTCCCGACGGATTCCCGCAACCAGCGAGAGATGGTCCTCCCTTCGCCGCCGACTGTCGCATTCACGAAACCAACGGCACACATCGCAGTGCTGCACGGGCTCGGGATGGGTCTCATGATCGGCACGCCTGGTCGCCGTCACGAGCCGCTCCTTCACGTAGCGAAAATACGCTGCGTAGTCGGCAACGCGATACCCTTCCGCCTCGAACGCCTCACCGGGCGGGATAATCCACATCCATTGCGGCTCGCGGCCTTGAATCTTGGCCAGGAGTTCCGAGTAGAGGGACAATTGCAAAACAGCAGACGCCTTTGTTTCGCGTGCCAGCTTCGTGTCCAGGACTTCGTACGACCACTCCCACTTCGCGCACCGCTCTGGCACGCGCCTCAGCACATCGGGGCGGCCGAACCAACCTGCGTCTCCGAGAGCACCCTGAGCGATGACCTCGGCACCTTGCTCCATCAATTTGCGGGTCGCGTCTAGAAGTTCCGCCTCAGCTCTCATCTCGGAAAGATCGAACACCGCGAGCCGATTGACGGTTCCAAGGTGTTCCAGGAAAGCCTTCTCGTGACGTGCACCGCGTTCGCGAATCACCGCCAGATCCGGGGCCGCCCAATCTGGGGCGTCTCTTTCGCGCCGCAGGACTTGCAGGTCCAAGGTCGTGACATGCTCGCAACTCAGATGTTGGCTGAGATCGGTCGCCGACAGTCGAAGGCGCTCCGCTGCAATTTTCACCGCCCCCTCCATCCTCGTCGCCGCTTTCGCCGCATCCCGCCGGGAGATTATCCTTATAACACTGAGCCCAGGGAGTACCAAACAACCTACCCTCCGGCACACGACACTCGTATATAGCACCTGTTATAATTTGTGTTGACACGGACACGAACCAGACATACATTCGGGGGCGTGCTGGCCCCCGCGCAACTTCAGGCCGTCCGTCGAAAGCTTCGGCTTTCTCAGGAACAAATGGCTCGTCTTTTGGGTGTTTCGTTCGTTAGCGTCAACCGATGGGAGGGCAACCACTCGTCGCCCACCGGTCCCATCCTCGACCTTTACTTGGCCCTCGACGCCGCTCTCCGCGCCGGTAATTCAGCAGAGGCGATCGTTCGGGCCGCGAACAACGAACGGGGACCGTTCCTGCACGCCCTCTTTAGCATGGCCTATTCCCGTTCCAGGAGATTCCGATGAACTTTCAAGTTCTGAATCTGCACATGTTTCGCTCCGGAGGCAATGGGGACCTTTATATAGGACAACGAAGCGACACCGGCGAGACGGTGATCGTTAAGTTCCTCCGCGAGTTCCATCTTCCGCATTCTCGGAAGGCCTTTGCGCGCGAGATACGCGTTCTGGGCCGAAGGCTGAGTGGCATTGTGCCGCTTCTCGCTTGGGATACCGCAGCCGCGCGACCGTTCTATGTCATGCCGTATTTCAAAGGCGGCTCTTTGTCGAAATATGCGGGGCGACTCACTGCCACTCAGTTGCGAGCAGCGGCCGCTGAATTGGCTCACATACTTGCCAATGTGCACGCCGTGAACGACGTGCATGGCGACTTCAAACCCGACAACATTCTGTTAACCGGACAAGGCCATCTGCAAGTCGCCGATCCGTTGGGAAACGGTAGTTTGGTGACGATTTTGTTCTCGCAAAACAGGGGCGGAACTCCGGGATATATGGCACCAGAAATCCCGACAGGGAGTTCCGTATCGGCATCCGCAGATGTGTATTCCTATGGGGCAACCCTGTATCACTTGTTCACCGGCCGCGTGCCCCGACATGGGCAACGCCTCGATCAAGAGTTAGCAGCGTCTCCAACCGAGCGAGATATCTGCGAAGTTATTTCCGTTTGCTGCCACCCGGATCCCAAAGCGCGGCCGACGATGCAAGACGTTCTTCGCCTGCTCAACCACACACCTTGGAGCGACATTCTGAACGAACGAAAACAGAGGGACAATTTTGCGATGGCGGTGGCCGTTCTCGCGCTTGGCATTCTGTTCGGAGCCGCAATGCGCCGCTGATACGAAGATCACGCGTCTGCGTCCGTCCCGGATCTTCATTCTTCCTGGCAAGCCCAAGCCATGTCGAGTCACGAAACATCTCGCCGGCTGATTCCTACGTTCAGCGCAACAACGCAACGTCGGATCTCGGGACCTGGCATTCCCTCATAGACAGAACGGGCATGGACCGCCGGAGGAATGCAACTCGCGGTCCTCGCTTCTCTCGAATTGTCTTCTCCTCTGCCCTTCCTTCTGAAGTCTGCGCCTAACCTCCCGCTCCTCCTGTCAAGGCTCTCCGCTTCGCTCCGATGAACGCCCACACCGCGGCCTTGACAGCGCGGGCGGCTAGGCGCGTCCGGCCTTCTAGGAAGGGCATTTGCTTTTTATGCACCGCTCCGCGTTGCACAAAGAGCAGAACACCCAAACCCAGGAAAGGAGCACGCACCACATGCAAGAAACCGCCAAGATACCGCTGTTCTCCCTCGGCCAAATCATCGCCACACCCGGAGCACTGGCCATCCTCGGAAAGGCGGGCCAAGTACCGACCGAGTTCCTCTCGCGCCACGTGACGGGCGAGTGGGGCGATGTGCCCGAGCGAGACCGCAAGCGAAACGCATACAGCCTGGAGCACGGCTTCCGGCTGTTGAGCAGCTACCAGACCCACGCGGGCGACACGGTTTGGGTCATCACCGAGGCCGACCGCAGCGTCACTACGATTCTCTTGCCGGACGAATATTGAAACAGAGAGGAGAAACGACGATGAGCCGAAATGGACACCGTTTGACGATCGACCAATTTCTCGAAGAGGACGGCCGGACGCTCGAAGAGATTTGCCAAGCCGCTCTGTTCGGCGAGGAAAACGTACCCGCCCTTTGCGACGCGGGCTGCGAAGTCGAACCGGACGGCGTTTGCCCGCACGGTTGCCCCTCGATCTTGAGAGACGCCGGAAGGATTTGAACCCACATCGCGAAAGCGAGAAGAAGCCAGAGATCAGAAAAAGGAGAAAAGGAAATGAGCACGAGCGAAAGAAAGAACGTTACGGAAGAATACCGCAACATTCCCATGGCGCAGTTGAAGGAGTCCGGCACCAACCCCCGCAAGACATTTGACGAGGCGGCGCTCGAAGAACTGGCCGAAAGCATCCGCAGCAAGGGCGTTCTCCTGCCGCTTCTTGTGCGCCCCGTCAACGGACACTATGAAATCGTCGCCGGAGAGCGGCGTTACCGCGCTTCGAAACTCGCGGGACGCGAAAGCGTCCCCGCGACCGTGCGTGAACTCACCGACGCCGAGTGCCTGGAAATCCAACTCATCGAGAACCTGCTACGAACGGACTTGCACCCTTTTGAGGAGGCGCAGGGGTTCCACGCCCTTCTCAACCAAGAAAGCAGCCCGTACACCGTTGAGACAATCGCCGCAAGAACGGGTAAGCCCGCATCGTTCATTGCCCGCCGATTGAAGCTGCTCGACCTCGTAAAAACTGTTGCCGACGCCTTCCTAACCGGGCAGATCGGCGTCGAACACTCCCAACTGATCGCGAAACTTGCACCGGAGATGCAGGAGGAAGCACTCCGCCGTTGCTTTGACGGCTACTACGCCGCGGACGACAAGGAACGCAGCCTCGTGCCCGTTTCCCGCTTGCAGGCATGGATCGAGCACAATGTCTATCTCCGGCTCGGCTCCGTTCCTTTCTCGAAAGAGGATGAAACGCTCGTGCCCGATGCCGGAAGCTGCGCGAATTGCCCGAAGCGCACCGGATTCAACACACTTCTCTTTTCGGAAGTGCGGGAAGATTCCTGTGCCGATGCCGTCTGCTTCAACCGAAAACTCGACGCCCACATCACGCAGCGCGTGGCGAAGACTCCCGGCCTCGTGATGATCTCGGATCATCACCAAGTGCAGGGCGAAGCGCCGATCTTGCCGCGCCCGAACTACATCGAAGTAGTGGCGAAGAAAACCAAGAACAGCCGACACAGCGGCCCCGAACAGCGGCTCTGCAATCACCTCACCCCCGCGATCCACATGGACGGAATGCATAAAGGTCGGCTCGTGAAAGTCTGTGCGGACACAAACTGCAAGATTCATTTTGCCAACCGCCAGCAGGAAGAGAAACAGCGGCTCGCCTGGATCGAAGAACGAAAGGCGGCGAACCGAAGCGCCAAACAAACCGTCAATCTCCGGCACGCCATGCTGGCGGAGGTGCTCCGTCGTGTGAGAACGCCGCTCGGAACCGAAGCGCTGCGCCTCGTCGCCCGGTTCGTTCTCGGCTCGCTCTCGCACGACCTTGCCTGCCGTCTCGCCAAGCGCCACGGTCTTGAGCCTTCCCAGAAGGCCCATGATTGGGAACTAGCCGAAAAAGCGCGGTCGCTCTACAAGGCAGGGGATGGAACCGTACTCGCCCCGTTGATTTTCGAAGCAATGTTGCTCGCCGTGGCATCGAGCCACACAGAAACGAAGGATGACCTGCTCACCGACAGCGCCAAACTCTTCAAGGTCGACGTCAGGGCGTTGCGGAGCGCGGCCGTGAAGGCGGAGAAGAAAAAGAAACAGAAGTCAAAGACCCCAAAGTTGCGGAAAGACAAGAGCCCGGTTGAACCGAGCGCCGGTCGCAAGTAACCCACGCTCACAACCGAAGGGACCGTCCGGCGACGGGCGGTCCCTTCTCCGTTTTTCCGTCCTCGTCGAGTCTCGCCATAGGAGCTACCGAAAGGCACGATCCGGGGGTCTTACGAAACCTCAGATAATCCGCCCGTGTCGTGTTGTCTCGGTTATACTGCAGGACGAGGAGAATCGAACATGATCATCGGCGACAGATTGAAAGAGTTGCGCGAGCAAAAGCAGTTGTCACAAGGAGACATCGAGAAGCGCACAGGCCTGCTGCGGTGCTATATCTCGCGGGTCGAGAACGGTCATACTGTTCCGGCGATTGAAACACTCGAGAAGCTGGCGCGCGCCATGGAGGTCCCCCTCTATCAGCTCTTCTACGACGGCGAGGAACCGCCCAAAGTCCCGAACCTTCCGAAGCGCAAAACGGCGGACGATATTGCATGGGGCGCCTCGGGCAAGGATGCCAGGCTGCTGGGGCAGTTCCGAAGGCTCCTCGGAAAGACCGACGAGAAGAACCAGCGGATCCTTCTGTACATGGCGCAGAAGATGGCGCGGACCAGTCGCGCCAAGGCCTGAAGGACGGGCGAGCCTGGGCAGCAATCAAATGCGCCCCGATTTCCAGCGCAAGATCGGCTTGCGGGCTGCGGTCACTTCATCGAGGCGGTTGATCCGCGTCGTGTGAGGCGCACTCTTCACGAGTTCGGGATTCGTTGCCGCTTCTTCCGCAATCGAGCGCATCGCGTCAATGAAGAGATCGCACTCTTCCTTCGATTCCGATTCGGTCGGTTCGATCATCAGGGCACCCGGGACGATGAGTGGGAACGCCGTCGTGTAGGGGTGGAAGCCGTAGTCGATGAGCCGTTTGGCGATGTCCATCGTACTCACGCCGTTCTTTTTCTGTATCGCGTCGCTAAAGACAACTTCGTGCATGGACGGCAGTGAATAGGGGAGTTCGAATACGCCGGCGAGATGTCGGCGGATGTAGTTCGCATTCAGCACCGCGTCCTCCGTCGCCTGGCGAATGTCCGGACCATAGGCAAGGATGTACGCGAGCGCACGGACCAGAACACCGAAGTTTCCCGAGAATGCCTTTACCCTCCCGATCGAATGCGGTCGATCTTGCTCGAGCGCCAGTTCTCCTTCTGCCTTCTCCACGAGGACAGGGATCGGCCGGAACGGCTCGAGGATTTTCTTCATCGCCACGGGGCCAGCACCAGGCCCTCCCCCGCCGTGGGGTGTGGAGAACGTCTTGTGGAGGTTCAGGTGCATCACGTCGACTCCAAAATCGCCGGGACGCGCGACGCCGGCGAGCGCATTCATATTCGCCCCGTCCATATAA
>Ga0335073_10015599_pt1 | contig 10624 bp, 9 predicted proteins | sample Lox_Sample_22_FD_207093 | JGI IMG/M metagenome (GOLD analysis project Ga0335073, IMG submission 207093) | Soil microbial communities from Loxahatchee National Wildlife Refuge, Florida, United States - Lox_Sample_2.2 | ecosystem: Environmental > Terrestrial > Soil > Wetlands | place: USA: Florida...
CGGCCGACCGCGCCCGCCGCCGCCCGGATGTTCGCCTACGTGCTGCCGCTGCTGGCGGCGGGCGAACCGGAGCCGCCTGCCGCCCCCGCCCCGCACCCCCCGACCTTGATGTCGTCCCAGGTGCAGCCGGCGGCTGACGGGTCTGCGGCCGAATCCCCGGCCCGGCCCGAGCCCGCGGCGCGCCAGCCCGCCGGAATCGCGGCGACGACGCCGGAAGACCGGGCGCCGGTCAGCGCGCGACGCGACGCCAGCCAGCTCGCCGCTGAGCCCGAAGGCTCACCGGACACGCCGCCGTCGGCCCCGGCGGCGGAGCCGGCCGAGGCGCCGGTCCCCGATGCTGATGCGGCGGCCGGGCCCGGCCACGAGGCCGAGGCCGAGGCCGACGCGGAGACGGCCAGCGCGACGGAACCCGATGCGGCCGAGAAGGCCAGCGCGGCGGAACCCGATGCGGCCGAGAAGGCCAGCGCGGCGGAAACGGCCGAGCGGGACCGGGCGGGCGCGCGAGCGAGCGCCGAAGCGGCCCGGGTCGAGGCGCGGGCGGCGAAGGCCGGAGCCAGTCCGGACGGCGATGCGCACCCGGCGGCGGCGGCGGTGGCGGAGCCGGCCGACGATGATGTGTCGGCTGACGAAGCCGTGTCCGCCGTCGAGGCGGCGTCCGCCGTCGAGGCGCCACAGCCGCCGGCCGACGACGAGGATCCCGATGCGCCGCTGGTAGCGGGCGCGGCGGTGGACGCGGCCGAACGCCGCGAGTCGGGCGGCACCCAGGCAGGCGCCGGCGATACCGTGATCGACCCCAGGCCAAGCGGATTCCGGCCCGAGCTAAAGCCGAGGCCCGCCCCGACGTTCACCGCCGCCAAGCCGGGCGAGCGGGCGGCCGCGCCGACGTTCTCGGCCGCGCGGCCCGATCAGCCTGGCTCCGTCCAGCGCCCGCCGCAGGCCGGCCAGGGGTCCGTCCAGGCGCCGGCCGCCCAGCCCACCGCCGCGGCCAGCCCGCCATCGTACTGGGGAGCGTCCCAGGGACCGATCCCGCCGTACGCCTCCCATTCTGGTGGCGCCGGGTATTCGGGGGCGGCCGGGCCGACCCCGAGCGTGGGCGGCCAGTACGCGGGCCCGTCCCAGCAGTACCCCGACCTGGCGGCGCAGTACGCGCCGGCCCCGGCCGACGGAGGTCGCCGGCGGTCACGCTGGTGGCTCGTCCTGGTGGCCTGCATCCTCATCGCCGCCGCCATCGGCGCGGGCGCGGCCCTCGCCCTGCGCCACGACAACGCCAACGCCAGCGACGGCAAGACGACGACGGTGGCCCGCGGCGGGACCACAACCACGACTAAGTTCAAGTCAGTGAACGCGCTCAACAGCCCGTCGAGCGTCGTCCCGAAGGGCTGGACGACGGAGATGGTGTCGCCATCGACGTACGGCACGACAGCTGGCTTCACCATCGACCTGCCGCCCGGCTGGACTAGGAAGCCGGTCGGGCTCGCGACCTACTTCTACGGCCCCGACGACATGCTCCTCGACGTCGACCTCACCACGCACGAGTTCCTCGACAACATGGTGCGAGAGGCCAGGCACATCGAGCAGCAGACGCCCCCGATCGGGGACGCACTACCCGGCTACCGGCGGATGGCGCTGCAGGAGGTGCCGGTCCGTGGCACCCACGGCGCGTTGTGGCAGTTCAGCCACTCCCTGAACGGCGTCACGGTGCTGACCGATGACATCCTGTTCGTGCTGCCGACTTCCGCTGGCAGCCAGTCCTACGCGGTCTACATCCGGGCGCCCAAGAGCGGCTGGAACAGCACCTACCTGCCGATCTTCGACCAGATCCTGCCGACCTTCGAGCCGGTCACCACGTCGTAGCGGGAAAGGCCCGGCCCGCGACGGGGGGCGGTCACGGGCCGGGCGGTCTTGGGGGGCTGGCGGGCTTAGTACCAGCCGCTGGATTCCTCGTGCGCCCAGGCGCCGCAGGGCGAACCGTAGCGGCCCTGGATGTAGGTGAGGCCCCAGCGGATCTGGGTCGCCGCGTTGGTCTGCCAGTCCGGGCCGGCGCTCGCCATCAGCGAGCCCGACAGCGCCTGCGGGATGCCGTAGGCGCCGGAGCTCGGGTTCTCCGCGGTGACGTCCCAGCCGCTCTCCCGCTCCCAGAGCGGCTGCAGGCAGGAGAACTGGCCGCCCGACCAGCCGAACCGGACGAGCATCTGCTCGGCGACCTGCCGTGGCGACCCGGACGGCTCCGCCGCCTGCTCAGTGGCCGCCGTCTGGGCTCGCCTGGCGGCCGCCTTCGTGGCCGCCTCCTGCTTGGCGGTGGCGGCGGCCGCCGCCTTGGCAGCGGCGACGTCCTCGGTGCGCTGCAGGCCGAACCGGACCCGCTGGCCGTTTATCACGAGCTGAGCTCCGTCGAGCGTGCCAGCCTGCGGCGCCCGGGCGGCATCCTGGTGGCCACTGCCGACCGCCAAATAAGCGTGAGCGGTGCCGCCCGATGCGGCCGCCGGGCCCGGGGGAATGGCGGAGGCGGCCGCTCCGGCCGCTATCGCCACCGCCAGGGTGCCTGCCGCCACGGCGGCAATGACCCTGGAGCGCTTCGATGACAGGAAGGAGGGCATGGATAGATGGCGTGACAAAAGTAAACCTTGGGTAGCGCGCGGGAATCGCGATCTTCTTCCATCCCTGACGCGGCAAATGCTCGCGCGAGGGGAAGCGCGGCGCGCGCCGGCACGCGGGCTGGACGCGGGGGCAGGGCGTCGGGGCTGCTAGGGAGCAGCGCTGGGCACGCGGGCGGGATGCTGTCAGGTGCTAACGAGGCAATGGAACAATCGTTTGCGGTGGCCGCATTCCACCGCGCCGGGCCGGGGACGGCCGCGCCAAGGCGGCCGCCTGCGCGAAACGCCGCCCCAGCGGCACTTCTCGCTACTCATCAGTAATGTTGTGAAGTGCGCCACAATAGCGTTACCGCGGACGGTTGATTACAGAACGCTATGAGCTAATCACAGATGGCCAGATTACGTCATTCGGCAATATGCCGAGTGGCGTGCCGCCGAGTAGGCGAATTCATCACATCCGGCGTCGAATTGGATTAGTAGTACCCGTAATCCACTTCGTTCTGCCAGGCGGCGCAGGGCGTGCCGTAGACCGACTTGATGTAGCCGAGGCCCCAGATGATCTGAGTCCTCGGGTCAGTCTGCCAATCGGAGCCAGCCGACGCCATCTTGTCCCCCGGCAGCGACTGCGGGATGCCGTAGGCGCCAGACGGGTTCTCGGCGTAGACGTTCCAGCCGCTCTCCTGCTGCCACAGGTCGTACAGGCAGGTCCACTGGGTCGCCTTGCTGAACCCGAAGTCGACCAGTTCCTCCTCGCCGATCACCTCGGCCGCACTCGGGTCGGCGGGCGGGGCCGACCCGGTGATGCCCGTCCCGGTCTGGATGCCACTGGAGGGGTCGCTGGCCGCCTGCTGCGCGGCCAGGATCGAGGTCGGGTCGGCCATCGCGGGCTTGGAGGCCACGGTCAGCGTTTCCGCCGCGTCGTTCATCGCGATGATCGTCTGCCGCTCGTTCTCCAGCGCGGTCACCTGGCTGCTCTGCCCGAGCGAGTCGATGGACTGGAAGAGCCCGCTCGCCCCGGTGCCGTTCTTGTCCATCATCTTGGCCGCGGCGAGCACCCCGACGACCAGGAGGACCGCCATCACCAAGGCCGGGACAACGACACCGGTCCGGTGGAACAGGCCCCGCTTCTTCTTGCGCGCGCTCCGCGGGCCGGGCGGGCTGACCAGACCAGGGCCGACGGGACCAACGACGGAAGTCTGCGAGTCGATCTCCGTTGCCGATGTGGTGGCGTCGAGCATCGCCGTCCGGTGTCGTGACAAAGCAGTTCCTTCCGGTGCATGTCCTGCATATAGCGCACCCATCTACCGCTGCCGAACAACGATGCCAGAAAGAAACATCGGCCGCGCGCGACTTCACCAAGAAAGGCGGCAACGTTCTCTTACCATTCTGTGACGCGAATCACGGGGCAATAACACGGACCGTGACCGGCCCAATGACAGGAGCCGCAAACTGCGAGATGATCACCCGCATGAGCGACGCAGCGGCACCCCCGGCCGACCCCGGGGCGGCGGACCCCTTTGCCACCGCGGCGGCCAGCGCCGCCGTCCTGAAGAGCCGCACCGGCGCCGACGGCTTCGACGCCGTCGTCGTCCTGGGATCAGGCTGGCTGGCCGCGGCCGACGCGATCGGGGCGGCCGAGGCCGAGATCTCCACCGCCGACTTGGGTGGATTTGCGCAACCGACGGTCAAGGGCCACACACCGTCCGTTCGCTATATGAAAAAAGGCCAGCTGCGCATCCTGCTGTACCTCGGACGAATTCATCTTTACGAAGGGCACCGCCCGCACGCCGTCGTGCACGGGGTGCGCACCGCCATCGCCGCGGGCTGCCGGACGGTCGTGCTCACCAATGCGGCGGGCGCCATCAATGCGGGCTACGCGGTCGGGCAGCCGGTCCTGATCAGCGATCACCTCAACTTGACCGGCCGTTCGCCGCTGGCCGGGCCGCTGCCCGAGTACGTGCCGTCCCGGTTCACCGACCTGACCGAGGCGTACTCGGGCCGCCTGCGCGGCCTGGCCAGGCAGCTGGACCCGACGCTGGCGGAGGGCGTCTACGCCGCCGTCCCTGGGCCCCATTTCGAGACCCCGGCCGAGATCAGGATGCTCCGGACGGCCGGGGCTGACCTCGTCGGCATGTCGACCGCGCTCGAGGCGATCGCGGCCCGCCACTTGGGGGCCGAGGTGCTCGGCATCTCGATCGCCAGCAACCCGGCGGCCGGCCTGTCAGCCGAGCCGATCAATCACCACGACGTGCTCGCCGCCACCGAGGGATCCGCCGCCCGCGTCGGCGAACTGCTGTCGGCGCTGTTGCCGCGGGCGTAGCCGCCCCGGCGCGGTCAGCTGCCCGCGCGCCCGGCCGGGTCTTAGACTGCGGGCATGACCGTCACCTTGACCGAGGCCGAGCGCGACTACCTGCGGAGCCAGCCGCTTGCCCGGCTGGCCACGGTCGATGCGAGCGGCGCGCCGCAGAACAATCCGGTTGGCGTGTTCCTGGATGAGGCGTCCGGCGACATCATCATCGGCGGGCACGCGATGGGCGCCAGCCGGAAGTTCCGCAACGTCCAGCGCAACCGCCACGTCGCCCTGGTCATCGACGACCTGGTGTCGCGCGACCCGTGGACGGTGCGGGGGCTGGAGATCCGCGGCACCGCGGTCGCGCTCGAAGACGTCGACCCGCCGGTCCCGTTCATGAGTCGCGAGATCATCCGGATCACCCCCACCTGGGTCACCAGCTGGGGCGTCGACCCCGAGGCCCCGGCCCGCTACAGCCGCCGGGCGTAACCCCCCTACCAGCGGCCGCGGTGCACGGCCTCGTCGAACGGCCGCCGCCTGCGGTCCCTGATCGGCGCGAGCGGACGGCCAGCCGGGTAGCCGAGCGAGATCAGCAGGGCCCAGTCGCGGTCCTCGGGAAAGCCGAGCAGCGCGCGGGCGAACTCACGGTCGGCCACGCCCGCGTGGCAGCCGCCGATTCCGAGGCCGGCCGCCGCGAGCGTCATCGCCATCACCGCCTGCCCGAGGTCGACCGTACGTTGCGGCGCGACTCAATCGCCTCCCAGGTCTGCATGATCGCGCCAACGCCGGCCAGGCGCCGTTTCATTCTCGAGGCGGCGAATCGGCGGGATCGGCGTGCTGCGGGCGGCGGGGGTGGCGCGCCCGGTGCCCGGGGACGGGCAGGTCCTGGTCCGGGCGAAGGCCGACGTCAACCCGAGCGAGGCCGTCATCCGGTGCGGCGGCGGGCCTGTTCCCGTCGACGTTCCCATCCGGGCGGGGCAGCGCTCTGGCCGGGGTGATCGGGGAGGTAGGCCGGGACCGAGACGGCGGGCCGTCAGTCGGCCGCCGTCGGCGGGATCGCCTCGGCCACATCCGGGTCGGGCAGCCAGTCCGCGCCCGGCCGGAACTCGAGCCAGCGGGCGGCGCGGCCGGCGGCGGCGAACGACTCGAGCAGCGCGGCCACGGCCGGCTGGCGATCGTCGCGACGCCAGATCAGCGACCAGGCGTAGAGCGGGGTCGGCTCGACGATCGGGATCGCCCTGACCCCGGCCCCGGCCGGCAGCGGCAGGTCGGCCGGGAGCAGGGAGAAGCAATCACGGCCGTTCCTGATGCGCTCGAGGAACTCCGCCAGTCCGAGGTTGGGCCCGGCCGACCGGCCGGCGACGCCGAACCGGTCGGCGAACCGCGCCAGGTAGTCGAGCCGCTGCGCGGCGGCGGGCAGCACCAGCGTGCTGTCCGCCAGGTCGGCCGGCCGTAGCCAGGGGCGGCCGGCCAGCCGGTGACCGACGCCGACGACCGCGTCAAGCGGCTCGAGCCGGACCAGGCGGTGGGCCAGCCCGTCGCGCAGTTCTCCTGGGCCGCTCGGGTGCACCCGGCCGAATCCGACGTCGATCTCGCCTCGGGACAGGGCGGACGCGGCGGCCGGCAGGTCACGCGCCCGGCCGAGCTCGACGTCAAGGCCGGGGGCGCGGTCAAGGGCCTGCCGGACCGTGCGCATCGGCGCGTAGAGATGGCCCCAGACGTCAACGCGGAGCGTGCGCTCCCGTTGCCGCGCGGCCGCCACCGCCTCGTCGGCCGTGGCCAGCAGGCGGCGGGCCGGACCGAGGAACCGGCGGCCCGCGTCGGTCGGCGCGACGCCGGCCGCGCTGCGGGCCAGCAACTGGACGCCGAGCTCGGCTTCCAATCGCGCGATCCGCTTGGACAGGCCCTGCTGGGTCACCGACAAGCCAGCTGCCGCCCGGCCGAAATGCCCCTCGTCGGCCACCGCGACGAACGCGCGCACGCGCGCCAGATCAAGGTCCACAGCCTCGCCGCCTCGCTCGACAACCTATCGCTGTCGAACCGGCCCGGCGGCTGTTGGATTCCCGGCCGAGACCGGGATTTGCTGGCTGCGGGAGGAAACGAGGAGGAGCCCCATGAAGGCACTGCTACCCACGGCCGGACCCGGGCTGGTCGCGTTCGGCGACGTCGGCCAGCCCGCGCCTGGACCCGGCGAGGCGGTCATCCGAGTCGAGGCGTTCTCGGTCAACCGGGGCGAGACGTTCCTGCTCGAACGGCCGCCGGCCGGCTGGCGGCCGGGTAAGGACGTCGCCGGCTTGGTCGTCCAGAGCGCCGCCGACGGCTCCGGCCCCGCCATCGGAACCCGGGTGGTCGCGCACCCCCCGGCCGGCGGCTGGGCCGAGTACGCCGCGGTGCCGACCGACTCGGTCGCGGCGCTGCCAGCTGGCGTCCCCGCCGTCACCGCCGCCGCCCTGCCGCTGGCGGGACTGACGGCGCTGCGGCTGCTTCGGGTGGCGGGCGCCGTGACCGGCCGCCGGATCCTGCTCACGGGCGCGTCCGGCGGCGTCGGCCACTACTTTGTCGAGCTGGCCGCGAGCGCGGGGGCCGAGGTGACCGCCATCGCGGCCAACTCCGACCGGGGCAGCAGGCTGACCGAGCTCGGCGCCAGCGCCGTGCTCGACCGGGTGACCGCCGCGACCGGAACGTTCGACCTGGTGCTTGAGTCGGTTGGCGGCGACGTGTTCCCGCGGGCGCTGGCGCGGCTGACGCCGGCCGGCACGCTCATCTGGTTCGGCCAGGCCAGCCGCGAGCCGGTGACTGTCAGTTTCTTCGACCTGCTGAGCCGCCAGCCGTCGGCCACGATCAGGCACTTCAGCTACGCCGACCCGCCGCCTTACGGCGCCGACCTCGCGATCCTGGTCCGGCTGGTCGCGGCCGGCCGGCTGCACCCGGAGCTCGGCCGGATCGCGGACTGGGCCGACGCCGCCCAGGCGATCACCGACTTGCGCGACCGCCGCATCCGCGGCAACGCCGTCCTCACCGTCAATTAGCGACCAGACAAGGAGAACCTCATGAACACCCACCCGACCGACCCGACCGACCCCAAGGGCGTGGTCATCCGCTATGTCGAGGCCGCCCGCAATGGCATGTCGGCCGTGATCCGCGACAGCTTCGCCCCCGACGCGACCTGGGAGTACCCCGGTGACCTGCCGCTGTCGGGAACGTACCGGGGCGTCGAGGAGATCGTGGACAAGTTTCTTGGCGGCGCCGCCTTGCTGATGGCGCCGGGCACCCAGGTCACCATCGAGCTCGTCAACGTGATCGCCGACGGCGACCAGGTGGCGGCCGAGTGGACCTCGCGGGCAACCAGCCGCACCGGCGCCGCATACCGCAACCGCAACGTGGGCATCTTCACCGTCCATGAGGGGAAGATCGCGTCCGTCCGCGAGTACACCGACACCCTGCACGTGGCGCAGGCGCTGCTCCCGGGCTGACCGGGCGCGGCCAAGACGAGCGGCGCCGCGTCGAGCGTCGACCGCCGCCCGGGTGGGTTAAGCTCCGCCCATGGCGCAGGTGCATCGTCTCAGCCGGCCGGACGCGCGGCGGATCGCCGTCCGGGCACAGCTGCTAACCGGGCAGCGGCCGCCCGATCTGCTCACGGTGGCCCGCCAGCTCACGATGCTGCAGCTCGACCCGGTCAGCGCGGTGGCGCCGAGCGCCGATCTGGTCGCCTGGTCCCGGCTCGGGGCGGCCTACCGGCCCGAGCAGCTGCAGGGCGCGGTGGCGGACCGGCAGCTGATCGAGCTGCTGGCCTTCCTCCGCCCGGCCGAGGACCTGGCGCTCTACCGGGGCGAGATGGCGGCCTGGTCCGGCAACGGCGAGGCAACCGACTGGCAGGTCCTCCGGCGCGAGTGGGTGGCCGCCAACGACCGCTGCCGTCGCGACATCCTCGACCGGCTCGAGAAGGAAGGGCCGCTGCCGTCGCGGGCGCTCCCGGACACCTGCGACAAGCCGTGGCAGTCAACCGGCTGGACCAACAACAAGAACGTCACCAAGCTGCTCGACTTCATGGTCGGGCGGGGCGAGGTCGCGGTCGCCGGGCGGAAGGGACGCGAACGGCTGTGGGACCTGGCCGAGCGGGTCTACCCGGATCACCCGGTCGTCCCGGCCGCCGAGGCGGAGCGGGAGCGGGACCGGCGGCGGCTGCGCGCCCTCGGCATCGCCCGCATGAAAGGCCCGGAAACCCAGGTCGAGCCGTTGGTGGCGCGGGCGGCCGGAGAGCCCGCGGTGGTTGACGGCGTCCGCGGCGAGTGGCGGGTTGACCCGTTCTACCTGGACGGCCCGGCCGGGCTGCCGGAGCCGTTCCAGCCCCGGGCGGCGCTGCTGTCACCGTTCGACCGGCTCGTGCACGACCGGGTGCGGGCGGCCGAGCTGTTCGAGTTCGAGTACCAGCTGGAGATGTACAAGCCGGTCGCCAGCCGCCGCTGGGGGTACTACGCGCTGCCCATCCTGTACGGCGACCGGCTGGTCGGCAAGCTGGACGCCGCCGCTGACCGCAAGGCCGGGGTGCTGACGGTCAACGCGGTGCACGAGGACGTCCGGTTCACGCAGGAGATGGCGGCCGCCGTCGACGCGGAGATCGCCGGCCTCGCCGCCTGGCTCGACCTCGAAGTGGTCAGAAGCCGATCGTGAGCGACCCCGTCTGCAGCGCGCCCGCGGTCGCCAGCGGCTGATCGGTGGTGACGTCGGTCATCGTGATCGGCACGGCCCCGGTCAGCAGGTTCGCGATCGAAAGGAGGACGGCGTTGGCAGTCGTCGGAGTGAAGCACTTGGGAACCAGGCCGAAGATGTTGCCGCAGAGCTTGGTCGCGTAGAGCGTCATCCCGTCGCTGAACCCGAGCGCCGGGCTGCTGGTGTCGGTGGTCAGCCCGCCCTGGGTCACCGCCACCGTGACGTCGCCCGACAGCGACGCCGAGCTGGCCGTGAACTCCATCATCTCCTCCGCCGCCCCGCCAGTGACGGGCATGCTCACATTGCCCTGGTACTGGAAGTCCGTCATCGTGACGGACCCGGCCGAGAGCACAGACGCGGCGGCGGGCGCGGTGACGCTGGCAGGCGCGGCCGCGTACTTCTGCGCGACGTTCTTCGCCTTGGCCTTGGCCGACTTGTCGGCGCTGGACGACGTGGCGCTCGGAGACGGCGAGCCGGTGGCGGACGGCGAGGCTCCGGCCGAAGGGGTCGACGACGATGCCCCTGAAGGCGCCGTCGACGGCGCAGCGGAACCGGACTGCCCCGTCGACGGCGTCGCGGACGGGCTGGCGGCGCCGGACGGCGCGGCCGAGGATGTTGCCGACGGCGTCGGAGCGGGGGCGGGGCCGGACGGGGTGGGGGTCGGAGTCGGGCTTGCGCTCGGGCTCGGCGAACCCGACGGCGACGGCAGGCAGATGAAACCGAGAATGCAGCTGCCGCCGGACCGCGGGGCCGCCGCCGTTCCGCCGGTGCCGAGCAGCCCCGCCACCAGCAGCGCGGGCAGCGCGGCGACGGCCAGCGTCCTGGCCCCGGCGGTGTCGCCGCCTCGTCCGACCGGCGCGTCGCCGCCCGCCGGGCCGGGCGGGCTGGCGTCGACCGATCCGGACTCGGCCGGGGTCCAGGCGAACGCGAGCGCGCCGCCGATGATGGCGAGCAGCATCCCGAGCAGGAACCCGCCCAGGTTGGAGGCGGGGAACGAGACGATGCCGAGCACGATCCCGGCGATGCCGTA
>Ga0335073_10015600_pt1 | contig 10623 bp, 10 predicted proteins | sample Lox_Sample_22_FD_207093 | JGI IMG/M metagenome (GOLD analysis project Ga0335073, IMG submission 207093) | Soil microbial communities from Loxahatchee National Wildlife Refuge, Florida, United States - Lox_Sample_2.2 | ecosystem: Environmental > Terrestrial > Soil > Wetlands | place: USA...
CGCTCCGCCAGCCTGTCCCGGTTCATGCTGGAGGTACCCGGCGGCCAGGACTACCGGCACTGGGACGACGACCGGATCTGGGCCGAGCTGGAGCACCGGCTGGCCGCCGCGGGCCGGCCCCCGGTGCAGCGCGGCGAGTTCGCCGAGCGGGACATCCTCGACCTGCGGGTCCGGGTCTGCGACCCGATGCAGCATGGCCGGCTGTACCTGGCCGGCGACGCGGCGCACCTGATCACCCCGGCCGGCGGCAAGGGCATGAACATCGCCATCCAGGACGCGGCCGAACTGGCTGGCGGCCTGATCGAGCGGTACGGCGGCCGTGGCGACGGCGGCCGCCTGGCCCGGTACACCCAGACCCGGCTGCCATCCATCTGGCGGCATCAGGAGTTCTCCAACCTGATGCTGACGCTGTTCAACGCGGGCGCCGAAGGCAGCCGCGGCTTCTCCTACGGGCTGCGCCGGGCCCGCCTCGACCTGGTGCTGAACGACCCGCAGTTCGCCCGCTGGTTCGCGCACACCTACGTGGGCGTGGACGAGTAGGACCGGCTGGGCAGCCGGACGCCGGCCAGCGACACCAGCATGGCGGCGAACAGCACCAGCCAGACCGCGAGCGCGGCCCAGGTCCCGGCGTGGCCCACCGACATCAGCCAGCGCACCCGCAGCGCGCGGCCCAGCGCCGCGCTGGCCACGCAGTACATGCCGAGCGGGAAGGCCAGGCTCCACAGGCCCGGCTCGTAGCGCAGCGGCACCCGGCGGACCAGGTGCCGCCACACCCCAAGGCCGGCCAGCAGCGGGATGAGCCAGGTGCCGAACGCCCACAGGATGACCGACAGGCCGGCCAGCACCGGGTGCACCGCGGCCAGCAGCGGGCTGGCGGTCAGCCCGAGCAGCTTCGCCCCGGCCAGCACGCTGATCGCGGTCGCGCCCATGGCCACCCAGTACGCCGGGGTCAGGCCGGCCGGCGGCACCGGGAAATGCAGCAGCCGGGCCAGCACCAGCGTGGCCACGATCAGGTACAGCACCACCCCGGCCGCCCACAGCGATACGGCCAGCGCGGCCAGCGCGCCGGGCAGCGGCGCCAGCGCGGCCAGCACGACCACGATCGACTGGGTGCCGACCACGCACAGGAACCAGGTTCCGTCGGCGCCGGCCAGCGCCGATGCGGCCCCGCGGCCGGTGATCAGGGCCAGCGGGATCCCGTAGCCGAGCAGCAGCCAGGCCAGCCCGGCCAGGACCAGCAAAATCTCCGCGACCGCGCTGTAGCCGGCCGCGGCCAGCCGCGCACCGAGCACGTCCGAGCCAGCGACAAACGTGAACATAGTGAACGCCAGTGCCGGGTCGGTGGCGTCGGCCAGGAACTCGGCCCGGTAGCTGGCCAGCCGCCAGCCAGTGGCGGCCAGCAGCACCAGATAGCAGACGATCGTCAGCACCAGCAGTGACGCGGACAGCATGGCCGCCCCGTCCTGGTCCACCGCGGTGGACAGGATCCCGGTCGCCATGACGAGCGCGAAATACCCGGGGCTGAGGTCGCGCACCCCGGCCCGCCCGGTCAGTGCCTGCACAGAACTATCGTGTCACGATGTATTTGCCCGCCGGACCGGCGGCTGGCCTGAGCCGGTGGCTGACCTAGCCGGTGATGCGGAACCGGGCCCGGCCGAAGCGGACCCAGTCCCCGGCCCGGACGGTGAACCCGGCGCCGGCCCGCCAGCCGTTGACCTGGGTGCCGTTCTTCGAGCCCAGGTCGACCAGCACCCAGTGGCCGGCCGACGGCCGCAGCTCGGCGTGCCGCCAGGACACCGTCATGTCCCGGACGGTGAAGTCGCATTCCGGGGCGCGGCCGATCAGGTACACCCGCTCGTCCCGGGGCAGCACCAGGCGGGGCAGCCGGGGCGTCTGCCAGGCCTGCCGGATACCCGCCGTGAATGCGGACCACCACCGGACGGCACGTACCAGCCAGCTGCCGGGCGGGGCCTGGGACGGCAGATCGCTGAGCAACTCGCTGAGCTCGGCGTCGCCGCGCGCCCGCAAGGCCACATCGATCCGGTGCAGGAACGTGTCATCCGACAGCCGGCCCTCGGCGGAACTGCGCCGCAGCATGCCGAGGACGTTTTCCCGGTCCGCGTCGGAGGCCCGGAACACCGGCCAGGCCGGCGGTACCGTCGGAACCGAGTCCTCAGCCATCATTCGGCCACGATACGCCGGCCGGACAGCGCCATTCCAGGACGAAAGCTCACCCGGCCGCGGCCTGGCGGACGGCGGGCAGCCCGGTTTCGGCGACGGCGGCCAGGTTCGCCTGGGCCCCGGCGGCGGTCAGGTCGCCGAAGGCTGGCGAGCACCGGCCCCGGGGGCCGAATTGCCCAGGCTGAGGGAGTCAAAGATCTCGAATTCACAGCTCATAGCCGTAAAGTAGGACAACCATCGGGGGGTGTGGTCAGTTGGTTCCAGATCTGGACCGGCCGCCGCTGAAGGCGGCTGCGGAGCACCTCGGCGCGTCCCAGGATCGGCTCCGGACGCTGTTCGAGACGATGCCGCAAGGGGTGGTGCACTACGGGGCGGATGGGTGCGTGCTGGGCGCAAATCACGCCGCGCGGCAGATTCTGGGGCTCTCCGAAGGCGAGATGACCAGCTGGCCACTGGCCACCGTACGGCGTGCCATCCACGAGGATGGCACGCCGTTCCGGCCCGAGGAGCTACCGGTGCGCCGGGCACTGCGGACCGGGCGGGTAGCCGCCGACGTGATCATGGGGGTGCCGCACGGCCGGACAGGGGAGATCCACTGGGTACAGGCCACGGCCGTGCCGGACGCGTGGGACGACCAGGGCCGGCCACAGCGGGCCTACGTAATGTTCAGCGATCTGACCGGGCAGCGGCGGGCAGAAGCAGAACACGCGGAGCTGCTCGTCCGGGAACGCGCGGCCCGTACCGAGGCGGACAGTGCCCAGGAACGCCTGGAGTTCCTGATGCGGGCGGGTGCCCTGGTCGCCGCCACCCGGGACCGGGACGATCTGCTCGATCAGGTTACCCAGCTGGTCGTGCCCAGCCTGGCGGACTACTGCGTGGTGTTCCTGCCCACCGGCGACGGAAAGCTGCGGGCCAGCGCCCTCAGCCACACCGATCCGGCCCAGGCCCGGAAGCTGGCCAGGCTGCGTGAGCATCCGGTGCCCACGACTGGCCCACTGATGGCCCAGGCCGCCTACAGCACCGGAGCCACCCAGCTCGTCCCCGACGTCGCCGCCGAGCTGCCATCCTGGGCCGCGGCCGCCCCCGAACTGAGCGAGATCGTGGCCAGCGTCGCCCCGCGCAGCGCGCTGGCCGCACCACTGCCGGCCGGGCAACGCACGCTGGGGGTCATGGTGCTGGGCCGTGGCCGCGGACGTCCGCGCTTCGCCCGCTCCGAGGTCGAGGTGATCGAGGAAATCGCCCGCCGTCTGGCCACTGGCCTGGCCAACACGGACACGTTCGCCCGCGAGCACGCCATCGCGGAGACCCTGCAGCGGGCTGTCCTGCCCGCCGTGCTGCCGCAGATCCCAGGGCTCGATCTGGCGGTGCGTTACCTGCCCGCCACCGAAGGCGCCAACGTGGGCGGCGACTGGTATGACGCGTTCCCGATACCGGACGGCCGGATCGGGCTGGTGACCGGTGACGTGGCCGGGCACAGCATCGGCTCCGCATCGGACATGGGCCAGGTCCGCAGCCTGCTCCGGGCGTATGCGATCGACACCCCCCGCCCGGGCCGCGTGCTGTCGCGGACCAACGCCGCGCTCACCCGGCTGCTGCCCGACACGCTGGCCAGCGTGGTCTACGCAGTGCTCGACCTGGCCACCGGCGAGCTCAGCTACGCCAACGCCGGGCACCCACCGCCACTCGTCGTCACCGGCGCCGGCCAGGCGGAATATCTCGGCGGCACGACCGGCACCATGCTGGGCGCCTGTCCTGGCAGCCGGTTCAGCACCCGGCACCGGCGGCTCCCGGTAGGTGCTGGGCTGCTCTGCTACACCGACGGGCTCGTCGAAGACCGGCGCCGCAGCATCACCGAGGGTCTCGCCACCCTGGCCCGGGCACTGCGGCGGGCCGCACCGGCCTCGGCCGAGCAGATGTGCGCCACCGCGCAGGGCGCCCTGCTCGGCAGCGCCGCGCGCGCCGACGACGTCTGCCTGCTGGCCGCCCGGCTGACCGGGACTTAGCCGCTGGCGGTCCACGCGATGGGGAGCCGCTTGACGCCGCGCTGGAAGTTGGAGCGCAGGTAGGCCGGCTGGCCCGCGTAACGGAGGCTGGCCGTACGGGCCAGCAGTTCCTGGAAGAGCGCGGTCATCTGGGTCCGGGCCAGGTGCGCGCCCAGGCAGAAATGCGGCCCGTAGCCGAAGACCAGGTGCGGGTTGGGCTGGCGGTGGATATCGAACCGGCCCGGTTCGGGAAACACCGACTCGTCGTGATTGGCCGAGGCGAACGAGACAACGACCTTGTCCCCGGCCCGGATCTGCTGCCCGGCCAGCTCGCAGTCAGCGGTGGCGGTCCGCCGGAACGTCATCACCGGCGTCCACCAGCGCAGCATCTCGTCCACCGCGGCGGGCATCAGCCCCGGCTGGGCGCGTAGCTCCTGCTGCGCGCCCGGGTGGTCGAGCAGCGCGATGCAGGCACCCGGCAGCCCGTTGCGCAGCGTCTCGTTGCCGGCCACCGCGAACAGCCAGAACATGTTCTCGAACTCTGCCACCGAGACCTGGCCGCCGTCCTCGTCCACCTGGGCGAGCAGGATCGACATGACGTCGCGGCCGGGCCGCTGCCGTTTCTCGCCGGCCAGCAGGTGCGCGTAGGCGTACAGGTCCGGCATGCCGTCCCGGGTCCGCGGGTCAGGCATCCGCCCGGCCTGATCCGGGACCGGCCGGAGCGCGGCCGCTTCCCGGGCCATCGGCGTGCCACCGGACGCGTCGAACTCGGCCGACGACGCGTAGTCCGGGTCCTGGTAGCCGATGACCCGGTTGGACCAGTCGAACAGCAGCCAGCGGTCCTGTTCCGGGACACCCAGCACGTCGGCCAGGGTGAGCAGCGGCAGGTCCGCGGCCAGATCGGTGGCGAAATCGCACTCGCCGCCGCGCCCGGCCAGCAGCCGGTCACACAGCTCCCGGGCAGAGCCACGGATCCGCTCCTCCAGCTGGGCCACCGCCCGCGGGGTGAACGAGCGGGCCAGCAGCCGGCGCAGCCTGGAGTGCCCGGGCGGATCCATGTTGAGCATCATCCGGCGCACATAGCCGAGCGCGGCCGGGGTGGCCGGATCACGGATCTGGGTGGCACCCAGCCAGGAGGAGAACAGCCGCGGCTGGGCCAGCACCTGCTGCACATCGGCATGCCGGAGCACCAGCCAGAACCCGGGGCCGCCCGGCCAGCCGTGCAGCGGGAGTTCCTCGGCCCAGGCCACCCTGCGCTCGCGGCGCAGCCGGGCCAGCGCACCGAACGGCACCCCGCGGACATATGTCGCCGGGTCGTAGACGATCTCGGTGTCGGACCGCACCTGCATGCTCAGCCCCGCCTGAGGAACTCCTCCATTACCGCGGCCAGCGCGGCGGGCGTCTCCATCATCGGGTAGTGGCCCGCGTTGGCCAGCACCTCCAGCTCGGCGTTGGGATAAAACGCCAGCCAGGTCTGCCGCATCACCTCGGCGGACAGCGCCGGGTCGTGCTCGCCCACGATGACCTGGACCGGGGCCGGGTTCCCGCGCACCTGGTCGGAGAAGTCGTGCCGGGCCCAGGAATTCAGGTAGCTGCCGAACGCCTGCTGGCTGGAGTTATCCACCGAGTGCTGCACGATGTGCTCGATGAACGTGGGGGACAGCCGGCTGCCGGTGGACAGGTTGATGATGGCCGCGCGGTTCTCCCGGGCTTCCGCCGCGCCGGAGAACAGCGCCCAGCCCTCGTCGTCGAACGGCACCCCGGTGGCGGGCACCGGGTTCAGCGCGACGAGCCGCCGGACCCGGTCCGGGGCGGCCAGCAGCACGTGCTGGATGGCCTGGCCGGACATGGAGTGCCCGAGCAGCGAGAACCGGTCCCAGCCGAGCTCGTCGGCCAGCGCGAGCGCGTCGGCGGCGGCTTCCGGCATGGTGTAGTCCCCGGCGTCGTCCCGGCGGCTGCCGTAGCCGCGCAGGTCGGGGAACACGTAGCTGAACGTCGCCTGGTCGAGGTAGTCCGGCAGCGGGCCCCAGCCGCGCGCCGAGCCGAACCAGCCGTGCAGCGCGATCACACGGTGATCACCGGAACCGATGATTAACGGCGAGCTGGGCACGGTCACCTCCCGCGGCCGGCGTATGTCCGGCATTGTTAAGCACCTGGTACCCGGCGGGCAAGCCCGCAAGAGGGATGCTAGTGCCCGTGACAGCGATTCCAGGGCCGCTATAGCGTGGGCCCGTGAGTGCGCCGTTGTCACCGGAAGAAGTCCGCGCCGCCGCAGCCGCCCACCGGGAACTCGGCCCTGACTACCAGGAAGCGGTCATCGAGTCGTTTCTGGACAAGGTCGGCCGGGAGATAGACGCGCGGGTGGACGCGCGGCTCGCCCAGCAGCAGGTAGCGCAGCCACCGGCGAAGCACGGGCGTGGGCAGCCCGGGTCGCCGATGACACTCGCGATCGCCTCCATGGCGCTGGGCATCCCGATCAGCGCGATCGTCGTCGCGGCCGGCGCCCACCCCGCTGGATTCATGGGGCTACTGGTCGTCTGGCTGGTGATCGGGGTCATCAACGTCGCTTACAACCTCAGCTATTCGGCGCGGTACCGCCAGCCGCCAGATCGCCGCTATTAGCGGATGAATCCGCTCTCGTAGGCCCGGATGACAGCCTGCACACGATCCCGGGCCCCGAGCTTGGCCAGCAGGTTACGCACATGCGTCTTCACGGTCTCCACACCGAGGAACAGCTCGGCGGCGATCTCCGCGTTGGACCGGCCCTGGGCCACGAGCCGCAGGACCTCGGTCTCCCGTTCGGTGAGGTTCGCCTCGGCCAGCCCGCCGCCCCGGCCGGCGCGCTCGGCGGCGAGCTGGCGGATGGCCGCCGGGAAGAGCAGCGATTCGCCGTTGTGCACGGTGCGGATGGCGTTGACGAAGTCGTCCGCGGTGGACCGCTTGAGCAGGAAGCCCCGCGCGCCGGCCTGCAGCGCGTCGTAGACGTAGTCGTCGTTCTCGAACGTCGTCACCACGATGACCGCTGGCCCGCCGCCATCGAGCCGGCCGAGCTGCCTGGTCGCCGTGATCCCGTCGACGCGCGGCATCCGGACGTCCATCAGCACGATGTCGGGATGGGTCTGGCGGGCTTGCGCGACGACCTCCGCCCCATCGCCGGCCTCGCCCACCACGGTGAGATCGGGTTCGGACTCCAGGATGGCCCGCAGGCCGCTCCGGACCAGTGGTTCGTCGTCGGCCAGCAGCACCCGGATGGGGGTCATCGCGCAGCCGCCGGGATGGGCAGCGTGACGCAGAGCGTCCACCGGCCACCGTGCGCGCCAGTCGTGGCGGTACCGCCCAGGGCGGCCGCTCGTTCGCCGATGCCGGGCAGCCCGCGGCCGGTGCGCGCCGGGCGCGGGCTGGCGGCTGGGTTGCTGACCTGGATGGTGAGGACCTCCGTGCCGAGCGACAGGCTGAGCAGCGCCGTGCTGTCCGCCGAGTATTTCAGCGCGTTGGTCAGGCCCTCCTGCACGATCCGGTAAGCCTCCTGGCTGACCAGCCGGGGCAGCCGGGACAGGTCACCGGGCACCGTTGAGTCGATGGTCAGCCCGGCCGACCGGGCCGCGGTGAGCAGCCCATCGAGGGACCCCAGGTCGGGCGCGGGCGAAGCCGGGGCATGCGGCGTCTCGTCTCGGAGCAGGCGGAGCATGCCGTCAAGCTCCGTGGCCGCCCGCCGCGAGGTCTCCTCGATGGTGGCCAGCGCCTGCGCGGTGAACGCCGGGTCCCGCCCGATCAGCTTCCGGGCCGCGGACGCCTGCACGGTCACCACCGAAAGAGCGTGCCCCACGCTGTCATGGATCTCGCGGGCGATCCGGTTGCGCTCGGTGGCCCGGGCGGCATCGGCCTCCAGGCGCTGCAGCCGCTCAGCGTAGGACGGACCGAGCACCACCGGCCCGAGCCAGGCCAGGAACCGGCCGGCCAGCAGGGTGCCGGCTACCGTCGCCGCGGCCGCCGGAACCGTCCACCAGCTGCCCCGCAGGGCAATCAGCCCCAGCACCGCCGCCACGACAAGGAGGCCGGTGAGCACATGCAGCAGAAACCAGCCCAGCGTCCGGCCGCGCTGCGGCCAGCCCTCCGCCGGGCCAGGCAGCCCATCCCGGAACTCAACCACCAGGAGACTCTGCACCGCCACACCCTCGACCTGCCGCGCCGCGGGCAGCAGACCCACCAGCAGCGGCCCGCCGACCAGCACGACCCCGATGAGAACCGTCGCCCACACCGGCGTCCCGGCCGATGCCAGCAGAGACAGAATGGTGAAGTCAGCGATGCCGAGGGCGAGCGCCAGCCCGGCACCGACCAGCACGAAGACCACCCGCAGGTAGGTCTTCGAGGCCAGCAGCGCCGGAGCCAGACGCAGCACGGTCATGCTGCTCAGCCTGCCATCGAACCCGGCGGGCAGGTACCACGGCGGCGGTGGCGCCGCCAGTAGCTCACCGTGACCGCGGCCAGCAACGGCCCCCACAGCAGCAGCGGGGCGTAGGCGGCCACCGCGACCAGGCCTCGCCAGTCGGTGAAGCTCACCGGCGAGAGCTGACCCTGCGGGCGTCCGTCGATGCGCAGCCCCTGCGACATGGTTACCGCCATCCACGTCCAGAGCAGGGTCAGCACGGTCGCGCCCAGCGCGGCCGGGACGACCGCACACAGGGGGGGCACCCGCCGCCCGCGCAGCACCGGGATCCACTGCGGGACCACCTCGCCCCAGGTGGAAACCAGCCCGACCGCGGTGAACGCGAGCAGTTCGGAGACGATAGACAGCAAGATCACGTACAGCCACAGTGGCATACCGGGCAGGCCTGACGAGGTGGTGCCGGAACCAAGGCCACCGCGTGCGATCGGTGCGTGGAACGTGCACACGGCGATCCGCCACAGGCTGGCCGGGAGCACGGTCAGCGGGATCGCGGAGGCGGCGATCCGGGCCCACCGCGGCACCCCAGCCGCGGGGACGTGCGCGGCCACCCATACCGCGCGGATTCGGCGCACCGGCAGTGCCCCGGTCATCGTCGTCATGTGTGCCACCCCCTGGGTCCGGGCCGCTGGGTACGGCCATCGGGTTCCACGATGCCGAGTGGGGGGCAGCTGTTCATCACTGGCGAGAGTGAACCGGCTCCCTCCGCCGGGGGACCTTGTCCCGGGTGGCCTAGGCTCACGTGGCGTGCTGGTTCTGTCGGCCGCTGACTGCAGGGCACTGCTCGACCTGGATGAGCTGGTCGAGGCGCTGCGGGCGGCGATGATCGACCTGAGCGCGGGCCGGGTGCCGGCGCCGCCCCGGGTGGCGGCGCTGGTGCCGGAACACGACGCCATGCTGCTGGCCATGCCGGCCTACCTGCCGTCGGCCGGGGCGCTGGCCAGCAAGCTGGTCAGCCTGTTCCCCGGCAACCGGGACCGGCCGACGCACCAGGCGCTGATCTGCTGTTTCGACCCGGCCACCGGGACCCCGGCCGCGGTCATGGACGGCGGCTATCTCACCGCGGCCCGGACGGCGGGCGGGTCGGCGCTGGCCACCCGGCTGCTGGCCCGGCCGGATGCCCGCGACGTCGCGGTGATCGGGACCGGGGTGCAAGCGGAGGCGCACGCCCGGGCGCTGGCCCGGCTGCCCGGGGTGCGGACCGTGCGGATAGCCGGGCGGGACCCAGCCCGCGCGGCGGCGCTGGCCGGCTCGCTGGACGGGCTGGGCATTCCGGCCGAGGCGGCCGCCTCGGTCCAGGACGCGGTCCGGGCGGCCGACGTGGTGTGCACCACCACGCACGCGGCGCACCCGGTGCTGCGCCGGGACTGGCTGCGGCCGGGCACGCACGTCAACTCGGTCGGCTACAACACCGGCGGCGACGGGGAACTCGACACCGCCACCATCCGGGACGCGCTGGTCGTGGTGGAATCCCGGGCCGCGGCGCTGGCCCCGCCGCCGGCCGGGGCGGTCGAACTGCGCCGCGCGATCGAGCGGCAGGCCATCGAGGCCAGCCACGTCGCGGCCGAGATCGGCCAGGTCGCGGCGGGCACGGCCGCGGGCCGGACCGGCAGCAGCCAGCTCACCGTGTACAAGTCGGTGGGAGTGGCGGCCCAGGACGCGGCGGCCGCCGCGCTGGTCCTGGCGGCGGCCCAGCGCCAGGGCGTGGGGACTGTCGTCAGCCTGTGAACCGCGGGGTCAGCCGGTGAACCGGCGCGGGGAAAACCGCTTCGCCAGCGCGGCGTGCTGGGTGGCGAGCGCGACCTGTTCCCCGGTGGCCAGGGCGGCCAGCCAGTCGCCGAGCAGCGGGCCGAACTTGAAGCCGTGCCCGGACGTGCCGCTGCCGATGACCACGTTGCCGATCCGGCCAATGACGAAGTCGTCGTCCGGGGTGTTGTCGTAGACGCAGCGCTCGAAGGACACCGGGTCAGCGGGCAGCCCGGGCAGGTGGCGGCGGACGAAGCCGGCCAGCTTCCC
>Ga0335073_10015601_pt1 | contig 10623 bp, 3 predicted proteins | sample Lox_Sample_22_FD_207093 | JGI IMG/M metagenome (GOLD analysis project Ga0335073, IMG submission 207093) | Soil microbial communities from Loxahatchee National Wildlife Refuge, Florida, United States - Lox_Sample_2.2 | ecosystem: Environmental > Terrestrial > Soil > Wetlands | place: USA: Florida...
AATATCCCGGAAGACGTTTTTCAGGACGACACGCCTGGATTCCTTCTCAATGCCCGGAATGCTGACCAATTCAATATATACCGGGTCCTGTTTTGGTTGCCGCGCCAGTTGCAATTCCACCGAAATCGGGCGGGTGGGATCGAAATTTTCCCGGCAGCGCGACAGGTGCGCCGCGAATACTTTTTGGTCGGGCCGGGCAATAAAGCTAACGAACGGCCAGCCTGTCAAACGCTCATGACGCGGACTCAAAAGGCGAATGCCCGGCAAGTTGATTTCGCGGATGATTCCGCTTGGCGTGAGCGTGACAAAACAAACCGGCGCCGTGTCAAAAAATTCCGCGTAATGGTCCCGGGATACCTCCAGTTCGAATTGCGATTGCCGCAAAGACCGGTTTTGCAATTCCAATTCCTCGTGTGTTTTCTCCAGGTTTCGGACGTAATCACCCTTCTTTCGCGCGGCGGACAGGTTGACGCGCGGGTCCAGGTTTTTTTTGCCCGTTGATTTCATTTCTCTTCCAGCGACGGCGAAAGAACCAGGCCCGTCGTATAACCCGATTCGGGGCGGCCCTTGAGTGATAAGTTCTGCCTGCCAATCGAAAGAAAATCGCGCCCCATTTTACTCATTTGTCCTGCCGTTTCCAAAACCACTTCTCATAATACACTCATTCGCAAAATCTTCCACTATTTTGGTCGCGTGCATTCGCTCCATTCGTGCTTTTCCCAAAACAGCGCTCTGGCTTCTCCCATTCCTTGCAACCGGTTTCGCACAATTGCCGGATAACGGCAATCAAAAAAGCGGAAATCTTCGCCTTGCCTCAGGACTCTTCGAGCCAGATGGCCAATGCCAGAATTTCACGTTCACTCAGGCTGTTCAAAAGGCCTCATTTGGAATTCCAGTTAATCATGCTCGATGACGCTTGAATTTTGCCGCCACAAATTCAAATAGTTCCCTGGCTGCCGGAATTCTCAAGGCCATTGCGCCAGCCCAATAGAAAACGGCTGCGACGATTGCCGGACCAAAAACCTCGCCAATTCTCAACGCAATGGTTTTATGCCCCAGCTTTTCTTCCCAGAATTTCCATCCCGCCAGCGCAATGATCCCGGCCAGCAGAGCGAGCACAACCAGTCCGGCAGTCGTCCTGCGCAAATCCGCCATTTCCAATTTCCCCAATTTCTTCCGAAGCGCAAACAACAGCAATCCCACGTTCACGCAGGAAGTCAGCGTATTGGCAAGTGCCGGGCCGCGTTCCTCCAGGTGAAACGGCACCAGAAGGATAATGGCGATAGTCAGGTTTAACACCAGGCACACGATGCTGATTTTCATCGGCGTTCGTGTGTCGCCCAGCGCATAAAACGCGCGAGCCAGGATGTTCACCGTTGAAAACATCACCAGCCCCGGCGCGAGGTATTCCAGCGCCCCCGCGACCCGCAAGGTCGAGTCATGTGTGAATTTGCCGTGCTCGTACAGCAGTCGCACAATCGGCTCGGCCAGCGTTACCAGCAGGACGGACGATATCAGGTTCACAAAAATCAGCGTGGACAACCCGTGGCGCAGCGTCGTGCGAAATTCCGGATATTTCTTTTCCGCCGCCAGTCCCGAGAGTGTCGGCAACAAGTACGTCGCCAGCGAAATCCCGAACATGCCTTGCGGCAATTCCATCAGCCGTACGGCGCCGGTGAAAGAAGAAACCACGCCCGTCGCCACGAAAAGGCCGATCAATTGGACGATGGCCACGTTGATTTGAAATGCGGCCAGGCCAATGGTGCCGGGCACCATTCGTACCACCACCGTCCGGACCGTTTCGTTGCGCCAGGGCGAAACCCAGCGATAACGGAAACCGTCGCGCCAGAGCGTGGGCATCTGAAATCCAGCCTGGGCCACGCCCGCGGCCAGAACTCCATACGCCAGCGCAAAAATTTGGACCGGCAGCTTTTGGTCCGGTGGCAGGTCCGTCCCGAACTTTGGCGCCAGCCAATAAACCGAGGCGATCATGACCACGTTCAGCATGGCGGCGCCCATCGCGGGAATGAAAAAATGGCCCCGCGCATTGAGCATCCCCATCATGGCCGCCGCCACGCAGACCAGCAGCATATAGGGAAACATCACACGCAGCAGCCGCAGCATCAGTTCGATTTTGTCGGGAAATTGATGGACACTCAATGCCACGGAAATGGCCAGCATCACGACGGCGATGATCGCCGTTGCCGTCACGATCAGGCCCGAGACCACGGCATTGGCGGCGCGCCACATTTCCGCTTCGCCGTGGATTTTCTCCTTTTCCTTAAAAATGGGGATAAACGCCGCCGTCAACGCGCCTTCGCCAAGCAACCGGCGGAACAAATTTGGAATGGTAAAAGCATATTGAAAAGCGTCGTTGACCCAGCCGACGTTCATGAACGCCATGTAGGCCATTTCCCGGAACATGCCCAGGATGCGGCTGGTGAGCGTGGCGGCGGCCATCGCCCCGGAGGATTTGAGCATTTGCGACACGCGCAGAGGGTAAGAATTGAGAATGCAAAAGGAAAAAGGAAAAACTCAGCCGTTGAAATATTAAAACGTTGAATTGTTGGACGAAATTTAACTGGCGTTTTCGCGAAATTTCCGCACAATATAAATGACCCATTTGCCGGAAGTGATTTGTCGGCGAGAGGTCCAGTGCAAATTCGAATTTAACAGTTGTCGTGGCGCATGAGTACGGGCCGTTTTTTTCGCTTCGGTTTTTCGGTTTCGATTTCGCCCGGGCGATGGTGGCTGTGCCTCCTCTTGTTTTGCGCCGTGATCTCGGCTCGCGCTTCGGACGATTTTTTGTCGTCCAGACCCATCATTGGACAGAATGCAAATGGCCAATTGGAGGTCTTCCGGCTGGATGACGATGGCCGGCTTTATCACAAATGGCGCAAGGCATCCAATGGGGCGTGGTCCTTGTGGTGCAGTCTGGACGGTTCGTTGTCCCCGGGATTGGCAGTCGTCCAGGATGCGGGCGGCAAAATGGAGGTTTTCGGTGTGGACCGCTTGACGGGAAACCTGGAACAGATTCAGCAATTGGCTGCCAACGGCACTGACTGGTCGTCCTGGCGCAATCTCGGTGGCAAATTCGCCGGACCCGTGGCAGCGGGAAAAAACGCCGATGGGTGCATTGAAGTCTTCGCCGTGGACGCCGTGACGCATGAGGTCAAACACATCAAAGAGACAACCCATGGCGAGTGGTCTTCCTGGATGGATCTTGGCGGTTTTCTTGAGCCGGATTTGGTTGCCGCCACAAATAGCGATGGCCGCCTTGGGCTTTTTGGCCGGGCGGCGCCCAGCGGGGCGTTACTTCATTGCTGGCAGCTTCATCCAAATGCGAGTAACGATTGGTCGGGCTGGTCGAGCCTGGGTGGAACGCTTTCTCCGGGATTCGCCGTCGCGCAAAACATGGGCGACGAACTCGAAGTTTTTGCGGTGAACCAATTGAACGGGGAGGTCGAGCGAATTTGCCAGGCAAGCCCCAACGGCAGCACAAATTGGACGGCCTGGCAGGATTTCGGCACGGCCGGCAGGCCGGGTGTGGCCACAGGAAGAAGCGCCGACAGGCGCATCGAAGTTTTTACCGTACGCCCCTCTGACTCCATGCTGGTGCATCGTTGGGAATTATTCACGAATACCTCCGATAAATGGTCGGCCTGGACCCCCATAGACGAAAAAACCGGAACCGCCCCGGCTGTCGGAGTCAATGAAGATGGCGATTTGGAAGTTTATGCCACAGACCTCGAAAACAATCATGTCATCAATTACCGGCGCCAAATCAGCGGCGCCAGCGGCTGGCTTGATTGGTCGAGTGTGGAGCAGCCTGTTTTCCCGTTTTCTCTGCATTCGTGGCAGGCCAACGATGGATTGCCGGATAATGTGGTGCAGGCCATTACTCAGACGTCGGATGGTTTTCTGTGGGTGGGCACGCGCGGCGGCCTGGCGCGTTTCGACGGCAGCCAGTTTGTCTGCTATGACGCCAGCAACACTCCGGCGCTGAAGAATTCGTCCATTACCGCCCTGTGCGCCGGCAAGGACGGCTCCCTCTGGATTGGGACCGGGGGCGGCGGCCTTGTCCGGGTATACCGTGGTATCTTTTCTTCTTTTACCACGACAAATGGTCTCGCGGGCAATGACGTTCTTGTCATTTATGAAAGCGGGGATGGCTCGATCTGGATCGGAACGACCACCGGCATGAGCCGTTACAGAAACGGGGTGTTCCGCAGCTATACGACGCGGGACAACTTGTCGTCAGACATCGTGAGGTGCATTTACGAAGACCATGACAAAGATCTTTGGATCGCTACGGGCCAGGGGTTGAACCGGCTGCGACAGGACGGCAAGATGGATACCTTTCCCATGCCCAACGGTCTGCCAAACAATTCCGCCCGCGTCATTTGCCAGGACCATGGCGGAAGAATCTGGATCGGTTCAAACAATGGTTTGCTCTGGTACGATTGGTTTTGGGGCATCGATTTTTACGCTTATAATACCCGGTACGGTCTGTCGGATGCGTTTGTCAGCGCCATCTGTGAAGACGCCGATGGGAATCTGTGGGTGGGCACCTACAGCGGGCTGAACCGTTTCCGGGACGGGCGATTTTATCATCAGCCTGACAGCGATGGCCAGCCCTTCGACCAGGTAAATACTCTCTTCGCTGACCGCGAAGGCAATTTATGGGTGGGTTCCAGAGAAGGGCTCACGCGGCTTACGTCCGAGAAATTCTTCACGTACACGAAACAGCAGGGGCTCACCTACAACAACGTTATGTCCGTCCTCGATGATGCGCAGGGCAACGTCTGGATTGGCACCTGGGGCGGAGGATTGAATGAATTGCGTGGAGAAAAAATCACAGCCTGCGCGCCGGTTTCGACAAACCTTTCCGAGAATCTGATTTTGTCGCTTTGTGAAGGACATGACGGCAGCCTTTGGGCAGGCGCGGATTACGATGGCGGGTTGACACATTTCAAAAACGGGGACGTCACCCATTACACCTGGCGCGACGGATTGATCAACGGCGGCCTGAGAGTGCTTTATCAGGACACTCACGGCGTCCTTTGGGCCGGGACCGATCATGGCTTGTGTTGTTTAAAGGACGGCAAATTTGTTGCCAACGACGTGACGAAAAGCCTGGCCAATGAAAGCGTCCGGGACATCTGCGGGGACGGAGCGGGCGCCCTCTGGTTCGCGACGCAAAATGAGCTGGCGCACTGGCAGGACGGAGTATTGACCCGGTTCACCACAGCGGACGGGTTGCCGAACAGCGGATTGACTGCTTTATACGCCGACGGTGACAATACCTTGTGGATCGGCACCGCAGGCAGCGGCCTGGACCGCTACCGCAACGGCCGGTTTACCTCTTATACCAGCCGGCAGGGACTCTTCAGTGATGAAATTTTTGGAATTGTCGAAGACCGGGGCTGGCTCTGGATGAGCTCCTCCCACGGCATCTTCCGGATCCGTACGCGAGACATTGACGCCTTTGACAACGGCAAGATCGAAAATATCGTGAGCCTTGCTTACGGAAAAGAGGATGGAATGGAAACGCCGCAATGCAATGGGGAAGGCAAACCCTCGATCTGGAAATCCCGCGATGGCCGGCTTTGGTTTCCCACAAGCCAGGGACTAATCGTCGTGGACCCAAAAACCATAAAAATAGATGAAGAACCGCCGTCTGTGTTCATTGAATCGGTGACATTGGATCAACGGACAATTGAAGATGGCAGAATGACGCTGGCGGGCGCGGCCTCCGCTTTGGGCCGCCGGAATTCGCCTCTAATGGTGCCGCCGGGGCACGGTGAACTCGAATTTCAATACGCGGCCATTGGGTTCTCATCGCCGGAAAAAGAACGTTTCCAATATCGCATGGACGGCGTGGACACATCCTGGATTGATGCCGGCGTACGGCGGATCGCGTATTACAATAATCTGCCGCCGGGAGACTATCGTTTCGAAGTCCAGGCATGCAACAAAGACGGGGTTTGGAACGAAGCCGGCGCCGTTTTAGACATGGTCCTCCTCCCGCAGTTTTGGCAACGGCTCTGGTTTCACGTTTTAATGGGCTTTACAGTCATCGGCGCGGCAGCCGGCATGTCTCTCTATGGGGCGCGCCGCCGCATGCAGCGCAAGCTGGTCCTGCTGGAACGGCAGCATGCTGTCGAGCGCGAACGCGGACGCATCGCCCGGGACATGCACGACCAGATCGGCGCCGGCCTGACACAAATCAGCCTGCTTGGAGAGCTTGCCCGCCGCGCCTCCGATAAAAGCGCCGGCAGCCTTTCTCACGTCGATCGAATTTGCGACACCGCGCGCGAGCTCGCGCAAACGCTCGATGAAATGGTGTGGATGGTCAATCCCCGGAACGACACCGTAAACAAATTGGCGCTTTACCTGGCCGCTTATGGGGAAGAATTCTTCCAGGCCACGGCCGTTCGTTGTTTGCTGGATGTGCCGTCCGGGTTGCCGTCCTGGCCGCTTGCGGCTGAAATGCGGCATAATCTATTTTTGACCGTCAAAGAAGCCTTCAACAATATCGCCAAACATTCGCGAGCCTCTGAGGCGCGGCTGAAAATCGCGGCCAATGATTCCACGCTGGAGATCTGTATTGAAGACGACGGCGTTGGTTTTCCCGTGGACGGCGCAACCGAGTGCCGCAACGGAATGGCCAATATGAAAGACCGCATCCGCGAAATCGGCGGCACGCTTGAAATTTCCAGCGGACCTAAAGGGACTCGCATTTCCCTGCGGGTTCCGGTACAATCAAGTAAGATCACGTTAGTCAAAGAATAAATGTCGATTACTGTTGCCATTGTCGAAGACGATCGTCGCGTGCGCGAAAGCCTTAGTGTCCTGATTAACGGGACCGAAAACATCCGCTGCGTCAGCTCCCATTCCAATGGAGAAGAGGCAATCGAGCACATTGTCTTCAAAAAACCCGACGTCGTCCTGATGGACATCAACCTGCCCGGGATTTCCGGCATTGAATGCGTGCGAAAACTTAAAGCGCAGTTGCCGCAGGTGCAGATTCTCATGCTGACGATGTATGAGGACGATGAAAAAGTATTTCAATCGCTGGTTGCCGGGGCCAGCGGATACCTGGTCAAACGCACTTCCCCGTCTGAACTGCTCAACGCCATCCAGGAAGTCCACAGCGGCGCCTCGCCCATGTCGGGAAAGATCGCGCGCACCGTTGTGGAATATTTTCATAAACAAAAGCAGACGTCACCCCAGCAGGAGCCGCTTTCCCGGCGCGAGGAGGAAATCCTGAGGCTCTTGTCAAAAGGTTACCGTTACAAAGAAATTGCCGATGCCCTGGCCATCAGCTTCGAAACGGTCCGCTCGCACCTGAAAAACATTTACGATAAATTGCACGTCCATTCCCGCACCGAAGCTGTTGTCAAATATCTGAGAAATTGAGATCAAGGGACCGGCTTTCGCTGCGCTTTGCCGCGGCAAACGAGGATGAGGGTGAAGATGATTTTTTAAGGAGTGATCCCCCAAAAGGGGGATAAAAAACGCCTTCGTTTCAGGTTTGTAACGTATTCTGCCCTTAAAAGGGGATTACTGAAGTTTTTCTTGAATGGTAAAACATTTACAATGACACATGAATCGGCTGTGAAGCACGGATTGTCCTCACGCAAGGAAGTTGCGCTGAATTTGACATTACAGCGCGCGTGTCGTCTCGCCGCAACGTGTGCCAGTTTAGTCAACCCTCAGGACCCCCTGAAATCAAAATTATTAAAAGTTATGCAAAAACGCATTCTTGCCGGCATCGCCGGGATAATAGTAACGCTGGGAGCCTGCGCCACGGGATGGGCGCAAACCTATTCAAACACCGTCGTGGGATTGAATCCCGCGGGCTACTGGCCGTTGAATGAATCGGCGCAGCCGCCGCAACTTATCAATTTGACGGCCACCAACTCAGGGTCATTGGGTGCTGCAGGCAACGGCTTTTATGGCGCCTGGTACCAGCAGTGGGGTAATCAATGGTACCTTACCAACAATATTGTAACCGAGCCTGGCCCGGCGGCGATCGGCGATACCGCTCTCAACTGCCAGTACCAGCCTGGCCAATATATCATTCTTCCGCGCAATACTAATGGCGTGGCCAATAGCGCGCTAACAATTACGCCGCCATTTTCGATCGAGGCCTGGATTAATCCTGGCACCATTGCCGCGCGTTTGGGCGGCATCATCAGCGAGGGCGAAGTGCAGGTGCTCGCTGGCGGCTCCAACCCAACCAATCCATTCTATGGCGGGACGGGGCCTGGCACATCCTGGGCCGGTTTTGCCTTCGGCCAATACACAAACTATTTCTTTTTCAGCACTTTTTCCACAAACGGCTACAATGTTAAGAATACTGAGCTGGATGGGCCGAAAAACCTAACTACGGGCCAATGGGTTTACGTCGTTTGCACCTTCACGGCAGCTGGTGTGGAAACCATGTACACCAATGGCGTTTATTGGTCCTCCAAGACAGTCCCCAAAAATGCTGCGGGCCAATATTTTGTAGCCGACCTCACCTCGCCTCTGATGATTGGGAGCGGTTCGGATGCTCCCATTAATTACGGTAACCCCTATCAGGGCGGGTTGGCTGAAGTGGCCATTTATAATCAGGCTTTGGGATCGAGCCAGGTCCTGAACCATTATCAGGCAGCTACCAGCGTGGCCAATTATACAAACGCGGTGCTCGCTGACGGTCCTACGCTTTATTTCCGAATGAACGACGGTGAAATTCAAACCAATGCCGCTTATCCCAGCGCCTCCTTCCCGGTGGCCAACAATTACGGAACTCTGAGCACTGCCGCAAGCGGTGTGTATCAGCCGGGAACCACGCCGGGCGTGGCCGGCCCTCCTTATGCCGGATTCGGAGCCAATAGCAAGGGCGTGGCCATCAATGGCTGGCTTGGCGCGGTGGACGTGGGCAGCAGTAATCTTCCCTCCGAGTTGAATCCCACAGGGGCGGTGCCCTTGACGGTGGTCAGTTGGTTCCAAACGGGGCCGGCCGATTCGCCCGGCCGTTACCAGGAAATTCTTGGCCATGGTGACTTATCATATCGCATCGGCGTCGGACAAAATCCCAATTACGGCACGCATTTCAACCCGGGCCCCGGCCCTGAATTGCAATTTACCAGCGCGGCACAGATGTCTACCAACGGATTTGACTTGAACGATCATCAGTGGCACATGGCAGCGGGCGTCTCTGACGGCACCAACGAATATCTCTATCTGGACGGCTCCCTCGCGCTCACCAACAGTAATCCGGCAGGGATCAACATTTTGGGCACCAATCTGGACGTGCTTCTGGGAGGCGACCCCCAATATACCTATGCGTCTACCGGTATCTATAACACCATCCGCAATTTCGACGGGCAGATCGCCCAGGTAGCCTTCTTTACCAATGCGCTTACGGCTTCGCAGATCCGATCGCTGTTTAACGCCGCCGGCGTCCCCCCGTTTATCGTGACCGAGCCAATTTCCTCGGTCACGGCCAATCAGGGGCAAAATGTGACGGTTTCCTCCGTTATACGCGGTAGCGGCATCACTTATCAGTGGTATCAAAATGGAGTGGCCGTGTCCGGCCAAACCAATGCCAGTCTGAGTTACGTGCCCGCGGTGGCAAGCGATTCCGGTTCTTATGAGTTGATCGCCAGCAGCGCGTACGGCTCAGTCACCAGCTCGATTGTCACTCTGACTGTTTACGGTCCGCCTGTCATCATGACCCAGAGCCCGACGCAGCTTGAAATCTTCTCCGGTTCCAGCCCCACGCTGTATGTCACCGCAAGCGGGGCAAACCTGGCATATCAGTGGACACTGAATAGCGCCGCAATTGCCGGCGCGACAAATTCAACATACACGGTTCCCAATATCACATCCAGTGCCACCTACGGCTGCACGCTGTCTAATACTTTGGGCACCACGAATATCGCTCCGGTTGCTATCAATGTGCTGGCCGACCCGACGGCGCCCTATCCGGCGCAGGTCCTGGCCAACCATCCAGTCGCCTATTATCGCCTCGATGAAGCGCCTGGTTCGCCAACGGCCTACGATTATGTCGGCGGTTTCAACGCCGATTACACAAATGTCGTGCTGGGGATTCCGGGATACACTTCACCTCAGCAGGTTCCCGGCGGAAGCGATCCCACTGAAACGTGTGCCCTGTTCGGCTCTGATAATCCGCCCAATAACCTCGCGGCCGGTATCACACCGCTCCCAAATTTTGCTCAACCCGGCGGCAGCAACGCGGAATTCAGCGTCGAAGCCTGGGTTAACCAGGGCGACTTCGAAAACGGCGGCAATTGCATTGTTGGCCGCGGATATGGCGGCGGCGGCGAACAATTTGTTTTGGACAGCGGTGCCATCAGTGGCGCCAGCGACTATCTGCGATTCTTCGTTCGTAACGCCGCGGGAACGGCGTTCGGAGCCGCCAGCACCGTCGACGTGGACAATGACGGCAAATGGCACCACGTTGTGGGTGTATGCGATGAGGCGGGCGGTCACGTTATTCTCTATATGGACGGCGCCCAGATTGCCAGCACATCGATCACGAATGGCGCCGGTCTCCAAACTTCTTTCATGCCTTTAACGATCGGTGCCCGCGAGTCGGCCAATAACAAT
>Ga0335073_10015602_pt1 | contig 10622 bp, 8 predicted proteins | sample Lox_Sample_22_FD_207093 | JGI IMG/M metagenome (GOLD analysis project Ga0335073, IMG submission 207093) | Soil microbial communities from Loxahatchee National Wildlife Refuge, Florida, United States - Lox_Sample_2.2 | ecosystem: Environmental > Terrestrial > Soil > Wetlands | place: USA: Florida...
GCGGCCTGTCCGAGCGGGAGGCGACGTACGAGGCACGCCGCTGCCTGTCGTGCGGCAACTGCTGCGAGTGCGACGGCTGCCTGGGGGCATGCCCGGAGGACGCGGTGATCAAGCTGGGGCCCGGGCATCGCTATGAGTTTGACTACGACCGGTGCACTGGCTGCGGCGCGTGCTTCGAGCAGTGCCCGGTGCACTCGATCGAGATGGTTCCGGAGGACTGATGACGCGTGCCACGATCGACGGCAACGAGGCGGCGGCATCGGTCGCCTACCGGCTGAACGAGGTCTGCTGCATCTACCCGATCACGCCGTCGTCTCCGATGGCCGAGCTCGCGGACGAGTGGTCCAGCCAGGGCCGGCCCAACGTGTGGGGCACCGTGCCCGCCGTCGTCGAGATGCAGAGCGAGGGCGGGGCGGCGGGCGCGCTGCACGGCGCGCTGCAGAGCGGGGCGCTGGCCACGACCTTCACCGCCTCGCAGGGCCTGCTGCTGATGATCCCGAACATGTACAAGATCGCCGGTGAGCTGACTCCTGCCGTGCTGCACGTCGCGGCCCGGTCGATAGCCGCCCAGGGGCTGTCCATCTTCGGCGACCACTCGGACGTGATGGCGGTGCGGCAGACAGGTTTCGCGCTGCTCGCCGCCGCGTCCGTCCAGGAGGCCCATGACCTCGCGCTGGTGGCGCAGGCCGCCGCGCTGGCCACTCGGGTGCCGTTCGTGCACTTCTTCGACGGGTTCCGCACCTCGCATGAGCTGAACACGGTCGAGCTGCTGTCCGATGACGACCTGCGGGCGCTCGTGCCTGAGGAACTGGTCCGCGCGCATCGGGCTCGGGCGCTGTCACCGGAGCAGCCGTTCATCCGGGGCACCGCGCAGAACCCGGACGTCTACTTCCAGGCGCGGGAGACCGCCAACCCGTTCTACGCCGCTGTCCCTGGCACGGTACAGGACGCGATGGACGCCCTGGCCATGCGGACCGGCCGCCAATACCGGACGGTGGACTACGCCGGTCACCCGCAGGCCGAGCGGGTGATCGTCGTGATGGGCTCGGCCGCGCAGACGGTCGGCGAGACGGTGGCCCACCTGTGCGCGCGGGGTGAGCGGGTCGGCATGGTGCAGGTCCGGCTGTTCCGGCCGTTCCCGGCCCGCGAGCTGCTCGACGCGCTGCCCGCGAGCGTGCGCCGGGTCGCGGTGCTTGACCGCACCAAGGAGCCGGGCTCCAGCGGCGAGCCGCTCTTCCTCGACGTGGTGGCCGCGCTGGCCGAGGCGACCACCAGCGGCGAGCGCGCGGTGCTGCCCCTGGTGACCGGCGGGCGGTACGGCCTGTCCTCCAAGGAGCTCACTCCCGGCATGGCCGCCGGGGTGTTCGCGGAACTGGCCCGCGAGCAGCCGCGGCGCCGGTTCACGATCGGCATCATCGACGACGTGTCCGGGCTGAGCCTGCCGTATGACGCGTTGCTGGACATCGAGCCGCCCGGCACGGTCCGCGCGGTCTTCTTCGGTCTCGGCTCGGACGGAACCGTCGGCGCCAACAAGAACACGATCAAGATCCTCGGCGCCGAGGAGAGCCTGAACGCGCAGGGGTACTTCGTCTATGACTCGAAGAAGTCAGGCTCGCAGACCGTCTCGCACCTGCGTTTCGGGCCGGAGCCGATCCGCGCGCCCTACCTGGTGCAGCAGGCCAGCTTCGTCGGCTGCCATCACTTCGGGCTGCTTGACCGGGTCGACGTGCTGGGACTCGCGGCACCCGGGGCGACGCTGCTGCTCAACTGCGCGCACCCGCCGGACGAGGTGTGGGACGCGCTGCCCCGCCCCGTCCAGGAGAAGATCCTCGCCAAGCGGATCGAGGTGCACGCGATCGACGCCGACCGGATCGCCCGCGACGCCGGGCTGGCCGGGCGGACTAACACGGTACTGCAGACCTGCTTCTTCGCCATCTCGGGCGTGCTGCCCCGGGAGGAGGCGATCGCCAAGATCAAGTCGGCGATCGCCAAGACCTACGGCCGCCGCGGCGCCCAGGTTGTCGCGCGGAACCACGCCGCCGTCGACCGCGCGCTCGAAGGGCTGCACCGGATCGAGGTGCCAGGCACGGCGACCTCCGTCCGGGAAATGCCGGCGGTGGTGCCCGCCAGTGCGCCGGAGTTCGTCCGCACCGTCACCGCCGTGATGATGGCCGGCCGCGGCGACGACCTGCCGGTCAGCGCGCTGCCGGTGGACGGCACATATCCGAGCGGCACCGCGGCGTACGAGAAGCGGAACATCTCCGAGCTGGTCGCGGAATGGGACCCTGACCTGTGCATTCAATGCGGTAACTGCAGCTTCGTGTGCCCGCATAGCGTGATCAGGTCCACCTATTACGACGAGTCGCTGCTGGCCGGGGCACCGGCGGATTTCCGGTCGGCGCCGCTGGACGCCCGCGGGCTCCCGGACACCCGCTTCACGCTGCAGGTGTACGTGGAGGACTGCACCGGCTGCGAGCTGTGCGTGCAGGCATGCCCGGTCGAAGCGCCGGAGGACCCGGCTCGCAAGGCAATCAACCTCGCACCCCGGGAGCCGCTGGTGGGCGCGGAGCGGGGCAACATCGCGTTCTTCGAGACGCTGCCGGTGGCCGACCGGTCTCGCGTCGACTTCGGAACCGTGCGCGGCACGCAGTTCCTGCAGCCGCTCTTTGAGTTCTCCGGCGCGTGCGCGGGCTGCGGCGAGACACCGTACATCAAGCTGCTGTCACAGTTGTTCGGCGACCGGCTGATGGTCGCCAACGCAACCGGCTGCTCCTCGATCTACGGCGGGAACCTGCCCACCACGCCGTGGACGACCGGTCCTGACGGGCGCGGCCCGGCCTGGTCGAACTCGCTGTTCGAGGACAATGCCGAGTTCGGCCTGGGGTTCCGGCTGACTGCCGACCGGCACGCTGAGCTGGCCAGGAACCGCCTTGGCGAGCTGCGCGAGACGGTCGGCGAGGGTCTGGCCGACGATATCCTCGGCGCGCCGCAGCTGACTGAGTCGGAACTGAGCGCGCAGCATGAGCGGGTCGCCGAGCTGAAGCGGCGGCTCGACGGCCTGGACGGCCCTGCCGCCGATCTGCGCAGCGTGGCCGATCACCTGCTCCGGCGCAGCGTGTGGATCGTCGGCGGCGACGGCTGGGCCTACGACATCGGCGCCGGCGGGCTCGACCACGTGCTGGCCAGCGGGCGCAACGTGAACGTGCTGGTACTCGACACCGAGGTCTATTCCAACACCGGCGGCCAGTCATCGAAGGCGACGCCGCTCGGAGCCGTCGCCAAGTTCGCCGCGGCCGGCAAGACCATGCCGAAGAAGGATCTCGCGCTGCAGGCGATTGCCTACGGTTACGTGTACGTCGCCCGGGTGGCGATGGGCGCCGACCCCCAGCAGACCCTGCGCGCCTTCCGCGAGGCGGAGGCCTACGACGGGCCGTCGCTGATCATCGCCTACAGCCATTGCATCGCGCACGGCATCGAGATGCGCGACGGGCTCGGCCAGCAGTACCGCGCCGTGGCCAGCGGCTACTGGCCGCTGGTTCGCTACGACCCGATGGTGCGCGCGGCAGGCGGCAACCCGTTCCTGCTCGATTCGCCGAGGCCCCGCATTGCGCTTGCCGATTACACCCAGCGAGAGCTGAGGTACCGCGCTCTTGCCAATGCTCACCCGGCTGAGGCGGAACGGCTGGGCATCCTGGCCCAGGAAGCGGTCGACCAGCGCTGGGACACCTACGAGGAGATGGCGACCCGCGGCGCACATCGGTTCCCCGCAGACGCACGGAAGGACCGCTGATGGACCTTTCGACCAGCTATCTGGGCCTAGCGCTGCGAAACCCGCTCGTCGCCTCCGCGTCCCCGCTCTCGAACACCCTCGACGGCGTGCGCCGGCTAACCGACGCCGGGGTGGGCGCAGTCGTGCTCTTCTCCCTGTTCGAGGAGCAACTGCGCCAGGAAGCGGCGCGGAACGCGCGGCTCGCCGAGGCCGGCACCGACAGCTTCGCCGAATCGCTGTCCTACTTCCCCGCCGGAGCGGACACCGACACTGGCCCGCGCCGCTACCTGAGCCTCCTTGAACGCGCGGCCGGGACCGTGGACATCCCGGTGATCGGCAGCCTCAACGGCGTGACGCGCAGCGGCTGGACCAGCTACGCGCGGGCGATGCAGGACGCGGGCGCCGCGGCGATCGAGCTCAACATCTATTACATAGCGGCTGACCCACGCCTGACGGGCCGGGATGTCGAGCAGCGGCACGTCGACATCCTGTGCCAGGTCAAAGACGCGGTGACCGTGCCAGTGGCGGTCAAGCTCGGCCCGCAGTTCAGTTCGCCCGGCGAGATCGCGCTGCGGCTGGACGAGGCCGGCGCGGACGGCCTGGTGCTCTTCAACCGGTTCCTGCAGCCTGACATCGACGCGGAAACCCTCGCCGTGGTGCCCGGTGTGGACCTGTCCAGCCCGGCCGAGGCCAGGCTGCCGCGCACCTGGATCTCCCTGCTGCGCAGGCAGGTCCGCGCCTCACTCGCGGCTACCAGCGGCGTCGAGGGACCAGCCGACGTGGCTAAGTACCTGCTGGCAGGCGCCGACGTCGTGATGACCGCGTCCGCGCTGATCCGGCACGGCCCTCAGCACGCCGCTGCCCTGCTTGCGGGCTTGTCAGAATGGATGGCCCGCAAGGGATACGCCTCGGTCAGCGAACTACGCGGATTGCTGGCCGTGCCAGCGCACACTGATCTGGCCGCCTACGAACGTGCGGGCTACGTCCGCGCGCTACGCGGCGCCAACGGCGCCCCATGGTGAGGAGCAGGGTTAGCGGACTGGTGAAACCACCGTACGTTCGGAAGAAGTGCTTAAATCTTTCCCGAACGGAGGGTGAGGACTCGCATACCCGGAAGCTCTCCCGCGACCGGGTAATGACCGCGGTCAGGCGGTGGCTTTCCGGTAGAGATTCAGCGAGATGATCAGGAAGACGGCGAAGATCCCGGCGCACCACAGGGCCGCCTGCCAGAGGTTGTGATAGACGGGCCCGCCTTCGAAGAGCGCCCGGACGGCGTTGATGGTGACGGTGGCGGGCTGGTTCTGGGCGAATGGCTGCAGCCATCCGGGCATGGTGGACACGGGGACCAGCGCGGAGCTGGCGAAGAAGAGAATGAACATGGGCAGGATAGAGGCCATCTGGGCGGTCTGGGGATCCTTCACGGCCAGTCCTATCGCGGCGTAGACCCAGGTCAAGGCGTAGCCGAAGGCGATGATCAGGGCGATGCCTGCTAGGCATGCCCCGGCGCTGTTGTGAAACCGGAAGCCGACGAGGAGCCCGAGGCCGATGAGAAAGGCCAGCGCCAGCACGCTACGGCATATGTCCGCGAGGGTCCGGCCGGCCAGGAACGCGGACCTGGCCATCGGCAGGCTACGGAACCGGTCGACGATGCCGGCCTGGAGGTCTTGGGCCAGGGCGAGCGCCGTGGTCATGCCGCCGATCAGGACCGCCTCGAGGAAGATGCCCGGCACGACGTAGTTGACGTAGGCGAGCCCGGGGATGCGGATGGCCCCGCCCAGTACGAAGCGGAAGAGCAGCAAGATGATGGTGGGCTGGACTATAGACATAAACAACAGCTGGGGAGTGCGGATGATCCGCAGCAGGTTGCGCCTGGTGATGCCTTGGATGTCGCGGACGGCGAGTCTCAGGGGCAGCGGTCCGGCATGGGCCGCGGGCTGCCTGATCACCAAGTCAGTCATTGGTTGTCTCCGGTGAGTGCGGTGCCTGGCCTGCGTCGTCTCCTGTGGCATCCGAGTGTCCGGTGAGTGCCAGGAAGACATCGTCGAGCGACGGCCGCCGGATCCTCAGGTCCTCAAGCTCGACGCCGGCATCGTCGAGGGCGCGCCCGGCCGCGATGAGCACTCGCGCGCCCCCTTTCACCGGGAGGGTGACGCAGTTGAGTTCGGCGTCGAGGCGGGGCGGCGCGGGTGCGAGGCCCGCGATGAGCGAGGCGGCCTTTTCAAGGTCGGCGCGCCTGGCTACCTGGACCTCGAGCACGTTGCCGCCTAGCTGGTCCTTGAGCTCGTCGGCCGTTCCCTGGGCGGCGATGCGCCCGGCGTCCAGGACGACAATGGTCTGGGCGAGATGCTCTGCTTCTTCCATGTACTGGGTCGTGAGGAGCACTGTCGTGCCCTCGGCCACGAGATCCTCGATGAACTGCCACAGGTCGTTCCGCGTCCGGGGATCAAGGCCCGTGGTCGGCTCGTCAAGGAACAGCACCGGCGGGCGCCCGATGAGGCTGGCAGCAAGGTCAAGCCGCCGCCGCATGCCGCCCGAGTAGGTCTTGACCTGATCATCCCCGGCGTCGGTGAGTGACATGCGCTCCAGGGCGTCCTGCGCACGGTGCCGGTACACCGCCTTGTCCAGGTGATAGAGGAGCCCGATGAGTTCGAGGTTCTCCCGGCCGGTGAGCAGCTCGTCGACGGTGGCGTACTGGCCCGCGAGCCCGATCACCGACCGGATCGCCCTGGCGTCCTTCCGGACGTCCAGGCCCGCTACCCGGGCACGGCCGCTGTCGGCCTTAAGAAGCGTCGTCAGCACCCGGATCAAAGTGGTCTTCCCGGCGCCGTTCGGGCCCAGGAGGGCCAGAACCTTGCCCTGCTGCACGCTGAACGACACCTCATTCAACGCCAGCGTGCCGCCGAACCGCTTCGTCACGCCCTCAACTTCAACCGCGGCACTCATGGGTCATGTTCCTGGCTTCGGATCACGACAACGGGGCAGTGCGCGTGCTGCACGCAGTGCTGGCTGACCGAGCCGAGCAGCGCCTCGGTGAATCCGCCATGTCCACGGCTGCCCACCACCAGGAGGTCGGCGCCGTCGGAGGCATCGATCAGCACCTGCGCGGGATTGCCCTCGGCGACGCGGGCATGCACGGGGACGCCGCTGCCCGGGTCGGATGCCGTGCCGATCGCGTCGGCAAGGACCTTCTCTGCGTCTTCCTCGAAGTCGAAGTCTTCCATGCCCGTCGGTGCCCATCCGTAGCCGCCGACGCCGACCGGGTAGTGCCAGGCAATCACGGCGTCCACCGCCGCGCCGGTGAGCGCGGCCTGCCGGACCGCCCAGCGCAGAGCGCTGATGGACGAGGGCGAGCCGTCGACCCCCGCCACGATGCGGTGTTCTAGTCCTGGCATTCGCTGCTCCTCCATCACGCTGGCCGCTTTCCGCCGAACTCTGGCGGACCCCGCCTCTTTCACTACACGTTTCACTACACGCCGGCGGCAGCCGCCTGGCCAGGGCCCTAAGTCCTCGTTGCAGGTGGCGAAGGCAGCCGGCCGACGCCGAGGAAAACACCATCCGTTCTGAAGAAGACCTAAGTCTTTTCCCGACCGGATGGTGCTGACTCGCATGCCCGGAAGCTCTCCCGCGGTCGGGTTAGCGCACGATTTCGCGTACTTGCTCGACCAGCTCCGCTATTGCGGCCGCCACTTCGGCGGTCAACTCGATACCGAAGCCGAAGTCACGACCGACTACGGCAAAGACCAGGAGCCTTTCGGGCAAGCGCCCGAGCACCCGGGCCAGCTCCACGGTGTCACTGAAGCCGATGCTGTGTGAGCTGGCCACGCCGTCCGCCACGCCGCTCAGCGCGTCGACTGCGAGCTGGTACCGGTGCCCGGGAGGCATGGCAGGGTCCCGTACGGCGTCGATCACTACCGCGAGCCTGGCGCCTTCCCACAGGTCGATCATCCGGCCTGGCTCCCCGTCGCTGAGCGCCAGGGTCACGCCGGAAAGGCTGGCGTCGCCCGGCTGGAGGGCACGCAGGCGGGCGATCACCTCAGGCCCGGCTCCGTCATCACGACGGAACTCGTTGCCCACGCCGACCACCACCGTGCGCGGGCCGGAATTGCCCTGCCCGGTCATCCTCGATCCACCGTGAGATCAAGGAAATGGGTCGAGCAGGAGATGCACGGGTCGTAGTTGCGGATCGCCTGCTCGCACTGCCTGGTCAGCTGCTCATCGTCGAGATCCAGCCGGTCAGCGACGAACCGCCGCAGGTCGTTTTCGATGCTGGCCTGATTCTGCGAGGTGGGGGGCACGATCCGGGCGGAGGTGATGAGACCTGCGGCGTCGATGGCGTACCGGTGGAACAGCACGCCGCGCGGCGCCTCGGTGGCGCCGTGCCCGACGGCGGCGCGCGGCGGCACCTCCAGATAGCACGGCGCGGGCGGTTCGTATCGGTCGATCAGCCGCAGCGCCTCATCCACCGCGTACACCACCTCGACGGCGCGGACCAGGATGCTGCGGAATGGGTTGCGGCACTCGGCGCCGAGGCCCGCCGCGTCGGCGGCCTGCCGTGCCAGCGGGGACAGCCACTGCCCGCTCAGGGTGTAGCGGGCAGTCGGGCCGGTCAGGTAGCGGCCTCGTCCGGCCAGCCGGGCGTGCAGCGCTGTCGAGTGCGGCACCTGCTCTTCGATCACGTAGTCCTCGAACTCCGCCGGGGCGAACGTCAGCCCGCCGGTAGAGGCGACCGTGCCCCGGTCTATGGCGTACTGCCCCGGCGTGACGAGAGCCAGCATCTCGTGGTCGTGATGGAAGTCCGGGAACTCGAACCCGGCTGCCCAGGCCACGGTGTCCAGTGCCAGGTCCAGCGCGACACGGAGCTTCTCGGCCAGGGCCGCCATCTCGGTCCTGGCCGGTGCCCGGTAGAAGCCGCCTACCCGGACGTTGACCGGATGGATCGCCCGGCCGCCGACCAGCTCCATGATCGCGTTTCCGGCCTTCTTCAGCGCCAGCCCGCGCTCGACGAGGCCGCGGCCGCGGCCCTCCCGCGCGAGGTCGAGCGCGCTGGCGTAGCCGAGGAAATCAGGCGCGTGCAGCAGGTAGATGTGCAGTGCGTGACTTTCAATCCACTCTCCGCAGTAGAGCAGCCGGCGAAGATCGGCGACCGGAGCGGAGACCTGGATCCCGCAGGCCGCCTCGATCGCCAGGCAGGCACTCATCTGGTAGGCCACCGGGCAGATCCCGCAGATGCGCGCGGTGATGTCGGGCGGCTCGGTGTGCCGCCGCCCGCGCAGGAACGCCTCGAAGAACCGGGGCGGCTCGTAGATCTCCAGCCGCACGTCCTCGACGGCGCCGCCGCGCACCCGCACGTGCATCGCGCCCTCACCCTCGACCCGGGCCAGCGCGCGCACCACCAGCGTGCGGTCGGTCTTGTGACTCACCCGGTCACCTGCCCGCGATGTCGCGTGGGCCGAGTGCCGGCGGCGGCCCGGCGGTGACCTGGGACAGCTCGATGAACGCGGGCGCACCCGCGTTGAACGTGCGGAATGCACGCCGGACATCGGCCTCGTCCATGCCCGTGGCCCGCAGCAGTCCCGCCTGAGCGCCCGCGTTGGGTGTCTCCATCGGCCCGAAACAGCCGTAGCAGCCGCGATGGTGCGCCGGGCACAGGGCGCCGCATCCAGCGTGCGTCACCGGTCCCAGGCACGGCGTGCCGTGCGCGACCATCACGCACACGTTGCCGCGCTGCTTGCACTCGAAGCACACGCTGTGGGCCGGGATGTTCGGCTTGCGGCCAATGAGCAGGGCCGTGATGACCTCAAGCAGCTGGCGCCGGTCGATCGGGCAGCCGTGCAGCTCGAAGTCGACGTCCACATGCGCTGCGATCGGGGTCGACGTGGCCAGCGCGGAGATGTAGTCCGGCCGGGCGTACACCACCGAAGTGAACTCCCGGACGTCGGCGAAGTTACGCAGGGCCTGCACGCCGCCGGCGGTCGCGCACGCCCCGATTGTCACCAGCGTCCGTGACATCTCGCGTACTTGCCGGATCCGCTCCGCGTCGGCCGCCGTGGTGATCGACCCTTCGACCAGGGACACGTCGTACGGGCCCGGCTGGATCTCACTGGAGGCCTCGACGAAGTGCGCGATCTTCACCTGGCTGGCGATCGCCAGCAGCTCATCCTCGCAATCCAGCAGCGTGAGCTGGCAGCCGTCGCAGGAAGCGAACTTCCACACCGCCAGGGTAGGCTCGCCCATCACAGCTCCCGCACCCTCATCAGCGCCGCGGCCTGGTCGTAGCCGACCACCGGGCCGTCCCGGCAGACCAGCAGCGGCCCGAGCTGGCAGTGCCCGCACCAGGCGGCACCGCAGCGCATGTTGCGCTCCAGCGATACCCGTATCCGGCCTGCGGGAATGCCCAGTGCCGCGAGCGCGTCGGCGGTGACCCGCATCATGATGTCAGGACCGCAGATGAACGCCACGCTGTTTTCCGGCGCGAGGCCGGCGGGCTTGATGAGCGCCGTCACCAGCCCGACCTCACCGCTCCAGCCGCTGTCCGCCTGGTCGACCGTGACCGCCACCTCAACCCCGTCGCGGCGCCACCGTTCAAGCTCGTCGGCGTAGAGCTGGTCACCGGGGGTTCGCGCGCCGGCCAGCAGCACGATCCGCCCATACCGGGACCGGTCGGCGAGCGCGGTGAGCACCACGGGCCGCAGTGGCGCGAGCCCGATTCCGCCCGCCACGATCACGATGTCCCGCCCGGCGGCGGACGCCACATCCCAGCCGGTGCCGAACGGGCCGCGCACGCCGATAAGGCCGCCGGGCTGGACGGCACACAGCGCGCGGGTGACCGCGCCCACCGCGCGCAGCGTGTGCT
>Ga0335073_10015603_pt1 | contig 10622 bp, 15 predicted proteins | sample Lox_Sample_22_FD_207093 | JGI IMG/M metagenome (GOLD analysis project Ga0335073, IMG submission 207093) | Soil microbial communities from Loxahatchee National Wildlife Refuge, Florida, United States - Lox_Sample_2.2 | ecosystem: Environmental > Terrestrial > Soil > Wetlands | place: USA...
ACTGGATTGTATCGGAAGGACGGGTTGCGATTGTGATCTTGGATTATATTTCACCCCATAAGTATTATTGTCATTTGCAAATTTATTGGCCGCCTCGTGACTAAATAAGCACGTGCATTTTCGTCCAAATTGGGAAATCAAACAAAACACGTCTTCATGGCACCGTAACGCTTCTTTCTTTCAATACATTGCTCGACAGTAATAGCCTCTGATTCCTATCGTCACTTCTGACAAACGCTATCGTCACTTCTGACAAACGCTGACCTGTTACTCTCAAATGTTTGAGAAAATTCCCCGTGCAGTTAAACATAATGCTCTTGCGCTGTCCCGTCAGCCTGGCATGACGCAGCGCGAAGCAGCGGAACTATGCGGCATTTCTGAGCGCACTCTGCGAAGGGCGAGAGCAAGAGAGATTAAGCATGGTGATATTGAAAGAGGCCAAAAGAAAAGGGGTCCAAGAAGTATTTGGGTGCCTTCATTCCGAGATGTAAGGTCATATTTAAATCCTAGCGTGCTAATCTTGTGTAGGAGGTCCTTGCAATGGTTCTTGCAGTTCCGTGGGCTACTCTTAAAGAGTATTCCGACCAGATTTACGAGGATTTTAGTGTTCGAGTTACCGAACCAGAACTGTGCAAATTTTTCAAACGAGAACGTATTAGCCGCAAAAAGGTACTGCAGTAACTGTTCCGTCCACTGACATTCTTTAAAGCTCCAGAACGATGCAAAGGAACGCGACGAAGAACTACGCGGCGCCTGGGTGGACAAACTTGGACATTGGCAAGCTGAGCAGTTGGTCTTTGTAGACGAGTCTGGAGTCAATCCCAAGACCGGAGAACGGGTGTATGGCTATTCAAAAAAGGGGACCGTGGCTCGGCAACAGGTTCTCGGCCCCAAAACGGAAAATTACAGCCTTCTCCCTGCATTGTCACTGCACGGGTATATTGCTTGTAATGTTTACGTGGGTGCAGTAGATGGAGAAACGTTTCTCGATTTCATAGAGCAGGATGTATTGCCACATTGCACCAAATTTCCTGGCCCTCGTTCAATTATTATTATGGATAACGCCGCCATTCATAACGTACACGCTCCTTGATATGTAACTAACTACAGGGAGCTAAAGAGCTTATCGAGGAACGTGGAATGAAATGCGAATATCTTCCGCCTTATTCACCAGATTTCAACCCGATTGAATTATCCTTTTCTGTTCTTAAAAAGGCGCTCAAATATCACTATGACACCCATTCCGCGCGTTCTCCAAAGGAATTTGCTGAACTCATTTATACGGCCGCAATGGAAGTCGTCACTCCAGAGATTGTACACAATCAGTTCCGTCATTGCAAGATTAACGCCGGCTCACGATGGTGAGAATATATAGTTTCATCAACTTCTTGTACGTTAAAATGAATTCAACGGGAACTGTATTCGAGGATTTTAAATTCTAAATAGTTTTGATGATTTCTTGCATATTCGATAGAAATTTAATACAATTGGCAATTTCGAGACGGGCATAAAGTCTGGTATTCTAGATAGAACAGCGTTTGGATGGCAGCATATGATGAATTCAACAAATTTGACCGTGTGAGTACAGACGGCATTAAATCCAAATGCAGTACGCAATAGTTGAAAGAAGTAAAATACTGCCCTTTGCTAAAACTCCCCGCTAATGATACTTTCCACATCGCCAAATAGATCCTCACTCCTTAACGACAGTTTCAACTGTTCCTCTGGTGGATTGGTGACAACGGATCACGACGAAGGTGACCCATCTTCCCATTCCCGTCCGCTAGGCAGCACACGATCGCCAAAAATTCTCGAATCAATGTATTGCGCTCCTCGAAATCTTTCAAATTCCTCTGCTTGGTATGGTGAAGACGGATCATTGGGAATTTTGCAAGATCTGTAAGACGCTGGGTGCGAATTGTCTCAAGATATGGTGCGGGGAACTCAGCCCAGTAAAAGCACACGTCGGCTCCAGAGATATTCATCACGAAGACCTTTCCATCAGAATGAGTACGAAAAATGACTTGTATGTACCAAGTTTTCGTCATAAAGGTTAATGAAGTCCCGATGATTAATAAGACCCAACATTTCAGCCCAAATCTGCGCAGCCAACTTTCTGTCACGACTCAAGGTAGAGGCAAGGGTCTCGCCAGGATTATCTTCGAACCTTTTTGCCTACAATCAATTTAGGAAAGGGGAAATGATACCTCAAAGCCCATGCAGAACTTTTGTAAGCCCCATTCAACGAGCTTTCCATCGCCAGGCGGTTCTCTCGGAATTTTGTCTGTTATAATTTTTAGACCTCCATCTGCCTTAGCGACGATAAGATCAAATTTTCCGGCCATGTTGTTATCGGGAAGGTTGCAAATGAAAGTAAGTTCACAAGTTCTGGCATTTAGCAGAGTGCTGTGAAGGTAGTGTACGGGGTGTAAGATAAATACAAATCCCTCACGGGAACCCAAGGGACCGGAACCACACTGCCAGGCCATATGGCTTTGAGAATGTCCTGGACCAACGCATTTTGGAGAGCCTGAACAGTAGTTTCCGCCGTGACTTGTTTTTTAGGGGTCGTGTGTACAGACCTGACTCCAAATGACGAGATAGAACCATCAGACATAGCAGAAGCAGTTCTCTTTTTCGGAGTTTTTAAGAGTGATGTTGGACCAGGAACACTAGTGTTTTCATCAGCTTGAGGAACACTAGTGTTTTCATCAGCTTGAGGAACACTAGCGTTTTCATCAGCTTGTGGAACACTAGTGTTTTCATCTGCTTGTGGAACACTAGTGTTTTCATCAGCTTGTTGGGGGGAGAGATGACGAGGCTTCTTGGCGTCCGCGCGGCGTTGAGCTTCTCTATCCATTGTCTCTTGACTTTTTGTCTGAAAGATCCTGTCTATTGATATGAATGTGGAGTCTAGAGCGCCCATGAAAGTCTTCTCGAAGAGCGTCTTCATGTCCTTCCAATCCTCGTTCGTTACTCTACTCGAATGCTGCACCAAGCGATTTATTTCTAGCATGAGACAGTATCAGATTGGCATATACGGTTTTGGACGAATTCTTTAGTTTCCCGCTGAAAGGTTGCTTGCTCATCATACTTTCCAATCTCTGGCATATATGGCAGAATCACGTCCGGAAGATTGTCGATTCGATCTGCTACGAAATCGACGCGAAAGAGCAACAGTTCCTCCACACCCCACGTAGAGGCTGAGCCTAGCTTTATAACTGTTCTATACTCTTTCTCATCGTAGGGTGGAAGTTCTTCTTGTTCTTCTGCCATTCGAATGTCTAGATGGGTAAGAATGCGATGAGAGTCTGAGAGACCTTTCTCTGCAAATGTAACTTTGAGCTCCCGTTTCCGCTTCCTATCAACGATGTGAACCGGGTCGATGTTTATTATTCCGTTGTTTGTCGCTAGCATGTTAGACCGACGAGCGCTATGCATAATGGATGCGTTGAGGGAACCTTCAAGCTACAGACAAAAAGAGCGCTCACAAGTCCTAGAAGGTGGGGGGTGGGGTGGCGGTACCCAATGGTGCTGCTGACGTTAGAAATCAAAACAAACAAACAACGGGATCATACCACACGTATTTTCGGATTTCGTTGAATAAGAGCGTAAATTGGTGTGTAAAGCAATCTGTTCAATCCGATCGGATGTTAAATGCCAGACTGCGTTGAGTTGATGCTGTTGTGTCGTGGCAACTCAGTAGCGTGTTTGAGGTAATGAATTTCTATTCCAACTGGTACGGACCTTCCGGCGTGTGTTGAATTCATGGCACCCTGCATGTTGTATTCAATCAGATCTGCAATTCATTTTCGCCTCCCGGTGATATTCCAGTGACACATAGTGGTGAAATTTCGAATTTATCCGTGTATTCATCGCGCTCAGTAAATAGCCTCCTCAAAATAGCTTTCGTTCAAGCTCAACGGTTCAACAAACATCAACGCTAATCAGTACGGTATTCTCGAGTAAACCATCTAATCTTCAATGGTGGCTCGCAAATCGGTTCGGCCGACAAGAGCACGCCAACAGATCGGGCGAACAAGTTCGAGGAGGCTGCGGTCTGCTTCTGGCATCGGAAGCGTTGCCGGTGGCGAGGGAAGTGAACTCAGCTTGGAGGAAGAGGGTGGGGGAGAAGATGGAGAAGAGGATGGAGAGTATGAAGGACAAGAAGAAGATGAAGTTGAGGATGGATCTGAAGCCAGTGACAGGCAAGAAAAGAAGTTTTCTTGTCCATTTTCACAAGATCGAGAAGGAGCAACAAATCTCTGCAGGTGGACAGCACATGCAGACAAACGAAGTGTAAGCCTTCTTGACGAAAGATTCTCACTAACAGTTACAAACGCATCTTCAGAAAATTCGGTTGATGCCTATCATTGAATCCGACCAGAAGTCTGAAACTGGGTACGATTCTTATCATCCTCCCAATGATCCTCTCTGGCAAAGCGAAAAGGTAAAACATCTCCTTTTTGGCCGTCCAAAGGTAGATGCCACCGCAAGGAAGGAATTGAGAAAAAGGTATCAAAACAATTATTATCAGAAAAGAAGAGACAAAAGGTTGGAGCTTAAGGCGCTTTTGGAAGCGGGTGAGATTTCAAAAGCAGAATTCGATCAGCGGGTCGAAGATTCGAAAATTAACCTGGGATGGTACCGAACGAAACGAGAACTAGAGGATTTGGCCGATGAGTTTGCAGCTTTTCGCGAAAGAATGCGTCTTGCCTATGTCCACGACTCAGAAGATGTCAACCCAGTGGCTTATGAATGGCCGACCGTTCCTTCAGTCGAATCATACCTACGCATCGTCTGTCTATGCCTTCCGGCAGGGCTTCTGGCTGCAACGAAGGATCCCAGCACTCGCGATCTTCAAATCAAACTCAAAACCGCCCTTTCCACTGATAAAGATTATCTCGACGACTGGATACAGACCACAAACCGCGCATCACTCGCTGCCGTGTTCAATTCATCGTGTGACTTACTGAATATCAGGCTTAACTCGATGGATCGCGGAGATAAGAAACGTTTCTTGAATGAGTGGGAAGTACTGAAGAACGGCCACCTCCTATCCCTAACCGGAACTTCCTTGAACGTGCCGACTTGCGCCCTTCTCGATCTTGTTCATGACGCTTTCTCTCTAGGCAGATGACCAAGTATGGAGCCTATGTTTGAGAGGACAAATGAAGAGTGTAGAGAGGAATATGAGTGAAGTGTTGAGTAGCGTGGAATAGTAGTACTGTGAGTATGCATTTCATAAATATGCTTAACATTCTTTAAAAATATACTCATGGCGGCCCGCCGTCCTTCATGCTGTCAAAAGCAAATTTGAGTTAATTCTGGCACTCCTGCGAACAAACCTTTCCTCCATCCTACCCCGAACCTTGACTTCCTTCCTTACTTCATGAAGGCCACAAAACTTAGGATCTGTTCCAATGAATGCCAACCCCTCCTTCCTCACGGTTTCTGTTTCTATTTTACGGATTCGAGCCCAACGAGATTGGAAGACTTGCACTATACTGTTGAAAGATGGGACAAATGAATGCAAGGCTGATGGAATGGTTGTTGTATTTGGAGCGCCTTCTTTTTCTACCAACTGATCCACGCAGCTGTCTTCGGCGGAAGTAGTAGTAGTATTCGCCTGGCCAAGACCGGTGGTTTCGGTTTCAATTGGGGAGGTCGAGAGAGATTTGTGAACAGAGACAATGGGACGATGTGCCGGAGGAAGAGGAGCGGTAGGAGCAATGGTTGATTGATGACCCACTAGAATCTGTGAAACAGAATCAGAGGAGGCATACTCTGCTTCTCGAACTTGCTGTAGATATCCGCTGAGCGCGGCTTGTTGCCTTGCCATGATTTATGGATTTTGGATGTCCCTGCATACTTCTTTAGAAGATCGACACGGGGTCTGCGAGGTCCTACTAGGTCAATAACCACGTTTTCAGTAATATACCAGTTTTTCTGGGGCTATCCATCGTCGCGCAAGTCTGTCCAAAAGGGATTGCCCGCCTGTTGCAAAGATGAAGATCGTCCGAAACTCAGGGGCACATTTAAATGTCCCGTGATCTGATGATCTGCAGACCACGGTGCAAGTTGTATATCGGTCAACTTTGGTAAACCTTATCCCGGTTTGTATAGTATTCAGCTATTTCAGCAGCCCGAGGTGCTTCACTATTTCAGAAGATCTCATGGCAATTCACGTTTGTATTAGCGTCTGTTTTTCAATTGATGTGTTTCTCACTTTCGACAGTACTCACTTCAAACGTATACTCTCTGCGGAGTATTGTGAACGATTTGTTCTTCGCACTTTGCAAGAATACCAGACACAATACGCTTTTATTGCGTTTTTAATCTTCATTCAACAAACTACACAATACTCCTTTAATGATTACGCCATGCGAAGAAAATAAGAAAAAAAAAAAATCGCATATGAGCGTCCGTCCAAAAAGGTTTCACGCGGATGGAAGAGTGCCATGCCAATCCACAAATCTCTCCACGAGACGCCTTGCAATTCCAGTTTTGATTTTTAAATCCTCTTTCAGTTCCCTCACCAGCTCTTTGGCTGTGTCCTTGTGGGCCGTTGCGGATTTGAAGATATCAATTCCCAACTTCTCCTCACTCAAGGTAGCATACAATTCAACGTACTCGTCCTCCTCATACGTGTCCCTCATCCATTGGAGATACTGATACAACCCGTCGTAGTTATACTCCTCCGGATTAAATCGGCGAACCGGAGAAGGTTTAGATACCCCTTGATGAGGCTGTGGTCGCGGCGTTTGTGCGCCGAAGAATTCCTTCATGGGATTGAAATTTTGGAAGATGTAATTGGGGCCTCCACCTGCTTCGTCGCTGCCCTTGGCTTTTGTGCCTCGTTCGGCCCCAGGCTTATGCTTTCTTTCAAGGTCCCACCACTCCTCTGTTTCTGGAGGCGAATGGATCGTTGCTGCGCCGGAGACAATGGCATCGGCCCACCTGACCATCTGGTCGGCCATAAGAGGAATACAAATTTTGCCATTGAAAGGAGGTTTTTGAATCTTCCAACAATAATTTGCATGGGTCTTGTGCCTTGGATCATGGCACAACAGCTTGTCGCGTAACTGACCTTGTACCGTTATAAGGTCGGATTTAGGCCTAGCTGCCAGTGCAACTTTTTGATCTCGCGTCGCAGACTACAATCAAACTTATAACTTCATCAGCACTTACTTGACGTCCGGTAACTTCATATTCATCAGCGTTTTCGTTGTCGGTTTTAATGCTGATGTCAATACGCAACACCTGGTTGGATAAGGCTTTGTTTTTTCGAGCTGTTGCGGAAATTTCGCTGCGCATAGACTGGTAATGATCGCTCCGGCCGAGAGCATTGCTGCAGATTTTTTTGCTGGACTGATATTTGGCTAGTGTAAGCCAGAGCCATTGGAAGGTCACTTCCCGGTCCTCAATGTCCTCCTCCTTCAATCTGAACGGATAAAGTCGAAGGCTATTTTTCAAACTGTCAATAAATTCGTCGTACCCCATATCGTGTAAATCGATGTTCGTTGAATCGACCGTGGTCAGACGCCTCCCGTTCAACACTAGATGTATTCTAGTAGGTACTGATGGGATACGAATTGGTTCGGGGCTTGGTGAGGAGCTATGTCCTTTGGCTGCACGCATCTTTTGGCGAGGCTGAGGTTTGCGAGCTGCCAAAGGGTCACTATCTTCTTCTGTTTCAAAGCCTTTATTATCAGACTTCTCGGGACTTGATGCGAATTCGTCTAAACATCAGATTCAAACAATCGAGAACTTAGCATGATACCAATGCGTGCATTTCCTTTGGACACGTCTTTCAACAAGTCTATCGCCGCGTTTTTGGAAGATGGGTTTCTCGCGGTTTTTCCTTTGCCAATGAGTGGCCCTTTACCAGGCTTTCCGGTTTCGGCATTTTCGTCAGACTCCTCAGAACTTGATGCTAATTTGTCTAGAAGCGAGATCAAAACCGTGCAAAACCCAGGCATACCGACAGTCTTTCTTTTGGACATGTGTTTGGAAAATTTGGTCTTAGGTGATTTCGCAGATTGTTTTGACGTTTTTACGATGCGAATGACTCGCTTTTTTCTGGCGTTTGGCTGTGGGGATGGATCCCCGCCTTCAAAAGGAACAGTGGCTTTTCGTTGGCGTCCCATTAGTGTAAGCTGGAGGTAGGAGGGAGCTCGCGCTCGCGCTCGCGTTTTCAAGATGTAGGATATTAGCACGTGGAGGTTGAGTTTTAAATAGCACTACTCGGGCAGTCACGAGGCGGCCAATAAATTTGCAAATGACAATAAGAGATCTTGATTGCAGATTCAAATTTTCAGGCCGCGTCACCTCGCAATCCCTACTTCCCCCTTCACCTGTCGCAAGTACAACTGCACAACACAGTTGTAAGGATAACTATAACTTAACACGTCAGATCTACACGTCAATGCCTATTTCTCCCTGTCAATAACTCCATAACCTTCAATCACACAAATTTATATGAAGGAATCGCGTCTTGTCGCTCCAGATCCCTCAAAACAATTTCTATCATCATGGGATTAGAACAAGCCGATAAAGATGTTCTCCACGACCCTACAGACAAATTTCGTCGAATCTCAAGTAGCACCACCAATTTGAAGGGGCTGTTTAATTCCCTGAGTGTCGAAAACAGAATGAACACTGCTGAAGAGTTGAAGCATCGGGGGGATTGTGTTGGGAAGATCATGAGGATTATGGAGAACATCTCTGAAGGGTATGGAATGATTGAGTCATCAGGGCTCAGGAGTAGGGCCCAGAGGAGTCTGGTCCGAGGTGAGCAGAGGATTCTTACCGGTGGCGAACCTCTGCCCTTTGATATTATTCCATCTGAACCCCGAACCGGCGGGACTTGCAGCGTACTGAAAGTAAAGATGGGAAATGAGCTGTATGCCATGAAACATTTAAATGCGAACATATCGCTGGAGGCTTTCAGATGGGAGGAACGGCTCCTCAAGGACATCAGAAACCCACACATAACCGAAGTCTGGGGATCCATTGTCGACGCCGCGAATAGACTTAACATTATTCTAACGCCTTGGTCATTTGTAAGTGCAATTTGGAAAATCAATAATAACAAAATAGGCATCTCTGGAAACGTACATAAAGGATTCGTCTTGCCTTGATTTCGGCGATCTCTCATTTCCCTACAACGCCATGGCCTGTCTCATGGAAGGGATGGTATATCTGCACGAAAAAAGATTGAAACATTGCGAGCTGAAGTTGTCAAACAATCTTTTCCAAAGTAACATCTCTCTCAATCCACACGGTCTAATATTACAGAGAGCGAAGCTATCTACCTGGCAATTGCCCGTCACTTCTTAATCCTCTATCACCACACCACGCCCACACACATCTCAATCGACGCTTAGATACAGCTCAACAATCCTCACGCTTCCGGTATTGTTACTAGCTTCCACGCTCACTGCACTTCAAAATAAGCATCATCTGACGAGTCCTGGTTCTCCTCATGTTCCCTCGTCGTCGTCGCCGCGAGACTCAAATTATTCGTTATGTCCGCGGACAAAGAAATATTCGATTCGGCTCTCGAAAGGGAGACAGAGTGGCGGAGTCGGTGCTTCATCTCCATCTCACATCGGACATTGTGCAAAGAGTCACCGAATGAGCAATGCCAAAGAGTTATTTAGGGGACGGGGTGACCCGGAAACGGGACAAAACTTTGGCGAATGTAAGGCGAAAAGTATGGAGGACTACTGGGATGAGAGACATAAAAATTGTTCATGTCAGATGATTACAAAAAGGAGAAGACGCGGAATAATCAGTGCTCGTTTATTGCCGGTCGGTCTCTATCTCCCCTCAGATGACAGAAGAACAGGAGGCGCCTGCACCGTCTTGTAACATCAAGTGGACTACAACGTATATAATTTCAATGAAACGATTCAATGCCAATATCCGATTAACACCTTCAGGAGAGCGGAATGCATTCTGAAAGAGATCAGAAATGAGCACATCATTGAGGTTTATGCCTCTAGCTATCATCGATACCTCCAATCGACTAAATATCATCCTAAGACCATGGACGGAAGTCGCAATTTGGAAAATCAATGATAAAGGAATATATCTGTCTGACTCGTACCTATTCGAGAAAGACATCAGTTCTTGATATTGGAAATCGCACAGGACAAGATTTTCTATATGGTTCAGTGTCAGGCCGCATGCTTGAAGGGATATCCTATTTTCCCAAAGAAAAATCAGGTGTTAGACTCGAAGCGATTCAATATTCATCTTCAAGGTAAGATCCCTATCAATCCGCATGGTCTAACATTGTAGAAACTCAGTCTCATGGGCATGACATACCGATTATATCCGACTTTGGGATTTCCTTGAAGCGAGTGCAAACTATGGTATTCAGTGTACGAACTTTTTCACATCAGATTATCCTCTTCAGTTGCGTCACTGCCCGTTCGGAAGAAACGAAGACGTATTGACTCTTTCTTTCCCAGAACTTCGTCGGCATGGTGGCATCCTTACTCTCGTCAATATGCTCAAACAGTGATTATTGAGATTCAAATACTTATCTTATCATCGCTTCCTCGCAGAATTTTGAGTGTGGTAGTGCATGGCCGGGATGAGTTTTTGAGAAA
>Ga0335073_10015605_pt1 | contig 10621 bp, 7 predicted proteins | sample Lox_Sample_22_FD_207093 | JGI IMG/M metagenome (GOLD analysis project Ga0335073, IMG submission 207093) | Soil microbial communities from Loxahatchee National Wildlife Refuge, Florida, United States - Lox_Sample_2.2 | ecosystem: Environmental > Terrestrial > Soil > Wetlands | place: USA: Florida...
GACCGCACCGCCGTCGCCCCCGTGACCGCTGGCCCCAGCGTTGCCGCCGGTCCCGCCATTGCCGCCGACACCGCCGGCAGCGGTGGCCTGGCCGCCTTGACCGCCGGCCCCGCCGGCCGCAGCATTGCCGCCGGCCCCGCCGAGGCCGCCAATAGAGTTGTCACCGGTTGCACCGGTGGTGGCCGTGCCGCCGGCACCTCCAGTGCCGGCGGCCCCGCTGGCCCCGCCGGCCCCGCCGTTACCGCCGGTGCCGTTGATGCCGGTGGCCTGGCCGCCTTCGCCCCCGGCCCCGCCGACGGCGGCATTGCCGCCGGTGCCACCAGCACCGCCGACACTGACCGAACCCTGGACTGCCGCGCCGGCACCTCCAGTGCCGGCGGCCCCGCTGGCCCCGCCGGCCCCGCCGTTACCGCCGGTGCCGCTGGTGCCGGTGGCCTGGCCGCCTTCGCCCCCGGCCCCACCGGCGCCGGCATTGCCGCCGGTGCCACCAGCACCGCCGGTGTTGAACAACCCGTTGGCCGCCCCGCCGATACCTCCAGCGCCGCCGTCGCCGCCGGCACCGCCAATGCCACCGGCTCCGGCGGCTGTTACACCGTTCCCGCCGTCGCCGCCCGCCCCGCCAGCGCCGGCCATCCCGCCGGCACCGCCCTGACCGCCGGTTGCGCTGTGACCGGTGGCTGTCCCGCCGGCCCCGCCAGGACCGCCGTCACCGCCCTGTCCGCCGGCCGCACCGGCCACACCTGCACCAGTGGCGCTACCGCCAACCCCGCCGGCGGCGCCGGCGCCGCCCTGTCCGCCGTTGCCGCCGGCACCGGGAACGATGCCGTTACCGGCCTGTGCTCCGGCGTTGCCGCCGGTGCCGCCCGCCCCGCCGTTGCCGCCGGCCGTGCCGCCAGTCGGGGTCCCCGCCGAGGCGCCGTTAGCGCCGGGGGCTCCGCTACCGCCGTTGCCGCCGTTGCCGCCGTTGCCGACCAGCCCGCCGTTGCCGCCGGTCCCGCCGGTGCCGCCGGTGCCGCCCGGGGTGGTGGCGTTGGCGCCGTCCCCGCCGTTGCCGCCGTCGCCGCCGTTGGTGGGCGTGAGGCCGGATGAGCCGTTCCCGCCGACGAAGCCGCCGGTGCCGGTGTCTCCGCCGGGCGCGCCGCCGGTGCCGCCGGTCCCGCCGTTGCCGGGGTTACCGCCGACCCCGCCGGCGCCGCCGACACCGGTGCCGTGATCACTAAACGTGCCGGGCGCGCCGTTGCCGCCGTCACCGGGTGCGCCGCCTTCGCCGCCGGTGCCGCCGGCCCCGCCGTTCCCATTGATGCCCACGCCGCCGAAGAATGATCCCAAAGTCGATCCGGTGCCGGCGTTCCCGCCAGTCCCACCGTTGCCGCCGGCGGCGCCCTCCCCGCCGTCACCGCCGTTGCCGCCGGTGGCGCTGTCCGTGCCGCCAGGCCCGGCCTCGTCGAAGCCGTCGCCGCCGGTCCCGCCAGAGCCGCCGGTCCCGCCGACACCGCCGGTCCCGCCGTTACCGCCATCACCGATGATCGGCGAGCCAGTGCCACCGGCACCACCGTTACCACCTTCACCGGCGGCGGTTCCGTCGCCGCCGTCGGTGCCGTTGATGCTGGTGGCCGTTCCGTCGGTGCCATTGGTGCCGGCGATGCCGGCCGCGCCGACCCCGCCGACCCCACCGTTACCGCCGTTGCCGAGCGCGAGGAAACCCAGAACGTCACTGGCCTGGCCGGTGTCGCCACCGTTGCCGCCGGTGCCGGCGGCGATGCCAGCGCCGCCGGTACCACCGTCACCGCCGGTGCCGCCGTTGCCAAGCTCCTCGCCGCCGTTGCCGCCGACGCCACCGGCGGCGCCCAGCCCGCCATCACCGCCGTCGCCGCCGTTGCCCCAACCCCCGGCATCCCCGCCGGCACCGCCGACCATCCCGGGATCACCTGTCGCATCGAAGCCGTTGCCGCCATCGCCGAACCACAAGCCGCCGTTTTCGCCCACGGGGTCTGTCATCGTCCCGTCGGCGCCGTTGCAAATCAGGCCGCAAAAGTTATCGACCGCGAAAAACGGATTGATCGCGTTGTCGATCGTCTGACCGAGCGGGCTGGCGATCCAGGCTTGCAGCGCCGAATGAAACGGCAGCCAGAAGCCCTGTTGGAATAGATCAGCCAGAGTGGGATCGGCCGCTGAAGCTGACGCAGCCGGATCAAAGCTCGTCGCAAACCCACTCAAATCCGTAGCTAGCGTCGGGTCACTGCTCGCCAGGGAATTGATGATGGGGTCGAAGATCACGTCGAGCTGGTCGGCGTGGGCCGCTGGCGCAGTGGCCAGCGGCGTCAAGCCGAACGTCAAAAACGCACCGGCACTCGCACTGACACCGACCACCCGACGACCACAGCGAACCTTGCCGTTGCGTGACCCACGATTCCGTTTCGTGTATAGATCGGCCATCGTCCTGCCTTCCACCCGAGGTCAACAGCGGGGGCGGACGATCCCAGTGGCGTTAGGTTAGTCCTCACGAGCCGGTTATTAATCCATATCCGCAAATTCCAGCATTAGCGCCCAAATCCCGTAGTGGCCGGTGCGGGGCGCGGCTACCAGTGAAAGGCCGGCGCGCTCGGCATCGTCGCCGCGGGGTTCGCCGTGGAGGGGCGCCTGCCGGTGAGCCCGCGCGCGGTGCGCAGCGCGACCGCCATGATCGTGTTGGTCGGGTTGGAGCCGCCGGAGGTCGCGAACACGCTGCCGTCGGCGCAGAACACGTTGTCCATCTGGTGCATTCGTCCATTCCCGTCGACAACGCTCGTCATCGGGTTCACGCCCATCTGCATTCCGCCCATGGTGTGCAAGCCGGTCGGTGGTGCGGTGCCGCTCAGGGAATTGGCGGTGCTCTGAGCTACGGCGGCGTAGAGCTGTGCGCCGGATGCCCCGCACATCGTGGAAAGCAGCGGTATGAAGAAGCTTTGCGAGACCTGCTCGAACTTTCCGATCTTGTAGGTGACCCGGGGCGCCGGCTGCCCATTGAGGTCTTTGATTGTGGGGTCGAGAGTGACGTTGTTTGTCAGGTACGGCATGTCGGTGGCAAAACAGTCGACGCCGGCGAGCCGGTCGCGCAGCAGTGATTCGCGCATCAACTCCTTGAACGTGCTGCCGAAGAACTGCACACCCGGTATCAGCCCCAGGATCTGCTGGTAGAACTTGCCCTCCGCGATCGGGTCCTGGCTGCCGCCGAGCTCGCATAGGCCGGCACGGATGTAGGGCAGCCCGGCCAGCCGGGCGCAGAGTCGCGCTCCGGGGAAGTCGGGATCGTTGAAGTCGAACACGCACTGCGTGCACGAGCGACCGCGGTAGGCGTGCACTCGCTGGTTGAGGAAGATAGCGAAGCCGTCGTAGAAGTTTTGAAACATGATCCGTTTGCCGATGCGGGCGTAGGGATCGGGCAAGTTGGACAGCAGCGCCAAACGCGGCGTCAGGACCGCGGAGCAGGACAGCACCACCACGTCGGCGCTCTCCCCGCCGGGATTGCCCTGCGGGTCGAGATAGCTGACGCCGGTGGCTCGGCGGCCGGTGTAGTTGACCTGGGTGACGGTCGTCTGTGGCCGCAACTGCGCCCGCCCGGTGTGCAGCGCGCGCCGCAGCATGATGAGGTTGACCGGCTTGGCGGAGATCGGACACCCGTAGCCCGAGCAGAACCCGCAGTTGTTGCATGCCGGGCAGCCGTTGTACTCGGCCGAATTGGCCGCCATCGGGAAGTAAAACGGATGCAGCCCAACGCGTTTGGCGCCCGCAGCGAGAAGCATCGAAGAGCGCATCTGCGCGCCTGGCGGCATCTGGTAGGGCTTGGATTGCGGCTGGTGCTTCTGGACGAATGCCGGTATCGACGCGACATCGCCTTGCACTCCGATGATCGTCTCCACCTCGTCGTAGTACGGTGCGAGCTCGCTGTACTCGAACGGCCAATCCGCCATGTCCGCGCCGGGCACCGGGCCGAGTAGCGACAGTCCCTTGAAGTCGATGTCCCACATCCGGGTGACCTTCACGTCCGAGTGTGGGAATGCGCCACCGACCTGGTTGGGCAGGTCGTTGACGTCGCCGACGTAGGTGCTTGCCGCGTTTTGGCTGGCCATTTGGCGAAACGTGCGCGGGTAGGCCAGCGGGTCCGGCTGCTCGAAATAGCGGTACTGCGACTTGAGCTCGTCGTTGGAGAACACCGTCGGGAACGGCCCCTGCCCTTCGATGTTGTTGTAGTAGCTCGGTCCCATCTCGAAGATCACGACGTCCCAGCCGGCCTCGGCGAGTTCCATTGCCATCACCGACCCGCCCGGGCCCGAGCCGACGATGATCGCTTTAGGCATTGACGCCGCCTTTTCCGCCCATCTTGGCGACGGCCTGCGCCCAGCCTCCGCGAACCAGTAAACCGATGATCCCAGTCGTCGCCGCCATGTCGCCTGCGGCACCCTCGACCTCGGCATCGGTGTAGCCCCGCGGCTGGATGTCCCCTGGCCACTTGATGTCCTGCCAACCGACCAGGTTCGCGTTGCCGCCGTATTCCGGCACGGAGTACATCCCCTCGATGGTGTGACCGAACAGCAACTGGGTGAAGGTCACTGCCTGACCGGTTGTCAGGATGCTGTCCTGTTTCGCCGTCGATATCGTGGTGAAGTCGCCGCCGGCCAGCTGGTCGAGCAGCGCGATGCCGTTGGTGTACTGGGTGCGGAGACTCGCGATCCGCTGTTGCCACGCGTAGTTCTGGGCGCGGTCGAGCGGGACGAAGTTGGCCATGAAGTCCTCGGTGCCACCGGCGCGGTTACTCCACGGCCCGCCTGCGTGCACCTTGGCCGGCGAAAAGGAAAACGCCGACAGCATGATGTCCAGGTAGCGGACCACGTTTGCCTCGTGCGCCCCCGGGGTGGTTTCCTGCGAGCTGTCTTGCGGCCCGGGGACCAGGCGGCGGGTGGCGGCGTCGAGCACCGCGGCCTGGTGCTCAGAGAGGTACAGCAGCGGCGCGTCGGCGGACGCGGCCGGAACGACGCGACCGAGCACGGCGGCCACCGGTATGAGTGTTAGCCCGCCAAGGACCGTGCGCCGGGTCACCGGCGCCGACGAGCCGAGTGCTTCGGCGGCCTCGTCGCTGGCCACGCGCAGAGTATGACGTGGATTCGCGACCGACCAAGGGATGCCCGCGTCCGGCGTGTCGGATTAGCTATCCAGTCTCGCGGTAACGGTCCGCGGCGTTGTGCCGAGCATTTTCCGTCGGGGCATAGATCGAATCGACGATGTCATCGAACAACAGACTGGCGAATGGCGTGACCTGAGCGTGCGACACGATGAGGCCTTGTTGCAGTCGCAGCACCGCGGTGAAGTCGCCGCCGGCCAGCTGGTCGAGCAGCGCGATGCCGTTGCTGTACTGGTCGCGCAGGTCGGCAACCCGCACTCGACGCGCGGAGGTCTGAGTGTCGATCAGCGACAGCAGCCGGTCTATGTATGCAACGACAAGCAGTGGCGGCGCGGGCATTAGGTGCAGAGTGGCCGCTGCGAGCACGGCGGCTTGGTGCGACGACAGGAATCGGTATGCCGGTTCGGGTGAACCGTCCGGCAATATGCCCGGTAAGCGGACAGCTTCGTCGCTGGCCACGCCCTGAGTATGACGCTGTTACAGAGCTGACCTGCGGATGCGGGCGTTGCGGCGTGTCGCTCCGGATTAGCTAGATTTTCTCCGCGTAGGCCGACCACTCCACCTGTGATGCGGTCAGGTCGCGGCCGGCCGGCTCGACGTATCGCTGCACGATCTCCTCCGGCCCGAGCTGCTCCACCAGCCGCCAGCCGTGCCCGTCCAGAAACGCCGCAACCTCCTCGGGCAGTAGCCCGAAACGCCACAGCTGCTGGCGCTGGCGAAACCTGCGGTACAGCTGCTTGGCGCCGTAAAAGTTGACGCCGTCGATGAAATCCCGCCGGACATAGCTGAACACCAGACGGCTGCCGGGCGCGGCCGGTCGCATGCTGTCGAGTGTTGCGTGCACGGCATCGGCGGTCAGGTACTGCGTCACCGCTTCCCAGACGAAGAAGGTGCGGTAGTCGGTGCGGTAACCGTGCTCGGCCAACACGGTGAGCACGTCGTCGCGCTCAAGGTCCAACGACACCAACCGAACCGAGCTCGGCATCTTGCCCAGGACCCGTCGCACGGCTGCCGCCTTGCGCTGGATGTTGACCTGCTGATCGACTTCGAAGATCGGGATGTCACTTTTTCGCGCCAATCGGTAAGCGAGAGTGTCCAATCCGGCGCCCAGGATCACGACCGCGTCGATGTCATCGAGCGCTGCGGCGACCTTGTCGGCGACATAGCGCTTGCGGCAGGTCATGTTGGCCCACAGCCCGGGACCGTCGCGTTCCATCGCCGCCATCATCAGACGTCGCATCAGCTTCGGCGGTGTCGCGGTGACCAGCCACCGGGTCGGCGCCGGCAAAAAACGCGCCGCCAGGTCGTCGTCGACCAACCGCCGGTCCGGTGGTTCGGTCTGCTCCATGGCAGCCAGCATCATTGGGCCGAAAGCGGTCTGCGCCGCGGGGTTTCGTGGCATAGCCGCTATTTGTTCAAAAAGCCCGCATCGACCGGCAGGGTGACACCGGTGACGTAGCGGGCCTGATCCGACACCAACCATGCCACCGCGTTGGCGATGTCTTCGGCTTGTAGGACCTCCACCGGCATGGCGTTGCCCATGGCTCCCGGCGTGTCCGTCGCGGCGGCCATCTTGGCCAGCCACTCCCGGGTGAACTCGTTGTTGATCATCGGCGTCTCGACACCGGAAGGATGGATCGAGTTGACCCGGATATTCTGTCTTGCAAGCAGATTCGCATATATGCGCATCAGGCCGACCACGCCGTGCTTGGCGGCGGCGTAGCCGACGGAGCCGGCGTCCGGGCTGCCGACACCGGCCAGCCCGGCAGACGAGCTGATCAGCACGATCGATCCGCCGGTGTCTTGCTTGACCATGGTCGGTATGGCGACCTTGATGGTGTTGTAAACACCGGTGAGGTTGACGTCGATGACGTCATGCCAGCCGTCATCACCGGATTGCATCGGAGCGATGCCGGCGTTGGCCACGACGATGTCGAGGCGGCCAAACTCGTCCAGCCCGGCTTGCAGGGCAGAGGACAGTGATTTGCGGTCGCGGACGTCGCCACGAGCGGCCACGATGCGAGCGCCGGTGTCCTGGACCAGTTTGACGGTGGCCGCCAGATCGTCCTCGGTGGCCAGTGGGTACGGGACGCTGGCGATCTGGTCGCACAGGTCGACGGCGATGATGTCCGCGCCGTCGGTGGCCAGCCGCACGGCGTGCGCGCGTCCCTGGCCGCGCGCAGCGCCGGTGATGAAGGCGACTTTTCCTTTTAGCGGCCCGTCCATCAGGCGCGTAGCTGGCCCTTGCCGGGGTCGCCGGCCGGAACGGGCTGCAACGTCTTGATGTCGGGGGCTCCGGCCAGGTGCTCGCCCGCGGCGCTGAACATCTTTCCGATTGCCGGCGCGGTGCTGTGGGTCTTGAGCGCGTCCTCGTCGGCCCACTGTTCGACGAAGACGAAGGTGTCGCCGGATTGGTGCAGCGAGTACAGCTGGCAACCCGGCTCGTCGTGCACGTCTTTGACCGCGGTCGTGAGGATCTCGCGCACGGTGTCGACGGATTCGGGCTTGACGGTCAAGGTGGCGACAACGACGACGGGCATGCGGGGCCTCCTGGGAGCTTTGGGGTGACGGCTGTCACCCTACCCAGCTGCTTTCGTGACCAAGCCGCGACATCGCGCTAACCAGTGTGGCGGATGGTGCAGATGGTGCATTTGCGATTAGGCTTGCCTGCATGGCTAGCAAGACTGTCGCCCGGTCCGGCACCAGAACAAGCAGGTCAAAGGCCGGTTCGCGGGGCGGATCCCGTTCGGCGCAGCCCCGCCGCAGACCGGTCAAGCCGCCGCGCAGGCCCGCCAGGCGCCGCGATCACTCGCTGGTCACCAGCGCCGGGCTGACCTGCGGACGGGCTGTCCGCGCGACCTGGCTGATGCTGGCCAAGGGGACCGGCAGCACGGCGCGGTCGGTCGGCCGGGCCCGCGACATCGACCCGGGGCACCGCCGAGACGGGATTGCCCTGGCTCTGCTGGGTCTGGCCGTCGTCGTCGCCGCCAGCTCCTGGTTCGATGCCGCCCGTCCGGTCGGCGCCTGGGTCGACTCGGTGCTGCGGATCTTCATCGGCTCGGCGGTCGTGCTGCTGCCGCTGGTCACCGCGGCCGTGGCAGTGCTGCTGATGCGCACCGAGCCCAATCCGGAGGCGCGGCCGCGGCTGGTTTTGGGTGCGGCGATGGTCGCGCTGCCGGTGCTGGGCCTTTGGCATTTGTGGGCCGGCTCGCCGGACAGCCCGGTCGGGCGCGCACACGCAGCGGGATTCATCGGGTTCGCGATCGGGGGACCGCTGTCGGAGGGGTTGACCGCGTGGATTTGCGCACCGCTGCTGTTCATCGGCGCGCTGTTCGGAGTGCTGTTGTTGAGCGGCACCACGATCCGTGAGGTGCCCGACACGCTGCGATCGCTGTTCGGCACCCGGATGTTCGATTACCGCGAAACCGAGAGCGATCCCTACGACGACCCGGCCATGGAAAGTAGCGTGGCCGAAGACTTTTCCGACGGTTATTACGACGACCCATCGGCCTACGGCGACGACGAAGCGCAGGCGTGGCCTTCTCCCGTCGACGCTGACGACAGCCCGACGGTGCCGGAGCCCGCCGTCGCGCGCAGCCGTCGTCGTGGCGGCAAATCCGCCGGCAAGCAGGACACCGTGGTGGTCGACCGGGTCGTCGAGGGGCCCTACACGCTGCCGCCGCTCAGCCTGCTGGTGGCCGGCGATCCACCCAAGCGACGCAGCGCCGCCAATGATCATATGGCCGAGGCGATTACATCGGTGCTACAACAGTTCAAGGTCGACGCTGCGGTCACCGGCTGCACCCGCGGACCGACGGTCACCCGCTACGAGGTGGAGCTGGGCCCCGGCGTCAAGGTGGAGAAAATCACCGCGCTGCAGAAGAACATCGCCTATGCGGTGGCCACCGAGAGCGTCCGGATGCTGGCGCCGATCCCGGGCAAGTCCGCCGTCGGCATCGAAGTGCCCAACACCGATCGGGAGATGGTCCGGCTGGCCGACGTGCTGACCGCGCCCTCGACGCGACGCGACCACGATCCGCTGGTCATCGCGCTCGGCAAAGATATTGAGGGCGAATACATTTCGTGGAATCTGGCCAAGATGCCGCATCTGCTGGTGGCCGGTTCGACCGGGTCGGGCAAGTCCAGCTTCGTCAACTCCATGCTGGTGTCGCTGCTGGCGCGGGCCACCCCGGAAGAAGTCAGGATGATCCTGATCGACCCGAAGATGGTGGAACTGACGCCGTATGAAGGCATTCCGCATCTGATCACGCCGATCATCACCCAGCCGAAGAAGGCGGCCGCGGCGCTGGCCTGGCTGGTCGAGGAGATGGAACAGCGTTATCAGGACATGCAGGCGTCGCGGGTGCGTCATATCGACGACTTCAACGACAAGGTGCGATCCGGCGCTATCACAGCGCCACTGGGCAGCCAGCGCGAATACCGGCCCTACCCTTACGTTGTCGCGATCGTCGACGAGCTTGCCGACCTGATGATGACCGCGCCGCGCGACGTCGAGGACGCCGTCGTGCGGATCACCCAGAAGGCCCGCGCCGCCGGTATCCACCTGGTGCTGGCCACCCAGCGGCCCTCGGTCGACGTGGTCACCGGCCTGATCAAGACCAATGTGCCGTCCCGGCTGGCGTTTATGACGTCGTCGCTGATCGACAGCAGGGTGATCCTGGACCAGGCGGGCGCCGAGAAGCTGATCGGTATGGGTGACGGCCTGTTTCTGCCGATGGGCGCGAGTAAACCGATCCGCCTGCAGGGCGCCTACATCACCGACGAGGAGATCCACGCCGTCGTCGCCGCCTGCAAGGAACAGGCCGAACCTCAGTACACCGACGGCGTCACCACCGCTAAGCCCACCGGCGAACGCACCGATGTCGATCCCGATATCGGCGACGACATGGACGTCTTCCTACAAGCCGTGGAGTTGGTGGTGTCCAGCCAGTTCGGCTCGACCTCGATGCTGCAGCGCAAACTTCGGGTCGGGTTCGCCAAAGCCGGGCGACTGATGGACCTGATGGAGACCCGCGGGATCGTCGGTCCCAGTGAAGGATCGAAAGCCCGCGACGTGCTGGTCAAACCCGATGAGCTGGCCGCGACGCTGATGTCGATCCGCGGCGCGGACGGCGGCGCCGACACCGACGACGAGGGTTAGTCGAGCTTGGACGCCTGGTAGTAGGCGATGCTCCAGCTCTCCTCGGCCTGCTTGACCAGCACACCGAGGAACACGCTGACCATGCGCCCGTCGGGATATGCGAAGTCGGCGTGGACGTATCCCAGCACCTGGTCTGGTGCCAGCCGGCGGGTTTGCAGGATCTCGTATTCGACTGTCAGGCCCACCGGTTGGCGCGCGTAGTAGTCGATGACTCCTTGGCGGCCAACGCTGTAAGGGCGCAGACCCTGAAAGATGGCGTTCTCGGTGAAGACCTTGGCGACCCGTCCGGGCTCGTGCGCGTC
>Ga0335073_10015606_pt1 | contig 10621 bp, 10 predicted proteins | sample Lox_Sample_22_FD_207093 | JGI IMG/M metagenome (GOLD analysis project Ga0335073, IMG submission 207093) | Soil microbial communities from Loxahatchee National Wildlife Refuge, Florida, United States - Lox_Sample_2.2 | ecosystem: Environmental > Terrestrial > Soil > Wetlands | place: USA...
CCGTAACGTTTCCAGAAACTGCCAATGGGCAGTCCACTGGGAGTGTCTGGGTTCCGGGCCTGACTGCCGTTGATTCTCTCGATCTGACTGCGCTGACCTATGTCGACGGCAAAACCTGGAGGGCGCAGAGCGGCCACACCTGCCGCGTGACCCCCGATCCGCTGATGCTGATCTCAGGCCGCTGAATTAACTTGTTCGCTGCCTTCTCGTTCCCTTGTTCGCTGCCTTCTCGTTCCCTTGTTCCCTGCTTTTATCGTTCCCTTGTTCCCTGCCCTCTCGTTCCCTGCCTTCTCGTTCCCTGCCTTTCTAAAACCTCAGGTACGCCCCAATCATGGGCTCGGCGGAATGCTCGAATGCGCCGGTCGACGAAAAGGCCGTCGTCAGGTCCGGCGCCTTATAGAGGTTGCCGCGATATTGCAGACGCAGCCCAATGTGCGGCAGCAGGCCCCAGTCGAGCCCAGCGCCGTAAACAAACACGGGCTTGGTGGCCGACTGCGTGTTGCTCTGGCCGCTCGTCGGCTGGTTGAACAGCAGGCCTGCCCCACCCAGCACAAATGGCCGCAGGTTGGCGAGGTGAACCGAGACGATGTAGTCGCCCGTCAGTTCATGGGCGTTGGCCGAAACTGCAACTGGAACCGGCGGTGAAGGACATCCGCCCGTAATCGGGCACGACAGCCCCGCCGGGATGGCGCCGGTATACGCATACGCCTGGTTGGCCCGGTTAAACGAATAAGTAACGTCGAAGCCCATCAGCGGGTTGCTGATGTGCCGCAGCTCGAGCATCCCGCCGGCTTGATTCGACGGGCTTTGCCGTACGTTGTTGCCGCTTGTGGATCCATTAAATGCGCCGTAGATGCTTAGCGCCACATCGGTCTGCGCCTGAGCCGACGCGGCAAATAGCACGAGTGAAAACGAACCAATGAATAAAAAACTGCGGGATGTTTTGGCCACGTTGCCTCCTTGAATGAATGCTGGGACCAAGGGAGCCAGAAAAGCAGGGAACCAGAGAACAAGAATTGAGCCGCCTCAGAATCTCCTACCCAAAGTATGGACGCGATGAGAATGGTTGTGTCAGCTCGCAAAGCGTAATACGGTAACGCCTCAGATACCCAGGCCAATACCGCCGGTTGAACGCACTTTGCCCACATGCAACAGTGAACCCACCTTGTGCCAAAAAGTTATTCACGCACGCGCAGCGATATCATGGGATCGATGAACCGCTCCGCTTCCCGTTTTGTCTCCGCCCTTGCCTCTTGCGCTCTCTCACTCCCCTTCATCGCGCGTACACAACTAGTCCCCGCCGCCAGCCCGTCTTATCTCGACGAGCAACCTGTCAGCGCACAGCGCGGGATGGTGGTGAGCGTGCACCACCTCGCCTCTGACGCCGGAGTCCAGATTCTGCGCGAGGGCGGCAACGCGGTCGACGCGGCTGTTGCCACGGGATTTGCACTGGCGGTGGTGCATCCAATTGCCGGTAATCTCGGAGGCGGCGGATTTCTGCTGTTGCGCAGCCACGATGGCAAAACCACGTTCATCGACTATCGCGAAGAAGCGCCTCTCGCAGCCACCCAGAACATGTATCTCGACGCGCAGGGCAATGTGATTCCCGATTCGAGCGTGCTCGGCTATAAATCCATTGCCACGCCCGGCTCAGTGGCCGGCATGGCCTACGCTGAAAATAAGTACGGAAAGCTCGGGCTCAAGAAAGTAATGGCGCCGGCCATTGCGCTCGCTCGCGACGGCTTTGTGCTCTCTCAAGATGAGGCGCATGAATTCGCCGATTCCGATCTCGCCAAGTTCCCTGACTCAAAGCGCATCTTTCAGCGCAACGGCAATCTTTACAAGGCCGGCGAAACATTCAAACAGCCTGAACTGGCGCAGACGCTCGAACGCATCTCGAACGACCCGGCCGGTTTCTACCACGGTAAGATGGCCCGGGAACTTGTCGCCGATCTCAATGCCGGCGGCGCGCTGCTTACGCTCGACGACCTGGCGCAATACAAAGTGGTCGAACGCGAGCCGGTGGTTGGAACCTTTCACGATTACACCGTCATCAGCGCTCCTCCGCCGTCTTCAGGCGGTGTGGTGCTGATCAGTGCGCTTAATATTCTTGAATCGTACGATCTCAAAAAACTCGGCGACCGGTCGCCACAATGGATTCACCTTGTTACCGAAGCCTTCCGTCGCGCGTACATGGACCGGGCCCAATACCTGGGCGACCCCGATTACAACCAGATTCCCGTCGCGCAGCTAATCGCAAAAAACTACGCCGCGGCGTGGCGGGCAGGCATCGACCTGTCGAAGGCGACGCCTAGCGCGACGCTGGTGCGGCCCACAGGTTTCGTTCCGCCTCCACCGGCAACCGCGGGTGCGCGCCGCCAGGAATCGATGGACACCACGCATTATTCCGTGGTCGACAGCGAAGGCAACGCCGTGGCCGTAACCACAACGCTCAACGACAGCTTCGGCTCGCACGTGACTTCAGGCAAGCTCGGCTTCCTGCTCAACGACGAGATGGACGACTTTGCCGCAAAGATGAACGTGCCCAACATGTTCGGGCTGATTCAGGGGCCGGCCAACGCCATCGCTCCCGGCAAGCGCCCACTGAGTTCCATGACGCCGACCATTGTGCTTGAGAACAGCAAGCTGCGTTTCGTTCTCGGCTCTCCGGGCGGTGGACGAATCATCTCGACCGTTGCCAACATCTTTCTGTCGGCGACCGACGGCGGGCTGAACATTCAGCAGGCCGTCGACGCGCCGCGCTTCCACCATCAATACCTGCCCGACAAACTCTACCTTGAGCCGGGCTTCCCGCAATCGACCCTCGACGCGCTCCGCGCCATGGGCTATGACCTGAGCGTCAGCCACGGCCACTGGTCAGACGGCGAGTGCATCGCGGTCGATCCCGCGACAGGCGCGCTCGAGGGCGGGCAGGATCACCGCGGCCATACCGGCAAGGCGGCGGGATATTGAAATGCACCGGAATCGCGGCATCTATTTATTGAGTTCGGCGATTCCTTCGCATCGTACAACTTTCCTCGTTCGTCATTCATCTGAGCTGATGTTGCGAATGACGTTCAGGCGTTAGACGCGACTCTCCAGACCCCTTCCCCCTCACTGCGCCGGGAAGGCTTTGAGCGGTTTCCGGTGGAACCGTTCGGCCTTCCCGGCTATTCTTCTGCGCGGCTCCCGCCACAGGTGGCCAACAGGTGAAGTGCCGGGCTCCCCGGGTTCCCGACGAATGATTTGAATTCGTCGGGGTAGGAGTCCGTTGTCGCGGCGTATCTGCGGGGCCGTTCGCGCTTCTCGAACGCCTAATTCTCACCTATCGAGATTCTCAAGAGAGGAGTACTACTCAGCCGCCAATCGGGTTTGCTGCAGCGGGTCTTTTGTGGATGCACCAGCTCAGGATGAGAAAATAAACTCAGGCACCGGTACGCTTCCATAACCTTGCCTTGGAACTCCCAGAACATGCTGCGAGTTGTTTCGACTCATCTGTTTCTGAATCACCGGCTGCATCCCGGCCTGCTTGAAGAAGCCGGCCGCGCGGGCGCACAGGCAATCGAGCTTTTTGCTGCGCGCCAGCACTTTGACTACACCAGCCGCGAGCATGTGGCCGAGATTGCCGAATGGTTTCGTTCCGCGACAGTAGAGCCTTTCTCAATGCACGCGCCGCTCTACCCTGACCGCGAGATGGGCCGCGCCGGCGCTCCAGGAGTCAACCTGCTTCATCCTGAAAAGTCCCGCCGCATCGACGCAATGGACGAGATCAAGCGCGCGCTGGAGTCGGCTGAGCGCATCCCTTTCAAGCACCTGGTGGTTCACCTGGGCGAACGCAACGATACGTGGTCGCCACGCTCGATCGAGTACGCTCAAATTGCCCTGGAACATCTGGGCGCCTTCTCGCGGCCACTGGGGGTTCGCCTGCTGGTTGAGAATCTGCTAAGCGAAGCCACCACCCCCGAACACCTGAAACTGATACTCGAGCTTGGCCACCTCGACAACGTGGGGGTCTGCCTCGATCTGGGCCACGCGCACATCACCGTGGGAACGGCAGAGGCAATCGCCACGCTGGGCAAGCAAATTGTTTCGGTGCACACGCACGACAACCACGGCGAAAAGGACGAGCATCTGTGGCCGGGCGACGGAACCATCGACTGGCCCGCGACTGCCAAAGCCCTGAAGGAGTTGGCTACGCCGCCCGCAATTGTTCTCGAAATCGGCTACAACCTGAACGACGCGCACAGTGCATTACCCGGTAAGATCGCCGCCGCCTACGCAAAGTTCGAATAGTTAAACGTAGTGCCGGCCTCCCCGGGGTCCCCGACGAATGATTTGTATTCGTTGGGGTGGTAGCCCGGTTGTCGTACGGGTCTCCAGACCCGTACCAGGTTCCCTAGTTCCCTTGTTCCCTGCTTCTAGCAAATTCTCGGCAACTGCTCGCCAATCTGCGTCGGAATCACGCGATTCGCGCCCATGGGGGTGCGCGCAACCAGCATGCGCTTGTGATCGGCGGAAACGTGGCCGATTTTTGCGGCATCGCGTCCCAGCGGATGCGCGCGCATGACTTCGAGGGCGCGATTGGCGGCGTCGGGCGCAATGAAGATTACGACTTTGCCTTCGTTAGCGACATAGACGGGGTCGAGGCCGAGCAGCTCGCAGGCCGACTGCACCTCGGGCCGCACCGGCATCTTCGATTCGTCGATATCGATGCCCACGCCCGACGAGCCGGCGATCTCATTCAGCGTTGACGCAAGGCCGCCGCGCGTAGGGTCGCGCATGGCGTGCACACTTGCGCCAACTGCATCGAGCACTTCGCCGATCAGGCCGTTCAACGCGGCGCAGTCTGAGCGGATCTGGCTCTCGAATTCGAGGCCCTCGCGCACGCTCATGATGGCCATGCCGTGATCGCCGATGGTTCCCGAAACTAAGATCGCATCGCCAGGCATTGCATGCAGCGGACTTACGGAGATTCCAGGCCTCAATAGACCAATGCCCGCGGTATTGATGTAGACGCCGTCGCCGTGTCCGCGCTCAACGACTTTTGTGTCGCCGGTAACGATTTTCACGCCGGCGGCTGCGGCGGCCTTCGCCATTGCGTCGACAACGGCGGCTAGCTGCGCCAGCTCAAATCCTTCTTCGATGATGAAGCCGGCGGTGAGGAATTTGGGGATTGCGCCGCTGACGGCGAGATCGTTTACTGTGCCGTTGACAGCGAGCTCGCCGATCGATCCGCCGGGAAAAAAGAGCGGCCGGACGACGAAGGAATCGGTGCTGATGGCGATGCGGCCGCCAAGCTCCAATACCGCGGCGTCGCCAAGATTCTCGAGCGCCGGGTTGCGGAAGGCGGGCAGAAACAGGTGCTCGACCAGCTCGTTGCCCAGCTTGCCGCCGCCGCCGTGGCCCATCACGATGGTGGGGTAGTCGGCCAGCGGAAGCGGGCAGCTCCAGTTGGAGAAGTCGGGAGCGGGGTTCTTATCCATTCATTAACCTTGGCGACGATTCAGTATTTCGGGTCCCTCTCGTAGTTACATCCGTTTTTGCGAGCATAGTCATAGAAGCGAATGAATTTCTGTTCGAAGGAAATAACAACAGACTTACTTTTGTCGAAACCTTGCGGCACGGATTGCGGCGGCCAGACTCTGTCATTGAAGAAGATTGCGATCTCCGGCTTCGACGCGGCTTCGCCCAGCCATTTTTTCGAATTTTCGCCCTCGCCCCACTGTATCTCGTTAGCCTTGGATTTTGTGAGTACGTATAGATCATTCGCGACAATCCCGACGCCTCCTTTGCCGTATCTGGGATAACACGGCCTCTCCATTGCGCTCTTCTCAACTGAAGTGACATAGTCCGGCAATTCGGCTTTCGGGCGACCTGGGAGTATTGCCAACAGAGTAGCTGTTAGAACGATGCGGCTCAGGACTTTCATCGTGGTTCTCCAAAACGATTTACGTTTTTGATAGCGCCGTGCCCGCTCCCGCCAATTCCTCCGCGCTCAAGAATCTTCCGTAGTTGTAGTATGCCGCGCACGCGCCTTCGCTCGAAACCATGGTTGCGCCGAGCGGATGGCGCGGCGTGCACTGCTTGCCGAATGCCGGGCACTCAGCCGGCTTGATTGCCCCGCGCAGTACCTCGCCCGCGTGGCACAGCGGCGACTCCACGGTACGAATGCCGGTGATCTGGAAGCGGTGCTCGGCGTCGAATTCGCGGTAGTCCTCATTGAGCCGCCAGCCGCTCTTGGGAATCACGCCGATGCCGCGCCAGGCGCGATCGGTCACCTCGAAAACATCGCCCAACAGTTTTTGCGCAGGCTGGTTGCCCTCGAAACTCACTACGCGCTCGTACGCGTTTTCAACTTCGTGCTTCCCTGCCTCCAGCTGGACCACCGCTCGCCTGATTCCGTCGAGCAGATCGAGCGGCTCGAAACCGGTAACGACGATCGGCACCCTGAAGCGGTAGGCGAGCGGAGGATATTCCCAGAAGCCCATCACACTGCACACGTGACCGGCCGCAAGAAAGGCGTTGATTTGGTTCTCGGGCGCGCTGAGGATGGCCTCGATGGCCGGCGGCACGAGGACATGCGAGACGAGCAGCGAAAAGTTTTTGATGCCGCGCCTTTTGGCCAGGTGAACGCTCATCGCGTTGGCCGGCGCGGTGGTTTCAAATCCTACGCCGAAGAAGACGACCTGCTTGTCAGGATTCTTAACCGCAAGATCGACCGCATCGAGCGGCGAGTAAACAACGCGCACGTCGCCGCCACGCCCTTTGATCTGGAACAGATCGGCGTCGGTGCCGGGCACGCGCAGCATGTCGCCGAACGAGCAGAAGATGACGCCTGGTTGCGCGGCAATGGCCAGCGCCTTGTCGATAAGCTCGAGCGGAGTGACGCAGACGGGACAGCCGGGGCCATGCACCATCTCGACGCCGGCGGGCAGCATCTGATCGATTCCGTTTTTGATAATCGAGTGGGTCTGGCCTCCGCAAACCTCCATGATTTTCCACGGGCGCGTGGTTACAGCGTGAATCTCGCGCGCCAGCGCCCGAGCAATCTCGCCATTCCGGAACTCGGTCAGGTACTTCATCGTTTGGAACTGCGCCCCTTCAACAACCCCTGGGTGCCCCATCCTTGGCGCGTCTTTGTCTTTGCGCCAAGGGTGGGAGAGCACGAACCTCAACTCGCCTTCGTTGACTCGCTGACTTGCTGACCTGCTGACTCGCTGACCTGCTGCTTTTCGCAGCTTCCATCCGGGCAATTCGACTGTGGCGCATTCGCCGCCCGCGCAAAGGCTTCTTCCTCGCCGGCCAGTTCCTCTTCGAGCGTGCCCATCTTGCGAAAGACTTCGAGGGTCTTTTCGGCGGTTTTGGCATCGAGCTTGGAGATGGCAAACCCAACGTGGACAATGGCATAGTCGCCAACTTCGATGTCGGGAACGTAGTCGAGGCAGACCCGCTTTACAATACCGCCAAAGTTCACGCGGCCAATGCGCAGGTCGTTCTCGGTCAGAATTTCGTCAACGCGTCCGGGGATGGCAAGGCACATGGCAACTACGTTATACCCCTCGGCCCGAACCATGAAATGTGATTTAGATCACTCAGGCGGCACCATCGAATCGGCTGGAATTCCACAATTGATTCCTTGCGGCAGTAAAAGGTATTATCCTGCCCAGGCCGAGCGGGAATGTAGACAACACAGAAACTGTCGTCGGGTGGCTCGCGAATGGATAGCGTCGTCACTTGGAGGCGTGTCCCTGGTCACGGACGTCAGAAAGGCAATCGGCAGATAAAGGCGAATAGGTTGCACTGCCTCCCCCAGGAGTGCTTGCGGACAGTTTCACGCAATCCTAATGACAGTACCCGGACCTCGTGCCGCCTTCTCTCCGTTTGCTCAAATCCAATTCCCGCAGCAAGTCGTAGCCCGCAGCACGCAGGAGGACCCATGTACAGCCTCATACACAACTTCATGTACATCCTGGATCCGTTCGTCAATTTTTACATTGCCTACTTTGTCTGGGTGTGCATTGAGATCGTCAAGGCGCAGTCGCGCGCCATGGCACGGGACCTCGAGAACCTCAAGCAGGAACAGCGGTACTGGGAGTGGTTCGAACTCAAGGAATATGGATTGAGGCAAGTGTGAGAATCCGGGTCTAGGATTCAGACAACGGATTCTAATCCGAGACCATCGTTTCGCCCGGCAGGATCGGTCTTGTCCGCGGCAGCACGCCGCGGGCGGCCATCATGCCCACGAGGGCAAGCACACCGACAAAAACAAGCAGCTTGATGAGCGAGCCTGTACGCGTTTCGGGCAGCGCCTTCCACAAAATCAGCAGCACCGTTTGCGCAATCGTAACGGCCCACACCGATCCATAAAAATAGCGGCGCTCCCAGCCCTCGCCTTTGGTCGAGAAACCCACGCGGGGCAACTTGCCTGCGAGGCCCAGCAGCAGAATGACAACGGCCAGCGGGATATACGCGGCGTTGTAGATCTGTTTGAGCCGCCATGCGCCGGTGATTACGGCATAAACAAGTCCCGCCATGTTGAGCAGCGCAAAGTTCAGCACCGCGTTCCAGGCAAAGGTGTAACACACGCGGCGATAAAGCGGGTTCGGCTTGTCTTCGTCGAAGCGCAGAATGTAGGGCCGGTGCTCGACGCCAGGCAACTGCGCAAAATAGCCGGCGATGAAGACCCCGATGAGCACAGTGCACAGCCAGATTGTATTGCCGAGGTGAAAACCTTTCTCAAACAGGCTGAAGGTGAGCGGTCCCGGCGCCAGAAAGTAAACCCATATCCAGATGGGCAAATGGCACATTCGATAAATTGTTGTGTTGCGTTCGCGGATCTTGCGTTGTTCTGAATACTCGATCTTTCCGCTGTATCCCATGAGATTAACTTTCGCGTAGCAGGCGATGGCGAGTCAATAAAGACAGGTGTCAGGGGTCAGCGAACCGCGCGACGCGTGATAGACTCCGGTTGCGCTCAAAACGAATTGAATTGGAGAGAGAAAAATGCCGGTTCGCTGGTCGAAAGTGATTGCACTTGTTGCCGCCTTTGCCGTAAGCACCGTTTGCGCCGGTCAAAACGCAATGCAGGGCGGAACGAAAACCGCATGGGTGGGAACCTGGGCCGCTTCGCCCATGGAGGCGCAAGGCAGCAACATGAAGCCTTTTGCCCTTTCGACACTGCGACAGATCGTTCACATCTCGAACGGCGGGGAGCAGGTCCGCATCCGGCTCACCAACGCGTATGGAACCGATTCGCTGGCCATCGCCGATGTGCACGTGGCGGTGAGCGCGGGCGGCTCGTCGATCAAACCCGAAACGGACCACATCGTAACCTTCGGCGGCGCAACCGGCGTGCGCCTTGCACCCGGCGCCGAGATGTATTCCGACGCGGTACCGATCATCGTGGCTCCGCTCTCAGATCTTGCGATCAGCATTTACGTTCCCAACCAGGTGATGCGCGCCGAGACCTACCATCAGCTCGGTCTGCAAACCAACTACCTTGTTGACGGCGATCAGTCGAACGCGCCCACGCTCGGCAACGCAACTACGCTTCAGTCCTGGTACTTTCTCGATGGCGTCGATGTGCCAGCGGTCGATGGCTCGCGCGCCGTTGTCACGCTGGGCGACTCCATCACCGACGGCGCACTCTCAACCCCCGACAGCAATCATCGCTGGCCCGATATGCTCGCCGCGCGGCTCAAGCAGGAACACGGCTTCGAAAATGTCGCCGTGCTGAACCAGGGCATCAGCGGCAATCGCGTGCTCAACCAGGGCGCCGGCCCGAGCGCCGTTGCGCGCGTCGATCGCGACGTGCTGGCGCAAAACGGCGTGAAATACCTCATTGTGCTTGACAGCATCAACGACATCGGCCGCCTGGCGTCGAAGAACATCGCGCCCGAAGACCAAATCTCGGCTTCGGACCTCGAATATGGATTGCGCCAGCTTGCCGACGCCGCGCATCTGCATGGAATCAAGATTTACGGCGCAACGCTTACACCTTACGGCGGCGCGGGCTACTCGTCAGACAACGGCGAGCAGGTGCGCGAAGCAGTTAACCAATGGATTCGCTCGAGCGGCACCTTCGATGGCGTGGTCGATTTCGACAAGATTACGCAGGACCCGGCGAACCCGACACATTTCAATCCGGCGTATGATTCAGGCGATCACCTTCACCCGAACGATGCTGGCTACAAGGCAATGGCCGACGGAATCGACCTCAAGCTGTTTACAAAATAAGAATCTGGATGGACAAACCACCGCGCCTGGGCTCCCCACCCTTGGCGCGTGTTTGTTTTTGCGCCAAGGGTGGGAAGCCTCAAACCTCAAACCAGATCGGCGAACCTACAACCCGCTCACATCCGGCGTCTCTCCGCTTTCAATTACTTCGCCGTCGAAGATAACGATCTTCTCTTTCTGAAGATTCGCGACCGTCTCAAGCGGCGAGTGACGCGTAAGAATAAAGCGGCTCAAGCTGCCGACTTTAATCTCGCCGATTTTCTCTTTGAATGCCAGACGCTTTGCGCCGGCCCCAGCAGCCGCGTGAATGACTGCGGCCGATGAAAGGCCTGCTCGCTCCATGCACACCAGCTCTTCCAACAATCCGCGCCCATGGGCTACTCCC
>Ga0335073_10015607_pt1 | contig 10621 bp, 8 predicted proteins | sample Lox_Sample_22_FD_207093 | JGI IMG/M metagenome (GOLD analysis project Ga0335073, IMG submission 207093) | Soil microbial communities from Loxahatchee National Wildlife Refuge, Florida, United States - Lox_Sample_2.2 | ecosystem: Environmental > Terrestrial > Soil > Wetlands | place: USA: Florida...
TAAGTGGTCTCTTCCTTAGGCGGCTGTCCGGCCTCTTGTCCGGATGCCCACCGACCGACACACGGCCACAGGCACGTGCGAAATAGGCGAGTCCGCAAATAATCTATTCCACCACGCCGTGCAAGCGTTTTAGTCCTAACAAAAGGTTAGAGCCGCGCTTTTCCACGCGCGCGTCAAACAGACGGCGAAAATTTGTTAGTCGGTCGCGGTGAACGGCTCGATGCGGCGCGCCGCGCGCACGAACTGCACCATGACGAAGATACCGCAGAGCACGAACAGGCCGTCGAGAACGTGCGCGCCGAGCGTGCCGAGCGCGAGCAGATTGGCGATCGCCCAGCTGCCGGCAAAGGCGGCGCCGAACACCTCGGCGCTGATCAGGATCGCGGCGCTGACCACGGTGAGAACGTTCTGCCAGACGATGCGGCGGCGCCGCTGAGGGTGCTGAGATTGCGGCTTGTTCATGGGCTTTCTTTCAATGCGCCGGCACTGTCTCCGAAACGCGCGGCCGGATCAAGCCGCGGTCAATTAATGTTACCTCTGCCGCCGCCGGCAGAGGTAAATGTCGGCCCGATCGGGCGCTGCGAACCGCCGTCGGCGGTCGAAAAACCCCCGGGACCGCCCGATCCCCTCCCTGGCGCGCCGGCGAAATGACTTATATCACCTCTGACGCTTGCATCTTGCGTCCACCAAGGGCCTCCATGATCGCGTCATCGTCCGACAATCCGCTGCTCGAACGCTGGACCACGCCCGAGGCGGTTCCGCCTTTCGGGCGCATCCGGCCCGAGCATTTCGAGGCGGCCTACGCGCGAGCGTTCGCCGAGCATGAGGCGGAGATCGCGGTGATTGCTACCCGCACCGCGGCGCCGGACTTCGACAATACCATCGCAGCGCTGGAGGACAGCGGCCGGACGCTGGCGCGGGTCGAGCGCGTGTTCCATCTTTTGGTCGGCGCCGACAGCAACGATGCGCTCCTTGCGGTCGAGCGCGAGATTGCGCCGCAGGTCGCCGGCCATTGGAACAAGATCCGCACCAATGCGGCCTTGTTCCGCCGCATCGACGCGCTCATGCGCCAAGTCGGCGCGCTCGGCCTGTCCGCCGAACAGGCGCGCGTGCTCGAGCGCTATCACACCAGCTTCCGCCGCGCCGGCGCCGCGCTCGACGACGCCGCGAAAAAGCGCCTCACCGCGATCATCGAGCGGCTGGCGGCGCTTGGCACGGCATTCAGCCAGAACGTGCTCGCCGACGAGCAAGCCTTCACCTTGACGCTTTCGGACGAAGCGGAGCTCGCCGGGCTGCCGCCCTTCATGCGCGACGCCATGAAATCCGATGCGCAAGAGCGCGGCCTTGACGGCTACGTGGTCACGCTGTCGCGATCGAGCGTCGAGGCCTTCCTGCAATTCGCCGAGCGCCGCGACCTGCGCGAAAAGGTGTTCCGCGCCTTCATCGCGCGCGGCGACAAGGGCGGCGCAACCGACAACAAGGCGATCATCGCCGAAATGCTGACGCTTCGCGCCGAGCGGGCGCGGCTCCTCGGCTATTCCGACTTCGCCCACTACCGCCTCGACGACGCCATGGCGAAGACGCCCGAGGCGGTGCGCGATCTGCTCGATACCGTCTGGGCGCGGGCGCGAACGAAGGCGCTCGCCGATCGCGACGCCTTGCAGGCGCTCATTGCCGAGGAAGGCGGCAACTTCGCGCTCGCGCCCTGGGACTGGCGCTATTATGCGGAAAAGCTGCGCCAACGGCGCTGCGATGTCGAGGAAGCCGCCGTCAAACCATTTCTCAGCCTTGATCGGATGATCGAGGCCGCGTTCTATACAGCGGGGCGCTTGTTCGGGCTCATCTTCACGCCGCGCCCGGACGTGCCGGTCTGGCACCCCGACGTGCGCGCCTGGGACGTACGCGGCAGCGACGGCGGCCAGATCGGCCTGTTCTTCGGCGACTACTTCGCCCGGACCTCGAAGCACAGCGGCGCCTGGATGACCGCGCTGCGCGAACAGGAGAAGCTCGCCGGCGACATTTCCCCGCAGGTCGTCAACGTGTGCAACTTCGCCAAGGCGGCCAGCGGCGAGCCGACGCTGCTTGGCTTCGACGACGCCCGCACATTGTTCCACGAGTTCGGCCACGCCCTGCACGGCCTTCTGTCCGCGGTGACCTATCCGAAGATTTCCGGCACCAACGTCGCCACCGATTTCGTCGAGCTGCCGTCACAACTCTACGAGCATTGGCTCGAACAGCCGGACGTGCTGCGCCGCTTCGCCCGGCACTATCGAACCGGCGCGCGAATGCCGGAGGAACTGCTGCAGCGGCTGATCGCCGCGCGCAATGCCAATGCCGGATTCGGCACGGTCGAATACGTCGCTGCGGCCATTGTCGATCTCGATTTCCATTCGCTCGCCGCGCCGACCGGCTCCGATGTGACGATCGACCCGTCGGCGTTTGAAAAGGCCGAGCTGGCGCGCATCGGCATGCCGGACGAGATCGTCATGCGCCATCGGCCGCCGCACTTCGGGCACATCTTCTCCGGCGGCGGTTATGCAGCGGCTTATTACAGCTACATGTGGTCGGAAGTACTCGATGCGGATGCATTCGAGGCGTTCGAGGAAACCGGCGACATTTTCGATCCGGCGACCGCGCGGCGCTTGCGTGATGCGATTTACGCCGCCGGCGGTTCGCGCGATCCGGCCGACGCCTATAAAGCCTTCCGCGGCCGGCTGCCCAGCCCCGAAGCGTTGTTGCGCAAGCGCGGCTTGGCGCAACCTTCAACTGTGACGCAGCGCGCGCGATGACGCTCATTCGGCTGCCATCATCCGTCCGTTGCCGCGAAAGCGGCCGCGCGCTCGCACGCGAAGCGCTCCTTTCTTCGTTACCTCTCCCTTCAAGGGGAGGGTGAAGTCATGGACTTGTACAGCGCCGGTCATCGCCGCGGCGTCGTCTGCGCGCCGCATTTTGCCGCCGTTGAGGCCGGTCGTTCGACGCTCGCCGAAGGCGGCAACGCGCTCGAAGCCACGCTGACGATGGCGGCGGCCATTGCGGTCGTCTACCCGCACATGAACCATCTCGGTGGCGATGGATTTTGGCTGATCCGCCAGCCGTCCGGCCGCGTGCGCGCCGTCATGGCGGCCGGTCCCGCCGGTGTGCAGGCGCGGCCGGAGCTTTATCGCGACGACGAGACGATACCGCCGCGCGGTCCGCTCGCCACGCTCACCGTGCCTGGCGCAGTCGGCGGCTGGATGGTGGCGCTGGAAGCGGCGAAGGCCGTCGGCGGAAAGGTGCCGCTGCCGATCCTGCTCGCGCCCGCCATTGCGCTTGCCCGCAACGGCTATGCGGTTTCGCGCAGCCAGGCGCAGGTGACGCAAGCGTATTTTTCCGAATTCAAAGACTTGCCCGGCTTCGCGGCAACCTTTTTGGCCGACGGCAAGCCGCCGGCGGCCGGCGCCATCGTCAGGCAGGAAGCATTCGCCGAAACGCTGGCGCATCTGACGCATTCCGGCCTCGATGATTTTTATCGCGGCGACGTCGGGCGCGAGCTCGCCGCCGATCTTGGCCGCATCGGTAGCCCGCTTACGCGCGCGGATTTGCAGCATTACGGCGCCGGTCTGGCCGAACCGCTTTCCGTCGAACTGTCGTCGGGCACGGTTTACAACACCGATGCGCCGACCCAAGGCGTCGCCTCGCTGACGATCCTGGCCTTGTTCGAGCGTCTTGCGGTGAAGCAAGCGGAGGGCTTCGACCATGTCCATGGCCTGGTCGAGGCGACCAAGCGCGCGCTGCGCATGCGTGAGCGCGTCGTCACCGATCCGAACCACCTCGCACACCCGCTCGATCGTTGCCTTGAACCGAAATTCATTGCCGAAGAGGCGATGAAGATCGATCGCCGCAAAGCGGCGCCCTGGCCGTTTGCCTCCGCCGCGGGCGACACGATCTGGATGGGCGCGGCCGACACCAGCGGTCTCGTCGTGTCCTATATCCAATCGCTCTACTGGGAGTTCGGCTCGGGCTGCGTGCTGCCCGCGACCGGCGTCGTGATGCAGAATCGCGGCATCAGCTTTTCGTTGCAACGCGGCGCGCTCAACTTGCTCGCGCCCGGCCGGCTGCCGCCGCACACGCTAAATCCGGCGCTGGCCGTCCTCAAGGACGGACGCATCATGGCTTACGGTACTATGGGCGGCGACGGCCAGCCGCAGACGCAAGCCGCGCTGTTCACCCGCCACGTGCTGTTCAATGAGCCGCTTGCCGACGCCATCGAGCGCCCGCGCTGGGTGCTTGGGCGCACCTGGGGCAGCCCGCAAACCAAGCTTCGATTGGAGCAGCGCTTCGACGGCAATCTGATCGGTGCGCTTAAAGCCGCCGGGCACGATCTCGAAATTCTGTCCGAGCCGTATTCCGACGTCATGGGGCACGCCGGCGCCGCGGTACTGCATCCCGACGGCACCTGCGAAGCCGCGCACGACCCGCGCGCAGATGGCGGCGCGGCAGGCATGTAGCGACAGGGAAAATAAGTCTTCATTCCGCCCTACTCCGGACTAAAGTATAAGCCGCCGTTCGGGGGCGGCGCGTCGCGACGACACTTTGAGCGCGGGGCCGATGTTATATCGTTTTGTCTTCCTCATGGCCGCGCTGGCATGCTTGCTTGCGGCCGCGCCGCAACGCGCGGATGCGCACCCCCACGTCTGGGTGACGATGAAGGAGGAACTCCTCTACGCCCCCGACGGCTCGGTCACCGGCGTGCGCAACGCCTGGACCTTCGACGACATGTTCTCCGCCTTCGCCACAGAGGGCATCGCGCAAAAGACCAAAGGCGAGTTCACCCGCGAGGAGCTCGCGCCGCTCGCCAAGGTCAATGTCGAGTCGCTCAAGGAGTACGCTTATTTCACTTACGCCCGGATCGACGGCAAACGGCACAGGGATGCCTTTACCGATCCGGTCGACTATTATCTCGAATACGATCCGAAACAGACCGTGCTCACGCTGCATTTCACGCTGCCGTTCAAGACACCGGTGAAGGCCAAGAACCTCCAGGTCGAGATCTACGATCCGGAATTCTTCATCGACTTCGGTTTTGCCAAGAAGGAGGCGGTGCGGCTCGTCGGCGCGCCTGCGCAATGCACGGTTTCGTCCGAAAAGCCGGGTGACAGCAATTTCCCTGCCTCGATGCGGCTCGATCAGGCCTTTCAGACCTCGGAAGCCAACATCGGCATGGGAGCGGATTTCGCCAACAGAATCACGGTGACATGCCCATGAACCGCCGCATCATCACGGCGGAGCTTGCGCGCAACGTCGCGTTGGCGCTGATCGCGGCGGCGCCGGTGTTGGCGGCGGCAACGGTCACAGACGCCTTCGCCCAAGTCGGGCCTTTCGGCCTTCACCCGCCGGAAGCCACCGGCGTGGCCGGCTGGATCCTCGCCAGGCAAGCGTTGTTCTATCGCGCGCTATCGGGATTGATCCGCGCCGCCAAGACCGACGGTTCAGCCTATTGGGGCTTGATGGGCATCTCGTTCATCTACGGCATTTTTCACGCCGTTGGACCAGGCCACGGCAAGGCGGTGATCTCGTCCTACCTTGTCGCCAACGAGGAAACCTGGCGGCGCGGCATCGCGCTCTCCTTCGCGTCGGCGTTGTTACAGGCCATCACGGCTATCGTCATCGTCGCTATCGCCGCCGCCGTGATCGGCGCGACGGCGAAGATGATGGGCGACACGGTGCGCGTCATCGAAATCGTCAGCTATGGGCTCATCGTGCTCTTGGGCGCGCGACTATTTTGGGTGAAAGGACGCGGCTTTCTGCGCACCCTGCATACGATCAAGTCAGAGAATAGAGCAGATGCGCCCAAGCCGCGCGACCACGCTCATCACGTTCATGACGCGCATTGCCGGCACCATGAGCACGAGGACGCCGATCATGCCCACGGGCACGATCGCACGCTTGTGCATACTCACTCGCACGACCACGACCACGATGAGGATGAGAGCGTTTTGCCGTGGGGCCATGCGCACGGACCCGAACCCGAAGAATTGGCCGGGCCGGGCGGTTGGCATCGCGGCCTTTCGGCGATCGTCGCCGTCGGCGTCCGGCCCTGCTCGGGTGCGATCATCGTCTTGGTCTTCGCGCTGGCGCAGGGTCTATTCCTGGCCGGTATTGCCTCGACCTTCGTCATGGGGATCGGTACGGCGATCACGGTCGCGGCTGTCGCTACGCTCGCGGTCGCCGCCAAGACAGTGGCCAAGCGAGTGGCCGCGAGCCGCCCCGGCTACGGCACGCTCGCCTTGCGCGGTCTCGAGGTCGGCGCCGCGGTGCTGGTGATGGCGTTCGGCGGACTTCTGCTCACCGGCTACATGGCGAGCGAACGCATGGGCATGTTCTAGAGCATGATCCGGAAAAATGGACGCCGGTTTTCCGATAAGATCATGCTCCACTAAAATCTAAGCGACCTTCTCGGCCATATGCCGGAACAGCGCGCGGCGCGCCTCGTCATCCATCTCGGTCTTGAATTTATGCTTGTCCTTGAGCGCGACCGCGCGTTGCGCCGCCGGTCGCGCGCTGATTTCGTCGACCAAGCGCTTGAGATGGGGAAATTTCGTCCACCCGGTTTCGCCAAGGACGTTTGGAATAATTCGCGCCCAGCCCCACACGTCCATGTCGACGATGGTGTAGACGGCGCCGAGCACGTATTTCTGCTTCGCCAAGCGTGTATCGAGAATACCGAAGTGACGTTGCGCCTCGTAGGCATAGCGGTTGATGGCGTATTCGATCTTATCCGGTGCAAAATTGCGGAAGTGGACCGATTGACCTGAGTATGGACCGACGCCGGTCGCGACGAACATCAGCCACGACAATAATTCGCCGCGCGCTTTGTCGCCCTTCGGCGGCAGGAATTTTCCGGTTTTCTCGGCGAGATAAAGCAGGATCGCATTCGAATCGAATACGGTGACGTCGCCGTCGACGATCGCCGGCAGCTTCGCGTTCGGGTTGATAGCCAGGTATTCCGGCTTGTGCTGATCGCCCTTGCGGGTATCGATTGGGATCGCCTCATAGGCGAGCCCGGCTTCTTCCAGGAACAGCGCAACCTTGGTCGGGTTCGGCGCACCGCTGAAATAGAACTTCAACATCCTTCATCCTCCCTTGTTCAGACTAGAACAATCCGACGATTTTGCCGTCCACGCCTACGTCGATGGAGTCGGCCGCCGGCACCTTCGGCAGGCCCGGCATGGTCATGATTTCTCCGCACACTGCAACCACGAATTCGGCGCCCGCAGAAAGCCGCACGTCGCGCACATTGATGACGTGATCGGCAGGCGCCCCCTTGGCGTCGGGGTTGGTCGAAAAGCTGTACTGCGTCTTCGCGACGCAGATCGGAAATTTGCCGTAGCCCATCGCCTCGAAATTGGCGAGCTGATCGCGCACCGATTTGTCCGCGGTAATATCTTTGGCGCGGTAAATTTCCTTGGCTATGTTGCGGATCTTTTCAAACAGCGGCATGTCGTCGGGATAAAGCAGCTTCAGCTCGCTCTCGCCGCTGTCGCAGACCTTGACCACGGCGCGGGCGACGTTGGCGGCGCCGGCCCCACCCTCGGCCCAATGATCGGCCATCAAGGCTTCGACACCGAGCGCCTTGCATTTTTCCTCCACCAGCGCGATCTCGGCGTCGGTGTCGGCGGAGAAGCGATTGATCGAGACGATCGGCACGATGCCGAATTTCTGCACGTTCTCGATATGACGCGCGAGATTGGCCATGCCGGCTTCGAGCGCTTTGAGATTTTCGGCCTTGAGGTCTTCCTTCTTGACGCCGCCGTGCATCTTGAGCGCGCGAATGGTGGCGACGAGCACGGCGCAATCGGGGGCAATGCCGGTCTTGCGGCATTTGATGTCGAGGAACTTTTCCGCGCCGAGATCGGCGCCGAAGCCGGCTTCAGTCACCACGTAATCGGCGAGCTTGAGCGCGGTCGTGGTCGCCAGCACGGAATTGCAGCCGTGGGCGATGTTGGCGAACGGCCCGCCGTGGATAAAAGCCGGCGTGCCTTCGAGCGTCTGCACCAGATTGGGCGCCAACGCGTCCTTGAGCAGCGCGGTCATCGGCCCATGCGCTTTGAGCTCGCCGGCGCGCACCGGCTTGCGATCACGCGTATAGGCGACCACGATGTTGGCAAGGCGCTTTTTCAGATCCTGCAGGTCGCGTGCCAGGCAGAAGATCGCCATCACCTCCGACGCGACGGTGATGTCGAAGCCGTCTTCGCGTGGAAAGCCGTTGGCGACGCCGCCGAGCGAGGACACGATCGAGCGCAGCGCACGCTCGTTCATGTCGATGGCGCGCCGCCAGGCGATGCGGCGCGGGTCGATGCCGAGCGCGTTGCCCCAATAGATGTGATTGTCGATCAGCGCGGCGAGCAGATTGTTGGCGGTGCCGATCGCATGCAGGTCGCCGGTGAAGTGGAGATTGATGTCCTCCATCGGCACGACTTGCGCATAACCACCGCCGGCGGCGCCACCCTTGACGCCGAAGCAGGGACCGAGCGACGGCTCGCGGATGCACAGCATCGCCTTCTTGCCGATATGATTGAGCGCGTCGGTCAGGCCGACCGTCGTCGTGGTCTTGCCCTCGCCGGCCGGCGTCGGGTTGATGGCGCTGACCAAAATGAGCTTGCCGTTCGGCCTGTCTTGGATCGACTTGACGAAGTCCATCGACAGTTTGGCCTTGTAGTGCCCGTAAGGTTCGAGGCTTTCCGGCCCGATGCCGAGCTTTTCGCGCGCGATATCGACGATCGGCCGCATCTTGGCGGCTTGCGCGATCTCGATGTCGGATTTCGGATTGACGTGTTGCGAGGCGACGGCCGGAGCCTTTGCCGCGCTTGCGGAGGGCGGATTCATGAAAACCTCATTCCGGGGTTGAGTTTTGCGTTGGCGGCGAATTCAGTTGCCGCGATCTTTGGACCGTCGGTTTGCACGCGCGTGACCTTGAAGCGGCCGTCGGCGCAAACCACGGCAAAGCCCTCGTTGTCGAGGGCGACGATCTCGCCCATCTTGCCGGCGATGCCTTTGGGATCCTTCGCCGGCACCGGCTTGGCATCGAAAATCTTTACCGTCTTGTCGTCGAGCTTCGCCCACGCGCCCGGCGCCGGATTGCAGCCGCGGATCAGGCGGTCGATGTCCTGCCAGGGCCGGCCCCAATCGATGTGGGCGTTGTCGGGCCCGCAACGGCCTTCATAGGTGGCCTTTGCTTCGTCTTGTTTGATGCGCGGCGCCGTGCCGGCTTTGACGAGGTCGACGGCTTCGAGCATCGCCTCGACGCCCATCGGGAACAGCCGGTCGAAATACACCGAACCGAGCGTATCGATCGCCGAGATCGGCGTCTTTCTCTGCAGCAGCACGTCGCCGGTATCGAGGCCGTTGTCGGGCCAGAAGATCGACAAGCCGGTCTCGCGCTCGCCCTTGATGATCGGCCAATTGATGGCGCTCGGCCCGCGATAGGCCGGCAGCAGCGAGGGGTGATACTGGATGGAGCCGTGCGTCGGGATGTTGAGAAACTCTTCCGGCACGAACAAAGTCACGAACGCCATCACCTGCAGGTCCGGCTTGAGCGCGCGGAACTCTTCCCATACGTCCGGCTTGCGGTAGGACGCCGGCTGATAGATCGGCAGCTTGGCCGCCAGCGCCGCTTCTTTCAGCGGGTCGGCTTTGGCGCCCTCCTTCTCCGGCGCGACGTAGACGGCTGTGACATTGTCGCCGCGCTTGAGCAGCGCTTCCAGCACCGCTTTGCCGAACGCCTGCTGTCCGTGAACGACAATACGCATCCAACATTTCCTTCCGCCCACGCCTGCACAAGCGGGCATCCAGGAGGTATTCGCGAAAGACGCTGGGTCCCTGCTTACCCCTGCTTGCGCCGGGGCGAGTGGCTTCCAGTTACGCCGCCTCGGCTTTCTTCTCCGGCGCGCTCAGCGCGCCGGATGCTTTGATCTCGGCGATCTCTTTATCAGAATACCCGAGCACTTTGCGCAAGATTTCGTCGGTGTGCTCGCCGAGCAGCGGCGACCGCCGCACGTCGGCGGGCGAGTCGGACAGCTTGATGGGATTGCCCACCGTCAGATATGGGCCGCGCGTGGGATGATCGACCTCGACCACGGTGCCGGTCGCGCGCAACGACGGCTCCTCGGCAATTTCTTTCATCGACAGAATCGGCCCAACCGGAATGTCATGCTTGTTGCAAATTTCCATGACTTCGAATTTGCTCTTGGTCACGGTCCATTGCTCGATGGTGTCGAAAATCCGCCGCAGCCGCGGCAGCCGCGCCGGCGGCGTCGCATAGTCGGGATCGGTCTTCCATTCCGGCTTGCCGATGACGTCGCAGATCGCGCCCCAGACCGGCGCTTGCGTGATGAAATAGATGTAGGCGTCGGGATCGCTCTCCCAGCCCTTGCACTTGAGGATCCAACCCGGCTGGCCGCCGCCGGAATCGTTGCCGGCGCGCGGCGTCGCGGCGCCGAACGGCACGCCCTCACCGTACTGGCTGTACTCGGTGAGCGGGCCGGCCTTGAGCCGCTGCTGGTCGCGCAATTTCACCCGCGCCAGATTGAGCACGCCGTCCTGCATGGCGCACAGCACTTTCTGGCCGCGGCCGGTGCGTGTG
>Ga0335073_10015608_pt1 | contig 10620 bp, 9 predicted proteins | sample Lox_Sample_22_FD_207093 | JGI IMG/M metagenome (GOLD analysis project Ga0335073, IMG submission 207093) | Soil microbial communities from Loxahatchee National Wildlife Refuge, Florida, United States - Lox_Sample_2.2 | ecosystem: Environmental > Terrestrial > Soil > Wetlands | place: USA: Florida...
TCGCAGATCTCCTGCGCGATTTATACGCTACATAATTAACCGGATGGTTGGGCGTGAATGTCGCGTTTAAGCTAAGCGTGTACTGCAAAGTTTTCCTAACTATGCGAATCGCCCAATTTGCGCCACTTTATGAAGCGGTTCCTCCAGCAGGATATGGAGGCACAGAACGCGTTGTTTCCTGGCTGACGGAAGAACTGGTGCGGCTAGGGCACGACGTAACCTTGTTTGCCAGCGGCGATTCACGCACCCGCGCCAAGCTCGTGCCGGGATGCGCGAAGGCACTACGGCGAAATGCTGCCTGCCAGGATTCGCTGGCTCACCACATTCTCATGCTCGAAATGTTGCGCAAGCGGCGGGCGGAGTTTGATATCGTCCATTTTCATACGGACTACGTTCATTATCCCCTAAGCCGCGAGCGCGACCTGCCCCACATCACGACGCTGCATGGACGATTGGATCTTCCTGACCTTGAAGTGCTTTATCGCGAGTTTGATGACGTCCCCGTGGTTTCGATTTCGAAATCGCAAAGAAAACCTCTACGGCACGCCAACTGGGTAGGAAATGTGTATCACGGCATGCCCAAGGATTTACTCAGATTTCATGACAGGCCGGGAAAGTATCTGGCATTTATTGGACGTATCTCGCCGGAGAAGCGTCCGGATCGAGCGATCGAGATTGCGACCATGACCGGGATGCATTTGAAGATCGCGGCAAAGGTGGATCGCGCCGATACCAGCTATTTCGAAGAACAAGTGAAGCCGCTGCTCAGTCGTCCGAACGTGGAATTTATTGGCGAGATCGGTGATGCCGAAAAAGCCGATTTTCTGGGCAACGCTTTGGCCTGCCTGGCGCCGATCGATTGGCCTGAACCATTTGGCTTGAACATGATTGAAGCGATGGCGTGCGGCACACCGACGATTGCCTTTGATCAAGGATCCGTTCCGGAAATCATTGAAGATGGAGTGAGCGGCATTATCGTAAGTAGTGTGGAAGAAGCGGCAGAAGCGGTGGGCCGCATTGGAAAAATTTCAAGAGCTGGTTGCCGGAAGGTATTCGAACGGCGCTTTACGGATCGGAGAATGACGGAGGACTACTTGCGGATCTATCGCCGAGTTGCAGAACAGCAAGCGCCGGTGCGGTTGTTGAGTGCGACCGGCGGGAAATCCGATAGCGAGGAACTTTTAGTGGAGCCCGCTGCTTAATTGCAGGACGTGATCCAAGTCGAGAATCAGTTTTATATTCTGGCTACTTCTGCTTCGTCAGAACACCGCTCTGGTGTGCTGAAGCATGGGGAGACCTTCCTCGTATTCAATCATCTCGGAAATATCGGAGGCATCGGTCCCAGCGAGCAAGGCTTGTACCATCGCGGCACGCGGCACCTCTGCCGTTATTCCCTGAAGATTGCCGATCGATCGCCACAATGGCTGCGTTCTTCCATGCGGGAAGACAATGCAGGGTTCACTCTGGAGCTCATGAATCCCGATATATACGACGGAGGTGAGTTGAGGCTTCCGCGTGGAACGCTGCATGTGTTTCGCATGGCATTTCTATGGCAGAACGTTCTCTACGACAAGCTTCGCGTCTCGAATTTCGGCATGCACCCGGTGCATACGATTTTGCACATTCAGTTCGGAGCTGATTTCCTCGACATTTTTCAGGTTCGCGGCACGAAACGGGAGAAAATGGGAGAGCTGTTTCGTCCCGAGATTAACGATGGAAGTGTGAGCTTGGCATATCAGGGCAGGGACGGCGTTCTTCGTCAGACGATTCTGCAGTTTTCTCCACGCCCATCGAAAATCACGCAAGATACGGCGACATTCTCCATCGATCTTGAACCCAAGCAAGAAGTGGTGCTGCAGGTGAACATCGTAGGCGAGCACCAGAGGGAGAACGGTCAAGTCTGCGACCTCGATCATGCAACGGCAGCAGCCTTGCAGAGCATTGAGCAGGCACATTCACAATTTTGCCGAGTTTCCAGTTCTGGTCCTTTCTTCGACCGTTGGCTGACGCGCGCGGAAGCGGACCTGCAAATGATGATCAACGGAAACCCGGAGGGGGCGTATCCCTACGCGGGAGTTCCCTGGTACAACACGGTCTTCGGGCGGGATGGGATCCTTACTGCGATGGAGTGCTTGTGGGCTTCGCCCTGGATCGCCGCCAGCGTGCTGAAATATCTTGCGCAAACGCAAGCCACCGAGGTGATTCCCGAGCAGGAGGCCGAGCCGGGAAAAATCGTGCATGAAATTCGACACGGCGAGATGGCCAATCTCAAGGAAGTTCCATTCGGCTGCTATTACGGGACGGTGGATGCCACACCTTTGTTCGTCGTGCTGGCGGGTGCGTATTTCGAGCGTACCGGCGATCGCGAGTTAATTCGGGAGATCTGGCCCAACATTCTTGCGGCGCTTGACTGGATCGACAATTACGGCGATTCCGATCACGACGAATTCGTCGAGTACAGTGCGAAATCACACAAGGGCCTTGTGCATCAAGGCTGGAAAGATTCGTACGACGCCATTTCTCACCAGAATGGAGATCTGGCGCAGCCGCCCATCGCTCTGTGTGAGGTGCAAGGATACGTTTATGCGGCGCGCAACTCCGCGGCCGAGATGGCGACACAGTTCAGCAATCAAGAGTTAGCGGGAAAACTTCTGCGGCAAGGGAAAACCTTGCAAGAAGCGTTCGAAGAAAAGTTCTGGGACGAAGAACTGGATACCTACGTTCTGGCGCTCGATCATGAAAAAAAGCCTTGCCGCGTGTTGGCCTCAAACGCAGGACACTGCTTATTTTCCGGTATTGCCAGTCCGGAGCGGGCACATCGTGTGATGAAAACCTTGCTGGGCGAAGACATGTGGTCCGGTTGGGGCGTGCGCACCCTGGGTTCTCGTGAAGTACGCTACAACCCGATGTCGTATCACAACGGTTCAGTCTGGCCTCACGACAATGCAATTATTGCCAGCGGATTTGCGCGATACGGCCATAAGAAAGAAGCAGGCCAGATGCTGGCAGCGCTATTCGACGCCAGCATGTTTATGGAATTGAATCGCCTTCCGGAGCTATTTTGCGGATTTCACCGCAGAAGTCTCGAGGAAGGCCCAACCCTTTATCCGGTTGCCTGTTCGCCGCAGGCGTGGGCTTCGGGGGCAACTTTTCTACTGATGGAGGCTTGCCTGGGCATCGCAGTGAGCCAGGTAAACAGATCTGTCACGTTTCGGTCTCCGTTCTTGCCGGAGTTTCTCAAGGAAATCCGGCTGGAGAACCTTCGCGTGGGCGAGGCCAGCGCGGAGATCTCCCTCTACCGCGAGAATGACGGAATGGCAGTCCACGTTTCGCGGAATGATGGAGACATCAAAGTGCAGATCGAAAACGGCTCCACGGCGCTTCCGGTTTGACTAGCAAGGCACTGACCACGGGAGCACAGAAGAGTTTCTTCTTGTGTCCCCCGTTGTGAACTCTTACCGAATCTCGACTACGTTAGGCTCTCGATCTGAGCTATTTGTGCTCCGCGCAACACTCTTTCTCGTGTGAATGCTTTTCAGGCTGAACATAGAGCTGCTTGGGATTGACCATGTAGCCATCGCCATACTTGTCGTGGTGACGGACCCACGCCATGGGATGTGCCAGCTGATCTTCATCACGGCCTTTGGCGGTGAGATCAAGCCAGTTGTAAGTGGGAACGAGAATGTCCAATCCGCGCGCGTAGGTTGAATAGGTGTGGAAGACCTCGCCATCTCGCTTGTAGAAGGCGCTGGCACCGGGACGTTCTTCAGACGGGAACTCGACCATCTCGTAGTTGTAGTAAACGTGCCCTTTCTCAGGTTCCTGTTCCGAGCGAGAGACGTGATAGTCGTAGTTGAAGTCGCTGCCAAAGGATGAGACCCATCGAAAGCGCCATCCCATGCGCTCCTTGAAGGCTTCGATCTCGGAGAGCGGAGCGCGGGAGATCGCCAGGAACGTTGTGTCGCGGGCAGCCAGATGAATGGTGATGCCGTCGAAACTGTCGGCGATATAGGAACAACTGGGACATCCTTCTTTCCATCCCGGACCAAGCATGAAGTGATAAACGAGAAGCTGGCTTCTACCATCGAAAAGATCAGCGAGCGTTTCTTTTCCCTCCGGGCCCTCAAACTTGTACTGCTTCTCGACTTTTTCCCAAGGAAGCTCGCGGCGTTTCTTGCTCAATTCGTCGCGAAGATGGGTGAACTCCCTTTCCTTAGCAAGAAATTCCTTGCGGGCGGCGACCCATTGCTCGTGACTGACTACTTTTGCTGCCGGAGTGGTCGTGTTCAATGTCGCGGTGGTCATGATCTTCGCTCCTTTGGGTTGATTCGGTCTCGATGCCGTGTTTCTTATTTCCGCCGAAAGTCTTAACTACCAGCGCCGTCACCCCGCCGGTTGATACGGCACTGCCTACCACCCAGACTGCGCTCGCCATGCATACCGGGCACATGTTGCCCTCCTGTTTTTCGAGTTCGGGTACTTGTTGCGACCCTCGCCTTGTGACTCCAGGCGCGATTGTGCGTTCCTTTAGCTCGCTTTCGTCTCTTCCTCGCGTCTGCGGATGGCGGCTCCTTTCGGGTCGGTTAGGAGATCGACCCACTTCGGGTGAGGCATTGGCTCGGCGCCGTAATTGTCGTGCCAGTTCCACCATTTGTACGGCGGAGTCTGGGGATAACCCTCAGGTGAGTCCTCCCAAGTCTCCTGCCGACCGAGCGGTGTGAGGTCGAGGTAGCTCCATGTGCTCCCCATTGCCTCGTCGCCGCGATTGTTGATGAAGTAGGTGCGGAACACCCGCTCGCCATCGCGGAAGAACACGTTATGACCGTGCCATTCATCGACCCCAAAGTCCTTGTCGAAATTGTCAGTGATGGTGTACCAAGGCATCTCCCAACCCATACGCGCCTTGAGACGCGCAATGTCCGCCTGTGGCGCGCGTGAGGCCCAGGCAAGAGTCGCGTCGCGAGCGTTCAGATGGGCCAGATGCGCGACCTGATCGGCGCCCAGCGAGCAGCCGCGGCAGGCGTGATCGGGCCAGCCGAATACTCCGGGCTCGAAGAAGGCGCGATACACAATCAATTGAGGACGCCCTTCGAATAAATCGAGCAGACTCACCGTACCCTTGGGCCCGACGAATTCATACTTCTTCTCTACCGCCGTCCACGGCATCCGCCTGCGTTCGGCGGCCACCGCGTCACGGGCGCGGGTCAAGGCCTTCTCTTTCACGAGGAGCTGTTGCCGGGCAGCCTCCCACTCCTGCGGCGAAACGATCGGGGCAGTCTTCATCGCGGTATTGCCTTTCACTTGATTCATTTTGTTTGTGGCCATATCACTTCTCCTTCCAAGGTCGTCCGAAATTACTTCGTGCGCTCTCCGGCTCGCGACTGGATTCGCGAATTGAGATGTTGCCAGCCCGCGCTTACTCCACGGCGGTGATCCTCCTGGATGACGCCGAACGCTTTGTGTTGAAAACGGATCAGCGTGCCTCCGTTCTCTTCGCTCAAGCGATACTGCAGATTATTCGTTACGGCATAGGACATGAACAGCGGCCCGCAGATTTCCAGCAGCGTCGGCCGTTTGATCGCTTGCACGTGTCCCCAGAGATGGCCGTTGTTATCACCAAGATCGCGGAACCAGCGGCCACCAGGCCACGGCTCGATTTTCATCGGCATTGGCACGGGATTTGGCCCCGGGCCCCCCTGATTATGTGGTCCTATTTCCTCAAGAATTGCCTCAAACGTTTTTTCGATGCTCGCGCGAACGTGGATTTCTTGCGTTATGACGAGTGTCAAACTTTCAATGCCGGGTGGTAGTGCGAGAGTCCCCATATATTTCTCCTGAGAGATTTCCGTTAACTGCGGTCGGAGTCTGCTGATTTTTCCGCTCGCTCTTTGATGCGGTTCAACTGATGCGCCCACAGTCGCTCAAAGGTTTTCGTCCATTCATGCAATGGACGAATGCCTTCGGGGTTCGTCTGGTAAAGCATATGCCTCCCATGCCGCCGGACACGCACGAGACCCACCTGATGAAGCACGCGCAGGTGCTTCGAGACCGACGGCTGCTCCAGACGCAGGCTGACTACGATCTCCCCCACCGAGCGCTCCTGAGGAGCGAGGTAGTCGAGAATCTGGCGCCGGCGCGGTTCGGCAACGGCATTGAAGGCGTCAGAGGTCGTAGCGGCTCGTGGCATAAGAGGACTATATATTCCTATATAGGAATATGTCAAGCGAGAAATTCTGCCGCGGGAGTTGGGAGGCTAGCGGACGTCACAACCTCGTCCTTCGGGCCGGCCATCCAAGACGCGGGTATTTCCTCGCAGATGTTCAAGCTTGTGGAGTTGCTGTGCTATTCCGTCACATTCGCCCCGCGACGGCTACGGCTGCTAATAGGTCATGGTGGATCGCGAGGAGCTTAGAGAACCTAGGAGTCGAATCCGGTAAAATTATGTGTTTTACTGGAAGCATCCTTGTTTACCGAACACATCCTGAGGATCGACTGCGGGGCATGGTCTGCGCCCAAGGGCGTCCTTCCCTATATCCGGCAGCACTTTCTTGACACTACCTTTCGCGGCCTCTATCACGTCAATGGATTCGATCTCGCGCTGCTGATCCCCTATTTCGTTGTTCTGATTCTGCTTGCAGCTTACGGCGTTCATCGGTACATCCTGGTTTTCCTTTATTACAAGCATCAGAAGAATCGAACTACGGAACCGGCGCAGCGTTTTGCAGAGTTGCCGCGCGTCACCGTACAGTTGCCGATTTTCAACGAGCAATACGTCATCGAACGTTTGCTCGAATCAGTCTGCAAGCTGGAATATCCGCAGGAAAAGCTCGACATCCAAGTGCTGGATGATTCGACGGATGAAACCATAGAGGTTGCCCGTGGCCTGGTGGAACGTTACGCTGCGCTGGGACATCCGGTCAGCTATCACCATCGCACGAATCGCTCCGGTTTCAAGGCTGGCGCGCTGGCTGAGGGACTAAAGACGGCTCAAGGCGAATTCGTTGCGATCTTCGACGCCGATTTCACACCGCCCGAGGATTTTTTGATGCGCGTGGTGCATCACTTCACCGATCCGAAGATCGGGATGGTGCAAACCCGTTGGACACACATTAACCGGAATTATTCTTTCCTGACGGAAGTCGAGGCGATCCTTCTTGACGGCCACTTTGTGCTGGAACACTCCGGCCGGGCGCGTACGGGATTATTTTTCAACTTCAATGGCACGGCCGGCATGTGGCGACGGCAAGCGATTGACGAGGCCGGCGGATGGCAGCACGATACGCTGACCGAAGACACCGATCTCTCTTATCGCGCCCAGTTGAAGGGTTGGAAATTCATTTATCTGCAGGATGTGGAATGTCCCGCAGAATTGCCTGTGGAGATGACCGCCTTCAAAACCCAGCAGGCGCGCTGGGCGAAGGGATTGATTCAAACGGGAAAGAAGATCCTGCCACGCGTGCTCAAGAGCGACGCGCCCTTGCATAACAAGATAGAAGCCTGGTATCACCTGACGGCGAATATCAGTTACCCATTGATGATCATGCTTTCGGTGCTCCTGCTGCCGGCCATGATTATTCGTTTCTATCAGGGCTGGTTTCAGATGCTGTACATCGACCTGCCGCTTTTCATGGCATCGACGTTTTCGATCTCGAGCTTCTATCTGGTTTCGCAGCGCGAACTGTTTCCGCGCAGCTGGCCGCGGGCATTGCTCTATCTGCCTTTTCTGATGGCGCTCGGAATTGGGCTGACGATCACGAATACGAAAGCCGTCATCGAAGCGCTGATCGGAAAGCAGTCGGCATTCGCGCGCACGCCGAAATACCGCGTCGAGTCGAAACAAGACAAAGTCGGCAAGACGAAGTATCGCAAGCGACTGGGTTGGGTACCGTGGCTGGAGGTGCTCATTGGCTGCTATTTCGCCCTGACGGTCTATTATGCGATCGAGAACGAAAACTACATCACGGTTCCGTTCCTGCTGCTCTTCGTTGTCGGATATTGGTATACGGGACTGATGTCGCTGCTGCAAGGCCGCTTCGGCCGCGCTTCTTCCAGCACAACCAGCCATACGAAACCATTTCCAGTTGGAGTTTAGCCGAGACCAGTTGTGGTTTTGCGTTGACTCGTCAGTTACAATCCATCCTCTAAGATTCTTAACGGCACTGACTCCACGCTGTGGATGAAGTCCGTTTCTCGGAGGACGCGATGCTCCTCTCCAGCAAAATCTTCCACACGGCTGCTTTTGTACTTCTCCTGGGATTAACGCTGAGCTGTAACTCGGCGCACGATTCGAACGAGTATTTCGTCCTCGTCTCGGCCAACCTGCAGGTGCCTTACTGGAAGGCTGCGGCCGCGGGATTTACGAATGCTGCGACACAAATGAAAGTGCGCTCCGACATTCTTGGCCCCCAGACCTTCGATCCCAAAGCCGAGCGCGACGCACTGGATGACGCCACACAGCGGAAGGCAACGGGCATTCTGCTCGATGTAACCGATGCAGGGTTGCTCAAGGATGGCATCAGCAAGGCGATCGCCGCCGGGATTCCGGTCATCACCATCGATTCGGATGCCCCAGCAAGCAAGCGGCTGTTCTTTATCGGAACGAACAACTATCAGGCAGGATTCACCGGCGGACAACGGCTTGCACAAGAACTAAAGGGCAAAGGCAACGTGGTCGTTTTCACTATGCCCGATCAGCCCAATTTGCAGGATCGATTGCGTGGTTATAAAGATGCGCTCGCCCGCACGCCGCAAATCAACATCATGCGGATTGTCGATATCCAGGGCGATCCGCGAATCGCTTTCGACACGACCACGCAGATGATCGGCAAAGAGCGGGATAAGGTGAACGCTTTCGTCTGCCTCGAGGCACAATCCGGCAAAGAAGTCGCGAGCGTGCTCAGCAGCTATCACGTAAGCGACAAGGTTGTGATGGCGATGGATACCGATCCGGAAACGCTGGACTGGATCCAGAAAGGTGGCATCGTTGCGACCATCGCGCAGAAGCCGTACACAATGGCTTTCGTGGGGATGCAATCTCTCGACAACTTGTATCATCACAAGCCGCCGTCGCTCGATGAGGACTGGTCGAAAGATAGCTACTCACCGATCCCGAGTTTTGTAGACACCGGATCAGCCTTGATCGACAAGAACAACGTAGAATCATTCATTCAGGCGGGGAAGAATCTCTCCGCGCCGAAGTGAGAACGGCGATTCAAAATTAGATTCTTACTGGAGCCTCGATGCGAAAGCTGCTGCTTCTCGTCATTTATTTAACCGTAGCCTGCCTTACTGCAGGATCGCTGGAAAAACAACCACCGTCGGACTATCACACGCGGCGCGAAACATTGGCCAAGAAGGCCGGCGGAGTCGTCGTTCTCATGGCGCCGTTGGAGGCGATGGACTCGGTTTACGAATTCCGCCAGGACAGTAACTTCTACTATATTTCGGGTGTGACGGTTCCCGGCGCCGCTGTGTTGATTGCGCCTGCGACCGAAGCGCACGATGATAATCCGGCGCGCGCCTACACTGAGTTTCTCTTTCTGCCGCCCCGCAATGCACGACTGGAAAAATACACCGGCCCTCAACTTGGCGCGGATACGCCAGATATAACCAAGACAACTGGCTTCGATCATGTCGAGGAGATGAGCAAGCTTCCGGAGGAGGTTGCGAAAGTTCTGTCGGGCGGACGTCCAGTCATCTATACCGATGTTTCCTCGCAAGGCGAACCCACGACCAGCGTACAAGCGCTCGACTTTCTAAAGCGCACGAACACCATGGTCTTCTTCCAGGACGTCAAGCCGATGCTTTCATCGATGCGGACGGTGAAAGATGCTGGCGAAATTGAGTTGCTCAAGAAAGCGGTCGACGCCTCCGCGGCAGCGCACTTAGCCGCGATGAAAGCGGTTAAGCCGAACGTGACAGAGTACGAGATTTCCGGCCTGATGCAATATGAATGGACGCGGCGCGGCTGCGAGCGGCCATCATACGCGCCCATAGTCGGTTCCGGGCACAATTCAACCGTTTTGCATTATTCGGAAGACACGAACACGATGAGATCTGGCGATGTTGTCGTGATCGACGCGGCTTGCGAATATTCCATGTACGCGGCTGACATTACGCGCACGCTGCCGGTAGACGGACATTTCACCGCTCGCCAGCTCGAAATCTATGACATCGTTTTGGGAGCCCAGCAGGCGGCTATCGATGCATTTCAATCGGGTAAGTCGATGCTGGTAGGAAACCCGGACGTGTCATTGGACAAAGTCGCGCGCGACTACATCAAGACACACGGCAAAGATCTTCATGGGCAGCCGCTGGATCAGTATTTCATTCACGGCCTCGGGCATTATCTCGGTCTGCATGTGCATGATCCCGGCGATTACAAGGTTCCGCTGGGACCCGGAATGGCGTTCACCATCGAGCCCGGAATTTATATTCCGGAAGAAAACATCGGAGTTCGCATCGAAGATGATTTTCTTGTCGGGCAGGATGGCAAGTTAATCAAGCTGAGCGCCGCGGTGCCATCCAAAGCGGAAGATGTAGAGAAGGCGATGGCAGGGAAGTAGGAGGAACCAGTCGGGTTCGCTTCTGTTCTGCCATGATTGGCGGAGAGAATTTTAC
>Ga0335073_10015611_pt1 | contig 10618 bp, 10 predicted proteins | sample Lox_Sample_22_FD_207093 | JGI IMG/M metagenome (GOLD analysis project Ga0335073, IMG submission 207093) | Soil microbial communities from Loxahatchee National Wildlife Refuge, Florida, United States - Lox_Sample_2.2 | ecosystem: Environmental > Terrestrial > Soil > Wetlands | place: USA...
ACGAAAAAAGAGCGCGATCGCGGTCAGGAACAGCGCCACGCCCAGCGCGGTCGTGATCGCCGTCCGTACCGCCTCGTTGTCGAGCGGGAGACGCGACAGAACCAGCAGCGTCACGATGGTCATCGGCACGCTGCCGGAAGCGAGCAGCGAGACCATCCGCCAATCGATCGTGCGCTTGAAACCGTGGATGAGGCTGCCGCCGGTCTTGGTCGCCGCCGCGTAAAGCAGGTCGGTGCCGACCGCCGTCGCCGGATGGACGCCAAAGAGAAGGATCAACAGCGGCGTCATAAGGGAACCGCCGCCGACGCCGGTCATGCCGACGAGCGCCCCCACGACAAAGCCCGATACCACGTAAAGCGGATCGATATTCATCGCCGGCTACGCTATCAGAGAGAACCCTCATCGTCTGTAAAATTATGTAATTTCACAGAACGAAGACGTGGTCTATAGAATCACGCCCCGCTCGCGCAGCTCGCGCAGCATGCGGACCGCGGCCCCTTCGGGGTCGCCGTCGCCGCCATCGATCACATAGTCCGGTGCTTCGGGCGGCTCGTACGGGCTGTCGATGCCGGTGAAATTGGCGATCTCGCCGGCGCGCGCCCGGCGATAAAGGCCTTTGACGTCGCGCGCCTCGCAGACCTCGAGCGACGTGCTGACATGGATTTCGAGAAACTCGTCGGCCTCCATCAGGTCGCGCGCCATCTGCCGCTCGCTGCGGAACGGCGAGATGAAGGAGACGAGCACGATGAGCCCGGCATCGACCATGAGCTTCGCCGCCTCGGCGACGCGGCGGATGTTCTCGACCCGGTCGGCGGTCGTGAAGCCGAGGTCGCGGTTCAGCCCGTGGCGGACATTGTCGCCGTCGAGCAGATAGGTATGGCGCCCCAGCTCGACGAGCTTCTTCTCCAACAGGTTCGCGATGGTGGATTTGCCCGAGCCCGACAGGCCGGTGAACCACAGGATGCAGGATTTCTGACCCTTGAGCGCGCTGCGCCGCCGCTTGTCCACCTCGAGCGCCTGCCACACGACGTTGGCGGCGCGCCGCAGCGAGAATTCGACCATGCCGGCAGCGACGGTCAAATTGCTCACCCGGTCGATCAGGATGAAGCTGCCGCTGTCGCGGCACGCCTTGTAGGGATCGAGCGCCAGCGGCCGGTCGAAGCTCAGGTTGCACACGCCGATCTCGTTGAGCGCCAAGGTCTTCGCCGCCTGATGCTCGAGCGAATCGACATTGATCCGATGCTTCAGGCTCGTGACTTGCGCCAGCGCCTGGGCGGTGCCGGCCCGGACGAGATACTGGCGCCCCGGCAACATCGCCTCGTCATGCATCCAGATCACGTTGGCGGCGATCTGATCCGTCGAGGCGGGCCGATCCTCGGGCGCGCACAGCATGTCGCCGCGGCTGATGTCGATCTCGTCGGCAAGCGCCACCGTCACCGCCTGACCGGCCGATGCCTCCGCCAGGTCCGCACCATCAAAGAGGATGCGCTCGATCCGCGAGCTTCGCCCCGACGGTTCGGCGATCACGGCATCGCCGGGCCGGATCCGCCCGCGCGCGATCGTCCCCGCATAGCCGCGGAAGTCCAAGTTGGCGCGATTGACCCATTGGACCGGCATGCGGAAGGCGCCGCCGGGAGGATCGATGTCGACCTCCACCGCTTCCAGATAGGGCAAGAGCGCGGGACCGTCATACCAGGCCATCGCCCCACTCGGCGTCGTCACGTTGTCGCCGCGCAGCGCGGACAACGGGATCGCGGTGACGCTGGGCACGCCGAGCCGTTCGGCGAAGGCGCGGAACTCGGCGGCGATGCGCTCGAACGCGGCGCGGTCGTAGCCAATGAGGTCCATCTTGTTGACCGCGAGCACCAGCTCGCGGATGCCGAGAAGCGACACGATCGTCGCATGCCGGCGCGTCTGGGTCAGGACGCCCTTGCGCGCGTCGATCAGCACGACGGCGAGCGCCGCGGTCGACGCTCCGGTCGCCATGTTGCGCGTGTATTGGATATGGCCCGGCGTGTCCGCGACGATGAATTTCCGCTTCTCGGTCGCGAAGAAGCGATAAGCGACGTCGATGGTGATGGCCTGCTCGCGCTCGGCCTGCAGCCCGTCGACGAGCAGCGCGAGATCGAGCGCCTCGCCGGTGGTGCCGTGCTTGCGGCTGTCGCGCTCGAGCGCTGAAAGCTGATCGTCATAGATGAGGCGCGAATCATAGAGAAGGCGGCCGATCAAGGTGCTCTTGCCGTCATCGACGCTGCCGCAGGTGATGAAGCGCAGCAGGCTTTTCGTGCCGTCCGCCGGCGCCATCAGAAATACCCTTCCTGCTTCTTCAGCTCCATCGAGCCCGCCTGGTCATGATCGATCATCCGCCCCTGACGCTCGGAATTGTTGGCGAGCTTCATCTCGTCGATGATGGCGCGCACGGTCTGGGCGCGCGATGGAAAGGCGCCGCTCAAGGGATAGCAGCCCAAGGTGCGGAACCGGACCCAGCGCATGTGCGGACGCTCGCCAGGTTCGAGCTTCATGCGCGCGTCATCGACCATGATGAGCGTCCCCTCGCGCTCCACGACCGGCCGCTCCTTGGCGAAATAGAGCGGCACCACCGGGATGGCCTCGCGCTCGATATATTCCCAGATATCGAGCTCGGTCCAATTGGAGAGCGGGAACACGCGCACGCTCTCGCCGCGCGCGACCCGGCCGTTATAAATGTTCCACAGCTCCGGCCGCTGATTCTTGGGGTCCCAGCGGTGCTGGGCGCTGCGCACCGAGAAGATGCGCTCCTTGGCGCGGCTCTTCTCCTCGTCGCGCCGCGCACCGCCCAAAGCCGCGTCGAACCCCCCTTTGTCGAGCGCCTGTTTCAACGCGACCGTCTTCATGATGTCGGTATAGACGGCCGAGCCATGCGTGAAGGGCGTCACCCCTTGCGCGATCCCGTCCTGGTTGGTGTGGACGATGAGCTCGAAGCCCTTGTCCTTGGCGGTCTGGTCGCGGAACGCGATCATCTCGCGGAACTTCCACGTCGTGTCGATATGGAGCACCGGGAACGGCATCCGCGCAGGCCGGAACGCCTTCAGCGCGAGATGGAGCATCACCGACGAGTCCTTGCCGATCGAATACATCATCACCGGGTTGCGGAACTGCGCCGCGACCTCGCGAATGATGTGAATGCTTTCGGCTTCGAGGCGGTCGAGATGGGTTAGGCTGGACGATGCGGACATCAAAATGTTCGGCGATGCGGCGGGATCGGTTCGGGGAGGGCGAGACTATAATCCGCGCGCCCGTCGGGTAGAAGAACGATTGTTGCACACCCATATCTCGTGAATTCTTAACCAACTTGCCTCGGGGCGGCCCGCTTGACGCAAGCGCGACGGGGTACAAAATTACCCGGGTTAAGAGAACCCGAAGGATGCCGTAACCTTGTACAAAGAGACGACCCGATCCATCACGGTTACGGTCAAGCCCGATTTTCTCGAGGACCAGTCCTCGCCGGACGAGCACCGTTATGTCTGGGCCTATCATGTCCGGATCGAGAATGGCGGCTCCGAGACGGTCCAGCTTCGCCGCCGGCATTGGCGCATCACCGACGGGCTGGGCCAGGTGCACGAGGTGCGCGGGCCGGGCGTCGTGGGCGAGCAACCGGTGCTCGGGCCCGGTGAATCCTTCGAATATACGAGCGGCACCCCGCTAAAGACGCCGTCGGGCATCATGGTCGGCAGCTACGAAATGGAGACGCGCGACGGCGGCCTCTTTTCCGTCGCCATCCCGGCCTTCTCGCTCGATAGCCCGCACCAGAAGGTGCAGCTCAACTGACCGACCGACGAATAGTGATGGAAGGATGATCATGGCTTCGCCGCCCGCCGATGTCCGCGCGATCCGCGCCAAAGCCGCCCGCGCACCGCGCCCGTCACGCGAGGAAGCGGAAGCCGCAGTCAGGCTGCTGCTGCAATATGCGGGCGATGATCCCGAGCGCGAAGGTCTGCGCGGGACGCCGGCGCGGGTCGTGCGCTCCTATGACGAATTCTTCGCGGGCTATGGCGAGGACCCGGTCGAGCTGTTGGCGCGCACCTTCGAGGAGACCGACGGCTACGACGAGATGGTCGTGCTGAAGGACATCCGGTTCGAGAGCCATTGCGAGCACCATATCGCGCCGATCATCGGCAAGGCGCATGTGGCTTATCTTCCCGGGACGCGCGTCGTCGGCATCTCGAAGCTCGCGCGGCTCGTCGAGGTCTATGCCAAGCGGCTGCAGATCCAGGAGAAGATGACGGCGCAGATCGCCAACACGTTGGACGAGGTGCTGCGCCCCAAGGGCGTCGCCGTGGTGATCGAAGCGGCGCATCAATGCATGACGACGCGCGGCGTGCACAAGCCGGGCGTCGCCATGGTCACCTCGCGCATGCTGGGCGCGTTCCGCACCGATCAATCGACCCGGCGCGAATTCCTGGCCATTATCGGCGCCTCCGGCGGGGGCGCCCCGCACAACGTCTGAATCGATCCTCTCCGCCCGCCTGCGGGGGGAGAGGGTGCGAGCGTCAGCAAGCGGGTGAGGTGGGCGCTTCCGTCGGCACGGATTGCCCAAGCTCGTTCACACCTTACCCTCCCATTGCTTTGCAATGGGCCCCACCCTCTCCCCACTTTCGTGCGGGGAGGGACGTTATCTTACGAGAAAGAGGCCGAAATTGTTGCGGATCTCGGTCTCCATCTGACGGTCGAACGCGACCATCGCCGCTTGCGTCATGTTGTACCAGGTCCGGTCGCGCTCGTCGGGCGTGATGCCCTGGAGCGTGCTTTGCGAGCGCTCCGTCTTGACATTGGCGGTCCGCGCCAAAAGCCCGTGGGCGTCATAGACCTGGACCGTCGCCTCGATCGAAAGGTCATAGCGCTCGGACGGCTGGGTCGTGAACGCGCCTTGCAACCCTTGCCGGACCGGCAATTCGACCTCGACGACGCGGGCGTTGAGGATTTGCATCACCACGCGGCCGCCGGTGCCGACCGGCCGCAGACGGTCATGCGCCCAGTTCTCGAGCGCGTGCAGCGGCGTCACCGGGAACAGATGCTCGACATCGGGCTCGTGATACGGCATCCGATAAATGTCCTGCACCTCGAGCCGCCCAACATCGATCTGCAGCGGCGGCTCGGCCGTGAAGCGCAGGTCCGGGAATTCGAGGTGCGGCGGAGGCGCCTCGCAACCGGCAAGGAGCGCCGAGGAGACCAACGCGATCGAGAAAAAGCGCGCCAGAATGGGCATGTGCATCGTTCCGTTCCGATCCCTGCGAGGTCAGCGTTGTGCGAGCGCCGCGATGTCGGCCTCGGCAAACTCATAGCGCGCGCTGCAGAACTCGCACGTCACCACGACGCGCCCATCGACCTTCATGTCGGAGAGATCGTCGGAGCCCAACGCCTTCAGCATCCCTTCGACCCGCTCGCGCGAGCACCGGCATTGCGCGCTCAGCGGGCGCTTGGCATAGGCCCTCACCCCTTCCTGATGGAACAGGCGATAGAGCAGCGCCTCGGGCAGGAGATGCGGATCGAGCAATTCCTGCGACGTCGACGAGCTCATCAGGATCACGGCGCGGCGCCAGCCTTCGTCTTCTTCGTCCCGCGTCGACGGGTCCTCGGCCGGCAGACGCTCGAGCATGAGGCTGCCGGCACGCCACCGCGCGACGCCGCCTTGGTCCATGACGCGACCGACCGCGACCTTGATCCCCGCTTCCACCTGCTCGCTTTGCCGGAAATAATGGTGGATGCAGTCGACGAGCGACGCCCCCTGCAGCTCGACGATGCCCTGATAGCGCTCGGTATGCTCGCCCTGATCGACCGTGAGGGCGAGGTATCCCGCGCCCAGAAGCCGCGGCACCGAGCGCTCGAGGCTGACACCATCGCGTTCGGCCGCGGCGACAGCGAACTTGAAACGCCCCGCATCGACCTGGGCATAGCCTCGGACCGCGCCCGCCGTCGTCACGTCGGCGACCATCATGCGGACCGGCCCGTCGCCCTTGGTCTGGAGCGTGAATACGCCGTCGTATTTGAGCGCGCGCGCGAGCCCGACGCAGAGCGCGATCGCTTCGCCCAAAAGCGCCGCCACCGGTTCGGGATAGGCGTGCTGCGTCAGGATGCGGTCGAGGAGCGGCCCCATCCGCACGAGCTGTCCTCTGAGCCGCGACGGATCGATCTGGAACGGCTGGACGAGATCGTCGGTGAGCGCGAAGACCATCTCAGCCAAGGCACCAACCGAGAATGGCCTTTTGCGCGTGCAGGCGGTTTTCCGCTTCGTCCCAGACCGCCGATTGCGGGCCGTCGATCACGCCGGCGCTCACCTCCATGCCGCGCTTGGCCGGAAGACAGTGCAGGAAGATCGCGTGCTTCTTCGCGGCCGCCATCAGCGTCTCGTCGACCCGGTACGGTTCGAGCAGCCTGATCCGCTCCTCGGGATGCTCGGACCCCATCGAGACCCACGTGTCGGTCACGACGCAGTCGGCATCCGCCACGGCCTCGCGCGGGTCCTCGGAGACGAGGACGCGCCCGCCTTCGGCCTTGGCCCAAGCCAGCAGCTCGGCCCGCGGCCTGAGCGAGGCGGGGCACGCGAGCCGCAGGGAAAAGCCGAAGCGCACCGCGGCATGGATCCAGCTTGCCGCGACATTGTTGCCGTCCCCGCACCAGGCGACGGTCGTGCCGGCCGCCGGCCCTAGCCGTTCCTCGAGCGTCATGACATCGGCCATGATCTGGCACGGATGCGTCAGCTCGGTGAGGCCGTTGATGACCGGCACGCTCGCGTGCTGAGCCAGTTCCTCGAGCTTCTGCGCGCTGCCGGTGCGGATCATCACCGCGTCGACATAGCGCGAAAGCACCCGCGCCGTGTCGGCCATGGTCTCCCCGCGCGAGAGCTGGCTTTCGGCGGACGACAGCACGATGCAGTCGCCGCCGGCTTGCTTCATCGCCACCTCGAACGAGAGCCGCGTGCGGGTCGAGGGCCGCTCGAAGATCAGAGCCAGCATTTTTCCGGCGAGATTGGGCGGCGGCACCGTGCCCCGCTTCAGCCCCGCGCCCCAATCGAGGAGGAGCCTCAATGTCTGCCCGTCGAGCCGGTCGAGATCGAGGAAATGGCGCGGCGCGGCCATGGTCACGCTGTCCATTGCCGTGCCACGCGTTCGATGATGTCACAGGCTTCGGCGACGTGGCGCTCGTCGATGATGAGCGGCGGCAACAGGCGGATCACGTTCTCGCCCGCCGCCACGACCAAAAGCCCTTGAGCCCTGAGGCGCTCGACCATCTCGCCGTTGCTCGCAACGCAGCGCAGCCCCACCAGCAGGCCCTTGCCCCGCACCTCCGAGAACAGTTTCGGGTGCGCAGCCTGGATCGCGGCGAGCCGGCGGTGGAGATCGCGCGCCACGCGCTCGACACCTTCGAAAAATCCGGGCGCCAGCATCACGTCGAGGACGGCGTTGGTCGCGGCCATGGCGAGCGGGTTGCCGCCGAAGGTCGAGCCATGGGTTCCGGGGACCATGCCCTGAGCGGCGCGCTCGGTCGCCAGCACCGCGCCCACGGGGAAGCCGCCGCCGAGACCCTTGGCGAGACCCATCACGTCGGGCGTCACGCGCGTCCATTGATGCGCAAAGAGGCGTCCGGTGCGGCCCATGCCGGTCTGCACCTCGTCCAGCACGAAGAGGATGCCGAACTCGTCGCAGACCGCGCGCAGGCCTTCGAGATATTCGATGCTGCCGGTGGTGAGCCCGCCTTCGCCCTGTACCGGCTCGACCACGATGCCCGCGGTCTCGGGACCGATCGCGGCGCGCATCTCGTTCAGATTGCCGTAGGCGACGTGATCGAAGCCCTGCGCCGGCGGACCGAACCCGTCGAGATATTTCTGGTTCCCCGCCGCGGCCAAAGTCGCAAGCGTGCGCCCATGGAAGGAGCCGGTGCAGCAGATGAGCCGCACCTTCTCGGGATGGCCGGTCGCGGCGTGATAGTGACGCGCGACCTTGATCGCGCCTTCCATCGCCTCAGCGCCAGAATTGCAGAAAAAGGCGGTGTCGGCAAAGCTCGCAGCGGTGAGACGCTCGGCCGCGCGGGTCTGGCCGGCGATCTGGTAGAGGTTGGAGCTGTGCCACAGTTTTTGCGCCTGCGCCGTCAACGCGGCGACAAGATGCGGGTGCGCATGGCCAAGGCACGTGACGGCGACACCGCTCGAGAAATCCAGGAACTTGCGTCCGTCGGTCGCGAAGAGATAGGGGCCGTCGCCCCGCTCGAACGTCACATCGGCCCGAGCGTAGGTCGGCAATATGGGGGAAATCACGGTGGGAGGCGCTCCTGCGCGAAAGGGAAGGGAGGGGTCGGTGGACTCGCGGCCTATCGTCGTCGCTGACGCGGCGAAACAGGCCCCTCCTTGCGGCCCCGGCCGGGCCGACCCTCGATGCGCATCATGGCAAACGCTCCCTTTCCGCCCTTGGGCGGATGAAGCGCCAAAGTATGCGGACCGGACGCTAGAGTGTCAACGGCAGGCTCATGACAGCCGTAGCGGGCTCAGACCGGCCGCTTCCCGGAATGGGACGAGACGACCGAGACGCGGTAGCCATCCGGCCCGGCGACATGGAAGCTGTCATGGATGTTGCCGCGACGGATCGCCGAGGGCTTGAACCCCTTGTTCGCATAGGCGCGATGCGCGGCGTCGACATCGTCCACCATCAGGTCGAAAGGTGCCTCGGTCCCCGCCTTCGGGCGCCGCGCGGCCTTGGTGACGACGAGGTGCGTGCCGCCGCGCAGCTCCAGCACCGCGAAATCATCATCATGGGCAATCGGCCGAAGACCCGCCGCCTCGAGCCACTCGGCGGTGGCCGGGACGTCGCTCGCGCGCAGAAACACATGGCCGATGGCCACGGGCGGGCGTTTGTCGGCGGTGCGCGGCATGGGTTAAGTATGCGCGCGGAAGCAAGCTGGGACAAGGAGGCAGGATCGTGGAATTCCGGACGTTGGGCCCGGGCGGACCGTCGGTGTCGCTGTTGGGGCTCGGCTGCAACCAGTTCGGCGGCCGGTGCGATTTCGCGGCGACGCGCGCGGTGGTGGAAAAGGCGCTCGATCTTGGCGTCACGTTCTTCGATACGGCCGACACTTACGGCAACCGCGGCACATCCGAGGAGTATCTCGGCCGCATCCTCGGTCCCCACCGCAGGGAGATCGTGCTCGCCACCAAATTCGGCATGGCGATGGACGACCGCGGCAAGCTCCAGGGCGGCTCGCGCCGCTATGTGATGTCGGCCGTCGAAGCGAGCCTCAAGCGGCTCGGCACCGATCATATCGACCTTTATCAGCTGCACCGTCCCGATCCGGCGACGCCGATCGCCGAGACGCTGGGCGCGCTCAACGATCTCGTCCGGCAAGGCAAGGTGCGCTGGATCGGCTGCTCGGCCTTTTCCGGTGCGCAGCTCGACGAGGCGGCGGCGGCGGCCGCGCGCGACACGCTGGCGCCCTTCATCTCGTGCCAGAACGAATACAGCCTGCTGATGCGCGGGATCGAGCAGGATTTGGCGCCGGCGATGGCGGCGCATGGGGTCGGGTTCCTGCCCTATCTGCCGCTTGCCGGCGGGATGCTGACCGGCGAGTACCGGCAGGACGCGCCGATGCCGGCCGATGGACGGCTTGCGAGCCAGCGCTGGATCGCCGACCGCGTTCTGACGGCCAAGAATTGGCGCCTCGTCGCGGCGCTGACCCGGTTCGCCGAGGCGCGCGGCAAAAGCCTGCTGGAGCTGGCGATGGGCTTCCTGGCGGCCCGGCCGTTCGTCACCAGCATCATCGCCGGCGCGACCAGGCCCGAGCAGGTCGAGGCCAATCTCCGCGCGCTTTCCTGGCGGCCCTCCGAAACGGACATGGCCGAGCTCGACCGCCCGCCCTTCACGCCTTGAGCTTGTAGCCCGACGCGATCATCAGATGGCACGCGCCCAGCAGCGCGAGGTCGAGCACGGTCATGACCGCGATCCCGACGGCGATCGAGCCGTCGGCGTGGCCGATGAAGGACGCGCGGAATCCGTCGATCATGTAGAAGAACGGGTTCCAGAACGCGACGAAGTGCCAAGCCGGCGGCAGCCGGTCGATCGAATAGAAAGTGCCGGAGAGGAACGAGAGCGGCGTCACGATGAAGTTGGTGACGGCGGCGATATGGTCGAACTTGTCGGCCCAGATCGCGCCCATGATGCCGAGCACCGACAAGAGAAGGGATGCCGTCACCGCGTGGAACAGCATGAGCGCGGGCGCCACGACATGGATCGGCACCGCGAGCGCCATCGCGCCCGCGACCACCACGCCCACGACGAGACCGCGGGTCACGCCCCCCAGCGCCAGACCCAGCGTCAGCTCCAACGGGCTCATCGGCGGCATCAGCAGGTCGACGATATTGCCCTGGACCTTGGAGATGACGATCGAGGACGAGGTATTGGCGAAGGCGTTCTGGGTCATCGCCATCATCATCAGGCCCGGCGCCAGGAACGTGCCATAGGGCACGCCGCCGGCCATGCGTCCGGCCCCGCCCAGCGCCAGCAGGAAGATCGACAGATAGAGCAGCGTCGTCACCATCGGCGCCAGCAGGGTCTGGGTATAGACCTTGATGAAACGCCGGACCTCCTTGACGTAG
>Ga0335073_10015612_pt1 | contig 10618 bp, 8 predicted proteins | sample Lox_Sample_22_FD_207093 | JGI IMG/M metagenome (GOLD analysis project Ga0335073, IMG submission 207093) | Soil microbial communities from Loxahatchee National Wildlife Refuge, Florida, United States - Lox_Sample_2.2 | ecosystem: Environmental > Terrestrial > Soil > Wetlands | place: USA: Florida...
CATGGGTCGGCGGCATATGCGATTCCTGCTCCCGAGCCAGCCGTCGCCGCGGGTCGGCGCGGTGTAACCGAGGTCCTGGCCTTTCCGCCATTCAAGCACGCTGATGCGCGATGCTGGAGACCAGCGTCCCGGCCGCGACCACCCGCCGTCTTGATCCCGGAGCCCCAGGTAAGGCGAACACATGGAACCAGGTGAGGCGAACACATGGAATTGAGCCGTGAGCTGCTGATCGCCGAGATGATCGACCCGAGCACGGGCGAGCCCTCCCGTACGACCATCGAGGTTCGCCGCGATCCGCTGACCGGGCATAGCTCACGCATCCTGCCCGAGCGCGGCCTGATGCCTGCTAGCGACTTCGACCTCGAGGCGTTCGCCCGCGAGAGCCAGCCAAGCTGCCCGTTCTGCCCGGGCCGAGTGGATCAGCTGACGCCCAAGGTAGCGGCCAGGATTCATGCCGACGGACGGATCACGCGCGGCGAGGCCGTGCTGTTCGCGAACCTGCACGCATACTCATCGCACAGCTCGGTTTCGGTCTACTCACCTCGGTTGCACTACCTGCCGTTGGGCCAGATCACGCGGCGCCTGCTGACCGACAACCTGGCCACGCAGGTCGCCTATGCCCGGGCGGTGATGGCGGCAGACCCGCCATCGCGATGGGCGTCGATCAACGCCAATCACATGCTGCCCTCGGGAAGCTCTCTGTTCCATCCCCATATGCAGGGGATCGTCGATTCCCAGCCCACGACGATGCAGCGCCTGCTCGCCGACGTACCCGCGCAGCGGTTTGACGACTACCTGGATACCGAGCGCCGTCTCGGGGAGCGTTACCTGGGTAGTACCGGGCGATTCGAGTGGATCGCCAGCTTCGCTCCGATCGCCCCCGCCGAGCTGAGGGCGTTCGCCACGAGTATCTCCTCGCCCGCCGAGCTCGATGACGATCTCGTCGGCGAGCTGGCTCACGGGCTGGCGCTGGCCCTCGCCGCGTACGCGGAGATGGGCTTCCAGAGCTTCAACTGCGCAATCTACGGCGCACCCCCGGCTACCGAGGGGTACCCGCTCAACCTGCGCCTGGGCTGCCGCTCGAACCTCAAGGCCTTCTACCGCTCAGACTCGACGTTCCTCGAGCGGCTGCACTGGGAGGGCGCCGTCGATGTGGTGCCGGAGATCGTCGCCCAGCACATCGGCGACCGTTTCCGGGGCTGACGGCCCCCGGCTCAGCACGGTAATGCACGCGGGCCCATAGCGGCCACGACCAGAGTGATGGTCGTCGCGACCTCTGCTAGCGCGCCGAGAACATCCCCGGTGATACCGCCCAGTCGGCGCACCGAATGCCGCTGCACCACGAATGCGACGGCCAGTCCGGCGATGACAGCGAGCGGCAATGTCCCTCCAAGCGGTTCACCGGTCACCGTCGCAGAGACGACTACCGTCGCGACCGCGGCCAGCGTGAGCGCAACCGGGATCGCGAGACGTACCGTGCCCGCCACCAACGCGCCCAGGCCGTCTGGCCTGGCCGCTGGCACACCCTGGCGGCAGGCCCAGGTCAACGCCAGCCTGCCGGTTACCACTGCGGCGATCAGGGCAGCGGCCCCGCGGCCGGGGCCAGCGGTTTCCGCATGGCTGAGCGCGGCGACCTGGATGATCAAGGTCAGGACGAGCGTCACGATGCCGAACGGCCCGATGTCCGAGCGGCGCATGATGTCCAGCGCGGCAGGCGCGGGCTTGCCGCTGCCCAGGCCGTCGGCCAGGTCGGCCAGGCCGTCCAGGTGCAGTCCCCGGGTCAGGAGCGCAAGCGTGGCCACGGCGAGGCCCGCCGCGGTCAGCGGGCCGGCGCCGAGCGGATGGTCGGCCACGACGAGAACCGCGGCCGAGAGGACCCCGAGCAGCAGTCCCACCACTGGCGCCCACGCCATTGCCGCGGCGGCAGTGGCCCGGCTCGGCTCGGTCAGAGGTGCACGCAGCCGGATGGCGGTCAGCAGCGTCACGGACAGCCTCAGCCCGCTCCATCTCATGCCGAAGGAGCCTATCGGCAGGCCGCGAAAAGACGTACTATCTCAAGAAGGCAGCAAAAGCTGACGGGGTATGACATGTCGGATGGCGGTGGGATAGGCGTGTCCGAGTGGTGGTCAATCGAGGTCTTCGACGCGGAAGAACTGCCCGCGCGCCGCTGGAAGGACTCCTACCAGGACGAACTCACCGAGGCCGCGGTCACCAACGGGGCGGTTTACTGGGAGTGGCACGAGCACCGCTACGGCGTGGTGTTCGAGGTGCTCTTCGATTCCGACGCGCAGTGGGAGGCGTTCCGGGCGCTGCCCGCGGTGCGCTCGGCCCTGGACGGCGTGCCCGATCCGGTGAACGGGCTGATCATCTACCGGGGCCGGGGCGGCGGATCCGGGCCGAGGAAACCCCGCAAGCCCAAGCCCGCCCCGAGCTCGAGCGCTATGGCGCTCCCTGAGCCGGAAGAGGAGCGTACGTTCCACCTGACCGGGATCACTCCGCCGGGGCAGCAGGAAGCCGGCGAGTCCCTGACGTCCTGAAGCAGACTTATGGCCCGAGGGCAAAGCATCCGCCGGGACGGTGCAGGATGGGGGCATGAGGGAAAGTCGAGTCACGACCGATGGCCTGCGGGCCGCGATCGAGCGAAGCGGCTACTATCCGGGCCTGGTGTCCGACGCGGTGGCCTCGGCGCTCGGGTCAGAGCAGGTCACGGCCTATGTCGTCCACCACGACGCGATCTTCGACCCCGGCATGGAGGTACGCCGGCACATGACCGTGCTGGCGCTCACCCCGACGCGGCTGGTGTACTCGCACACCGACGAGCATCCGGCCGAAGATCCCGACAGCCGCCCGCGCGCCGAGACCAGCACCGAGGCCGTCCGGTTCGCCCAGATCGCGTCCGTGGCCCTGACCCGCGCGGTCCTCGACCCGGCCGCGTACGTGCCAGGTGTCACGGTCCCGTCCGAGGTCATGCTGACCATCGGCTGGAACGTACTCTCACACCTGGAACTCGAGCCTGCGCACTGTGGCGACGAGAACTGCGAAGCCGACCACGGCTATCTCGGCACGATCACCGCCGATGACTTCTCGCTGCGGGTCAGCCAGGACGCCGACGGCGAGGAGGCCGTGCAGCAACTGCTCAGCTTCGTGCGAGTGCTGTCCGACGCCACCGCGGCCGCCCGGTAGCCTCAGGAAGCAAGCCGCGTGGCTGCCGGATAGCTGAGGGTTTGGCCATTGTTTTGCCGCTGGCGCCCGCCCAGTGGCACGATGTTCCGGCAAGATGCACGGGGCAAGGGGGCGCTAAGGTGGGGCCGGTCCTTAAGCTTAGGCGCCGGGCAACGCGCTGAGTGGCACCCACGAGTAGCAGATGAGGATTCCCGCATGACGCTCGAGCCGAGACATTCGCCGATCGTGCCGTCCTATGGGACCGCGAGCCTGGCCGATTTGTCTTCGTCGATCCTCGCGTCCCTCGATCCCGAAGCCTCCCCGAAGCAGAATGTCCTCGGCCTGGCGCCCGCTCAGCGGGCGTGCCTGCTGATCGTAGACGGGCTCGGCTGGGAATTGCTCCGGGACCATCCCGCCGCCGCGCCGTTCTTGTCCGAGCTGGCTCGCAACTCCAGGCCGATCACGGCCGGGTTCCCCGCCACGACGAGCACAAGCCTCCCCTCGCTAGGTACGGGTAGCCCTCCCGGCCAGCATGGGATGGTCGGCTACAAGGTCTTGGTACCGGGCACGGATCTGCTGCTTAACGCGCTGCGCTGGGATTCGCGGGTCGATCCTCGCCAATGGCAGCCGCTGCCCACGGTCTACGAGCGGGCCACCGCGGCTGGCATCGCTGCGGTTCATGTGGCCCGGGGCGCGTTTCGCGGACGGGGCCTGACGATCGCGGCGCTGCGCGGCGCGGAACTCCGGCCGGCCGACAGCATGGGTGCCTTGGCCGCGCAGGGTGCGGCGGCCCTCGCGGAGAACGGGCGCGCGCTCGTGACGGTGTACCACGGCGATCTGGACAGTACCGGACACATGTTCGGCGTCGGCTCCGATTCCTGGTACTACCAGCTGAGCCACGTGGACAAGCTGGCCGAGCAGCTTGCGAGCGGGCTGCCCCCGCAGGCCTGCCTGTACGTGACGGCCGACCACGGCCAAGTGGACGTTGGTCCGGACGACCGGCTCGACGCGGACGAGATGCCGGAGCTCCGGGCCGGGCTCGCGCTGCTCGGCGGCGAGGCGCGGGCCAGGCATCTTTACGCGCGGCCCGGTGCCGCCGCCGATGTTCTCGCCACCTGGCGCGAGGTACTCGGCGAACGGGCGTGGGTCCTGCCGAGGGACGAGGCCATCAAGGAAGGATGGTTCGGCCCGGTGGACGCGCGCATGGCGGACCGGATCGGCGACGTGGTGGTCGCGGCCGCAGGCAGTTACGCTGTCGTAGCCAGCAAGACGGAGCCAGGGGAGTCTGCACTCTTCGCCATGCACGGTTCGCTTACGCCGTCCGAACAGTTGGTCCCCGCTCTGTCCTTCACCGCGGCATGACAGGCGCCAGCAGGCTCCTGGTCTCGCCCGCGGCCCTCGCCGAAGAACTGGCCAGCGAGCCGGGACCGGTCCTGCTGGACGTGCGGTGGCGGCTCGGCGGCCCACCGGCCCTGGATGCCTACCGGGACGGACACCCGCCCGGGGCGGTCTTCATCGACCTGGACCGCGACCTGGCCGCGCCGCCCGGCTCCGGCGGACGGCACCCGCTGCCCGATCCGGCGGCCTTCCAGGAGGCCATGCGCGCCGCTGGGGTGAGCCAGGATCGTCCGGTGGTCGTGTACGACGACCGGGACGCCACCGCGGCCGCCCGCGCCTGGTGGCTACTGCGTTACCACGGGCACGAGAACGTGCGGGTGCTCGACGGCGGTTACCAGGCCTGGCTGGCCGCCGGTCTCCCGGTCAGCAAGGCCGATCCGGCCGGGCCGCCGGGCGACTTCACCGCACGCCCCGGTCATATGCCGGTGCTGGACGCCGCGGGTGCCGAGTCGACGGCGCGGACCGGGTTGCTGCTGGATGCGCGGGCGGGTGAGCGGTACCGGGGAGAGCAGGAGCCCATCGATCCGGTGGCCGGTCATATCCCCGGCGCGGTCAGCGTGCCGACCATAGGCAACGTGAACCCGGACGGCACCTTCCGCAGCCCCGCCGAGCTCGCCGCCCGCTTCGCGGCCCTCGGCGCCGGTTCCCTGGTCGGCCCGGTAGGTGCCTACTGCGGCTCGGGCGTGACCGCAGCGCACGAAGTCCTGGCCCTCGCGGTGGCCGGCCTCCCGGCCGCGCTCTACGTGGGCTCATGGTCGAACTGGATCACCGACCCAACCCGGCCCGTAGCCACCGGCCGCTGAGACGTCGTTCACTCGGCCCGCAGCATCCGGGCCACACCCCGCCGGCTCAGCCGGCGCGCCTCGGTGGCCAGCGCCGCCGCGGCCAGCAGCACCGCCGCGGCCGCCGGCAGGCCCAGCGATATCCAGTCGGGCCGCAGCGTGACCGGCACCCCGGAACCGGCGAACACGGACAGGTCCAGCGCCGAGCCGACCAGCGGCGGCAGCGCGAGCGCGCAGGCGGCGCCGGCGGCGACCGCGACCACCACCGCGGGCAGCGCCTCAAGCAGAACCAGCCTGGTCGCCCGCTCGTGCCCCATGACGGTCAGCCGGGCCAGGGTCAGCGCCCGGTCCGCCGTCCCCAGCGCGACGCCGAGCATGAGGATGAACAGGCCGAATCCGGCGGCGGTGGCAATGGCCAGCGGCAGGATGAGGCCGGCGCCATGCTGCAGCGGCGATCCGGCCAAGGCCGCCAATGCGACGGAACGGAACGCCGTGCTTGCTCCCGGCAACTGCCGGCCGACCACCGCGGACATCGCGGCGGTGCTGATCCCGCCGCCCGTGATCAGGATCCTGTTGACCGCCGGGATGCCCTGCGGGCCGGGCAGCCGCTGGATCGGCATGATCAGGAACGCGCTCCCCGCGGGCTGGCCCGGGATGGCGGTCACCGTGCCCGCGACCCGGACCCGGACCGGCCCGATACCCACCGGCGCGGTGATCTGCGCCGCGGATCCGCCCAGGCTGGCCACCGCGGCTGGGGAGGCCAGCACCGGCACCGGGCCGGCCGTCCCGTGGTGGAGCTTCGCGAGGGGAACGGCCGCAAAGGGCGTGCTCGCCAGAAACGCCGCGTAACTGCGCGGATCCACCGCGACCACCGTGACCGGCTGGCCGCCGGGGCCGACCCAGCTGGTATTCCAGGTCGCGGTCAGGTGCTGGACCCCGGGCACGGACGCGACTGCCTTCTCGGCGGCCGGCGAGACCGGGGCAGAGGTCGCGGTGATGGCCACGTCCGCGCCCGTGGCCTGCCAGGACGCGGCGATCTCGCCCCGGCTGATGGCCTGGCTGACCATGCCCGCGAAGGTGGCCAGGCTCAGCGCCAGCACCAGCGCGAAGGCGGGCAGCACCCCGGTCAGCGAGGACCGCGCTGCTCCCGCCAGCGCGACAAACCCGGTCGCGCCCGCCCGCCGGGAGGACAGCCGCAGCACCACCCGGACGGCCAGCGGGTACAGCCGCAGCACGATGATCACCACCGGGACGGCCACCAGCACCGGGGTGGCGGTCAGGAACCAGTTGATCCCGCCGCCGGCCGGCACGCCCTCGTCGTGCAGCATCACCAGCCCGGCCACCGAGGCCGCGACCGCGGCCACCTCCAGCACCAGTCGGCGCAGCCCGGCGATCCGGGACCTGGCCCGGTCCTCGCGGCCCGGGTAAGAGCGGGCCGCGCTGGCCGGCCCGGATCTAGGCCGGAGATGCTGCCAGGCCGCGATCAGCGGCGGGCCGGCCAGCGCCGTCACCACCGTGACCACGGCCAGCGACACGCCCAGCGCCGAAGAGGCATCCGAAGGTCCGGCCACCGCGACGGCCAGCCCCGCGCCCGCCGCCGCGGCCAGCACGGCCGCGATCGCGGTGCTGCGCGCCATCAGCGCCGCGACCTGCCGCAGCGACGCGCCCCGGGACCGCAGCAGGCCCAGGTCATCGGCCCGGTGAGCGGCGAGCATCCCGGCGGCCAGCAGGATCACCGCCGCGCCGACCACGATCAGGCTGACGAACAGCAACAGCAGCACGGTCTGAACCGCGGCCTGGGTGTTCACGAACGCGGACAGGATCGGGGTCAGCGGGACGGCGACCGCGGTCACGCTCGCGGCGGGTGCGAAGGGCCCGGTCAGCCCGACCGGGACCGAGGTCGCCCGGTTAAGGTCAGCGAGCAGGGCCTGGACCCCATCCGCGCTGGTGCCGCCGACGGCCAGCGGGTACGTCCACTGGATGTCGATGCTCGAGGACCCGAGTGCGTTCTGCATGGCGACGAGCTGGCCTGGGGCCGCGAGGATCGCCCCGACCCAGTAGCGGATCTTCGGCGTGACAATCAGCGAGGGCACGCCGACGGTGCTGTCCTTGGCCCAGAAGGAGGAGTTCGCTCCGCGTATCCGCACGATCGCGGTGATGATGATCCTGGCCTGACCGGTCGGAACGCTCAGCGCCACGTGAGAGCCCGGGTGCAGTCCGAACCGCGCGGCCATCTGCGTGGTGACGACTCCCGCCAGCGTCCCGCGCGGGAGCGCCCCGTGCGTGTAATTGCCCGCCACCAACTGGGCGTTGGCGGGTAGCGCGTTCCGGTACACGAGCTCCATCTGCGGCGCGGCGCCGGTGAAGGTCCGGGGCCCGGCGCCGGCGGCAACCGGCAGCAAGCGGCCGGTCATACCTGACCAGGCATCTGCGCCGAGCGGCAGCGGCAGCCTGGCCAGGCCGCGGCCGATCTCGCGCTGGGTCTCGTTGAGCTGGCCAGACGTCAGGTTCGTCCCCTGCCCGATGCCCTCAAAGCTCTGGCCGCCGGTGTTTATATACGCCGTGAATTCCGACCAGGGCGCATCAATCTGAATGCTCTTTGTGGTCGAGCTCGTCGCAGCCAGCGTCTGCGACAGCGCCTGGGTCCGCGTCCGCAGGCTGACCGCGGGCCCGGTCAGCGCCGCGAACACGCACGCGGCGACCAGCACGGCCAGCACGAGCATGCTCCCGGCCCCGGCCGCGCGCCTGCGGCCAGCCGAACCTTCGAGCCGCAGTGCGGCCAAGGTGCCCCGGTCCGTGGTTTGCGCCGTCTGCCCCATGTCCGCAGCTTAAGCACGCCCGGCCAACTAGCGGTCAAGCGGACAAGGCGAGTTCGTAACGGACGAGCCGCTCAGTCGCACTTGCGTGAAAAGCCAACAAAGTCGGTCATATCGATCTCTAAACCCTAATGCAGGTGAACATTGGCTGAGCGAGCGACAGGCCGCCGCCCTCTCCGGGGCGGCGGCCTCATGATGTCCGCTCCCGCCGCTCACAGGCGGCGGGACCAGTTCTGCTCGACCAGGTCCTTCCCGAAACTGTGGTGACGCGCCTCGTCGTCCAGGGTGAAGCCAGCCCGCTGATAGATGCGCCGGGCGCCGGTGAGCACGTCGTTGGTCCACAGCGTGATGTCGGAGTACCCGGCCTGGCGGGCGAACCGGAGCACCTCCTCCACCAGGCGGGCGCCGATCCCCAGGCCCCGGGCCCACGGCTCCACCAGCAGCATCCGCAGCTGGGCTGTCGTGTCGTCCTTGCGCACGCAGAACACGCAGCCGGCCGGCGTGCCGTCGACCTCGGCAATCCAGGCCGCCTCGCGGTCGGGGTCCCGGTGGTCGACGTAATCGGCGACGATCCTGGCCACGAGCGACTCAAATGTCTCATCAAAGCCGTACTCCTCCGCGTACCGCGCCCCGTGCCGCTGCACCACCCAGCCCATGTCGCCCGGCTGCGGCGCCCGCAGCACATACCCGCGAGGCAGCGGGGACTCGGATAGCACGCCGGTGATGACGCGCATCGCGTCGAGCAGCCTGTGCCGGTCCTCGTCATGCACCGCGGCCAGCATGTCCCGGGTCTCCGCGGCGGACCGGGCATCCAGCCCCGCCACTACCGAACGGCCGTTTCCCGTCAGCGAGATGACCTGGCGGCGCCCGTCCGCGGCGGACCGCTGCCGGGTGATAAGACCATCGGTCTCGAACCTGGCCAGGACGCGGCTCAGGTAGCCGGCGTCGATGTCGACCATTCGCCGCAGGTCGGTGACCTCGCTGGTGTCGCGCTGAGCCAGCTCGAAGAGGATCCTCGCCTCGGTAAGCGAGTACGGCGTGTCCAGGTACTTGCCGCGCAGCAGCCCGATCAGGTTCGTGTAGAACCGGTTGAACGCTCGTACCGCCGCCACCGCCGCGCCCTCCGGACTGTCCGCGCCATCCTCGCTGACCCGGTCGTCTGCCGCCAGTTCGCTCATGTCATCCCCTAAAAACTAGTTGCTTAAGTCAAGGATATATCTGCCTATAGCAACGATGGAAGCGGTTAAGCGTGTACCCGACCGTGCACTACGTTCTCCCATCGGGTTCGTGGCCGGTTTCCGCATCCCAGTTCCATCATCCGGAAGAAATGGGGTGCGTGGGATCGATGGGGCTCACGAGATGAGACGACTGCGGGATCGTCCCATCGTGGGCCCGTGACGCCGCCCGAGGCCCGCGGCAGGCCGGCAAATAGGCCAAATAGGCTAGGGAAAACGCACACCACGGAAGGCGGCTCCAGGATGCGGATGCGGACGCTCGGCGGTACCGGGATCAAGGTAAGCCCGTACTGTCTCGGCGCGATGATGTTCGGCGCGTGGGGCAATCCCGATCACGAGGAAAGCATCCGTATCATTCACGCCGCCCTGGACGGCGGCATCAACTTCGTTGACACCGCGGACGTGTACTCGGCGGGGGAGTCGGAGGAAATCGTCGGTCAAGCCCTCAAGGGCCGCCGCGACGAGGTGGTGCTGGCCACGAAGGCGCACGGCGCGATGGGGCGGGACCCCAACATGGCGGGCAACTCGCGCCGCTGGATCGTCCGCGAGGTAGAGAACAGCCTGCGCCGCCTGCAGACCGACTACATCGACCTGTACCAGATGCACCGGCCGGACCCGGCCACCGACATCGACGAGACCCTGTCCGCCCTGTCTGACCTGGTGCACAGCGGCAAGGTCCGCGCGATCGGCTCGTCCACGTTCCCCGCCGAGCAGATCGTCGAGGCCCAGTGGGTGGCGCAGAGCCGGAACCGGGAACGGTTCCGCTCTGAGCAGCCCCCCTACTCGATCTTCGTCCGCGGCATCGAGGGAAACGTGCTGCCGGCCTGCCAGAAGTACGGCATGGGCGTCATCGCGTGGAGCCCGCTGGCGGGCGGCTGGCTGACCGGCCGGATCCGCCGGGACACCGGCGTGGACATGACCAAGGGCCGCGCCCAGCGGATACCGCAGCGCTTCGACCCGGCGCTGCCCGGCAACCAGGCCAAGCTGGACGCCGTCGAGGAGCTCATCAAGATCGCCGCCGACGCGGGCTGCTCGCTGACCCACATGGCGCTGGCCTTCGTGACCGGAAACCCGGCGGTGACGGCCGCGATCATCGGCCCGCGCACGATGGACCAGCTCACTGACCTGATGGCCGGCGCCAGCGTGACGCTCGACGACGAGATCCTCGACCGGATCGACCAGATCGTCCCGCCCGGCGTCACGCTGAACCCGGCCGACTCAGGCT